>Ga0081539_10002680_pt1 | contig 24201 bp, 17 predicted proteins | sample TabmetS4T2R2_FD_71023 | JGI IMG/M metagenome (GOLD analysis project Ga0081539, IMG submission 71023) | Tabebuia heterophylla rhizosphere microbial communities from the University of Puerto Rico - S4T2R2 | ecosystem: Host-associated > Plants > Roots > Rhizosphere ...
GGTCTCTTTGTAAGTCTTAAAAATCGAGCCGTACGGATCTGCGCCGATGATCCTGATGCTCGGGTTTTTCTCTTTCAGAAAGCGTCCGGTGCCGGAAATCGTGCCCCCCGTTCCGAGTCCTGCGACGAAGTGCGTGATCTTGCCTTCAGTCTGTCGCCACAGCTCCGGGCCGGTGGTTCGATAATGCGCTTCCGGGTTTGCGGCATTCGAATACTGATCCGGATAAAAAGAATTCGGAGTTTCTGAGGCGATTCGTTTAGCGGTCGAAACGTAGTGATCGGGAGTGCCGGGTTTCGCCGAGACGGGTGTGATGACGACGTCGGCGCCGAGCGCTTTCAGGTAGCGCGACTTCTCGACAGAAGCCTTGTCAGTCATCACGAAGATGCATTTGTAACCTTTGACTGCCGCGGCAAGCGCGAGTCCGATTCCCGTGTTTCCCGATGTTGCCTCGATCACCGTCCCGCCGGGTTTCAGAATTCCCTCGCGTTCAGCGGCTTCAATCATGGCGACGCCGATCCGGTCTTTGACCGAGTAACCCGGATTCAGGTTCTCCATCTTCGCAAAGACCTGTGCTTTGACGTTTCGCGAAAGCCGGTTGAGCTTCACGAGAGGCGTATTCCCGATCAAACCGAGAATGTTTTCCTGGAATTCCATCAGAGTCTCCGACAAGCTTGATAAGTGTGGACCTATCTATATATCAGAAGCGGCAAAGAGGCACAAAAGCAGCCGCGGATGAACGCGGATTTACGCAGATAAAAAAATAATCTGCGTTCATCTGCGTAAATCCGCGGCTAAAATCCTGCTTTAAAAATGTTAGGACCCGGACGTGCTCTCCCCTTCACATCCGGGCCCTGACAAGGCCACTCATCTTGCAATGCGTGACCGAACTTGTAGGCGTCGCTTAGTAGCGTCTGCTGCTGTAGCGTCGCTGGTCTCTGTCTCGAAGTTTGTAGGTGTAGAGCGCTGCTCCACCTGCACCTAACAATGCGCCGATGACTGCGCCTTTCTTACCACCCACTGCCCCGCCTAACACGGCGCCTCCACCTGCTCCGATTCCGGTGGTAATCTTGTCGCGATGCCGATCCCAGACTGATCTGTTCTGGTCCCAGCTATTGCGACGTCCGTCTCGATACCGCCAATCACTCGAACGCTGCTCGTAACGTCTTACAGTGTCGTATCTGCGATATCGTGTCTGCGCCGACACTGGCAGCGACGTAAACGTCAAAATCAATAAACAGAAGATTGCGATTAACCCCTTTTTCATTTCCCGACTGACCTCTTTTCAAATTCCGATTTCTTTCAGTCGCTGTCCTTTTGGCAAGGTGTGTGCCAATAAGTGATCACTTCAATAATGCCCATTTTTTGCAGTTTTCTCGATGATCAGGCTAAAGTTGCGAAGTGAGCGTTAACCATTACGTGCGGATTCCCGGAGGTGAGTTACCTTTTGGGGTAATCTGCCTATAAGCTCCATAGATCAACGATGAAAATACTTGTCCTCGACAGTCGACAGATCAGAGAACTGCTGCCGATGACCGAATGCATCGAGCTGATGGCAGATGCGTTGTCGGCGCTGGCGCGTGGTGAGGTTTATCAACCGTTGCGCACGATAATTCGTCCACCTGAAGCGCGCGGACTGCTCGGGTTGATGCCGGCGTATCGCGCTGGTGAAGCGGGCGCGTTTGGACTGAAAGCGATCTGCGTGTTTCCGGAGAATCCGGCGAAAGGAAAAGACGCGCACCAGGGCGCGGTGCTGTTGTTCAGTCGCGAGAGCGGTGAGTTGCTCGCGCTGATGAATGCGTCGGAGATCACGGCGATCAGGACGGCAGCGGTTTCTGCTGTTGCGACACGTTTACTTGCGCGTGAGGATGCGCAGCAGTTGGGGATCATCGGCGCGGGTGTGCAGGCGCGTTCGCATCTCGCGGCACTGGCGGCTGTGCGTCCGATCACACGTGCACGCGTTGCGTGCCGGAACATCGAGCACGCGGTACAACTCGCGCGTGAGATGCAGTTTTCGTTTCCGATTGAGGCGGTGCGTACGAATGAGGAAGCGGTGCGTGAGGCGGATGTGATTGTTACGGCGACATCGTCGCTAGAGCCGGTGATTAATAAGGACTGGATCTCGCCCGGCGCGCACGTCAATGCGATTGGGACACATTCGCCGAACTCGCGTGAGATCGACAGCGCGACGATGGCTGCTGCGCGGATCTTCGTCGATCGACATGAGTCGGCGTTGAATGAGTCGGGAGATTATTTGCTCGCGGCGAAGGAAGGGTTTTTAACCCCCGAAAGCATCGTGGGCGAAATCGGCGAGCTTCTGATCGAAACAAAAGCCGGCCGCACATCCTCAGCCGAGATCACGCTCTTCAAATCCCTCGGCCTCGCAATCGAAGACGTCGTCAGCGCTGATTACGTTTACAAAAAAGCACAGGCACAGAACACAGGCACGTGGGTAGAATTTTGAATTCCCAGCACGGGTGGCCACGGAGGGCCACCCCTACAGTTGTAGTCCACCTGGCACCTCCAAGGAGGTTGCGTGATTCAGAAAGTTGTTGCCCATCTGGCGCCTCCCAAATGATGTGGCGTGGTGCGCAACAACTGTAGGGGTGGCCCTCCGTGGCCACCCGTGCGTACGCTAGATCAACCGATCGCCTGTGACCGTCACCGAGTCTTGTCGATAATGACAGCCACGGCTCTGCCGGTTGTGCTGCGCGGCCTGCGCGACGATCAACGCCACTTCAACCGCATTACGCAACCCAATCAAACCGTCAGAAAGCTTCGTTGTCCGGTAAAACGTCTCGATCTCATTCCACAAATGCCGCAACTCACGGATCGCACGCGACAACCGATCGGCACTCCGCACGAGCCCAACGTAATGCCACATAATGTTCTGAATCGTCTGCATATCTCCCTGGATCAACGCCGGATCCGGCTCTGCACTCAACCCACTCTCATCCCACGGCGGAATATCCTCAAACCGCGCCGTCGCCCCATCCCCTCCACTCAACGCTCTCTCAATCTCCAGCGCCGCGCGATTTCCCCACACAAGCCCCTCAAGCAGCGACGTCGAAGCAAGCCGATTCGCGCCGTGCACACCCGTACAACTAATCTCCCCAACCGCATACAAGTTCTTAATCGTCGAACGCGCCCACTCATCAACCAGCACACCACCGCAGAAATAATGCGCCGCCGGCACGACCGGCACCGGCTCGCGCGAAATATCGAGCCCCACCTTCAAACACTGGTCATAAATAAACGGAAACCGCTCGCGAATCTTCTCCGCAGGCATGTGCGACGCGATGTCGAGCAGCACGTATGAATACCCGTTCGCCTCCATCTCGTGATGAATCGCACGCGCCACCACATCGCGCGGCGCAAGCTCCTTCCACTCCGGCGAATACCGCTCCATGAACGGCCGCAGCTCAGGCGTCAACAACCGGCCACCTTCGCCACGAACCGCTTCACTGATCAGCAAGCCTTCAGCTCCCGGCGCCGCAAGCGCTGTCGGATGAAACTGAACATACTCGGCATTCGCGATTCGTGCTCCCGCGCGATGGGCCATCGCGAGCCCGTCACCACGCGCGCCCACAGGATTAGTCGTGTTTCGATAGATCCTTCCGAGCCCGCCGGTCGCGAGTATCGTCGCGCTCGCCAGATACCGATGCACCGTCTTCTCAGTGCGATCGAACACGTAGCAACCGTGACAAGAGACTTCGTTGTAGTTGTCCAGCGGATTGCGCGAATGATGTGGAAACGTGATCAGGTCGACGGCAGTCGCGTCCGATTTGATCTTGATATTTGGAAAGCTTTTCAGCGCCGCGACGAGCCCGTTCATGATCGCGCGGCCGGTCGCGTCGCCCACGTGAAGAATCCTGCGGCGCGAGTGCGCGGCTTCCTGTCCCCAAACCGGTTTGCCCGCTTCGTCGTGATCGAAAACAACGTGCGCCGTGCCTTCTAGGACTTCAGCAAGCAGCGGTGGACCTTCGTCAGCAAGAATGCGTGCGGCTTTCGGCGAGGTTACGCCCGCTCCGGCTGCAACGATGTCTTCGAAGAGCAGCTCCGCAGTGTCGGAAGGCCCGCGGCCGATGATGCCGCCCTGTGCGTAGCGAGTGTTTGATTCGTGAGCGTCGGAGGCGCGGGTGATGATGGTGATCTGTCGGTCGGGATTGCGCGCGAGACGTAGAGCAGCAGTCGCACCGGCAATCCCACAACCGATGATCAGAACTTCAGCATTGGCCATCTATTTAGGTTTAGCCGCGGATTACGCGAATCAACGCGGATAAGAAATAAATCTGCGTTAATTCGCGTAAATCCGCGGCTAGTCTTCCTTACCGATCTCGAGCATTCGCTGCACTGAGCGAAGCGCCCGGCGGCGAATGTCCTCATCGATGAAGATCTCAAACTGCTCTTTCTGCAACGACGCGAGCGTGTCTTCGAGCGTGATCTGGTTCATGTGCGGGCAACGCACACTGCACAACCGCAACATGTCCTTGTCAGGGTTCGCGGCCGCGATGTTGTCACCCATCGAGCATTCCGTCAGCAGCAAATACCGCGGCGCATTCGTCTGCTCGACGTAACGAATCATCGCCGTCGTGCTGCCCGAGAAATCCGAAGCAGCCACGACTTCCGGGCTACACTCCGGATGCGCGAGTATCACCACATCCGGAAACTGCTTCCGCACGTTTTGAATATCTTCAACACTAAACTTCTCGTGCACTTCGCAGCGCCCGGGCCAACCGATCATCTCGTAATCGAGCTCGTTCGGAAAACGCATGCGCGGCTCGCGCGTCGGAAAAATGATGTGCTTGCCGGTCTCGCGCGCAACGTTGCCGGCGAGATACTCGTCAGGGATGAAGATCACCTTGTCAGTTTTCAACGACTTCACCACCGCCACCGCATTCGACGACGTGCAACAGATGTCAGTCTCTGCTTTCACATCAGCGTACGTGTTGATGTAAGTCACGACCGGAACGCCTGGAAAGCGACGCTTCAACTCGCGCACGTCTTCCGCAGTAATGCTCGCCGCCAGCGAACAACCCGCTTTCTCCGAAGGTATGAGCACCTTCTTCGTCGGGTTCAAAATCTTCGCCGTCTCCGCCATGAACTTCACGCCGCAAAACACGATGATGTCTTTATCCGTCTCCGCGGCTTTGCGACTGAGCTCGAGCGAGTCGCCGACGAAATCCGGAATCGAATGGAAGAGCGCCGGTTCCATGTAGTTGTGACCGAGTATGACGGCGTTCTTCTCGACTTTTAGTCGATTGATCTCCGCTGCAAGCTCGGCTTTGAGGCGGAGCTCGAAATCGGGCACCGTGTCGGCAAGCAGCCGACTCAGCTTCTCGTAGATCGCATCAGTTGTTGTGTCTGTCGTAATCATCTTCTTCAAGCAACGAACTCAAGACTCACATCGAACACCACTGGCGAATGCGTCAAAGCGCCGACTGAAATGAAGTCGACGCCAGTCTTCGCAACTTCGAGCACATTATCGAGCGTAACGTTGCCAGACGCTTCGAGTTTGGCCCTGCCGCCGCAGATCGCGACAGCCTCGCGCATCGTCTCGGCGGACATGTTGTCGAGCAGGATTCGGTTAACTCCGAGCGCGAGAGCTTCGCGCACGTCGTCGAGGGTGCGCGTTTCGACCTCGATCTCGAGCTTCGTCCCTGACGCGCGCACACGTTCGACTGCTTTCGTGATGGAGCCGGCGAAGTCGATGTGGTTGTCCTTTATTAAGACCATGTCGAAAAGGCCGGTGCGGTGGTTCTGGCCACCGCCGAGACGGACGGCGAGTTTGTCAGTCGTGCGCAGGCCCGGCGCGGTCTTGCGTGTGTCGAGAATAGTGGCGCTTGTGCCGGAGACTGCATCGACGAACTTCCGCGTGAGGGTGGCGATGCCTGACATGCGGCCCAGGAAGTTCAACGCGGTGCGCTCGCCGGTGAGTAGTGCTCGCGCTGGGCCTTCAACGTCCGCCAGCACGTCACGTCGTGTGACTCTTGAACCGTCTTCTGTTTTCGCGAGGAATGTTACGCGATCATTGAGAGCAGAAAAGACATCCTTCGCAACGTCTAATCCCGCTACGACGCCGTCCTGCTTGGCGACGATGCGACCGCGCAGCGTCGCACCCTCAGGCACAATCGTATCCGTCGTGACATCGCCTGAGCCGATGTCCTCCGCAAGTGCGCGTTGTATGTACTCGGGAATCAAGCTGTATATTCTCACGCAAAGGCGCAAAGCCGCAAAGAAGACTCGGCTATTTGAGCGTTAGTAAAACATCTCTTCCGTTCTGTGCCTCGTTGCCGGAGAAGTCCGCGGCGATGATACGCAGCACGAAATCTCCTTTCGGCAGTTGCGACGTGTCCCAAACGCCACGCGCCACGTGCCCATCGCGCACGATATTCGTCACCTCGTAAAGAAACCTCGTCGTCTTGCTGCCATAGACCGTAATCCCGCTCTCATCCGCATACGCGACCTTCGTCGCTTCCCTGTCACCCGGCAGACGATTAAAGAGAATGTTGATGCGCGGCTCCTCGAATCCGGGCGCCGGCGTCCCATCCGCTTTCAGCACCTGGTAGCCAAGCTTGTACAACCCAAGCCGGCGCCTGTCTGGATTGAGGTTTGTTCGATCGAAGGCGTCAACGACGATTCGCACTGGCCCACTCACGACCAAACGCTCACCCCGCTTCTCCTTCAATCGCGCGCCGTTCGCATCAAACAGTTGAATACCGTCCTTCTCGATCGTTGGCGCAATATCGTCTTTGAATCCGACTGGCCCGAGCGAAAGCGGATTGATCTCGCTGCCCGGTGGACCAACGTTCAAATGAACGTGATACATCTTGTTGATGCAGCCGAGAGCATCGCCGGGACGAAAACGTGTTCCACGCTTGATTCGCACGCGCACGAGTTTTCCCTCGCCGTTGTTCACGGCGATGAAGCGCGGGTCGTCAAACATCTTCGCATCCTTATCACGCCCGACAGTTATATGAATGTACGACACGATGCCGACGCGGAATCCTTCGTTTAGCGAATCAAATCCCCAGTTCGCTTCCGGGCTCGTCACTTTCTCCGATCGCACCGCACGCGCTGTTTCACCGTAAGGACCAAAGACATCGAGCCCGCTGTGAAGATGATGACGGCTGTCGTCTGAGTCAAAACTACCGCGCACTTCACCCATCGTCGCGACCACCTCATGCGGACTCTGTTGCGGATCGACCGGCCAGATCAGCGACCGTTCGCCAAGAGTTTCGTTTGTGAGTTTCGGCAGTGGGTCAACCACAGTTGCCGCATTAGAAACAGTAGTCTGGTCTAACTTCCGAACCAGATAGTTGCCACTGTCAGCAACGACGAGCTCCGTTGGTTTATTGACCTGAGGTCCAATTGCAATCCCGGTCGGTTGATTGAGCTGCCCGGCAATAACACGCGCTACGCCATCGGGCGCGATTTGTACAACTCGCGCTCGATCGAGGTCAGTGACATAAAGAAAATGGTCGTATGAAAACGCCAGGCCCACGGGCTCCGAAAGTTCTTCACCCGAGACCGGCAGCGTAGTCACATTCCCTTCCGCAGTAACCTTGCGCAGACAGCGATTACCCGTATCAGCCACGATGAGGCTGCGGTCCTCGACGACGATGATCCCCGATGGAGTGTCGAAGAGCGCAACTTTCTGCTCACCATCCGCATATCCCGGAGTGCCGCCGCCGGCGATCGTCGTTACCTGTCCTTCTGTCGTGATCATGCGGATCACATCGTTGTAAGTGTCAGCAACGTAGATGTCACCTCCACCGCTAACCGCCAACCCTATCGGCCCATTGAACCGGGCCTGCGCTGCTGGTCCATCGACATAACCCGCGGTTCCGTCGCCGGCAACCGTTGAAACCACACCCTCGGGAGTGATCTTGCGGATGCGATTGTTTCCAGTGTCCGCGACGTAGAGATTGCCGTCGGGACCGAATGCGAGCGCGGACGGTGTGTTGAACGAAGCAGACGCTCCGGCGCCATCGGCAAATCCTTCCCCACCGCCGGCGAGTGTCGTGACGTTTCCGTCCGGCAAAATCTTGCGAATGCGATTACTCTCGCCCGCATCAGCAACGTAGATCGTTCCGTCAGCCGCGATCGCGACTCCAAACGGATCCGAGAATGCTAATGGAGATCCATCGCCCGCTATCGTCGTTACGTGAGCCTTCCAACCGATCGGCGTCGGCAGCGGCTTGTGTTTGTAGCGGTAGACAAAGAAAGCAGTGGCGCTGCCCAGAATGATCAGCAGTATGACGGCGATGATGAGTTTACGCATTTAGTCGAGAAATAATTCCGGCTGGGCGAGCAGTTCTTCGATGCGCGCGATGTAACGGCCGACGTGCAGGCCGTCCATCAGTGAATGGTGCACTTCGACAGAGAACGGCAGGAGCGTGCGCTCGTGATCTTTGATGAACTTGCCAAACGAGATCTTCGGTACAGAGTCTTCGCGTCCCCAGCGGCGCGCGTGTGAAAAGCTCGTAAACGCAATCCACGGGAGCGTGGTGCAATGGATACGTGCGTCGTCTTCGTGCCGTGGCCGGAACGCCCAGTCGCCTTTTCTGATTTCCTCGACTGCCTGTGTCGCGCCTTCCATGAATTTCGAGTAGCTCTCGGCGTAGTCGAAGTAGACAAGCGTGAAGGTTTCGTTCGGAAGCATGAACGTCGTGCCGCCGTTGATGACGTCGTGGACCAGCACCTTGCCCTGTCGCAGGCGATAGCGAAAGGGCTCGATCTCATTCGCGGCGCGCAGCGCGAGGTAATGGTAAGTCAGCCAGGCGCTCGTGCCCGGGCGTTTCTTCAGCTCTCTGAGCAAACTCGTGATGTCAAGCTGTGTGCAGACGTTAAAGTAGGGCTTGTCGAAGGGCAGGTAGAACTCAAACACCGCGCGCCGCGGCCAGGTCTCTAGATCAATGTAACGGGCCATCGCGGGGGATTGTACCTGATTCACACACGATCTGAGTTGTCCAACCGCGAAGGATTTTGTGTGAGAGATCCCTGGTCACGTTGATTCGTGTGACCAGGGATCTTCACAGGGAAGAACTCAACAACGTGACTTAGTTCCGCCAACCAGAATGTCACGCTTATCTGATTTATTGCCAGTCAGACTGTTACTGCTGCCGCCACCATTGCCAAACAGGAAATCACGTGGCGCTTCGCTGTCGCAGCCGCCTGTCATGGTGTCCGGATCAGCACCTCCGAACGCGAGGTTCCGGCCCAGTTCTGCTTGAATGTTGTCCTGGCCAGTTCCGCCAAAAAGCAGGTTGTTTCCGCCGCCGCCCTGGATTGAGTCATTGCCGGGACCAGCGAAAATAATATCTGCACCGCCTTGCCCGCTTATCCCATCGTTACCATCACCGCCAAATAACAGATTGCTACCGTCGCCGCCATCAATCTGATCTGAGCCAGTATTGCCGAAGATGACGTCGGTGTTGTTGCCTCCAGTCAACTGATCGTCGTCCGCGTCACCGAAGAGGACGTTCAACCCGTCTCCACCGTTGACGGTATCGTTCTGATTTCCTCCAAAGGCGAGGTCGATTTCTGGTCCTCCGATCAGCGTGTCAGCATCATTACCGCCGATAAGCAGATTAGGCCCATTTTCACCTTCGAGAACATCTTTGCCGTCGTAGCCGATCAGGATGTCGGCGCCGTCTCCACCCCAGATACGATCGTCGCCGGGTCCGCCCTCCAAAAGATCAATATTTGCGAAGCCTTTGATTAGATCGTCGCCGGGCCCACCGAAGGCGACATCGATTCCCCCATTGGCATTGACTGTATCTTTGCCGGCTCCTGCCCAAATGAAATCCGTATCGTCGCCGCCTTCAATCAGATCGCTCGCATCGCCTCCGAAAAGAGCATTGATGCCAGGTCCGCCGTTGATCGCGTCGCAACCGGAATTGCCCCAGATCATATCGAAACCTTCGTTCCCGAAGAGCTTTTCAACGTCGCCATTGAAGTTATTGCAAAACTGCGCCGGCGAGTCCTGCGCGGTATTCGACATGCCGAAGATCACGTCCGTTCCCAAGCCACCCTCAACATAGTCAAAGCCCTCGCCCGCCATAACAAGATCCACTACTCCGTCGCCGGCGTAGACTTTGTCGTCACCGCGCCCTGCGAGGATCAAATCGATACCGTTCTCACCTCTGATAGTGTCGGCTCCCTGCAGGCCCGCCAGCACATCGATTGGTCCATCGCCTCCGTACATCTCATCGTTGTCGTCATTGCCTAACTCCAGGTCGACTCCAGGTCCACCTCGCAGAGTGTCAGCACCGGCATTCCCAAGCATCAAGGCAAAAGCACCTACGTCGCTGTAAAGCGTGTCGTTATCCTGGCCACCCAGGATGATCTCTCTGCCATCATTGCCATGGACCACGTCCGTTCCCCCGCCGGCGAAAATGAAGTCATCATTTCCGTTTCCGTTGAGCTCGTCGTTTCCGGATTCACCCAAGACAAAGTCGCGACCATCTCCGGCTGAGACGCTGTCGTTACCGGCGCCCGCGGAAATGAAATCACCAAACGACTGGCTCAAAGGCGGAGTGTCGGTGCCATTGATGACATCATCTCCCAGGCCACCCCAAAACAAACTGCCAAATGGCATCGGGACGCCGTTTACTCCCACTCGGCCAAAGCCGGTGGTCTTGAGAGTGTCGTTCTTTCCCTGACCGAAGATGAGGTTGATGCCTTTGACGCCGTCGATGACGTCAGCACCTGAATCGGCATCCGACGCAAGGCCGTCGCCAAGAATGACGTCAGCATATCCAAAGAGATCGAGCGGTTTATTTTCGGATCCGAATAACGTGTCCGCATCGGCGCCCCCGGAGATGAAACTACCGATGTCGAATTTCAGCGTGACCGTGCCGAGAGTCACGTCATAATTTTCACCTTTTCCGCCGGTGATGACATCGGGCCCGCGCCCGCCAAACAGAAAGCTGTGTCCATCACCACCGTAAATTGTGTCGGCGCCGTTCATCGTGAACACGGTATCAATTCCGCCCTTTGCATCGACGCAATCATCACCGCGGAGAGTAATGATCAGGTTATTTTTATCGTCACCAGTCACTTGATCATTCCATGGTGTGCCAATGAAGACTGAAACACCGGCGACGTTAAAGGTGATGACGGGGTCCTGCCCGCACTGGCCCGCAGCCGGCAAGCTGGTCTTCTGCTTCGCGGTGGAGAGCGTGGAATCGCCATTGTTTGGCGGATCATCCTGCAACCAGCTCGCCCCGACATAATTGAGCAATGGCTTGGGCAAAGCAGTCATTTGCTTTTCGAATTGAAGGTAATAGACCAGCTTATCGAGCTGCGCGAAGTTTGCTGTTTGAGAAGTTTCAAAGGCAGTTGCAGCCGCCTCAGTATTATTTACGAATTCGGAAGCGTTATTTCCGATCGTCTCGTATGGGGCGGGCGAAACGAGTGCTTCATTTGACAGGTTGGGGATTGAGCCAGGAAAGGTGATGTTTTCAGCCTCAGCATACAGACCACCCAGCAAATTCATAATGCAGGGCCGCAATTGGCCCTCGAATTTTGGGAAATTGCTGTTTTCATACTGGCTAATGATCGCTTCGCGATTGAGAGGCTGGAAAGTCTCTTCGTCAAAGTTGTCAGGCAGCGGATCAGGATAACTCCCGATTCGCAAATCTCGTTCAAGAGCCTGCTCCAGCTTCCAATAGCTTTCGACGTTTGCACATCTTTCAGCACCCTGAAACTTTGCTGTCTGATTGAGAAGATAATTGGCATACGCGTTGGCGGCATTCTTGACAGCAGTGGCATCCTGCTGCGACTGATTTTGAAGTTGTCCCGCAAACGTCATTGCTCCCGCGTATGAATTGTCGAGTAACTGCTCTCCCTGATCTGTCGCCGACCTTATTTGCGAGTAAGCATCGCGCAGGATCTCTTTTTGCTTCTCGATGTAGCTGGCTTCGGCTTCAGCTACTTGAGCACTGACGATCCGCGTCGTTTCAAAAATTTGATTTTGCTGGCTTACCAGGGCTGGCAGACCGTCGCTTCCAGACACTTTTACCTCGCCCGTAGAGTCGCCAAATGAGCTGGCCCAGCTCGCGGCGTTCAGCGGCACCACCACCGTGCACGTGGGACATTTCTTGTTGGCCAGGGTACCGTTGAAGTTGAGACGCAATTGCTCGCCGAGGGGCAGGTCGTTCGCGTAAAAGATCGCGGTCACGCCATCGGTAACGGTGATGTCCGCCAGCAGGGTTTCATTAGGGCCGGCGAAGGAAATCTCCCCTGCAAACCTGGCGCTAAAATCGGTCAGGATCCAAAGCTTTAAGGCGTTTTCAACTTTAGCGAGGTACAAAGCACCGGGACCTTTGACCGTCACGGAGGTGGTCTTCACAACTGAGTGCGAGGGCGCCGGCGCCATCAGCGCGGCATTGTTTTCTGGTTTCAATGACACTAACCCGATGACAAGTAAAACAAGCAGCAGGCGCAGTGTGAGTCGTGGGGAGAAAGAATTTGCGATGAGTTGAAACATGATCACTCCTTATCGGTGAGCGGGCTGTAAAATCGTTACTACAAGCAGGAGTGATCTTTTGCGGGATTTTGTAACGCTTAGGGTAGTTTGCGCTTCGCGCTTGCCCCGGACTTTTATATATCGCGTCGTTGGTGCTCCCTTCCGACGTTGTATATCGCGCCGACTAATTGAGAACTAATTCTCTGCGGCCCTCTGCGTATCTCTGCGACCTCTGCGTTGAAATAGCTCATTAACGCAGAGAACGCAGAGATACGCAGACGGCCGCAGAGAAATCCAAATTAGGACATCACCAGACCGTGAGTCACAAGCGCATTCGCCATCTTGCATGCACGGATGATTCTCGTTACTCTGTCCACGCTCGGTCGCTCTGCGTATTGCTCCCCTCAATCATCTGCAACCGACCGCTACGAGTATTTCGATCCACCGTCTTCCGTCTACAAGGCGTCCGGGGGTGTTCGACTGACAATTAAACCAACAGCCACACTTTGGAGTGTTGATGAGAAGTGCGCTTTTATTAACTTCTACTGTCATTCTTGCCCTATTGCTGTCGCTGGATGTTTCTTATCCAGGTGCAGAACAGACCGAGAAGAAAGAAGCGGAAGACGAGACGGGTGAGATTCTCGAGCGCATCCGTTGGTTCAAAGAACGCCATCCCGAGCTTGAGCCCAAGCTGCGTTTGAAGAGAGCGAGCGACGAGTACCAGTCAAGAGAAACGATCAAGAAGCGAACCGGCCTGCGTCAAATGGTGGCCGCAACAAGCTGGGTATCACTGGGACCCTCAAACGGAGCGGGTCGCATCTCTTCGGTTGCGGTACATCCGACAGCAATGGGGACAGTCTATGTCGGTGCGAACAGTGGCGGCGTTTGGAAGACGACAGACAACGGCGAAACCTGGAGCAATCTCACTGATTCAATCAACAACCTAAACGTTGGCGCCGTCGCGCTCGCGCCATCATCACCCAACGTGGTTTACGTTGGAACCGGATCGGAACACGCTGCGGGTATCGGACTTCTCAAGTCCATCGATGGCGGCACCACCTGGCAATTCCCAACGACCGTAATCGCCACGCGTTTCTTTCGCATTTCTGTTCACCCCACTAATCCGCTCGACCTCGTAGCGGCAACTGATTCGGGCGCACTTAGATCCATCGACGGAGGCAACACCTGGACGGTTAGCATTTCCAAAAATCCTTACTACCAGATAACGGACATAAAGCGGGATTCATCCAATCCCCTCGTGCTCTATGCTGCGGCAAACACACCATCGGGCGGCCGCGTTCTGAAGTCGACCGATGGAGGTACCACGTTCACAGAGAAGATGGTAGGACTACCCGCGACGAGTGATACCATGTCGCTTGCCGTCACGTCGTCGAGTCCGCAAGTGCTCTATGTGCTCACCTCCGTTGGCGCCACTTTCTCGCACGTTTACAAATCAACAGACGGCGCGAACACGTGGCAGGATCTGGAAGGCTTTTCAGGCAGCACCGACTTCGGAACCAGTCAACTACTACGAACACAGTCCTTTCATAACAACACGATCATAGTTTCTCCTTCCAATCCGAACGAGATCACAGCGGGCGGTGTTACTTACCGGCGCTCGTTGGACGGTGGTAAAACCTGGTTCCAGCCGTTTTGCGGTATCAACTTCAACTGCTTCAACATCCATGCCGATTGGACGGACCAGCAATACCAGGGCTCAAGACTTTGGATCGTGAATGACGGAGGAGTCTTCAGTGCGCAGGGCAATACGGCGATGGAGCACAATCAGGGCCTGAGTGTTCGTGAGTATTATGCGATATCGAATCACGATGTGCTCACAAATAGTTTCTTAGCCGGCTCGCAGGACAACGGGACAGACTTTCGCTTCCCTTCAGGCGGGACAGAGTTGTTCACGATGCCTCACTGCGACAGCTTTGACTCTGCGATCAATCCGCAAAATCCTTCGATCGCGTACGCGACCTGTCAGAACGGAGACATTCGTCGGACGAAGGAGTTTGGGACGAACCCGAACATCTTTTCCTTTCCTCCTTCGACTGTCATCTCGCCTCCATACTCGCTCGGCGAAAGTCGACGCTTCGCGACGCCGTTGGTAATGGATCCCAATCAGCCTTCGACTCTTTACACTGTCACGTTTTCGCGAGTCTGGAAAACGCAGAACGACGGCGATACGTGGACAGCCCTACCGAATATGGCTGACGGTTCGACTCTGGATTCTCTCTCTCACATAGCCATCGCCAGGAGCAACAGTAACGTAGTGATGGCCTGGAGCGATTCGGACATCTACAGGTCGACTGACGGCGGAATGACATGGTCCAGAAAAACTCCCGGTCGCCCGATCTACAGTTTGGAAATCGATCCTTTGGATCCGAACGTGATTTACATCGGTTCATCCACCTGTTTTGGATGTAGCGGCGTATCGATGAGTACTGACGGCGGCAACACGTGGACTCCGCGCGGCACTGGTTTGCCCGAGACGTTTGCGACCATCCTTACCATCAGAGTCGACCCGCTCGACCCGAACACGCTGTATTGTGGGACTTATAACGGAGTCTTTACGACAAATGATCGCGGCCAGCACTGGACCATGCTCGGTACCGGGATACCCAGCGTTTTCATTGAAGATCTAAGGGTCGCGAGCGATGGTTCCACGTTGCGCGCCGCGAGTTATGGACGTGGAATCTGGGAGTTGCAGTTAAGACCTTCGGCGACGGCTAACGTCAGTGGTCGAGCTTTCGATGATGACTTAGTGGGGATTCCGGAAACGACGATCACGCTTAGCTTGAAACAGTCTGTCATCGCGACAACGTTGACGGATGAAACTGGGAACTACGCGTTTCTGAAACTGGCGCGCGGGCGTGATTACACGGTGACGGCGTCGAAGTCGAGCTTGCAATTCAATCCGCTGGCGGTGACGGTTTCGAATCTCACGACGGATCAGTTTGTGAATTTCACGACTGGAGCTGCGACGCCGACACCCACGCCTACACCGACGCCGACGCCAACTCCAACTCCGACGCCGTTTCCGATTCAATTGCTCACAGAAGATTCTAAGAGCAATGAATTGGCTGTGCTTGATGCGTCGTTGTTCGTAAGGGATCCATTTCCGGTAGTGAACACGCTGAGTCCGTTCTTAGGTGGGATTAGGCGAGTGATGATCTTCGCGTCGAACCTGCCGCTGGCCCAGGGCGATACCAGCTCCGCGGTTGTGGTTAGTTTGATCGACAGTAATAACCAAACTCACGACATACCGGCTGAAGACGTCAGACCGGTACCAAACTTCCCCTTCGTCCAAATCATCTTCAGACTCCCGGACAACCTACCGGTCGGAACCTGCACCGTCCGCGTCACGGTCCATGATCAAATGAGCAACCTCGGTACGTTCAAGGTCAGGATCTAGTTAGACAGGATTACAAGATTTGCCGGATGAGCAAGATAAATCCTGTTAATTCTGATCAATCCTGTAATCCTGTCTAGGATTACTCATATCGCAACGCCACCAACGGATCCACACGTGTCGCTCGTCTCGCCGGGATCAAACACGCAACCAACGCCACCAGCAACAAACTGATCGGGACTAAAACAAACGTCGTGACATCCGTTGCCGTGACGCCAAACAACAGGCTCGCCATCAGTCGCGTCAGCAAGTAAGCCGCGACGAGCCCGACTGCTACACCCATGACCGTCAATCGCATGAATTGGACCAGCACGAGTCGCAATACGTCGGTCGCTCGCGCACCGAGTGCCATCCTGATCCCGATCTCCTGCGTTCGCTGAGCCACGGAATAAGAAATCACACCATAGATTCCAGACACAGCCAGCACAAGCGCGAGCACTGCAAACAGAATCAGGATCGTCAAAGCAAAGCGACGCGTCCCGACCGTATCGCGAATCGACTCTTCAATTGTTTGGACCTGGTATACCGGCTGGTCCTTGTCTACCTCGCGAATCGCCGCCTGGATTGCAGGCAGCGTACTCTTCGGATCGACACTCGTGCGTACCGCGACGTTCATGCGGCGATAGCGCCAGGCCATCTGTCCGAGTGGAAAATAGATTTCGGGTCTGATTTCTCGTTCCAGCGTTAGTTGAGCCGAGTCTTTAACCACGCCCTTAACCGCAAACCAGGGACTCTTCGAATCGGCATTGCCCATCTTGATTCTCTTCCCGAGTGTATCCTGGTTGGGCCAGTAGCGGTTAGCCATCGTCTGGTTCACAATCACGACGGGCGTGGCTTGTGGACCATCTTCAACCGAGAAGAATTGCCCGCCGACTAACGGAATCTGCAGCGTGTTGAAGTAATCGGCACTGACGGTGCGCGTGTCGATGGCTTGCGTTTGCGCTCCGGCATTCCCGACGCTCTCGAGTGTGATCGGCAACTCTTCTGTGGAGCTGAAAGGCGGGTGTGAAACAACTGCCACCGACTCGATTCCCGGCAACGTCTTAACTCGATCGATCACCTGTTGGAAAAAGACCGCGTTCTTTTCGCCGTCATTCGACTTCGCGGGCGAGCGATTGATCCGCATAGACATCACGTTTGACGTGCTCATGCCCGGATCGATGTTCGTCAGCTTCGCGAAACTGCGGATCATCAAACCCGCCATCACCAGCAGCACCAGCGAGAGGGCCACTTCCGCAACTACCAGCACGCTTTGCGCGCGGCGAGCACCGGCGCCGGCAGTTGATCGTTTACTCGCTGCTTGCAGCGCCTCGCGCGTTTGTGTTCTGGATCCTTGAATCGCGGGCCAGAGGCCGAAGATGAATGCGGTTACGAGCGAGACGGCTAACGTGAAGAGGAGTACCTGCACGTTCATCGTGGCCTCAACGCCGGTGGGAAGTATACCGGTGGGTATCAGTTTGAAAAGAAGTTTTGTTCCCCACGAAGCGATCAGCAGGCCGAGCCCACCGCCGAGTAAACCCAGGACGGCACTTTCGATGAGCATTTGGCGGATGATGCGCGCGCGGCTCGCGCCCATCGCATTTCGGATCGCGATTTCATGCGAACGGCTCATCGCTCTTGCGAGCAGTAAGTTTGCAATGTTTGCGCACGCGATCAAGAGGACGAGTCCGACGGCCCCCAGCAAGATAAAGAGCGCTCTGCGAGTCGAGCCGAAGTAATAATTGGCCAGCGACTGCAGGTAGATTGTTCGACCGGCGTATTCCTGGTTTGTGCCAACGAAATCCTGCTCGTTTCGTCGCGCGAGGTTATTGAGTGCGGCACTCACCTGTTGCTCGGTCGTCGCAGAGCTGGTGCGAGCGAGAATCAGGTAAGCACGACCGTCTCGCTGCCTCTGATTGAAATCAAACGGAAACGGAAACCATGCTTGCGACTCTTCGAAACGGAATTGCGGCGGCATCACGCCGATGATGGTGAAAGGCTCGTCGTCGAGTGAGACCTTTTGGCCCAACACCGCTTTGTCGCCGCCGAAACGTCGTTGCCAGAGGCCGTGACTGATTACGAGGACGCGCTCGCCGTTTGGGCCTTGTTCGTTGGGCGCGATGGTGCGGCCAAGCATCGGTTCGATGCCGAGGATGTTGAAGAACTCGGTTGAGACTTTCGCGGCGGCGACTCGTTCGGGCTCGTTACTGCCGGTGAGATTGCGGCTAACAGGTTCGACTGCAGCGACACGTTCGAAGATGCCGCTGTTTGTAAAGTCGATAAACTCCGGACCTGAAGATCGGATTTGTTCCTGCACACCGAGCTTCGGCAAGCTCTGGCGCACGAAGAAGAGTCGTGAGGGATCTTTGTAAGGGAATGGATTCAGGACTACGACGTTGACGATGCTGAAGAGCGCAGTGCTTGCGCCGATGGCGAGTGCAAGTGTTAGAACGGCGACGATAGTAAAGGAGGGCCGCTTGCGCAGCATACGGAAGCAGTAGACTAGATCGCGCATGGCAGTAGTTGCTCCGGCCTGTGGGTTCCACGAACTGCGAGAAGCGGCACTTCAAAGCCTGTGCCAAGCTGATAATGCGTGAGAATTAAGGTGTAGACTTGTATTGCGGCGTCGTTCAAGTTTCGCTTGCGGGACTAACGATCCCAATTTCGACATGATTATTCAACGCACGGGCGGCCACGGAGGGCCGCCCCTACAGTTGTAGCCCACCACGCCACTTCGTCGAAAGCGCCCGTTGAGCAACAACTGTAGGGGCGGCCCTCCGTGGCCGCCCGTGCGTTGAACTAATCCGCCTTCAGCTTATCGCCCCTCTGCTTGTTCAACTCCATCCGGAACGCCTGCTCCCTGTCGTCAACATAATTCTTGTAACCCTTCGGATCGAAGAACGCCGTCTCACCTAACTTAAACCGCGGGTATTTCGATTCCAGATCAAAATAACTACCGTGCGCGCCAAGGAAATAATCAACCGGCAGAGACTTCAACACCCGGAACGTCTTCTCGTAATCTTCCTTGATCCCCGGATACATTGTATTGCCGACAAGCTTATACCCGGGATTCACATTCGGACTGCCAACAATCACAACATCGCGCAACTTCGAACTCTGATCCATCACTCTCATGGTCCAGGTCGTGCAACCCTTCGTATGTCCCGGCGTCAGACGCGCGGTGAGTGTCTCACCTCCAAGCTTTACCTGATCCCCATCATGCAACACACGATCGACTTTCGCCGCCGGGTAAAGAGACGTCGGATCGCTGCCATACTGAAAATCACTCTTGCCACCCGACTCGACTACATCAACATCACCTTCCATCACCATGTATTTCGCGCCAGTGAGTTGTTTGATCGCGGCGCTCCCTGCACAGTGATCGTAGTGAGCATGACTGATCAGAAGTATCTTGATGTCGTTGAACTTGAAACCGAGCGACTCGACACTCGCGCGAATCATCGGAACGTTCGCTTCGAGATCGCTGTTGATAAGAATATGTCCTTCAGGTGTCGTGATCAGATAACTCGCCAGTCCCTTGCTGCCGACGTAGTAAAGATTTCCGGCGATTCGAAAGGCAGGAAAGGGCTCGGTCCAGTCGTTCTGAACCGGCGTCCTTGGCGCATTGCTCGCTACAACGATCAGCGCAACGATCATCGTTAGCGCAATGCCCAATACTGCGGCAGTGTGTCGCGTTACGGTCATAGGCCGATATATTAATTCACCTCAGCACATTTGGCTTGAATAATTTCACCGGATCGAGGAGATTCTTTCGCACCATGATGAACGAAGTAAAACCTCTTCCTACGCTTTCCAGAGCTATAGCCACGGGAGCGATCGGTTTCGGTCTCGTCAGTATTTGCGTATTTGCCACGGTGGCCTTCGCCGAAAGATGGATGTACCAAAATCTCGGATTGTTTGGCTCATACATCGCCTGGATCGTGCTCTTCATACCACTCAGCGGTGCAGTGTTTGGATCACTCGTCGTCGTGGACCGCTGGCGTCTGCCGAAGTTCTATCTGCTTTGGGCGGTGGCATTTTTCGCGTATGCCGCAGTCTGGATGATCGCATATTTCTATCTCGGCGGAACGAAGGGTGAAGTAGTCGGCTCGCTGGTAGGATCCATTTTTATGGCGCTCGTGCTGGCTGCAGGGTTTAAATCACTCGGCTCAACTGTAAAACTTTCCGCGCTGCTCTTCGTATCAAACTTTCTCGGCTACTTTTTAGGCGCTGCACTATTCGATTCTCTGAGCGCTCCAACCGGCATGCTGTTATTTGGAGTGGTCTACGGATTATTGTTCGGCGCCGGAATCGGAGCCGCACTTCAAATCGCACAAAGAAAGACATCATGAGATCGGGAGAGCTCTTAACGCGCAGTACGATTTGGATCTCGATTGTGGTTTACACGATCGGGTGTGTCTTGTTTGCGACTACGCGTGACCATGATCGTTGGGCACGGCTGGCTTGGACCATTGGCTGTGCGGCGCTTGTCGCTCACTTCATCTGCGCGTTCAATTTCTATCACGCATGGAGTCATCAGTCCGCCTACATCGAGACCGCTCGCCAAACCGCAGAGGTATACAAGATCAACTGGGGCGGCGGCCTTTTTATAAACTATGCGGTGGCGAGCTTATGGACGGCTGACGTCGCCTCGTGGTGGTTTGCGGGATTGAGCTCGTATCGTCGCCGCCCATGGTTATTGACGCTGTTATGGCACAGCTTACTGATCTTCATCATCTTCAATGCGACTGTCGTTTTCAAAGACGGTCCAGCACGATGGGTCGGTCTGCTCGTGTGTTTGACCTTAGTTCTGAGCTGGGTTTCCATCAATCGCCAACGTTCCACAGTGTCGACTGTCTGATCTTCGTGGCTATGCTGTGCTTCAAGAGTATAAAGGTCCTTGCAGAGGCAACTGTAGGGGCGGCCCTCTGTGGCCGCCCGATCGGAGGGAACAATCTGGATCAGTCCCGATCGGGTGGCCACGGAGGGCCACCCCTACAGTTGCGCCCTTGAAAACATGACGTTTGAGGCAAAGCTTCGTGGCTACTGAAATACGTCAACGCCCACTTGCGCTTCCGTTCTATTACGGCTGGGTGCACGTCGTTTTAGCGGCGCTCGCCATGGTCGGAACGCTGCCCGGCCGCACACAGGGCCTCGGACTGATAACCGAGCCGCTCCTTCGAGATCTGCAAATCGATCGTGTCTACTTCGCGCGCATCAACCTTTGGGCCACGTTGATTGGCGCACTTTTTTCGATCGGCGTGGGCAGGCTGATCGATCGTTTCGGCAGCCGGATTGTGTTGACCGTCGTCGCTGTCGCTCTCGCGTCCGTTGTCTTTGGAATGAGTGTGACGCGCGATGTCGCCGCGATTGCGATCCTGATCACGCTCACGCGTGGCTTCGGGCAGAGCGCACTTTCAGTCGTCAGCATCACGATGGTTGGACACTGGTTTGTGCGACGGCTCAACCTCGCGATGGCGGTATACACGGTCTTGCTGAGCATCGGCTTCATGATCGCCTTTCCGTTGATCGGCGCGATCGTTCTGTCGCGGGGCTGGCGCACGGCGTGGTGGATCATCGGACTCGCGCTGCTGCTCGGTCTTGCGCCGCTCGCGTTACTACTCGTGCGTCGATCACCTGAGTCTGTTTCAATCGATCTCGATGGCAGTGAATTACCGACCGATTACACGCTCCGTCAGGCTTTAGCGACGCCGAGTTTCTGGATCTTTGGAATTTCGAGCGCCATTTATGGATTGATCGCTTCCGGTATCGCGCTCTTCAACGAGTCGATTCTGGCTGAGCGCCGCTTTGACGCGTCAACGTATCATCGCAGCCTCATTATCGTCGCCCTCACTTCGCTAGTCGGAAACTTTCTCGGTGGCTGGATTGCTTCGAAGTGGAAGATGAACCGCCTGCTCGCGCTCGCGATGGTGATGCTTGCCGGCTCGCTCGCCGCACTGCCACACGTCTCGACACAAGTGCACGTTGCGATTTATGCAGCAGTGATGGGCTTAGCGGGCGGGTTTGTGATCGTGATCTTCTTCAGTTTCTGGAGTGCCGCTTACGGACGCAAACATCTCGGGAAAATCCAGGGCGCCGCCCAGGCCCTGACGGTAATCGCCTCCGCCCTGGGCCCACTCATCCTCGCCGAAACCGTCAGTCGCACCGGTTCATACGCCGCGATATTCTACCTGCTGACGGCAGTGGTGCTGGTGCTGGCACTCTTAGCCTGGTTCGTGAAAGTTCCGTCTAACGAGCGCGTGACTTGATCACTTCTGCAATCACATCCGGTTTCGTGTTGTCGCGCTCGAGGTGTGGGTATCGCTCGCCACTGTGATAGTCCACTCTGTACGTTTCGTTGAAACTACCATTCTCGACAATCAACGTAATCGGCGCGCTGCTGTTTTTAGCTGAAGCGATAGCTTCATGCAGCACGTCAGTGGACCACGCGCGACCGTTCACGGAAAGTATTTTCATTCCCGGCGCGAGGCCCGCTTTGAACGCCGGAAAGTTTGGATTAGTGTCGAGCACGCTTCCGTCTTCCTTCAACAACATACCGAGCGAGTACGACAGGTCCACGCTCTTACGCGCGTGATCGGCGATTCGAATCTGCGTGTTGGGCTTGTCTGTGTAAACAATTTTCCAGCCGCCGTTCGTAACGATTCCACTTGATGCGGGCCAGCTTCGCACTCGCAGTTGTTTCCGGTTGTGAGGCGTCATCGAATGTGACGTCGAGAGAGGTGACTCCGGGGGGAATATCACAATGGAAGGCAAACATCTCCACATCATCGCGCCGCCGTGCGATCGGTTTGCCACCGGCGCTCAGCTTCAAACCAACCAGATCGTTGATTGGCCCCGTCGGACTGTGTTCACCGGGCATCCACTTCGGATAGACAAGCGTCAGTGGCCCTGGCCTGACCGGAATGCTGAGTCTGCTATGAACGATATTCCGCGCAGCGTCAGTCGCATCAACACTCAGCATCATTGCGCCCTGGGCCAACGCAAACGAAACATTAGCCAGAAAAAGCAGTGCGGCGATACAGATGATTCGAATCGGTTTCATAAACCCTATTGAACCAAGAACCAGCCCGCGCAACAAATCAGGCCACCAACAAGCGAATAGGTTTCTCTGGAAATCCTCCGGAAGCCTCACCAGTCATCATTCAAAACATCAGGTGCAAGGTGTTGAGGAGATTTCCTTACAGCATCCTGTACTCCATCCGGTCAGATCGTATTCGAATCCTAGCGGTGGCAAATCAGAAGCGAAGGCCATTCTACTGGCACGGCCGCTCATGACGGAACATTCCTTGTTGACATCGCATCACATGCAAGCTGCTATAATCCATCGCGCATGTTGCACCGTCACCTGAACCATTCCGAGTGGACACTTGCAGCAATCGACGACGTAATTGCTCGCGGTCGGCTCGATGACTGGAAGGAACTGCGCGACGCCGCCGCAAGCCAAACTGATATTCGAGAAAAGATCCTTCGGGTAGCCAAGCCTCACCTGTCTGATCCATACGCACAGCGGTATCATTTTTGGAACATATATGTCCGAAAGCAATTTGCCTGAATGGGAGCAACTGCTTTCCGCAGCCGCACACCCGCAATCGAGGAGTTATCTAAATGAACTAAAGATCGTCCAGGTGGGGGATCCGGTGTTGCGGAGGCGGAGCCGGCAGTTAACTAAAGATGAGATCAGGAGTCCGCAGGTACAGCAACTCATCGAGCTGATGCGCGACACGATGCGTGAGGCGCCGGGGGTGGGGCTGGCGGCGCCGCAGGTAGGCGTGTCGCTGCAACTGGCGGTGATTGAAGATCCGGAGGAATACTTGAGCCATTTGTCAGACGATCAATTGGCTGCGACTCAGAGAGCTGCCGTGCCTTTTCACGTGATCATCAATCCGAAGCTCACGTTCACAGATAATTCGCGGGCAACGTTCTTCGAAGGCTGCCTCAGTGTGGAAGGCTACCAGGCGATCGTCGAGCGGGCGCTGAATGTTCGGGTTGAATGTTTGAATGAACGGGGCGAAGAGATAACGATCAACGCGCACGGCTGGTACGCGCGTATACTCCAGCACGAGATAGACCATCTGAACGGCACTCTCTACATCGATCGGATGAAAACACGCACACTCACGACCGGCGAGAACATGTTTCGATACTGGAACGACAAGAGCATTGAACAAGTGCTGACTGACGTCGGCGACCAAAACTCATAAGTGAATTTAGATCTTCAAGGTGCAACTGTAGGGGCGGGCCCCTTGTTGCGCCCCCCCCCCCCCACAAAAAAAGGGGAAACCGTTGGGGGCCCCCGGGGCGGGCCCCCCACCTG
>Ga0081539_10002681_pt1 | contig 24195 bp, 31 predicted proteins | sample TabmetS4T2R2_FD_71023 | JGI IMG/M metagenome (GOLD analysis project Ga0081539, IMG submission 71023) | Tabebuia heterophylla rhizosphere microbial communities from the University of Puerto Rico - S4T2R2 | ecosystem: Host-associated > Plants > Roots > Rhizosphere ...
CCGTGTCCTTGAGGCACTCCGTGCGCGGCACTTGCACGCCCGCATAACGCGGATCTTTGCCCTCGTAGCGCTTATCGTCGGCCGAGAGCTCCGGCGGCGGGATGTCGTAGCTGCGCCGCCAAGTGAGCACCTGCGCCTCGCCGAACTTCGTCGCCATCTCGGCCTTGTTCAGGCCCTGCAGGTCACCGTAGTGGCGCTCGTTCAGCCGCCAGCTCTTCTCGACCGGCAGCCACAAGCGATCGAGCTCTTCGAGCGCGATCCAGAGCGTGCGAATGGCGCGCTTGAGCACTGAGGTGAAGGCGATGTCGAACTGATAGCCGCCGGATTTGAGCAACCGGCCGGCATTACGCGCTTCCTCGATGCCGCTCGGCGCGAGATCCACATCGGTCCAGCCGGTGAAGCGGTTTTCCCGATTCCACGTCGACTCGCCGTGTCGCAGCAGCACCAGCTTGTGCATTGCGGTCATTATAATGATCGGCTCCGCGTGGATTTCGTCCGCAACAACCTTCTCCTCTTCGTTGTCGCGCTGGTCTCGGGCGGCATGCTCCTGTGGCCGCTCGTGCGGCGCACGACCGGCGGCCCGTGGGTGAACGCGGCGCAGGCGACCCACCTCATCAACCGCGAGGATGCGCTGGTCATCGACGTTCGAGAGCCGAACGAGTACGCCGCGGGCCATGTGCTCGGCGCGAAGAACATGCCGCTCGCGCGGCTGATCGCGGGCGCGACGGAGCAGCTCAAGCGAAAGGAGCGGCCGATCATCGTCTACTGCGATGGCAGCGAGCGCGCCGGCAAGGCGGCGGCGGTGCTCAAGCGCCAGGGCTTCACGCGCGTCGCCAATCTTTCCGGCGGCTTGAACGGCTGGCAGCAGGCGGGCCTGCCGGTGGAGAAGTAATTGCCGAAGGTGCTGATGTACTGCACCGCCGCCTGCCCGTTCTGCCAGGCTGCCGAGCGGCTGCTCCTCGACAAGGGCGTGAAGATCGACAAGATCCGCGTCGACCTCGAGCCCGCGCGCCGCGCCGAGATGATGCAAAAGAGCGGCCGGCGCACCGTGCCGCAGATCTGGATCGGCGAGCGCCACATCGGCGGCTGCGACGACCTCTACGACCTCGAGCGCCAGGGCGGGCTCGAGCCACTTCTGAAGGCAACGACATGAGCGACGGCCAGCCGCAGACGCAAGCGACCTTCCAGATCGAGAAGGTCTACGTGAAGGACATGTCGCTCGAGATTCCGCATGCGCCGAAGGTGTTCCTCGAGCAGGTGCAGCCGCAGCTCGAGGTGCAGATCAACACCGGCGCGGAGAATTTCGCCGAGGGCTACTACGAAGTCACGGTGACCGCGACGGTGACCGCGCGGCTGGGCGAGCGGACGCTCTTTCTCGCGGAGGCACGCCAGGCGGGGATCTTCCAGCTGCGCGGCATGCCCGCCGAAGAGCTGGGGCCGCTTCTGGGCATTGCCTGCCCGACGGTGGTCTATCCCTATCTGCGCGAGACGATCCAGGACATGATCTCGCGCGGCGGCTTCCCGCCGGTGATCCTTGCACCGCTTTCCTTCGAGGCCCTGTACCTGCAGCAGCAGCAAAACGCGGCCCAAGGCCAGCTCGGCCCGCGCGTCGAAGCCGCACGTAACTAATGACCAAGGCGGCGGTGCTCGGCGCTGGCGCCTGGGGCACCGCCATCAGTTGCGTGCTGGCCGCGCGCCTTGAGGTCTCGCTGTGGGCACGCGAGGCCGCACAGGCGGCGGCCATCGGCACTCGCCGGCGCAACGACCGCTATCTGCCCGGCATCGAGCTTCCTTCGACGGTCGCCGTGACTGCCGACTTGTCGGCCGCGACACAGGGCGCCTCGCTCCTCCTCGCGGCTACGCCGGTGGCCGGATTGCGCTCGTTATTGCGCGCGCTGCCCGGTCCGGCACCGCTCGTGTGGCTGTGCAAGGGCTTCGAGCAGGGCACGGGCGAGCTGCCGCACCAGATTGCGCGCGCCGTCCTCGGCGCCAAGGCGCGCTTCGGCGCGCTCTCGGGCCCCTCGTTCGCCGAGGAGGTGGCGCGCGGCCTGCCGTGCGCGCTCACGCTCGCCGCGCACGACGCCGGCTTCGCGCGCGACGCGGCGGCTCTTTTGCACGGCGGGCGCATGCGCGTTTACTACTCGAGTGATCTCGTCGGTGTGGAGGTCGGCGGCGCGGTGAAGAACGTGATGGCGATCGCCGCCGGGATCTCGGACGGCATGGGACTCGGCCTTAACGCGCGCGCGGCGCTTATCACGCGCGGGCTAGCCGAGATCACCCGGCTTGGTGCGACGCTCGGCGGCGCGCCCGAAACCTTCATGGGACTCGCGGGGGCCGGCGACCTGATTCTCACGGCGACCGGCGATTTATCGCGCAACCGCCGCGTCGGCCTCGAGCTTGCCCGCGGCCGCTCGGCGGCCGAGATCATCGCGAGCCTCGGCCATGTCGCCGAGGGCGTGCACTCGGCGCGCGAGGTGGCGAAGCTCGCGCAAGCGCACGGCGTCGAGATGCCGGTGACCGAGGCGGTGTCGGCGGTGCTCGACGGCCGGCTGACACCCGCAGTGGCGGTCGAGCGCCTGCTCGCGCGCGAATCGAAAATGGAGCGCTAGCTGCCCGGGTAGCCGAGCTGGCGCCAAGCTTCGAATACCGCCACCGCCACGGCGTTCGACAGATTGAGGCTGCGATTGCCCGGCCGCATGGGCAGTCGCAGCTGCTCGCCCGGCGCAAATTCGGCGAGGATCGCCGCGGGCAGGCCGGTGCTCTCGCCGCCGAAGACCAGCACGTCGTCATCGCGGTAGCGCACCTCGTTGAAAAGCGTCGGCGCCTGGGGCGCGAAGGCCAGGAAGCGCCGCTCGCCGAGGCTCGCGCGGCACGCGCTCCAGGACGGATGCACGCGAACCGTGGCGAGCTCGTGGTAGTCGAGGCCGGCGCGCTTGAGCTGCCGGTCGTCCATCGAGTAGCCGAGCGGCTGCACGAGGTGCAAGCGCGCCCCGGTGTTCGCGCCAAGCCGGATGACGTTCCCGGTGTTCGGCGGGATCTCCGGATGCACCAGGACCACGTCAATCATGCGGCGGCGTCCTCGCCACGATCCAGTTCACCACGCGTAGCGCGCCCGAGCGCTTGAGCGTGCGCGCGATCTCGTCGAGCGTCGCGCCGGTGGTCATGACGTCGTCCACCACCGCCACTGTGGCGCCGATCAGCTCGCGCGTGCAGCGAAAGGCGCCGCGCACATTGCGCTGGCGCGCCTCATAGGGAAGCTCCATCTGCGGCGGCGCGTCGCGCGTTCGCTCACACAGCGCGGGCTCGACGCCCGGCCGGCGCAGCTGCCGTGCGATCTCCATCGCCTGGTTGTAGCCGCGGCGGCGCAGCCGCTCACGCGAGAGCGGCACCGGCACGATGTAGTCGATGCGCTCGCGGTCGAGCGAGCGCTCGAGCAGCGCCGCGAGGAGCGGCGCGAGCGCCAGCTCGCCGCGGAACTTCAGTGCCTGCACGAGCGCGTCGGCCGGAAATTCATAGGCGAGCGCGGCACGCGTCGCGTCGTAGGCGGGCGCTTCCCGCAGGCAGCGGCCGCAGATCAGGCCGCCCGGCGAGGCGAGCGCACAACGCGGACACAGCGGGCCGGTGAGGCGCGGCAGGTCGGCGTCGCAGGCCGCGCACAGAAGCTCGCCGGCCGCGCCCCGGCACAGGAAACAGCTGCCGCCAAAGAGTACGTTTGCCAGTGCCCGCCGCATACAATGCGCCCCTCATGTGGACTGTAGCCCAGCTCAGCCGCGATCTCGCCGCCGGCCGCACGACGAGCCGCGAGCTCGTCGAGCAGGCGCTCGCACGCATCGCCGCACCCCATGGGGAAGGGGTGCGCGCGTTCCTCAAGGTGTACGAAGGCGAGGCGCGAGCCGACGCCGATTACGCCGACCTACTGCGAAAGCGCGGGGTGCGCCGTTCGCGCATCGACGGGCTACCGGTGTCGCTGAAGGATCTCTTCGATGTCGCGGGCGACGTGACGCGGGCCGGCTCCAAGGTACTGGCGCTACGGGCACAGGAGGATGCTGCGGCGGTAGCGCGCCTGCGCGCCGCCGGCGCGATCTTCATCGGCCGCACCAACATGGTCGAGTTCGCCTTCGGCGGCGTCGGCCTCAACCCGCATTATGGAACGCCGAAAAACCCGTGGGACCGCGCCGCCGGGCGCGTGCCCGGGGGCTCATCGTCGGGCGCCGCGGTGGCACAGGCGGACGGCATGTGCGTCATGGCGCTCGGCTCCGACACGCGCGGCTCGATCCGCGCTCCGGCCGCGCTCTGCGGCGTGACCGGCTGGAAGCCGACCGCGCGGCGCGTGCCGCGCGAGGGCGCCTTCCCGCTTTCATTCACCCTCGACTCGATCGGTCCGCTCGCCAATTCGGTCGACTGCTGCGCCGCTTACGATGCGGTGCTCGCCGGCGAACCGGGCGGCGAGCTCGTGCCGCTCGACGTAAAGGGGCTGCGCCTGCTCCTGCCCCGCTCGTCGGCGCTCGCGGATCTCGATCGCGCCGTCGAGCAGGCGTTCGAGGGCGCACTTAAACGCTTCGCCAAGCTCGGCGCGGCGATCGACGAGAAGCCGGTGCCGGCGTTCGACCGCCAGGCCGAGTACTACAAGGGCGGCGGCTATGCCGGTGCCGAGGCCTATTACATCCACCGCCCGTACGTCGAGCGCATCGCGGAATACGACCCCCGCGTCGGGCAGCGCCTGCTGCTCGGCAAGAACATCAGCGCGGCCGATTACATCGAGCTCGGCGCGCTGCGCGCAGCCTATATGCGCGAGGTCGAGGCGCTTGCCGCACCGTACAGCGCGATCGTGATGCCGGCGGTGGCATGCGTCGCGCCGACCATCGCCGAAACCGAAGCGAGCTTGGACGACTACATGCGCTGGAACATGCGCATCCTGCGAAATCCCGGGCTGATCAATTTCCTCGACGGCTGCGCCGCGAGCCTGCCGTGCCACGAGCCGGGCGCGGCGCCGGTCGGCCTGATGGTGTGCGGCACGGCCAACACCGATCGGCGCACGCTGGCGGTGGCGGCGGCGCTTGAGCGAGCGCTCGGGCGCGATTGACGAGCGCGCCGCGCGGCACGCGTTCGAGCGGGCGGCGCGTTCCTATGCCGAGCATTCGAAGCTGGAGGCGGAGGTCGGCACGCGCATGCTCGCGCGGCTCGACTACGTCAAGCTTGCGCCGCGCCGCATCCTCGATGCGGGCAGCGGTCCGTCGCGCGAAGCCGCCGCGCTCGAGCGACGCTACCGCGGCGCGCAGGTCATTGCGCTCGACTTCGCGCAGGCGATGCTGCCGCGCGCGAGTCGCCTGCAGCGCTGGCTCGGGGGCGGCGCGCTCGCGGTGTGCGCGGATATGGGCCGCCTGCCGTTCGCGGCCGAGAGCGTTGGGCTCGTCTGGTGCAACATGGCGTTGCACTGGGTCGCCGAGCCGCGCGCGGCGCTCGCCGAGTTCGAGCGCGTGCTCGTCCCGGAAGGGCTTCTCATGTTCAGCACGCTCGGTCCCGATACGCTGAAGGAGCTGCGCGCGGCGGCGGGGGAGACGCGCGTCCACGCGTTCACCGACATGCACGACTGGGGCGACATGCTCGTCGCAGCGGGATTGCATGCGCCGGTGATGGACATGGAAATGATCGCCCTGCAATACGGCGACGGCGCGCGGCTGCTCGAAGATCTGCGCCGTAGCGGCCAGGCGAACGCGCGCATCGATCGCGCGCGCGCGCTCGCCGGTCGCAAATTCGGTGACGCGCTTCGTCGTGCGCTCAGCGGCGCGCGGCATGTGAGCTACGAAGTCGTCTATGGCCACGCGTGGAAGCGCGCGCCCGTCTCCGAAGTCAAAACAGTCCGTGTTTTCAAGCGTTTTTCTTGAGAGCGCGCATTCTCCTGTGGTAATTTACGCGCCTCTGTGAGCATGCCGAGCCTCGATGTTCCCCGGCGCGAGCTGCCGTTCCGGGAGAAGACACGCGGCTTCAGCCTGACCCTCAAGCGCAATTGTTCGATTTCTCCAGCGGGCCTCGCCTGCGTATTCGCCGCGCTCGCCATCGCGGTCCTCGCGATCGGCACCGGCTTCGCGCTGCTCGGCGCGTGGCTCATCCTGCCGTTCGCCGGCCTCGAGGTGCTGCTTCTCGCGGGCGCGTTCCTCTTGCAGGCACGCCACGCCACGGACTATGAGCGCATCGAGCTCGCCGGCGATCGGCTGCAGATCGATGTCGCCGATGGCGCGCGCACGGCGCGCTACGAGTTCGACGCGCACCTCGTGCGCATCGCCATGGACGAGGGCGCGCTCCTCCTGCGCGGCCCGCGCGAGACGCTCCAGCTCGGCCGCCATCTCGACGCGGCCGCGCGCGCGGCTTTCGCGAACGAACTCAAGAGACGACTGCGGATCTAGATTCGGGGAAACAACAACATGAAGGGATCGAAGCTCCTTAGCGCGGCTGGCGGGCTCGCGGCGCTCGCCGCGGCGACCCGCGCGCAGGCGATCGCGTGGTACTTCCAGTCACCGGGCTCGCAGCTCGCGCGCGACATCGATCACCTGCACCAATACGTGATGTGGCTGATCATCGTCATCTTCGTCGGCGTGTTCGGCTTCATGTTCTATGCGTGCTTCGCGCACCGCAAGTCGAAGGGACATCCGGCCGAGCAGTTCCACGAGAACACGGCGGTGGAGATTCTCTGGACCGTGATCCCGGCCATCATCCTGGTGGTGATCGCCTGGCCGGTGACCAAGGTGGTGATTGCGCAGAAGGACACCTCGAGTCCCGACCTGACGATCAAGGTAACCGGCTACCAGTGGAAATGGGGCTACGACTACGTGAAGGGGGAAGGCGAGGGCATCAGCTTCGTGTCGATGCTCGCCACGCCGCGCGAGCAGATCGAGGGAAGCGCGCCGAAGGGCGAGAACTATCTGCTCGAGGTCGATAACGAGCTGGTCGTGCCCGTCGGCAAGAAAATCCGCGTCATCACCACCGCCGCCGACGTCATCCATTCGTGGTGGGTGCCGGCATTCGGCGCGAAGCAGGACGCGATCCCGGGGTTCCTGCGCGACCTGTGGTTCAAGCCGGAGGTGCTCGGCACCTTCCGCAGCCAGTGCGTCGAGCTCTGCGGCAAGGAGCATGGCTTCATGCCGATCGTGGTGCGCGTCGTCTCGGCCGAGGACTACAGCAAGTGGGTCGGCGAGCAGCAAAAGCAAAAGGCCGCGCAGGCCGACGACCCGAGCAAGAAGTGGGAGCCGAAAGACCTGGTCGCGCGCGGCGAGAAGGTCTACGGCCAGATCTGCGTCGCCTGCCACGCGGCGCAGGGGCAGGGCACGCCGGCGATGAAGGCGCCGGCGCTCGCTGGCAACAAGTTCGTCATCGGCGCGAAGAACGGGCCGATCGACACGGTGCTGAACGGTCGCCCGAACACGGCGATGCAGGCGTTCGGCAAGCAGCTTTCCGACACGGAAATCGCCGCTGTTCTTACGTACGTGCGCAACAGCTGGGGCAACCAGGCCCCGGAAGTGCAGCCCGCCGAAGTACAGGCGCGCCACAAACAATGATCAGAGGAGTCAGGAGAACTTCATGAGCGCAGTCATCGACACCCACGATCACGGCCACGGCCACGAGCATCACGACCACCACGGCGGCTACAGCGGCATCATGCGTTGGGTCACCACCACCAACCACAAGGACATCGGCACGCTGTACCTCTGGTTCGCGGGCACCATGTTCTTCGTCGGCGGCATGATGGCGATCGCGATTCGCCTCGAGCTCTTCCATCCGGGACTGCAGTTCCTCAATCCGGACTTTTACAACCAGCTCGTCACCTCGCACGGCCTGATCATGATCTTCGGCGCGATCATGCCGGCGTTCGTCGGCTTCGCGAACTGGCAGATCCCGATGATGATCGGCGCGCCGGACATGGCGTTCGCGCGCCTGAACAACTGGTCGTTCTGGCTCCTGCCCTTCGCCGCGACGCTCCTGATCCTCGCCTACTTCATGCCCGGCGGCGCGCCTGGCGCGGGCTGGACGCTCTATGCGCCGCTCACCGTGCAGCAGGGCATTGGCATGGACTTCACGATCTTCGCCGTGCATATCCTCGGCATGAGCTCGATCCTCGGCTCGATCAACATCATCACCACCATCCTCAACATGCGCGCGCCGGGGATGACGATGATGCGGCTGCCGCTCTTCGTCTGGACCTGGCTCATCACCGCGTATCTCCTGGTGGCGGCGATGCCGGTGCTGGCCGGCGCGGTCACCATGACGCTCACCGATCGGCACTTCGGCACTACCTTCTTCAATGCAGCCGGCGGCGGCGACCCGGTGCTCTACCAGCACATCTTCTGGTTCTTCGGCCATCCCGAGGTCTACATCATCGCCCTGCCGGCGTTCGGCGTGATCTCGCAGGTGATTCCCGCCTTCTCGAGGAAGCCGCTCTTCGGCTACGCCTCAATGGTGTACGCCACGTCGGCAATCGCCATCCTCTCGTTCATCGTCTGGGCCCACCATATGTATACGGTGGGGATGCCGGTGACCGGCCAGCTCTTCTTCATGTACGCCACCACGCTGATCGCCGTGCCCACGGGCGTGAAGGTATTCAACTGGGTCGCGACCATGTGGAAAGGCTCGCTCAGCTTCGAGACGCCGATGCTGTTCGCGATCGGCTTCCTGATTCTCTTCACGCTCGGCGGCTTCACCGGTCTCGTGCTGTCGCTCGTGCCGGTCGACATCCAGCTGCACGACACCTATTACGTCGTGGCGCACTTCCATTATGTGATGGTCGCCGGAGCCATGTTCTCGGCGTTCGCCGGAATCTATTTCTGGCTGCCGAAGTGGACCGGCAAGATGTACAACGAGACGCTCGGCCAGTGGCATTTCTGGCTGACGCTCATCTTCTTCAACATGATCTTCTTCGTGCAGCACTTCCTCGGCATGGCGGGGATGCCGCGGCGGATCCCGGACTACCCGCTCATGTTCCAGACCTGGAACGAGATCTCGTCGCTCGGCGCCTTCGGCTTCGCGCTCGCCCAGTTCATCTTCCTCTACAACCTGTTCACGACGCTGAGGAGCGGGGCACCGGCGTTGCAGAAGCAGTGGGAAGGCGCCGATTCGATCGACTGGACGCACCTGCCGACGCCCGCGCCGTACCACACGTTCGAGACGCCGCCGGTCCTGAAGTGATGCCTTGTTCCTATTTGTGACGAAGAACGCGAAAACGGCCTTGATCCTGGCGAGCATCGCGGCGGCGTTCTTCCTCGGCATCATCGCCAAGTACTGGCTGATGGGCCGATGAGTCCCCGCGCAGACAACCGGCGGCTCTTCACGCGGCTGGCACTGGTGGCCGTCGGCATGTTCGGCTTCGGCTATGCGCTGGTGCCGTTCTACTACCAGATCTGCGCCGCCTGGGGCGTGAACTCGTTCGGTGAGCTGCGCGCCGAGCCGGTCAACACACAGGTCGATGCGAGCCGCACCGTGACCATCGAGCTCGACGCCAACGCCCCCGGCCTGCCCTGGCGCTTCAAGCCGCTGGTGCGTCACATCGACGTGCATCCGGGAGAGCTCGCGACGGTGGAATACGAGGTAGTGAACGAGCGCGCCGCGATCGTGACTGGCCAGGCGGTGCCGAGCTACGGGCCGGCGCTCGCGGGGGAGTACTTCAAGAAGCTGGAGTGCTTCTGCTTCACGCAGCAGACCCTCGCCCCGGGCGAGACGCGGCGCATGCCGGTGTTATTCGTCGTCGATCCGAAGCTGCCCAAGGACGTAAACACCATCACCATCTCCTATACCTTCTTCGAGGTGACGCCTCGCGCAGGCAAGAGCTGATGGAGGCGATCATGAAGCGCGCGTCCTTCCTCGACACGGTGAAGACCGTGCTCTACGGCGCGATCGGCGTGCGCCGCCGCGCCGACCACGAGCGCGCGCAGCTGCGGCCCGGGTATCTCGTGCTGGCGGCGATCCTGTTCGTCGTTTTGTTCGTGCTGACGCTGCGCTTCATCGTCAGCCTGGTGGTGAGCTAAGGGAGAAAAAGATGGCGCACAGCGCAAGCCCCTCGGAACGTCAAACGCACTACGCAGTGCCCTCGCCCATGCCGTGGCCGATCATGGGCGCGGCCGCGCTTTTCCTCATGGCGCTCGGCGCAGTGTTCGTGTTCAACAGCCGCGCCGGCGGCTGGGTCCCGATCGGCGCCGGGTTCCTCCTCCTCATCTACATGATGGTGCGCTGGTTCGGCGACGTGATCCGTGAGTCCGAAGGCGGAAGATACGGTCGCTGGGAGGACGTCTCGTTCCGCTGGGGGATGAGCTTCTTCATCTTTTCGGAGGTGATGTTCTTCGGCGCGTTCTTCGGCGCGCTTTACTGGGTACGCCAGTACTCGGTGCCCGACCTCGCGAGCATCGAGTCGAACGCGCTCCTCTGGCCGGGCTTTACGCCGCACTGGCCGTCGGCCGGGCCCGGCTTCACCGAAGAGTTCTCGCCGATGGGCGCCTGGGGCATTCCGGCGATCAACACGCTACTGCTGCTCTCCTCCGGGGTGACGGTGACCGTCGCGCACTGGGCGCTGAAGGAAAACCGTCGCGGCCAGCTGATCGCTTTCCTCGCCGCGACCATCGCGCTCGGGGTGACCTTCATCGGTCTGCAGGCCTTCGAGTACGGCCACGCTTACGCGGAGCTCAATCTCAAGCTCTCGACCGGGGCCTACGGCTCGACCTTCTTCATGCTCACCGGCTTCCACGGCTTTCACGTCACTTGTGGCGCGATCATGCTGACGGTGATTCTCTTTCGCTGCATCTTCGGACACTTCAAGCCCGATCACCACTTCGGCTTCGAAGGCGTCGCCTGGTACTGGCACTTCGTCGACGTGGTGTGGCTCGGCCTCTTCATCTTCGTCTACTGGTTATAGCCGCTCGCGGATCCAGCCGAAGTAGTAGCCCAGCATCAGGAAGGCGAACAGCGCAATCGAGAGTCCCACGCGCAGCGCGAGCGCCTTGAGCGCGCGCGTCGAGCCGCTCCTGTCGCGGTAGACGAAGAAGAGCGCCGAGAAGAGGCTCGCCACGATAGCGATGAAGACGGCGATCACCACGTAGCGCATGCTCCGAGGATACTCTTTCCGTCCGCGCCGCATTCGCATCAGATACGGGGCCCTCGCGCTCGCCGCGGTCGCTTGCGCCGCCTTCGTCTTGCTTGGCCAGTGGCAATCGCGCCGCGCGGATGCGAAGCGCGTGGCGGCGCTCGCGCTCGAGCGCGCCGAGCGCGAGGCGCCGATCGACCTCGCGCCGGGCGAGCTCGACGCGACCGCGCTCGTGCACAAGCGAGTGGCGGCGCGCGGCGTCTTCGTTGCCGAGCGAACGGTGCTGCTCGCCAATCGCCTGCGTCGCGGCCGCCCGGGCTACGAGGTCGTCACGCCGCTCAAGCTTTCGCAGTCGCCATGGCACGTGCTCGTGAACCGCGGCTGGCTTGCGGCGGTTCACGCCGCGCCGCCCGAAGTGCGCACGCCGGGCGGCGAGCAGCGCATCGTCGGCATCGCGTTCGAGCGCCTGCCGCGCGCGCTCGAAGCGGGACCGCCGACTGCCGGCAACGTGCGCCAGAATCTCGAGATCGCCGCTTTCGCCGCCGAGACCGGGCTGCAGCTCGAGCCGCTGGTCATCGAACAGCATTCGCCGAGCGACGACGGCCTCGCGCGCGACTGGCCGCGCGTCGACCTTGGCATCGAGCGAAACGAAAGCTACGCACTGCAGTGGTACTCGTTCGCCGCGCTCGCGCTGGTGCTCGGCGTCGTACTGTCGTTTCGCCGTGGCGCCGCGCGCTAGGCTCGCGCTCATCTTCGCGGTGTGCGCAGCGCCGTTCCTGCTCGCCTGGCTTGCCCATGAGCAGGGCTGGACGCCGCGCCGCGCCGCCAACTATGGCGAGCTCCTCGAGCCGCGCCGCGTCGAAGGTGCGGCTGCGCCGTTCCACGGCAAATGGGTGCTCGTCACGTTCGATGCCGCCGCCTGCCCGCCCGCGTGCGAGCGCAAGCTCTACGTGGTGCGCCAGGTGCGGCTCGCGCTCGGCAAGGACGCCGCGCGCGTGGAGCGCCTCTGGCTCGTCACCGATGCCGCGCAGCCGAGCGCGCGCCTGGTCGCCGCGATCGAAGGCGCGCACATCGTCCCGGCGACGGCTGCACTGCAGCGCGCCTTTCCCGGCGAGGCCGTGGCGCATATCTATCTCGTCGATCCGCTCGGCAATCTGATGATGCGCTATCCCGCCGAGCCGGATCCCTCGCGCATGATCAAAGACCTCGAGCGCCTGCTGAAGTATTCGAGCGTCGGATGAAAGCGCTGCGCACTCTCTCGCTCGCGGCTGCGGCGCTCGCGCTCGTGGTGGTGGTGGTCGGCGCGTACGTGCGCCTGTCCGATGCCGGGCTTGGCTGTCCCGACTGGCCGCTCTGCTATGGCCGGCCGCTGCCTGCCGAGATCGGCAACGCGGACGCGCACGCCAAGGCATGGAAGGAGATGGGGCATCGCTATCTCGCGGGCACGCTCGGCCTTCTGATTCTTGCGCTCGCCGTCGCGGCCTGGCGCGTGCGTCGCTCGCGCGGTGTTGCGGCCGCGCTCCTTGTGCTGGTCGCGTTTCAGGCGGCGCTCGGCAAATGGACGGTGACGATGCTGCTCAAGCCGGCGATCGTCACCGCGCACCTGCTCGGCGGCATGGCGACGCTTGCGCTCCTTGTGTGGCTCGCGCTCTCGCAGTGGCCGCAAACCGCGGACCCCGCCATGCGCACGCTGCGGCGCGTGACGGCGCTCGCGCTCGTCGCGCTCGCCGTGCAGGTCATGCTCGGCGGCTGGGTAAGCGCGAATTACGCGGCGCTCGCGTGCCCCGATCTGCCGCTCTGCCGCGGCCAAGTTCTGCCGCCGATGGACTTCGGCAACGCCTTCCATGTCGTGCGCGAGCTCGGCCGTACGGGCGAGGGCGAGTTGCTGCCGCTCGAAGCGCTGACCGCAATCCACTGGACGCACCGCGTGTTCGCGCTCGTCGTTCTTACGGTGGTGCTGATCGCCGCCGCGCGCGCCTGGCGCCTCGCCCCAGCACTCGGCGCCACGCTGGGCGCGGTGGTCGTACTGCAGTTTAGTCTCGGCGTCGCGAACGTCGCGTTCGGCTTGCCGCTCGCGCTCGCCGCCGCGCATAACGCGCTGGCCGCGCTGCTGTGCGTGTCGCTCGTCGTGCTAAACTTTTTCGCCTTCCGCGGCTTGCGTCCTTCCTGGTGAGCGTTCACGTCCTTCCTGCCGGTCTGGCCCAGCGTTTGCGCGTCTTTTACGCGCTCACCAAGCCGCGCGTTGTCTCGCTCATCGTCTTCACCGCGGTGATCGGCATGTTCCTCGCGACGCCCGGGATGGTGCCACCGCGGCTGCTCCTCGCCGCCACCATCGGCATCGCGCTCGTCGCCGGTGCTGCAGCGGCGATCAACTGCCTGGTCGAGCAAAAAATCGACGCGCTCATGCGGCGCACGCGCTGGCGCCCGCTGCCGCGCGGCGAGGTGAGCGGAGCACAGACGCTCGCTTTCGCGATGCTCATCGGCACGGCGGGCCTCTGGATCCTGGCGCGCTACGTGAACGAGCTCACGATGTGGCTCACCGTCGGCACTTTCGTCGGCTATGCGGTGATCTACACGCTGGTGCTGAAGCCCGCGACGCCGCAGAACATCGTCATTGGCGGCGCCTCGGGCGCAATGCCGCCCGTGCTCGGCTGGGCGGCGGTCACTGGCGAGGTGAGCACGGACGCGATGCTCCTCTTCCTCATCATCTTCGCCTGGACGCCGCCGCATTTCTGGTCGCTCGCGCTCTATCGCACCGAGGACTATGCGCGTGCCGGCGTGCCGATGCTGCCGGTCACCCATGGGCGCGACTACACGCGGCTGCAGGTGCTGCTCTATACGTTCATCCTCTTCGGCGTGAGCCTCCTGCCTTATGTCGTGCGCATGAGCGGCGTCGTCTATCTCGCTGCGGCGCTCGCGCTCGGCGTCCTCTTCATCGCTTATGCGCTTCGCATCTACTTCGCGTACAGCGACGCCGTGGCGCAGAAAACCTTCCGCTACTCGATTGCCTATCTCGCGTTTCTCTTCACGGCGCTACTGGTCGATCATTACCTTTAGTCTCGTGCTCGCCGCCGCCTGCACCGGAGGCGGCCCGAAGTTCAAGAGCACGGACATTACGGGCGTCGACTACGGCAAGTCGCTCGAGCTTGCCGATACCAGCGGCCGCGTGCGCCACCTCGAGGATTTTCGTGGCAAGGCTGTGGTGGTGTTCTTCGGCTTCACGCACTGCCCGGATGTCTGCCCGACGACCCTCGCGGATCTCGCGCGCGTCATGAAAGACCTCGGCGCGGATGGCGACCGGGTGCAGGTCCTTTTCATTTCCGTCGACCCCGAGCGCGATACGCCGGGTGACCTCGATAAGTACGTGCACGCCTTCGATCCGCGCTTCATCGCGTTGCGCGGCGATCCGCAGCAAACCGCGCGCGTGGCGAAGGAGTTCAAGATCTACTACGAGAAGCGCAAGCAAGGCTCGACCTACACGGTCGACCACAGCGCCCAGAGTTACGTCATCGACCCGCACGGGCGGTTGCGCCTGCTCGTGCGGCACGACCGGCTGGCCGAGGATCTGCCCGATGACCTGCGCGTCATCCTGAAGCAGGGCTGAGCACCGCGCGCCCGAGCGCGAACGCCGCCGCGGCTGTCCAGACACCCTCGAGCACGACGAAGGGCATAAAGTCGATCAGGTAGGACGAATAGCAGGCGAGCGCGGCGCCCACCAGGTTGAGCGCGCTGTAACCGGCGCTTTCCGCGCGCAAAAGCTTCAACAGGTTGAGCAGAAACGCCGCCAGCAAGAGCGCGACGCCGATCGCGCCAATCACGTTGGCCATCAAGCCTCCCAAATAAAAACGGCCGCACGCGGCGGCCGTCGGTGAATCAAAGCCTGAGCTCAGGTCGGCGCGGGAAGGAGCTTGCGCATCTTGTCGAGGGCCTTGGCCTCGATCTGGCGGATGCGCTCGGCGGAGACGTTGAACTCGGCCGCGAGGTCGTGCAGCGTAGCCGTGTCCTTCTCGCGCAGCCAGCGTGCTTCGACGATGCGGCGGCTCCGCGCATCGAGCGTCGCGAGCGCCTTGTGCAGCCCTTCGGTACGCACGCGCTCCGACTCCTCGGCCTCCAGAACGCCATAGGGCTCGGCGCCTTCGTCCGCGAGGTAATGGACCGGCGCATAGGCTTCGTCGTCGTCGCGCTCGCCCTCGAAGGCGAGCTCCTGGCCGGAAAGGCGCGTCTCCATCTCGACCACTTCTTCCGGCTTGACTTTCAGTTCCCCGGCGATGTGGTCGACCTCGGCCTGGCTCATGGGCGCGAGGCCCTTCTTCATCGAGCGCAGGTTGAAGAAGAGCTTGCGCTGCGCTTTGGTGGTCGCCACCTTGACGAGCCGCCAGTTGCGCAGGATGTACTCGTGGATCTCGGCCTTGATCCAGTGCATGGCGAAGGACACGAGACGCACGCCCCGGTCCGGGTCGAAGCGCTTCACCGCCTTCATCAGGCCGATGTTGCCCTCCTGGATCAGGTCGCCATGCGGCAGTCCATAGCCGAGGTAGCCGCGCGCGATGGCCACCACCAGCCGCAAGTGCGAGAGCACCAGCGCCCGCGCCGCGTCGAGATCGCCCTCGTCGCGGAAGCGCAGGGCGAGGCGCCGCTCCTCTTCCGCACTCAGAAGCGGGAAGCGGTTGACCGTCTGGATATAAGCGTCAAGGCTGCCCGTGGGCATCGGCATGGACGCCGAAACCGGCAGGGGCATGACTGCTTGCATAAGCATTCCTCCTTGAGGGGCCAAGTTTAGCACTCCAGTTATTAGAGTGCTAAGCGGCCAAATGGTTGCACTAGACTACGGCTTAGCGAGAGCGTGCGCTCACGTCAGCGCATCTGCCGGCTCACCGAAAGGTGGGCGCCCAGCGCCCCGAGCAGGGCGCCGAAGGCGAGGAGCGCCGCCGCATCGGGCGCCCCGAGCGCCGCCAGCCGGAAACCGGATCCGTAGCTTTGGGCAAGCGCCGCGACCTCCCGGTTCAATAGGGCGAAGGCGCCGTAGACGAGTGCAAGCGCGACCAGCCCGCCGGCGAGGCCTTGCAGCAGGCCGGCGTAATAGAACGGGCGGCGAATGAAGGCGTCGGTCGCCCCGAGGAGCCGCGACACCTCGATCTCCGCCCGCTGGGTGACGATCTGCAGCCGGATGGTATTGAAGGTGACGGCGACCAGTGCGCCACCGAGCACCGCGGCGAGCATCCAGACGGCCAGGCGCGCGAGCCGCGCCAGGCGCGCGAGGCGAGCGGCCCAGAGCGCATCCGCCTGAACGTGCGTGACGCCGGGCAGCTTGGCGAGCTCCGCGGCGAGCGGCTCGATCGCCTCGGGCGCGGCGCGTACCACCAGCGCATCGGGGAGGGGGTTGCGCCCCAGCGCGGCGACGAGCTCCGGCACGCCTTGCACGGCGGCGAGCTCCTTCAGAGCCTGCTCGCGCGGCACGAAGCGCAGGCCGGCAACCCGCGAGTCACGCTTGATGCGCGCGGCGAGCGCATCGGCGTCCGCCGCTTTCGCGTCGAGGAAGAGCGAGATCTGTGGCTCGAGCGTCAGGCGTCCGGTGAGCGCGCGCAGGCTCTCGACCAGCGCGTAGCCGCCCGCCGGCAGCGCGAGCGCGATGCCGATCACGAGCGTGTTCAGGATGCCGACGCGCCGCGCCGCCCGCACGAATGCCTGCCGGTGCTGGCGCAGCCATGTCGTCACTGCAGCCGTCCGCCTTCCAGCCGCAACTGGCGCTTTCCGTACCCGCTGATGAGCGCCTGGTCGTGCGTGGCGATAAGCACCATGACGCCGACCCGGTTGAACTCGACAAAGATGTCGAGGATCCGCCGCGCCGACTCGGCGTCGAGATTTGCCGTCGGCTCGTCCGCGAGCAGGATAGAAGGCCGATTCACCACTGCGCGCGCGATCGCGAGCCGCTGCTGCTCGCCGCCGGAAAGCTGGATCGGGTTCGCCTTTTCGCGCGCCAGAAGCCCGACCTTGTCGAGCGCCGCGCGCGCGCGGCGCGCCGCTTCCTTCGGTGCATGCGCCGAGAAGGCGAGCGGCAGCATGACGTTGTCGTACACCGAGCGGTCGTAGAGCAGCTTCTGGTCCTGGAACACGAGCCCGAGATTGCGCCGCAAATAAGGTATCGCCGAGCCCTTGAGGGCGCCGACGTTCTGTCCGTTGACCAGCACGCTGCCGGCGCTCGGGCGTTCGATCGCCGGGATCAGTTTGAGAAGCGTCGACTTGCCGGCGCCGGAGCGGCCGGTGATGAATACCAGCTCGCCGGGGTCGACCTTGAAAGTGACGCTCTTTAGCGCTTCTTCGTTACCGGGATAGCGCTTGGCGACGGCGGAGAAGCTAACCAACCAGCGCCTCGGCGAACTCGCGCGCGACGAACGGTCTCAGGTCGTCGATGTCCTCGCCGACGCCGACGAAAAGAAGCGGCACCGGACGCTCTCGCGCGATCGCGCATACGACGCCGCCCTTCGCCGTGCCGTCGAGCTTGGTAAGCAGGAGGCCAGTAAGCCCGAGCGCCTCGTCGAACGCCTTGACCTGCGCGAGCGCGTTCTGGCCGGTATTGGCATCAAGCACCAGCAGCACTTCGTGCGGAGCGTCGGCCTGCGCCTTGGTGGCGACGCGCTTCACCTTGCGGATCTCGTCCATGAGGTGGAGCTGTGTCGGCAGACGGCCGGCGGTGTCGGCGATCACGACGTCGCTGCCGCGCGCGCGAGCGGCGTTAAGCGCGTCGAACACCACGGCCCCCGGGTCGCCGCCCGCCTGCGCGATGACGGGGACGCTGTTCCTTTCGCCCCAGGCGACGAGCTGCTCGCGCGCCGCCGCACGGAAAGTATCTCCGGCGGCGAGAAGCACGCTCTGGCCTTGCGACTGCAGCCATTTCGCGAGCTTGCCGATCGAGGTCGTTTTGCCGGAACCATTGACGCCGGCGATCATGATGGTGAAGGGCTTGGCGCGCGAAGTGTCCAGCCGCCGCTCGAGCGGCCGCAGGAGTTCAGTGAGCGAATCCTTCAGCGCGCGCTTCAGCGTCTCGGCATCCTCGATGCGTTCCTTGCGCGCCTTCTCACGCAGCGATGTCAGGAGCCAGTCGGTCGCGGCGACGCCGCAGTCGGCTTGCAGGAGCGCGCTCTCGAGATCATTGAAGAGCGATTCGTCGACGCTGCGGCGGACGAACAGCTCCGAGACGGGCGTGTTCAGCACCTCCCGCGTGCGCGCAAGACCGTTCTTCAGGCGCGCGGCCCAGGAAAGCGCTGCTACCATCGATCAGTGCATTCTAACAAAGGGCAAATCCGCATCATCGCCGGCCAGTACCGCGGACGACGCATCCGCGTCGCGTCGCGGCCGGGCTTGCGACCGACGCCTGATCGCGTGCGCGAGACGCTCTTCAACTGGCTGGGACAATGGCTCGACGGCGAGAGTTGCCTCGATCTCTTCGCCGGCTCGGGCGCGCTCGGCTTCGAGGCCGCGTCGCGCGGCGCAGCCCGCGTCGTCATGGTGGAAGCCGATCGCAGCGCCGCGAGCGCGCTGCAAGCGACGCGCGAGACGATCGGCGCGCGCAACGTCGAAATCATCTGTGACGAGGCGCTGGGGTATCTCGAACGCGGTGGCAAGAAAGGCGGAGAGCGCTTCGACGTGGTTTTCCTCGATCCGCCGTTCAGGCAGAATGCGCACGCCGCGGTGCTGGAGCGGCTCGCGTCGCGGCTCACCGCGGGCGCGCGCATCTACATCGAAGCCCCGGCGCCGCTCGCGCCGGGCTGTCCCTGGCGCGAGCTCAAGCGCTCGCGCGCCGGACAAGTGAGCTACCAGCTCTTCCAGTGGAGTGGCGATGATCAAGGCGGTCTACCCGGGAACGTTTGACCCGCTCACCCGCGGGCACGAGGACCTCGTGCGGCGAGCGAGCAGGCTCTTCGACTCGCTGATCCTCGGCGTCGCGGCGAGCGGCGCGAAGAAAACCTACTTCACGCTCGATGAGAGGATCGAGATCGCGCGCGAGGTGCTGGCCGACGTCGCCAACCTCAAGGTCGTCGGCTTCAGCGGCCTGCTCATCGATTTCGTCCGCCAGCAGGGCGCGCGCGTGGTGCTGCGCGGGCTGCGCGCGGTCTCCGACTTCGAGTACGAGTTCCAGCTCGCCGGCATGAACCGCGGGCTCTATCCCGACCTGGAAACGATTTTCCTCACGCCCTCCGAGCAGCACATGTTCATCTCCGCGACCCTCGTGCGCGAGATCGCGACGCTCGGCGGCGATGTCTCCAAGTTCGTGGATCCGCGGGTCGCCGCGCGCTTCAAGCAAAAGGCGGAAAATCGAGGTCAGAGCCCAATTTAAATAGGGCTCTGACCCCGGTTTATTTTTTCCTCTGGCAGCCGGGGCAGTAATAGGTCGAGCGCGCGCCTTGCACCAGGCGCTTCACTTTCGCGTCACATCGGCGGCACGGCTTGCCTTCGCGCTCGTAGACCCAGTGGCGGCTTTGGGCATCGCCGCGAGCGCCATCGGTGCCGACGTAGTCGCGCAGGCTCGAGCCGCCAGCGCGGATCGCCGCGCGTAGCGTCTCCTTGATCGCCTTTGCCAGCCGCGTGCACTGCGCCCGGGTGAGGTGGTTCGCCGCCAGGCGCGGATCGATGCCAGCGCGAAACAGGCTCTCGCTCGCGTAGATGTTGCCGACGCCGACGATGCGCCGAGCGTCCATCAGGAATTGCTTGATCGGCGCCCGGTGTTTGCGAGTGAGCGCATACAGGCGCGCCGGATCGAGCGCGCGCGAGAGCGGTTCGACGCCGAGTCCCGCAAGGAGCGGATGCGAATCCACCGCGTCGCTCGTCCAGAGCACCGCGCCGAAGCGGCGCGGATCGCGCAGCCGCAAAACCCGGTCGCCGAGCACCAGGTCGAAGTGATCGTGCTTCTGCGCCGGCGTGCCGGGCGGCAACACGCGCAGGCTCCCCGACATGCCGAGGTGCAGGATGAGATGCCCATCACCGCAATCGACGAGCAGGTACTTGCCTCGCCGGTGCACCGCGCGCACGGTGCGCCCTGCGAGCGAGCGCACCGCCGCGGGCACCGGCCAGCGAAGGCGCGGCTCGCGAACTTCGACCGCGGAGATGACGCGGCCCGCAAGATGCGGGGCGAGGCCACGCCGCGTGACTTCGACTTCGGGTAGTTCAGGCACTTGTAAGGCGACTGACTTGCTTGTGCGGAGCACCAAATATACCTAAGATCGGTACGAAATCCTGATGTTGACCCGCCTGCTTCTTCCCCTCGCAGTCGCGCTCTGCGGTCTTCACGCCGCGGCATTCGCGCAGCCCGTCGACGACGAGTCTGCCCTCTACGACATGCTGCTCGGCGAGATCGCGCAGCAGCGCGGCGACTACGCGCTCGCCGCCAAGACCTATCTCGAACTTGCTCGCAGTACCCGGGATCCGCGCGTCGCGCGTCGCGCGGTCGAAGTCGCAAACCAGGGCCGCCTGCAGGACTTGGCGCTCGACGCTGCCAAGACCTGGTACGAGCTCGAGCCGCAGTCTCCCGCGCCGCTTTCTGTCGTCGCGTCGCTCCTCGTTTCCGCGCGCAAGGTCGACGAGGCGCAGCCGTACCTGCAGAAGCTGCTGGACGCCGAGGGCATCGACCTCGAGCGCGGCTATCTGCAGTTGAATCGTCTGCTCGCCGGCAATCCGGACAAGGCCGCGAATCTGCGGGTGGTGCGAGCGCTCGCCGCGCGCCATCCGGAGCTCGCGCCCGCCCACCTCGCCATCGCCCAGGCCGCGGCCGCCGCGACGAACGAGCCGCTCGCGCTCTCAGAAGTGCGGCGCGCGGCCGAGATCAAGCCGGACTGGGAGGCGCCGGCGATCTTCGAGGCGCAGCTCCTGCAGAAGCGCTCGAATGCCGAGGCGGCGAAGCGTCTCGCGCAATTCGTCGAAAAGAACCCGAGCTCGCGCCAGGGCCGCATTGCCTACGCGCGCGCGCTGATGGCGGACAAGCGCGTGCCCGAAGCACGCAAGCAATACGAGGCGTTGCTCGCCGCCAATCCGAACGACGCCGAGCTCGTCTATACGATCGGCATCCTCGCGTTCCAGCTCAAGGATTACGCGGTGGCCGAGGAGAACATGAAGCGCTTGATCGCGCTGCCCGACTACCGCGATCCCGACAGCGCGCGCTTCATCCTCGGCCAGATCGCCGAGGAGCAGAAGCAATGGCCGCGCGCAATCCAGTGGTACGACGCGATTCAGGACAGCGAGCAGGCGCTGCCGGCGCGGCTTCGCACGGCGAACGCGATCGCCAAGCAAGGCAAGCTCGACGCCGCTCGCGAATACCTGCACAAGACCGCCGCCGATCATCCCGGCCAGGAGGTGCAGTTCACCGTCGCCGAAGCGCAACTGCTGCGCGACGCGAATCGCTCGCAGGACGCTTATCAGCTCCTCGCCCAGGCGCTGAAGGACGAGCCCGAGCAGCCCGAGCTCCTCTACGACTTCGCGCTCACCGCCGAAAAACTCGAGAAATACGACGTGCTCGAAGCCAACCTGCGGAAGCTGATCGAGGTCAAGCCCGACCACGCCCACGCCTACAACGCGCTCGGCTACTCCTTTGCCGAGCGCAACATGCGCCTTGGCGAAGCGCGCAAGCTGGTCGAGAAGGCGCTCGAGCTCTCGCCCGAGGATCACTTCATTATCGACAGTCTCGGCTGGGTGCAATACCGCGAGGGCGATCTCAAGGGCGCGGCGCAGACGCTGCGCCGTGCCTACGACGGTCGCCCGGATGCCGAGATCGGCGCGCATCTCGGCGAAGTGCTGTGGATGCTCGGCCAGCGCGGCGAAGCGAACCGCGTCTGGCAGGAGTCGCTGAAGACCGCGCCGGACAACGAGACGCTCCTCAAGACGATCAAGCGGCTTCGCAAGTGAAGCGCGTGCTCGCGGCCGCGGCGCTCCTCGCCGCCGCGTGCGCTCACGTCGAATTGAAGCCGCCTGCGGCCGTGGACTTCGAGCTCGTCGGCCGCATCGCGGCGCGCTACGGCAAGGACGCTTTCACCGGTAACCTGCTTTGGCGGCATGCAGGCGCGGGCGACGAGATGCTGATCAGCACGCCCCTGGGCCAGGGCGTCGCCCGCATCGTGCGCGAAGGCGACGCGGTGCAGCTCACGACTGCCGAGGGCAAGGAGTTCAGTGCGCCCGACAGCGAGTCGTTGACCGAGCGCACGCTCGGCTTTCGGCTGCCGCTCGAGGGGCTCGCCGATTGGGTGCGCGGCGAGCCGTCCGCCGACTCGCCCGCGCGTACTGAAACGGGCCCGGACGGGAAGCTCCGTTCGCTCGAGCAGCGCGGCTGGAAGGTCGAATACCAGGAGTACGAAGGCGCGCGGCCTTCGCTCATGAGCCTCACATACCAAGGAATCCAGCTGCGTCTCGCCATTTCCGAGTGGAAGTAAGCGACTTTCCGGCGCCGGGAAAGCTCAACCTCTTCCTGCACGTCCTTCGCCGCCGTGCAGACGGCTATCACGAGCTGCAAACCGTTTTTCGCCTCATCGATCGCGCTGACCACGTTCGCATCACCGCGCGCGACGATGGCCAGCTCGTGTTCACCGGTCCCTTCGGCGAAGACAACCTGTGCCTGCGCGCCGCGCGGCTTCTCAAGCAGACGACAGGCTCGTCGCTTGGCGCAAATCTCGCGCTGGAAAAGACGCTGCCGATCGGCGCCGGCATGGGCGGCGGATCGTCGGACGCCGCCACCGTGCTTCTGGCGCTCAACCGACTCTGGCAGCTCGGCCTTTCGCGCGCGCGGCTGCAGCATCTCGGGGCCGAGCTCGGCGCCGACGTGCCGTTCTTTGTCTTCGGCCGTAATGCGCTCGGCGAAGGCATCGGCGAGCGCCTGAGCGCGCTCGATCTGCCCGCCGCTTGGTACCTCGTCATCACGCCGCAAGTCGCGGTTTCCACGAAGGAAATCTTCGCTCGCGCGTTGACAGGGCAGTCCAAACAACTCAAAATACCGCCCTTTTTCCCGGGGCAGGGAACGAACGATCTCGAGGCCGTGGTCGTCGCACGCTACCCCGAGGTGGCAGCGCAGCTCGCGTGGCTCAGAAGCCGGTGCCCGCAAGCGCGCCTGACGGGCTCCGGAGCATGTCTCTTCGCCGAGTTTGCAGCCGAGGCCGACGCCGCCGCGGTGCATGCCGCGCTGCCTGCCGGGATGAGCGGCTTCGTCGCGCGAGGGCTCGAGCGCCATCCGTTGTATGACTATGCCGACTAAACAACTGGGGAGTCGCCAAGCTGGTTAAGGCAGCGGATTTTGATTCCGCCATACGAGGGTTCGAATCCTTCCTCCCCAGCCACATCCTATGACCGCGATGAACACCGGGATGAACAGCGCCGCGCTCGACCGCCTGATGGTGTTCACCGGCAACGCGAACCCGCGCCTCGCGCAGGACGTGGCCAAGCATCTCAACCTCTCGCTCGGCCGCGCGATCGTCGGCAAGTTCTCCGACGGCGAGGTGATGGTGGAGCTCCTCGAAAACGTCCGCGGCAAGGACGTTTTCGTTTTGCAGTCGACCTGCGCGCCGACCAACGACAACCTGATGGAAATGCTGGTGATGATCGACGCGCTGAAGCGCTCCTCCGCCGCGCGCGTCACTGCCGCCATCCCGTACTTCGGGTACGCACGCCAGGACCGCCGCCCGCGCTCGGCGCGCGTCGCGATCAGCGCCAAGGTGGTCGCCAACATGCTCACCTCGGTCGGCGTCGCGCGCCTGCTCACCATGGATCTGCACGCCGACCAGATCCAGGGCTTCTTCGACGTCCCGGTCGACAACATCTACGCCGCGCCGGTGCTGTTGGGTGACGTGTGGAAGCAGCGCTACGAGAACCTGATCGTCGTCTCGCCCGACGTCGGCGGCGTGGTGCGCGCCCGCGCACTCGCCAAGAGATTGGAATCGGACCTGGCGATCATCGACAAGCGGCGTCCGCGCGCCAACGTCAGCGAGGTGATGAACGTCATCGGCGAAGTGAAGGACCGCACCTGCGTCATCATGGACGACATGGTCGACACCGCCGGCACGCTGGTGAAGGCGGCGCAGGTACTGAAGGAAGAGGGCGCGACCAAGGTGGTCGCCTACTGCACACATCCGGTGCTCTCGGGCGGCGCGGTCGAGCGCATT
>Ga0081539_10002682_pt1 | contig 24195 bp, 19 predicted proteins | sample TabmetS4T2R2_FD_71023 | JGI IMG/M metagenome (GOLD analysis project Ga0081539, IMG submission 71023) | Tabebuia heterophylla rhizosphere microbial communities from the University of Puerto Rico - S4T2R2 | ecosystem: Host-associated > Plants > Roots > Rhizosphere ...
CGATGCAGGTACCCGAATGGGTACTGCAGAACCGCGCGAGCGGGTGGCAGGAACGGCAGCGTCAGCGCGGTCATCTGGGCGTCATTGCAGGCCCAGTACGGCTGGATGTTGGCAACCGCGCCGAGAGCCCGGAAGCGCATGACATCGGCCGGATCGACAACCTGGAGATGGGCGAGATGGGGTCGCGTGTCGGTCATGCCGTTGGCGGCTCGGGCCGCCTCAACCGCATCCAGGGCGATGCGCACGGCCCTGTCGCCGAGGGCATGGAAGTGGACCTGGAAACCGAGAGCGTCGAGCCGCACGACGTGCTCCTTGAGCGGCTCAGGGTCGATGAACGTGAGGCCCCGATTGGATGTCGGCCGGCCGTCCTCGCCGAGGTACGGCTCGAGCATCGCGGCCGTGTAGTTCTCCGCGACGCCGTCGACCATGATCTTCACGGTGTTCGCCCGGAGACGGCCGAGTCCGTCGCCGCGCCGGCGCCGCTCGCCGAACGCCTCGATCTGCTCACCACCCGCGGTGCGATGCCACCAATGGCAGGTGGTCGCCCGCCCTACGAGCCGCCCGCGCTCGGCAAGGGCGAGATACGCCTCGAAGTCCTCGATGTCGACCCATGCGTCCTGCCAGGCCGTCACTCCGAGCCCGAGCAGATTGGCCTGTGCCAGCTCGAGGCCCTTGATCCGGTCCTCGGCTGTCGGCCCTGGCACGAATTGCTTGAATCGCTCCATCGCCCCCTCGTGGAGCGTGCCACTCGGCGTTCCGTCCGGGTCTCGCTCGATCCGGCCGTCAGGCGGATCCGGGGTTTCCCGATTCAGACCGCCGATCTCGAGGGCCCGGCTGTTCACCCAGGCACCGTGCACGTCCCGGTTGACGAAGAACGCGGGTCGATCGGGGACCACACGATCCAGGTCATGGCGGGACGGCGTGCCGCCGGGGAACGCCTCCATGTACCAGCCATCGCCGAGCACCCACTCGACGTCCGGGTTCGCCCGTGCGTATCGGTCGATCGCCTCGAGATAGGCATCCAGGTGCCTCGGCACCTCGTGCAGCGGGCAACGCAGGAGTGCGATGCCCGCCGACGCGGGATGGACGTGGGCGTCCTGGAACGACGGCATGAGGGTCCGCCCCGCGAGGTCGATCCGGCGCGTCGTCGGCCCGATGAGCGGCTCCACATCGCCGTCGAACCCAACCGCCACGATCCGGCCGCCACGCACCCCTACGGCCTGCGTCGTTCGGCGGGCAGCGTCCATCGTCACGACGGAGCCATTGACGAACGCGAGATCGAGGAAGGCGTCGGTCGAGCGTGTTGCCGTCATCGAAGCCGCGCCTCCGATGTCAGTCGGGCGGCAGTTGCTGGTACATGAGGCTGGTGTCGATACCGCGGGCGGCGTTGCGTGCCCTCTGGATGGCATAGACGACGATCCCGGCCACGAAGATGACGACCGTGAACGTGATGCCGGTCCGGTTCAGGTAGTTGAGCGTGCCCTCGTCGGACGGCGTCGTGATTGCGTTGACGATCGGCTGCACCCCGGCGAACCAGTAGAGGACGACCGTAAAGACGACCCAGATCGCGCCAAGGACCGGCAGCGAGGACGAGTACGGCATGTCCCGTGCGAGGTCCGGTCGCGTGAACCGCACGAGCAGGGCGTTCACGCCGGGCATGATCCAGGTGAGCGCCGCCGCGAGGATGCTGAACCACAGCGTCGAGACCAGATTGAGCTTGCCGTCGAGGAGTGGGTCGGCGCTTGGTGCGAGGGCGCCAAGGCCGATGGCCTTGAGGATCGCGAAGTTCTGCAACGCGGCGAGGATCGCCGCCACGAGGAGCGCGGCGAAGATCGCGTTGGCCGGTGCGCGAAGTCGCTCGGAGACCGCGCCGAACCACTCCGGCAGTTGCCGGTCGAGGCTCCAGGCCAACTGGACCCGGGACAGGAAGATCACGTAGACCGGGCACAAGAGGAACGGGAAGAGGGTCACGGCCAGGCTGACGATCGCCCAGATTGGCCACAGACCCGGTTCCGCAATGGCCGCCGTGAGGGGCATCGAGTTCGGTTGACCGAGCGGCAGCGCCGGGTCGGCAAAGCCGCCCCAGTAGGAGGCGCCCCACGCCACCTGGCCGTTGACACCCAGCCTATCGCTGATCCAGTCGGTGTAGATGGAGTTCATGAACACGCCGATCGCCAGTGCGCCCAGGAGCGCGATCAGGATCCCGCGCCGAACATTGCCCCGAATTTCGCCGGAGATGTAGGCGCTGTACTGGAAGCCGATGTAGTTGAGGAACACGATCGCGGCGACGAACGAGAACACGGAGGGATCGAGGTTGACGCTGTCCGTGATGAAGGTGTCGCCGGCCGCGGTGGCGAGCTGGTCGACCGTCAGGCCGTTCGCATAGGTCGGCAGGTTCGTCGCGAACTTCTCGGGCGTGACCACGAGCAGGCCGAGGACGAACATCACGATGCCGGCGGCAAGACCGAGGATCGCGAGGGTCGTCACGATCCGGTGGAAGCGCCGCGTCGGCTGGAACACGATCACGCCGATGAGGGCGATGACGAGCAGGGACGCGATGAAACCCGGCAATCCGGTCACGTAGCCCGGTTGCTCCGTGAACCAGCCGTTGGCGTCCGAGAAGAACGCACTTCCCGTACCGATCCCGATGATCCGCCCGGTGATCTGCAGGTTGCGGACGAAGATCGGGACCTCGAAGGCGATGATCGCCAGCGATGCGAAGGCGAGCGTCCAGCTCTCGAGCCAGCCAAGGAATGGCCCGACTCGTGGCACGATCCGGCTCGTGAACACGTAGTCGCCACCGGACCGCGGCATGACGGTCGTGAGCGACGCGAAGATCAACGCGAGGAGGACACAGAACGCCCCGACGATGATGGCCGCCACGCCATACGTCGTGAACCCCGCGAACGTTCCGATCGGCACGAACGCGAGGGCATAGAAGACCGGATACCAGCCAAGGCCGCCACCGATGAATGCCGCCGTATTGAAGAAGAGCGCGTTGACGACGCTCACTTCGCGCACGAGGCCCGACGACTGCCGCGTGAACAGACTTCGACCGCTGGTGGTGGCCATGGGGCGTGACCTCCCTGTGCGCTGCCGCGCCGATCGTTCTGTTACCCGCGTTCCTGAGACGGACTGGGAATCCGTTCCGCGGGGGCCTGATGCGATATGCGGGGACGAAACCTGATAATGCCACGAGATTCGAGTTGTCAAGGGGACCGATGACGAACAATGCGTCCGGGCCGGACAACACGCTTGCGGACCCGCTCGAAGAGGCGCTGCGGATCATCGACAAGGCCCGGCAGCGCGGTCTGATCGTTCGCCTGATGGGCGGTCTCGCGTTCCACGCGCTCGTGCCGGCATGGCAGGCGGCCATTGCCCGCGAAGGCCGCGACATCGACCTCGCGACCCGTGGCCGGGACAGCCGCGAGCTCGCACGGCTCCTCGAAGAACTGGGCTACGTCGCCGACAAGCAGTACAACGCGCTCTACGGCCACAAGCAGCTCTACTTCACGGATCCGTCACGCGAGCGTCCGGTCGATGTGCTCGTCGACAAGCTCGAGATGTGTCACCAGCTCGAGTTCGGCGACCGACTCACAATTGGCGACCCGACCCTGCCGCCCACCGACCTGCTGCTCAGCAAGCTGCAGATCGTGGAAATCACCCGCAAGGACATGCTCGACATCCTCGCCATCCTCTCGGAGCTTCCGTTGGTGGCGAGCGAGGACGGTCGCGCTCAGATCGCACTCGCCCGGGTCGGCGCCATCACGGGGCAGGACTGGGGCTGGTGGCGGACCGTCACCGGCAATCTCGAGAAGCTGCGGGCGTTTGTCTCCGGCGAGCTCGGGCCGGGCGAGCTCGAGCTCGGCCGGGCATCGCGATTCAACGTCTCCGAGCAGCTGGACCGCATTGAGGCTGCTGTCAATTCGGCGCCAAAGTCGACCCGATGGCGGCTGCGGTCGCGGATCGGTGAGCGGGTGCCCTGGTACGAGGTCCCGGAAGAAGTCGGCCACGGCCGCTAGGCAAGCCGCCCCGTGGCGGGCCGACCCTCGCATCGAGCCCAGTCAGCCGGTAACCTGTCGGCCACCGGGGACGCGGGAGAGACACTGAGCGAATGAACTGTCCCAAGTGCGGGGCGGGGGTCCAGCCGAACGCGCGCTTCTGCAGCGAGTGCGGCAACGCCATGAGCGCCGCGTGCCGGAACTGTGGCTCGACTCTCCAGCCCGGCGCGAAATTCTGCGGCGAGTGCGGCACACCCGTCGCGGCATCAGGTTCAGCCGCCGGCCTCGGATCGCCAGCAGCGCCTGCTCAGGCGCCACAGCCAGGCAACGGTCCAATCGCCGAACGCCGACTCGTGTCGGTCCTCTTCGCGGACCTCGTCGGGTTTACGACGTTCTCCGAGGGTCGCGACGCGGAGGAAACGCGCGAACTGCTGTCGCGCTACTTCGAGCTCGCCGGCGAAACCATCGGTCGCTACGGCGGCACGGTCGAGAAGTTCATCGGCGACGCCGTGATGGCGGTCTGGGGCGCGCCGATCGCCCGCGAGAACGACGCCGAGCGCGCGGTTCGTGGCGCCCTCGAACTGGTCGATGCCGTCCGCTCCCTGGGCCCCGGGCTGAGCGCCCGGGCCGGCGTCCTGACCGGCGAGGCTGCCGTGACCATTGGCGCGACGAACCAGGGCATGGTCGCCGGCGACCTCGTCAACACGGCCTCCAGGCTCCAATCCGTCGCCGCCCCGGGCACGGTCCTCGTCGGAGAGACGACGGAGCGAGCCGCCAATCAGGCCATCGCGTTCGAGCCCGCCGGCGAGCAGGTCCTCAAAGGCAAGACCGCGCCGGTACCGGCGTTCCGCGCGATCAGGGTCGTCGCCGAGCGTGGTGGCCGCGGTCGCGCCGACCAACTCGAGGCGCCATTCTTGGGCCGCGAGGACGAGCTTCGACTCCTCAAGGACCTCTTCCACGCCACTGGCCGCGAACGCCGCACCAGGATCGTCTCGATCACCGGCGTCGCCGGCTCGGGCAAGAGTCGCATGGCCTGGGAGCTCTCCAAGTATCTCGACGGCGTCGTCGAAAGGGCCTACTGGCACGTCGGCCGATCTCCCGCGTACGGCGAGGGCATCACCTTCTGGGCGCTGGGTGAAATGGTCCGTGGGCGCGCCGGTCTCGCCGAGACGGACGACGAGCAGACGACCCGCGCGAAGATCGCCGAGACGGTCGAGAAATGGGTCCCGGACGAGGCGGAGCGGCGCTGGATCGAAGGTGCGCTCCTCGCCCTCCTTGGCACCGAAACGAGTACCACGATGGCCCGCGACGAGCTGTTCTCCGCGTGGCGCACGTTCTTCGAGCGCGTCGCCGACGAGGGCACGACGATCCTCGTCTTCGAGGACCTTCACTGGGCAGATCCGGGCACCCTCGACTTCATCGATCACCTCGTCGAGTGGAGCAGGGGAGTGCCCATCCTCGTCGTCACGCTCGCCCGACCGGAGCTGTTCGAGCGCCGACCCCAATGGGGCGCCGGCCGACGAAACTTCCTCGCCCTGTCACTCGAGCCGCTCCCGGACGACGCGATCCGCGGTCTGCTCTCAGGCCTCGTCCCCCGGCTCCCGGAGCAGTCGATGCGCGCGATCGCCGAGCGCGCCGACGGCATTCCGCTCTATGCGGTCGAGACCATCCGGATGCTCGTCGCCGAAGGACGACTCGCCCCATCGGAGGGTGTCTATGAGCCTGCGGGCGACCTATCGAGCCTGGCCGTGCCCGAGACCCTGCACGCCCTCATCGCGGCACGGCTGGATGCCCTCGGTGCCGCTGAGCGGGGGCTCATCCAGGACGCCGCCGTCCTCGGCCAGAGCTTCACGGCCGAGGGCCTTGCCGCGGTCAGCGGTCTCGACCAGGCACAGGTCGACGATGTCCTGCGCGGCCTCGTCAAGCGGGAGCTCCTCGTTCACAACGCGGATCCCCGGTCACCGGAACGCGGCCAGTACGCGTTCGTGCAGGCCCTGATCCGTGAAGTTGCCTACGGAACCCTGGCTCGCCGCGACCGGCGAGCGCGCCATCTTGCCGCTGCCCGTTTCTTCGAGTCGCTGGGCGAGGATGAGCTGGCCGGGGCCCTGGCCTCCCACTATCTTGCCGCGTACCGCGCGGCGCCGGACGACCCGGACAGCCAGCCGCTCGCCGCGCAGGCGAAGATCGCCCTGCGGGCTGCGGCTTCACGCGCGGCCACGCTCGGCAGCCACGGCCAGGCGATCACGTTTCTCGTCGAGGCGATCGAGGTCACCGACGACCCGGTCGAGATCGCCGAGATCCTCGAGCACGCCGGTGAGGCGGCGATCGCGGCCGCCCGGACGGACCGAGCCGAGGAGCTGTTGCGCGACGCCATCGCCAGACGCGAGGCGCTCGGCGATCGAGCCGGAGCGGCTCGCTCGACCTCCCTCCTTGGACAAGCACTGGCGACCGGCTGGCGCTCCAGGGATGCCATCGAACTCCTCAATGCTGCAGTCGCGACGTACGGCGACCTGGAGAACGACCCCGCGCTCGCATCGATCGAGCACCAACTCGCGCGCGCCTACTGGCTGGCCAACGAGGCCGCGCCGGCGCTCGATATCGCCGATCGAGCGCTGGGCAGGGCAGAACGCCTCGAGGTCGTGCCCCTGATTGCGGACGCGCTCATCACCAAGGGTTCCCTCCTGAATTACGTCGGCCGCTCATACGAGGGCATTGCGGCACAGGAGGCCGGTATTCGTCTCGCCGAGGAACACGGTTGGAACCACACCCTCGTGAGAGGACTCCTCAACCAGGGCGTGGCCCTGATCGGCCGGGATCCCCGTCTGGCGCTCGAGCGTAGTCGGACGGCGTACTCCCTGGCGTCGAAGCTCGGTTTCCGGAGTAGCTACGCCGTGTCGCTCGGCAATTCCGGTGAGGTGGCAGTGAGCCTCGGAGAATGGGACTGGGCGCTGACGGCGACGAGCGAGGCCTTCGTCGAGGATCTCGAACCCGGCGACCGAGCGTCGATCCTGCGCACACGCGAGGAAATCCTGGCGGCCAGGGGTGAGCCCGTCGAGGGCCTCATCGAGGAGCACTGGCGGCTTATCGGGGCGGACGCGACAGGCACCGAGCGATCGAATATCGAGGCGGCCCAGGCCGCAGTAGATTTCGCCGCCGGCCGGTTTCGGGAGGCCGCGGACGGTCTGCGACTCTCGGCGGCCGACAATTCGGCGAACATCCCCACGGATCTCCCACGGGCAGGTCGAGCCCTGGCCTGGCTGGGTGACACGGATGGACTCTCAGAGATCGTCGCGATGCTCGAGACGTCCGGCATTCACGGACGCGTCATGGACGTCCACTTGCGTTGGCTCAAAGCGGCGATGTCAGCCCTCGATGGACAGCTCGACGACGCGACGAGTGAGTACGTGGCGGCACTGGGAGAGTTTGCCGAGCTCGGCCTCGTCTTCGATCAGGCGCTGACGGCCCTGGACATGGCCCGCGTCCTCGGCACCGACTCGCCGGTTGTCCGATCGGCCCTCGCCGAGGCGCGATCGATCCTCGAGCGCCTGGGCGCGAAGCCCTACCTCGAGAGGCTCGGTGCGGTGGCGGCCGGCACTCCTTTGCCGGAGCCGGCGCCCTCATCGAGAGCCGGGGCGGTCGTCACGCGCTAACGCCGCCCCAGCAATTGCAACGCCGCTGGCGACGGCGTCGCCCACCGCGAACTGCCTCGGCGCCGCCCGTGAACCTAGGCTGACCCCGTGAGCGACAACCTTCGCCGGACCCGAGTCGACCTCATCCGCAGGCTCGAACGGATGGCCTCGGCCTGCGCAACCTCATTTATGCGAACCAACGGCTCGCTCAGTTTCCGGGGCACAAGGACAGGGCGGAGCAACGAGTGGCTGAGGGGCGCCAGGGCCTGGCGAGGACGGAAGCCGAGATCGAGGCGCTGGCAGAGGCCGGCGACGACCCGCAACCCCGGACCTAAACCTCTGTTTCGGCTCGAGTGTCGGCCAACCGGGCCTCGACCCCCGCAAGCAGGGCGTGTGCCTGGTCGATCAGAACCGCGGTCGACGCGATCCTGTCGTGTGTGCTGTCGCGCGTCGTCGTGACTTCCTGGTATAGCCGGCGCATCTCGGCGACCGCGAGGCGGACCGTCTCGTGATCAGGATCGATCGGCGCCAGCCGATCGAGCAGACGCTCGCCCTCAAGCCATGTAGTGAGTACGTCCTCGACGAGAGTCGACGATCCGATGACCTCTTTCAGAGTGACGATTTACGCATTCCGATATTGCCAAGGGAGTCCGTTTACCGACAAGTCTGTGACGTCACGCACCGCCGGCGGCGCAGGTCAGGACCGGGTCCGTGCGGACTTGGGGCGGATCGGGCATGATCGCGGCGTGTTCGCTGCTCAGCGCTGTCGCTGCACATGTTCCGAGCGGGCTTCGGGCTTGCTCCACGTGCGCGCCTCCGAGCGGCGAGGCGTCCTGACCGCGTAGAGCCACCGACAGGGTCCGAGCCCGCAGAGCGCCGCCGTCGACCACCCAATCGATCGACGGAGGACCCATCAATGGCGACCCAGGCACCGACAGGCACGCCCGAATACCAGCGCGCCCTCGCCGAGAACCAGCGCTATGTCGCGCAGTTCGACAGATCCGCCCTTCCGCTCCCGCCCGGTCGGAAGCTCGCGGTGCTCGCCTGCATGGACGCCCGGTTGACGGTCGAGGACGTCCTCGGCCTGCGGACCGGCGACGCGCACATCATTCGCAACGCCGGCGGTCTGGCGACGGACGACGCGCTTCGCTCGCTCGTCATCAGCCAGCAGCTCCTCGGCACCGAGGAGGTCATCGTCGTCGAGCACACTGGCTGCGGCATGCTCACCTTCGAGGACGACGCGGTCCGTCGAGACATCGCCGAGCGGACCGGCAAGGACGTCGACCTGCCGCTGCACCCGTTCAAGAACCTGGACTCGAACCTGAAGACCCAGGTGGAGCGCATCCGCTCCCACCCGTGGATCAAGGATGTGCCCGTTCACGGTCTCGTCTACGAGGTCGAGTCGGGCCGGCTGCGCGAGGTCGCCTGACCGCCGTACGTGGACCCAGGAGGGCCGCTGCGAGGACGGCCCTCCTCACCCTTCTATGAGAAGAGCTGGACGCCCGCGCAGGACACGACCGCCCAGCCAAGCGATCCGGTGACCAGCAGCACGATGATGAACGCAAGAAGCCCGCGGCCCATATGAGTTCGACCTCCCGGTACGGACCACGAGCGTAGGAATCGGCCACGCGCGAGGCGCGCGCGAAAGCGCGACTTCCATTACGACGCTGCGGCAATCCGACAACGCCAGGCGAAAAATCATTCACTTACCACCTAGACAGGATGAGTTGACAGCTGTAGAACAGACGTGGTAGGGGAGGGTGAGCCATGCTGCCGCCAACAGTCGTCGAGGTGACAGAGGGTCGGTACCGCGATCGAGCCGCAGAGCGCAGCCTGACGATCAAGGCGCTCCGGACCGTGGGCGGGATCATGAACGCGAATGACGCGTCGACCGTCCAGCGTCGGACACGCCGGGTGATCGCCGCCGTGTCGGTGAATCCGACCACGGCCACCGAGCTGGAAAAACCGAAGACCCGAGTCAGTGCCCTCGAGCGCGTCGTCTTCGGCGACGACCTGATGAACATCAACTACCTAGGCCTCGGGATCAAGGCGTCGCGGCCCGTTGCACGCATCCAGGTGCGCGACGGCAGCGGTACGCAGATCGGATGGGGCTCGGGCTTCATGATCTCCGACGACCTGCTGCTCACCAACAATCACGTCCTGCCGGACACCACCGTGGCCGGTGCCAGTCGTCTTCAAATGCCCGGCGAGGACGACCTCGATGGCAACCCGATCGCCGTCCAGGTCTTCAACCTCGACCCGGGCCGGTTCTACGTCACTTCGCCCGAGGACAAGCTCGACTACACGATCGTCGCCGTCGCCCCTCAGGCCGACGGAACGACAGTGTCGACGTACGGCTTCAATCGGCTCGTCGGCGCGACCGGGAAGCTCGTCAAGGGCGAATACGTTTCGATCATCCAGTTCCCGAACGGCGGTCAGAAGCAGATCGCCCTCCGCCAGAACCAGGTCGTCGACATCTTCGACACGTTCATCCACTACGAGACCGATACGGCGCCCGGCTCTTCCGGAGCACCGGTTCTGAACGACCAGTGGGAGGTCGTCGCCCTCCACCATTCGGGCGTGCCGGAGACCCGGAATGGCAAGTGGGTCAACATCGACGGCGGGATCTGGAAGGAAGAGGAAGGCGAGGAGCGCGTCCACTGGATCGCCAACGAAGGCATCCGGATCAGCGCGATCGTCGCCGATCTGAAGAAGCGTCCACTGCAGGGCGAGAAGGCGTCGCTTCGAAAGAAGGTCGTCAGTGGCTAGCGACCGTCGAGGCCGAGCACGGCGCGATCCTCGACCGGCACACGGCCTTGCCCTCGAGCTGCTCAATCGCAAGTGCGACCTGGCGCCGTACACGAAGCTCAGCGTGCCGGCGTCGAAGGTGGACGGCGAGATCGTGGCCTACGCCTCGCCCGACTCGACGTTCGCCGTCACCAAGCGCCTCATCGATGGGGCGAAAAAGAGCGTCCTCATCGGGACGTACGACTTTACTGCGACCTATGTCGCGGACCTGCTCACCAACGCGGTCGCTCGTGGCGTGAAGGTCGAGCTCATGCTCGATCTCGACAATCGCTCAGGCGAGCAGCCGCTGTACGACTCGCTGAAGGCCGCCGGCGTGAAGACCCATCCAGCGCCAGCGTGCGGCCCGGGCCATGCCCATTTCTTCCCGTCGTGCCACGAGAAGGTGACCGTCATCGACGGCGAGTGGGTGCTCGTCCAGAGCGGGAATTACACCGAGAACAGCATCCCGCCCAACGATCCGACACCGGGCAGCGCCCAACCGCATGTACCCGGCAACCGCGACATGGGCCTTGCGATCAGGTCGAAGTCGCTCGCAGCATTCTTCACGAAGGTCGTCAAGGCCGACATCAAGCTTGCCGCCAAGCCCCCCTCACCCCAGGAGCTGGCCCCTGTCGTCGAACCCGAGGTGCTGCTCTTCGAAAGTGCGCCGACCGCTGTCCCGAAGGTCGTCGCCGACAAGCGGTTCAAGGTATCCGCCGGCCAGACCGTTCAAGCCGTCGTGACGCCGGACAATTTCCTCGAGGCCGCCGCAGACCTCCTCGCCGGTGCGACAAAGACGATCGACATCGAGGAGCAATACATCCGTCCGAGCCAGCCTCAGGTCGGCCGCCTGCTGACGGCGATCAAGGCGGCACGAGCCACCAACCACAGCCTTAAGGTCCGGATCGTCCTGGCCGCGGGGTATGGCGGCGACGACACGGCCCGCCTTCGCAAGGAACTCGCCGAACTGAGCGAAAAGCACGACCTCCCATTCGGGCAGCGGGTGCGTCTGCTCAACAAGAAGTATTTCGTCCACTGCCACAACAAGCTGATCGTCGTGGACGGCGAACGCGTCCTCGTCGGATCGCAGAACTGGTCGGACACCGGCGTGTCGCAGAACCGCGAGGCCGGGATCCTGCTGACCCACAAGGGCATCGCCGAGTACTTCACCGGTCTCGTCGACTTCGACTGGAAGACCGGCGTGAAGACGCTCCCGAAGCCCAAGCCTGTCAAGCCACACGAACTCGGACCGGTCGGGCTTCGCGTTCGATATGGGGACTACGCGGACGTGTAAGCGACCGCACGTAAGGGGAGGGGATCGAGATGGTCTACACGCGACGCGACATCTGGGATCTGGAGAACGAACAACCCTGGCATCCGGTCACCCTCGCCTATGCCAAAGCGATCAATTCGATGAACGACGGCTACCCGGCGACCGATCCGCGGAGCTGGACATACCAGGCGGCCATCCACGGCGTGCCGACCGGGACGCCTCTGGAGCCCGGCTGGGACCAGTGCGAGCACGCCGACTGGTTCTTCCTGCCGTGGCATCGGATGTATCTCTTCTACTTCGAGTCGATCGTGCGAAAAATCGTCCTCGCGCAAGGCGGCCCCGAGGATTGGGCGTTGCCGTACTGGAACTACGACGGGGGCGGATCGAAGAACACTATCCCGCTTCCGTTCCGGGAGGAGTGGCTGCCCGGTCCGCCCGGCGTCGCAAACCCGCTGTATGTGCAGGATCGGGACGACGGGATCAACGACGGGTCCGAGCCGCTCCAGTCCTCGATAACCAGCCCCGCCCAGGCGCTGGCGACGACCATATTCTCGCCGCCGCCGCGTCCGACCTTCGGTGGTGGGCGCCTGGATCAGGGCGGTCCATTCGGCAACCCCGGGCGTCTCGAGGGGACACCCCACAACGACATCCACAACGCGATCGGCGGGCTGATGGGCGATCCTGCGACGGCCGGCCTCGACCCGATCTTCTGGCTCCACCACGCCAACATCGACCGGCTCTGGAACCGCTGGACGGACGATCCGAACCACGTCCCGCCGACCGACAATTCCTGGCGCAATCAGCAATACGGGTTCTTCGACGAGAACGCCGACCCGCAGGCCAAGAGATCGAAGGACGTCCTCTCTACCGTCACTCAGCTCGACTACCGCTACGATGACGATCCACTGCCGTTCGAGGAGGTCGAGCGCGTGCCGCGAGAACCAGTCAGGAGGCGGCCGCCGGCGGAGCTCGTCGCGGCCACCGAGGAGCCGACGAGGCTCGTCGGGAGGCCAGTCTCGGTACCGGTCGCCGTCGATGAGCGGGTCGATGTCCGTCGACTCCGTAATGAGATGGCCGAGACACGTCGCGTGGTCCTCAGCGTCGAGCACCTCGACGCCGAGGTAAACCCGGGCGTGGTCTACGGCGTGTATCTCGAAGGCCTCGGTCGGGATGAACCCGTCCACGTCGGCAACGTGTCGCTGTTCGGAATCGAGCGCCTCCACAGGCGGCAGGGTGTCGAGGAGGCGCACGACCTTCGACTCGACTTCGATGTGACCGAGGCCGTCGGTGGCCAGGTCGACAAGCTTCGCGACGTGAAGGTCAGGTTTGCCCCGATCCGGTTGAACGCGGAGAGCCGCCGCCGGCTGGCCGAGGAGGCGACAGAGGCCCACCCGCCCATCGAGGTCGGCCGGGTCAGCTTTAGCGTCGACTGAGACGCCGATGACGGCAACGCCGGCCGCCGTTCCAGGGTCCGCGTTCCTCCGTGTGCCCGTAGGCCTTCCGCGGCTTGCCGACAGGATCGTCATCGGCGCCACGGTTCTCGCGTGGATCGTGCTGCTGTGGGACGATCGTCTGTCTGGCGGTGCGGCGGACTCCGTCATTCGCGTCACGTTCGGGACGGCCGCGATGATGCTGCCCCTGGCGCTGCCTGCGACGCGGCACGTGATCGCGAGCACGTTCCGGAGCAGCCGCGCCCTTTCGGTCACCGCGTTCCTCGCGGCGTTTGTCGGCGTGTGGGTGACGGTCGGGCTCGCGGCGACGATCGTCTTCGGGCTGCTGGAGCGGACGGGGTTCACGCCCCCGAACGTTCTCGTTGGCGCGCTGCTCATTGCGGCCGGTTGGCAGGCTCTCCCTTGGAAACGCGTGTCGCTCCGAGACTGCCACTTGACGGTGCCACTCGCGCCACGCGGCTGGCGTTCTTCGTTCGGCTGCCTGAAATTCGGGGGCATCGTCGCGGCTCGGTGCGTAGCGAGCTGCTGCGGACTGATGCTTCCCATGTTCGTTGCGGGCTCAGGCCACCTGTTCTTTGGGCTGCTGGCGATGGCCGGGGCGGTCGGCGAGCGGAGGCTCCTGGTCCTGCGTCGCGAATCATGGCTGTTGAGCGGCGTCGCCCTCGGACTCGCTGTGCTTACGACGACAAGCGGCGCGGATCCGGGCAGCGCGCTCGTCGGCTGGTTCTGCGCGATCCCACAGAGGCCCTGAGGCCGGGCTCGAGCGGGCACCCCGCTCGGTTGCACGGCGCGGCAGATCGAGATTTTTGCGGGGTTCTCCGCAAAACGAGATTGAACGCCCCACGCCTTGGCACGCTCTTTACCCTCGGAACGTGCCCACCGAATGGGCGCGCTGGGAGCGGGCGATGGATCGCGACCTCGTGGAACGGGCGAGCCGCGGTGACCGGGAGGCCTTCGGCGTCCTGGCACGCGTGCACAGCGACCGACTCTACGCGATTGCCTATCGAACGCTGCGGGACATCGGCCGGTCCGAGGACGCGGTACAGCAGGCGCTGGTGATCGCCTGGCGTGAGCTGCCCCGTCTCCGCGATCCGGATCGGTTCGAAGTCTGGCTCCATCGGATCCTCATCCGGACCTGCTATGAAGAGGCCCGCCAGCGGCGCAAGTGGAACTCGCAGATCCGCGTCCTGCCGGTCGACGGACCGGTTGCCCCGGATGAGGCGCGTGCCCTTGCCGACCGCGATGAGGTGGACCGTGGCTTTCGGCGCTTGCCGCCGGAGCAGCGGGCCATCCTCGTGTTGCACCACTACCTCGGGCTGACACCGGCCGAGATCGCCGACACGCTCGGCATCCCGGCCGGCACGGCCCGATCGCGACTCCATTACGCCCACCGGGCGATGCGCGCGGCGCTCGATGCCGTGTCGCGTCCGGCCGCGGTGGCCGGAGGACAGACGTCATGAACAGGTCGGAAATCGAGTTCGCCCTCGATCGCTACCTCGGCGACGGGCCGGAGCAGGTTCCCGACCGTGTCATCGACGCCGCCCTCGACACGATCGATCACACACGACAGCGGCGTGCCGTGCGCATGCCGTGGAGGTTTCCAACGATGAATATCTACGGCAAGTTTGCGATCGCGGCCGTGGCCGTGGTCGCGCTCGGGGCCGTTGGCCTGGCCATGCTGAGGCCGGCCACCAGCCCCACGGGACCCGGTCCGGGTGCGCAGGTCACCCCTTCGCCATCGGTGATTCCGTCGCCCAGCCCATCGCCCTCGGTTCTCTCGGGCAGAGCGATGTCGTTCGTCTTGCCCGAACCGGAATCGCCGAATAACGGAGCTGTATTGGAGTCCGGGAGGTGGCAACTGTCCGAGGGGTTCCCGGTGACGGTCTCCGTCGACGTCCCGGATGGTTGGATGGCTTGCTCCATCGGTCCGGTCGAGCAGGGGGTCTGCGGTGATGACGAGGGAGGCATCGGGTTCTTGATCGTCAAGAACGTCGTGGCCGACCCGTGCTCCGAGGCCCTGGCAAAGCCGGCCGTCGGACCGTCGGTGGATGACCTCGTCGGGGCGATCTCAAAGCTCAAGGGATTTACGGCGACGGAGCCCACGGACATCACGGTCAGCGGATACCGCGGCAAGCAATTCATCGTCACGTCGCCCGACACATCTTCGTGCGAGCTGAGGACATGGGCGACCAAGGATCGAATCAACGGCGTCGGACTAGGCGAAGCCAACCTGCTCCAGATCGTCGATGTCGACGGCGTGCGGGTCCTGATCGCCGTGGCCTATACCCCGACGACCGACGCGCCCGATGTGCCGGCGCCGGCTGCGCAGGCTCTCGCTTCGATTCAGATCACCAAGTAGTCATGCAGATGAGCGCGACGCCAGGAGATCGACTTACTGCACCAATGCAATCGGAAGGCGGCGGACCACCCGCCGCCCTCCGGCATTCCCGTGTTCCACGACGGTTGGGATCAGGCGTACAGCAGCGCCCGAGGCGAGGAGACCTACTCCTGGATGCTGGGCTTCAGTAAGCCGTAAGGGTCGACGGGGATCCCGGGTTCCAGCCTCATCGTGACGAACCAGGCGTGAGCGCGTCTCACGACCCAAACGGAAAACTAACGGCCCGCATGTATCGTGCGACGCCCTGATGGAGCTTGAGGAAGCGAGATGGTTAGGCGGCTTCTGGTCCGTGCAGTTGTCCTTGGCACGTGGTGGGCCGTGGCGGCCGCGGGGCCGGCGAGCGCGATCACGTGGAGCGGGAACCGCGCGCTGACCGCTTCAGGGGGCGGGTATCCCTATCGCGGCGGGCTCGCGGTGAGCTCCTCGACCGTCGTCAACGCGATCTACGAGCAGTACACGCTCGGGACGTTCAACGTGTGGGTCCGTCGCTCGGCCACGAGTGGAAGCACGTGGGGGACCCCCATCCAGCTCAACCGCCCAGGCGTGGGGGAGGCCGGCGTACCGTCGATCGACGCGTACGGAAGCGCGGTCGACGCGGTCTGGGTCGAGGGCGACGACATCATCAACGGCTTCGATTCGATCGTCGTCTACCGGCGCAGCACCGATGGCGGCCTGACCTGGAAGGACCCAATCCAGATCTCGTCCACGACCGGGCGGGCCGGCTTCCCGCGTGTCGCGCATGCGGCGGGCGGCCGCGTGCTCGTGACCTGGACCGACGAGGTGTCCGGATCGATCTATGTCCGGGTGAGCACGAACAGCGGTGCTTCGTTCAATACGCAGAGGCAGCTCTCATCCACGACCAACAAACCGCTCGCGAACACAAGCTTGAGGGAAGGCTGGCCCAGCCCCGGCGTCGGAAGCAGCGGAATGTTCGTGGCCTACTACACCGCGTCGCGCACGCTCGTATACAAGCGATCGGCGGACGGCGGCATCACGTGGGCGAGCACCAAGAGCCTGGCCACCAATGGCGAGGGCTTCGAAGCGCCCTCGATCGCCACCGTCGGCTCGACTGTGGTCGCCGGTTACGCCATTTCGAGCGGCGGCGACGTCTGGACGGTCGTCCGACGCAGCACGGACAGCGGCTCGCACTGGGGCTCGCCCATCCAGATCTCGGCCCAATCGAGCTACCCGAGCTTCTCGCCGGTGCTCGCCTATCGCTCGGGCGCGTTCCGGATCGTCTACGAGCGCTGCAACTCGAACTCCTGCTCCTCGAGCGACACCTGGTATCGCTCGAGCTCGAGCGGCTCGACCTGGTCGACGGCGTCGAAAGCCTCGTCCCGTCACCGGCAGTACGACTACCCCGCGGACGTCGACGTCGCCACGAAGGTCCTCGTGCTCTACACCGACTACAAGAGCACGACCGGCGGCGACGTGTACGTCCGCCAGGGATCGTAGGGGCCAGGAATGCGCACGTTGATGACGCGGCCCATCGCGCTCCTCGCCGCCGTCGCCCTCGTCTTCCCCCTCGGCCCGACGGCGACGGCCAATTTCGATCTGCCGGAGCCGGTCACCGCGCAGGCCTTCCACGGTGATGGCTCGCTCGTCGTCGATGGAACTGGCGACGACCATCTGGCCTACGCCGAGTCTGGGCGGGACAACGGGGTCCTCCTCGCGATCGGTAGCGGCGGCACCTGGGGCGCCCCGGACCGCGTGAGCAGCGGCGGCGATTTCAGCCCGACGCTCGTGCTGGATGGATCGGGCAAGCACCACATCGTGTTCGCACGACAGACACCCGTCGATGAGCAGGGGATCTGGTACGCCACCGACGCGACCGGTAGCTGGGTGCTGACGCGGCTGTCGACCGATCCGACGGGCACGCCGTCCATGGCCATCGACCCGAGCGGCCATCTCCACATCGCGTACCCGAGCTACGGCTTCTCGCGCGGCCTCTACCACATCACGAACGAAACGGGCTCGTGGATCCGGACCCGGATCGCCACCGGGCACCTCTTCAGCTGGGCCGATATCGCGATCAGCTCGACCGGCGTGCTCCGCGTCGCCATCGGCAGCCGGGCACCGGAGACGAAGGGCATCTGGCTCTACTCGAAGTCGGGGAGCGGGGCGTGGACCTCGTTTCGTGTCTCGAGCAACTGGGATGAGCTGGCCTCGATCGCGCTGGACCCGGCGGACAAGATCCACATCGCCTACCGGCGCTATGCGAGCGGCGCGCGCGGCATCCTGTACGCGACAAACCTGACCGGATCGTGGGTCACCCAGACGGTGGTGTCTGTGTCTGGCGATGCGTGGGTGAGCGTCCCGGAGATCCGCGTCAAGCCGGGCGGCGGTCCTGAGATCGGGGTCGGCTACTGGATCGGCGGAGACTCGCTGGACAGCGGCGTCTACCTGTTCTCGAACCCCGGTGCGTGGTCTGGGCAGCGGATCGCGGGTGGACCGGGCAACCAGGACGTTGCCGTCACGGACCTCGAGTACGGGACAGAGGGGCCGCGTCTCGCGGTGACCGAATATGACCCGACCCCGGGCGTCTATCTGGCCACCACGCAGCTCCTTACTCCGTACCAGCAAGTCGACGAGTCGACCTGGGACGACAGCGTGAGCCTCGCCCTCGACGGCTCGGAGCATCGACATGTCGCCTTCGAGCGGACGTCCGGCGACCTCACGGGGGCGGAGGACTCGATCCAGGTCGGCACCGACGCCACCGGCTCGTGGGCCTTCACGACTGCCGGCGACGCCCATCACGTTCCGTCGATGGCCCTCGACTCCAACGGCAAGCACCACATCGCCTACAAGGTCGGCACCACGATCACGTACGCGACCGACAAGACGGGCTCCTGGGCCTCGGAGACCGTCGATACGGGGACTCAGTCCGATCCGTCGATCGCGCTCGATTCGACGGATCATCCGTTCCTAGCGTACGTCAAGAGCAACGTCGTCCAGGTTGCGCGCAACACGACCGGCACGTGGTCCATCGAGGGAGCGGTCAGCGCGTCGACCACTGCTCGGCCCTCCATCGGGGTCGACGGGTTCGGTGCGGTCGAGGTCGCCTTCGAGGGCGACGGCGCAGTGTGGCTCGTCCACAACCGTGCCGGCCCGTGGGTCTCGGCGCAGATCGCGACAAGCGCCAAGAGCCCATCGCTCGATGTGCTGAACGGCCTCAACGTTGCCTACAACAGAACGGGATCCGTCGCAGGGACGTGGCTGACCGATGAGGACAACTTCGGGACCCGGGCCACGACCCGTCTGACCCGCTCAACGGCGGAAACTGCCCCGTCCGTAGCGACCGATGCCTCCGGCCGCAAATACATCGCGTTCGGTCGCTATTCCTGGGCCGCGAACCCTGGCATCTATCTCGTCCTGGGTTGGACCGACTTGAGCGGGACGAGAACGTGGGTAACGACCCAAGTCACGAACGACCTGGACGTGCTGGACGTCTCGATCGCGGTCGACTCGACGAACCACGCGATCATCGCCTACACGGAGGAGGGCGTCGGCATCACGCTCGTCGTCCAGGTCGATCCGCTCGGCGCGACCGTATTGAGCAGGTCGTCGACGGGCAGGTCGACGCCGACCGGAATCGACGGCGGCGCGTCGCGTCCCGGGACGACCGAGCCAACGGGTTCCGGCGCAGCCACGAGCGGCAGTGCCGGCGTGACGGGAGGCGCGCATCGGTAGCTGACTGTTACGCCGCTCTCGCGGAGTCGCGGAATCCGACACGTGGCTGGCATGGACGCGCCGAGCTTTCGGCAGGACGCTGCGCCCAATGGCGACCCAACGGCGGTCATCGAAACCGGCGCCGCCCGACGTCACCCGCTGGATCCAGCGCGGCATGGCGCTGACTGCTGGTGCGCTCGTCATCCTGGCTCTCGTTTGGGTGGCGCTCCAGGCAGCGTCGATCCTCGTCCTGGTCTTCCTCGCCGTCCTGCTCGGCGCCGGACTCGAGCCGGTCGTAGGGTGGCTCCGCGGGCATCTGCATCTCGGTCGCACGGCAGGGATCCTGATGGCCTACGCGGGTTTCCTCGCGTCGGTGGTCGTGATCGCGTTTCTCGTCGTGCCAACTGCGCTGAATCAGCTGACGCTCCTCGCGCGAGAGATGCCGGCGCTCCTCGACCAGGCTCGATCGTGGGCCCATGGGCTCCGGCCAACGGTCCTCGCGTCAACGATCACGGCGCTGCTCGATGCGGCGCAGCGGAATCTCGGCCAGGTCGCTCCGAATCCCGACGACGTCCTCCAGGCTGGCCTGACCGTCGCGGAGGCTGTCGTCGGCCTCGTGACACTCCTGACCCTCGTCTTTTTCTGGCTCACCGAGCATGCCCGCCTTCAACGCTACGCCCTGGCGTTCGTCCCCGAGGACCGGCGGGCCGGAACGCGGGAAGCCTGGAACGAGGTGGAAGCGCGGCTCGGGTTGTGGGTTCGAGGCCAGCTCACGGTGATGGGATCCATCGCCCTGCTGACCGGGGTCACGTACACGGTGCTCGGTCTGCCGTCACCGCTGCTCCTCGCGCTCATCGCCGGGATCGCCGAGGCCGTGCCGCTCGTTGGCCCGACACTCGGCGCGATCCCGGCGGTGCTCATCGCCGCCACGGTCAGCCCGGAGCTCGCGGTTGTCGTCGTCCTGGCGTACGTCGTCATCCAGTTCGTCGAGGGTAACGTCCTCGTGCCGATCATCATGAAGAACACGATCGGGCTGTCGCCCTTCCTCATCCTCGTCAGCATCCTCATCGGCGCCGCGGTCGGCGGCATCGTTGGCGCCCTGCTCGCAGTCCCGGTCGCGGCGGCGGCCGAGGTCGTCCTCGAGCGACTACAGGCCCGCCGCGAGCCAGTGACCCAGACGGCAACCGAGGAGGATGTCGATGGCAAGGAGCGCGACCGGCTGCGCGAAAAGCCGCTCGACCTTCCGGCGTCGAATAGCTGAGGGCCAAACGACCGCAAGTTCCTCGATCGGCAGTTCTTCGCAAAGACGATCTAGGTCGCACTCCCTGATTGCGGCCCGGCGTTGGCGAACGGTCGGGCATCGAAGTAGGCGTGCAGCTCGGTGATCTTGCCGTCGCGGACCGTGTACCACTCGGCGACCGGCGCGAGCGCGATCGGCGTGTCGAGCTTGTAGAAGACCGCGACCTCATCGCCAGAGGCGACCATGCCGTGGTGCTCCATGCCGCGGGCCATGCCCATGAGCCTGCTGATCGCGGTCATGTAGTCGTCGGCTCGGTCGAAGGTGTCGATCGGGCCCTCGAAGTGGAGGTCGTCGGCCAGGAAGGATCGGGCGCGCTCGAAGTCGCGGTCGTTGAGGGCCCGCGACCAGGCTTCGACGACGCGGGCCGCTGAGGGTTCGTCCATTAGCCGACCGTAGCCCGGCCGGCATGGCGGGACCATGTCCGAAAGGCCGAAATAGCTCGCCGCAGCTCCCGACCGGCGTTTCGGCGAATCCTCGCGGCGTTTCGGCTATCCGGCGGTGATGACACGGGTCCTAAGATCGCCTCGTGCCTGACCACCACGAGCAGCCTTCACCACCGGCCAAGCTCGCGGGCTATGTCGAAGCCCTCGCGCGGGTTGTCTTCTCGACCGGCATCAGCTGGCGCGTCGTCGACGCCAAGTGGGCAGGTATCCGAGAGGCCTACGATGGCTTCGATCCGGCCGAGGTCGCCGGCATGGCCGACGAAGGCATCGACCGCCTCATGGGCGACACCCGCGTCATCCGCAACCACAGGAAGCTCCTGGCGATGCGCGGGAATACAGCCCGGATGCTCGAGCTCGAGGCGGCTCACGGCGGCTTCGACCGCTACCTCGACAGCCTGGGCGACTACGAGGCGACCGGCAAGGCGCTCAAGAAGGAGTTCGCGTTCCTGGGCGACTCGGGCGTGTGGCTGTTCCTGTGGATGGTCGGTCGCGAGGTGCCGCCCCACGAGGGCTGGTCGTGAAGCGGCTCACAACCTTCTCCGGCGAGGATGGGCTCACCCAGGTCCTGTTGCGGCTCACCGTGACGAGCTCGCTCTACTGCTTGTCCGAAATGACGGCGCCGTGGGGCTTCCGCGTCGCGGCGCGCACGACGCCGGCCTTCCATCTGCTCACCAGGGGCAACGCCTGGCTTGATGTCGAGGGCGAGACCGCGCCGATCCCGCTCGCACCGGGCGATCTCGTCATCCTGCCGCGCGGCGACGGCCATGTCGTCCGCGACACGCCGCGCAGCCCGGTCCTCTGGCTCGACCGAATCCTGTCCGATACGCCACCGGTCGATGGCCGACTGCGGCACGGCGGTGGGGGCATCGGCAGCGAACTGCTGTGCGGCGGCTTCGAGGTCGATCTCTTGATGGCCCAGCCGCTGCTTGAGGCCCTGCCGCGGGTCGTCCACCTGCATGGCAGCGAGGGTCGCGCGCCTGAATGGCTGGCCGGCCTCATCCGGATGATCGCGGTCGAAGTGGCGTCGGATGGCCCGGGCTCGGAGGCTGTGGTGACCCGACTAACGGACGCGCTGCTTGCCCAGGCGCTTCGGCAGGCGCTGACCGAAGCGGACCGATCCGTCGTCGGCGCCTCCGCGGCGTCGGACCCCCAGATCGCGATGGCCCTCCGGCTGGTTCGGGAGCGGGTTGACCACGACTGGACGGTGCCGAAGATGGCCGCGGCGGTCGGCCTGTCGCGCTCGACATTCGCGGATCGCTTCAGAGCCGCGACCGGCGAGACACCGATCCAGCACCTGACCCGCTACCGGCTGACTCGCGCCGCCGAATACCTCCGCACGACGAACGCGGCGATCCTCGAGATCGCTCGCCGCACCGGCTACGAGTCGGAGGTCTCGATCAGCAAGGCCTTCCGGCGCCAGTTCGGCGTGTCGCCGGGCGCGTATCGACGGTCGCAGGCCGTGGCGGTCCGCCCCGGCTAGAGGCCCCCGTCTCGCGGGCCAGCCCCCGTGCTCAAGGGGGCGCCCATCCCTATCATGTGGTCGATCGGGGCGCACACCGAGCCCGAGGACATCCACCTGACACTCCCGCGAACGCTGTCCTTCTGGTTGCTCGCGGCGCTGCTCGTCTTCCTGCTGTGCGCCGCCACGGCGCCGTCGCCGCTGTACGCGGTCTATCAGCAGCTGTGGCACTTCTCGCCGGTGACGTTGACGGTCATCTATGCGGCGTACGCGATCGGCGGGCTGACCGCCCTGCTGACGACAGGCCGGCTGTCCGATTACCTCGGTCGGAGGCGCGTCCTCTTCGCGGCGCTCGTGGTCCAGGTCGTCGCGATGCTGCTGTTCGTTGCCGCGAACGATGTGTCGACACTGATCCTCGCCCGGTTCGTGGTGGGCCTCGCGACCGGGGCAGGCCTCGGCGCCATCGGTGCGTGGCTGCTCGACCTGCAGCCAGAGCCGGGCCTCGGGACCCTCGTCAATGGGGTCTGCACGCTGGCCGGCCTCGGCCTGGGGGCGTTCGGTGCCGGACTCTTTGTCCAGTACGCGCCCGACCCGCTCCATCTCGTCTTCTGGCTGCTGGCCGCGGGCTATGTGATCGCGATGGTCGCGATGCTCGCGATCCCCGACGGCATCGAGCCGCGAGCTGGCTGGCTCGGGACGCTCCGGCCGAGCGTCGCCGTTCCGCCCTCGACCCGGAAGATCTTCGTCGCTGCCGCGCCCGGCCTCATCGGGACGTTTGCGCTGACCGGGCTGTACATGTCGCTCGGGCCGTCGCTGGCGCTCTCGCTCCTGCACACCGACAACCGCGTCCCGGGCGGCCTCGTGATCCTGGCGCTCATCGCGCCCGGTGTCGCAACGGCCGTCGCCCTCCACGAGCGCGAGCCCGGCTGGGTCCTCGTTCGATCCGCGGCTGTGCTCGTCGTAGGCGTCGGGGTCACGATCGTCGGCGTGTGGCTCGGTTCGGTGCCCTTGCTGTACGCCGGCAGCGTCGTCGCCGGGATCGGCTTCGGACCGGCGCTGTCCGCGTTCCTGCGGGGTGTCGCGCCGCTGGCGCCGCCCGAACGCCGGGGGGCGCTCCTGTCGGCGACATACGTCGTCGTCTACCTGTCGTTCAGCGTTCCGGCTGTCATCGGTGGGGCCGCCGTCAGCGTCGTCGGGCTGGCGACGACGATCATCGGCTATGGACTCGTCGTGATGGCCCTCGCGGCGCTATCGGCGATCGCGGTCTCGAGGCGAATGACAACCGCCGGTGGTGGCCCATAACGCTCTATCGCTTGACAGACCGGCGACAAGCCAAGCGATCTCAGCGCGTCAGGGTGAACGCCACCCAGTCCGAGTAGGCGGACGTCTGTCCCGACAGATAGCGGCACCGTGCTTCGTAATCGCCCGGTTCCGTCCAGCCAGGAAGGAATCCTCCGAACTCGACGACTTTCTGGACGCCGGGCGCCAGCCGCTCCAGCGGTGGCTCCGGTCCCGGCACCGGCGGAGGAGGGAAGTACACGGGCTCGCCGGTCGCCGTGCGCATCTCGAGCGCCAGCGAGGGCGACGAGAGTGCGGCGAGGTTGATCTCTTCCGCACTCTCGCCCGTGTTCGTCAGCGTGCAGACCGCCCGGAACGTCTCCGGCGCGGCGGCCGCCCGCGGCTCGATCATCAGCGCCACGCCGAGGGACATGCTCTCAGCAGGAGCTAGCCTGGGAGAGCGTCGTCTGACTCCGTCCGGTGAGCGCGGCCGCGGCCTGTCGGATT
>Ga0081539_10002683_pt1 | contig 24194 bp, 17 predicted proteins | sample TabmetS4T2R2_FD_71023 | JGI IMG/M metagenome (GOLD analysis project Ga0081539, IMG submission 71023) | Tabebuia heterophylla rhizosphere microbial communities from the University of Puerto Rico - S4T2R2 | ecosystem: Host-associated > Plants > Roots > Rhizosphere ...
CGAGAACGCGCAAGTCCTCTTGGACGCGGTCGTGAAGGCGAAGCCTTCGACGGCGAAGGGCAAGTACGTCAAGAAGGTTAACTTGGCCGCGACGATGTCGCCGGGCGTTCTTCTGGACGAGACGGCTTACGCGAGATAACGAGGGAGGTTTTCCGAAAAAGGTTATGAAGACAAGAGAGCAGAAGCAGAGAGACCTCGAAGCCCTCGCGCGGCAGTTTCAGGCGGCGACCGCCGGGATGCTCGTCGGCTTCAAGAATCTGACCGTGGCGAAGGATCAAGAACTGCGCCGCCAACTGCGCGAGGCGGGCGTTCGCTACTCGGTCGTGAAGAACACGCTTGCGCGCAAGGCCGCCGAAGGAACGCCCTTCGAGAAGGCCGCGGAACATTTCAAGGGCGTCACGGCCCTTGCGCTCGCCGAGGGCGACCCCGTGCAGTTGTCGAAGACGATCTCTAAATTCGTCAAAGACAACCCGGAAGTGTTCAGCTTCAAGGCGGGCGTCGTAGAGGGGCGCGTCGTCGCGCTGCAAGACGTTGTGGCGATTGCCACGCTGCCGTCGAAGGAGGAACTAATCTCGAAGGTCATGTTCCTCATCAACGCGCAGGCGCAAAGGTTAGTCACGGTCATCTCAGCCGTGCCGCGCAACCTCGCCGTCGTCGTCAAACAGATAGGCGAGCAGAAAGGCGCGTAACGATTTTAGATTTTGGATTTTGGATGGGCGAACGGATTGAAGACGAGCGACGGCTTTTCTTTCAATCCAAAATCGGCAATCCAAAATTCTAAAATCAAACAGTGGGGCCGGACGCGGAAAACGAGCGGGGCGATTTGTCAGGTCGCTTCTGACGGCTCGGACGCACTCGAAAGTCTGGATGCAACAGGCGGAAGAGAGCGTCCCGTGGGTTCTCCTGCTGCGAACAGTAAACCGAACAGCAACACTAGAACCCTTTGAGGAGGATTTGAAATCATCATGGCAGCAACACGCGAAGATGTTATCGAGTTTTTGAAGAACATGACGCTTCTGGAAGCCTCGCAGCTCGTCAAGGAGCTTGAGGAGACTTTCGGCGTCTCTGCGGCTGCGGCTGCGGTCGCAGCGCCCGCGGGCGGCGGCGGTGCGGCGGCTGAGGCAGCGCCCGCGGCTGAGGAGAAGACCGAGTTTGACGTTATCCTTCAGGGCATTGACGCCAGCAAGAAGATCAACATCATCAAGGTCGTCCGCGAAATCACCGCGCTCGGACTCAAAGAGGCCAAAGACTTGGTCGAGGCCGCTCCGAAGCCGGTCAAAGAAGGCGTCGCCAAGGACGAGGCAGAGGCCATCCGTGCCAAACTCGCCGACGCGGGCGCGACCGTCGAAGTTAAGTAAACAGGTTTTGGGTTCTGGGTGTTGGGTTCTGGTCAGTATTCCAGAACCCAACACCCAGAACCCATCACCCTTTCTTGACAGTGAGCCGCGCGTGCGGCTAAGGTAAGGGAGTAGTGAGGGGGCTGTCGGTACTCCCAAAAATTTTGTTGAGGCATAACCGCTTTCGCTCAAGAAGCGGTCAGAGACTCGTGCGCTCTGGCCGCGCTTTCGTGTCTCTAAAAGAAGTTTTCAGCGCTCAGCTTTCAGCGGTCAGCAGGTTGATGCTGGGCGGCATTGAATAGTCCTGTTTAATAATCTCTGGCTGACAGCTAACTGCTGACCGCTGACAGCTATATAAGGAACTCCTGATGTCTGCAAATCCGGTTCAGAACCCGCTTCAGATGAGCGCCGTCGGCTCGGGCCGCCGCGTGAGCCAGCCGCCTGAGCGCCACGACTTCTCGAAGATCAAGACGGCTGTGCGCATCCCGAACCTCATAGAGATTCAGCGCGACTCGTACAACCGTTTCCTACAGATGGACTTGCTGCCCGAAGAGCGCGAGCCTGCCGGACTTCAGGCCGTCTTCCGCTCGGTCTTCCCAATTTCCGACTTTCGCGGCACCGCGGAACTCGATTTCGTCGAGTTCCACATCGGCAACTGGCAGTGCAAGTGCGGAAGGCTCGAAGGTCTTCGATACCTTCGCGCCAACTGCAAGTCGTGCGGCTCGCTCGTCAAGGTTGACCCGCTCGTTCCGGGCGAGACGCTTTGCCACAACTGCGGCACGTTCAACGCCGTTCGTCCGACGCTTTGCGACAACTGCGGCGAACCCGTCGGCCTCAAGCACAAGCACGACCAGCAGGAGTGTCAGGAACGCGGGATGACCTACAGCGTGCCCTTGAAGGTCAAAATCCGCCTGACCGTCTTCGACAAAGACCCTGAGACCGACACCAAGTCAATCCGCGACATCAAGGAGGAAGAAGTCTTCTTCGGCGAGATACCGTTGATGACCGACAACGGAACGTTCATCATCAACGGCACGGAGCGCGTTATCGTCTCTCAGCTACACCGCTCGCCCGGCGTCTTCTTCGAGCGCTCGCCCGTTTACTTGGCGAAGGTCATTCCGTACCGAGGCTCTTGGGTCGAGTTTGAGTACGACCAGAAGAACCTGCTCTACGTCCGCATTGACCGCAAGCGCAAGTTTTTGGCCTCTATTTTCCTTCGCGCCCTCGGCATCTGGCTCAACCCGCAGTTCGACCCTAAGTCGTTCGGCTCCGACTCGCAACTCGAAGAGGCGATTAAGAACTCCGCCTTCGCCGACGACGACATCCTTCGCGCCTTCTACATCGGCGACCAAGTGCGCGTCCAAGAGGGCCGGCTCTTCATAAAGGTCAACGAGGACGGCCCGACGAACCTCGTCGGCATGAAGGCCGAGCACGACATCAAGGGCCGCGGCGCGAGCGAACCCGTAGTGAAGGCGGGGAAGAAGGTCACTTCGTCCGCGCTCAAAGACATTCGCAAGGCGCACATACACGAAGTCGAGGTTGACTCGCAGCAGTTCGACGGCGCGTACGCGCTCGCCGACGTTGTCAACACCGAAACGGGCGAAGTCGTCGTCGAGGCCAATAACGAAATCACGCCCGCGAAGCTTCAAGAGATCGTCGAGGCGGGCGTGACGGAGTTCACAGTCTTCTTCCCCGAACGCGACGATTTGGGCGGCGTGCTCTCGCAGACCTTGAAGAAGGACGTGATAACGAAGCCCGTTGACGCGCTTCTGGAAATCTACCGCAAGATGCGTCCGGGCGACCCGCCGACCGTGCAGACGGCGTATCGTCTGTTCGAGGGAATGTTCTTCGACGACCGCAAGTTCGACCTCTCGCGCGTGGGCCGCCTGAAGTTCAACATCAAGATGGGACGGCCCGAACGCGAGCGCATCGAAGACCCGCTTCTTTCGTCGCAAGACTTCGTGCAGGTCATTTCATACTTGCTGAAGATGCGTCGCAACCCCGGCGAATACTTGGCCGACGACATAGACCACCTCGGCAACCGTCGCGTGCGGGCGGTGGGCGAACTCCTTGAGAACCAGTTCCGCATCGGACTTGTCCGAATGGAGCGTGCGATTAAGGAGAAGATGTCAATTCAACAAGAGATGCAGACGACGATGCCGCGCGACCTCATCAACGCCAAGCCCGTCACGGCTGCCGTTCGTGAGTTCTTCGGCTCGTCGCAGTTGTCGCAGTTCATGGATCAGACCAACCCGCTCTCGGAGATTACGCACAAGCGCCGCCTCTCCGCGCTCGGGCCGGGCGGACTCTCCCGCGAGCGCGCGGGGTTCGAGGTGCGCGACGTACACCCGACGCACTACGGGCGCATCTGCCCGATTGAGACGCCGGAAGGCCCGAACATCGGACTCATCTCGTCGCTCTCTTGCTTTGCGCGCATCAACGAATTCGGCTTCATCGAGTCGCCGTACAGGAAGGTTCACGAGGGCCGCGTCGTCGAGTACGTGAGAATCGTCAACGGCGGCGACACCAAATACAAGCCGGGCGACCACGTCTCTGAGGACGAAATCCTCAAGGCCAACCGGCGCGTCGGCGCTGACGGGCGCAAGGCCGAGTACGAGCCTTACCCGTTCTACCTGACGGCTTGGGAAGAGGACAAGTGGGTCATCGGTCAGGCCAACATCGAACTCGGTGAGGACGGCACGATCATCAACGAGCGCAACGCCGCGCGCAAAGCGGGCGAGTTCATCAACGCGCACCGCGACGACATCGAGTACGTTGACGTAAGCCCTAAACAACTCGTCTCGGTCGCCGCCTCGCTCATCCCGTTCCTTGAGAACGACGACGCAAACCGCGCGCTGATGGGTTCGAACATGCAGCGCCAGAGTGTGCCGCTTCTTCGCGCCGAGTCGCCGTACATCGGCACGGGGATGGAGCAGGTGACTGCGCGCGATTCGGGCGCGGTCGTCGCCGCGCGGCGCGACGGCGTCGTTGACTACGTTGACTCGGAGCGCATCATCGTCCGCGCCGACCACAACGTTGACGGCACGATTTCGCGCGAGGTGACGGCGGACATTTACACCTTGACGAAGTTCAAGCGCTCGAACCAGAACACTTGCATCAACCAGCGTCCGATAGTTCAAATCGGCGAGCGCATCGTCAAAGGCCAAGTCATCGCCGACGGGCCTTGCACAGACCGCGGCGAGTTGGCTTTGGGACGAAACGTTCTCGTCGCCTTCATGCCTTGGCGCGGTTACAACTTCGAGGACGCGATTCTCGTCAGCGAGCGCCTCGTCAAAGACGACTACTACACTTCGATTCACATCGAAGAGTTGGAGATCGAGGCGCGCGACACCAAACTCGGCCCAGAGGAAATCACGCGCGACATCCCGAACGTCGGCGAGAACATGCTGAGGGATTTGGACGAGTCGGGCATCATACGCATCGGCGCGCAGGTCAAGCCCGGCTCTATCTTGGTCGGCAAGGTGACGCCGAAGGGCGAGACGCAGTTGACGGCTGAAGAGAAACTGCTCCGCGCCATATTCGGCGAGAAGGCCGGCGACGTGAAGGACGCCTCGCTCGTCTGCCCTCCGGGTATTGACGGCACGGTCGTCGAAGTTCAGGTCTTCACGCGCAAAGGGCAAGAGCGCGACCAGCGCTCGCTCTCAATCGAGTCGGAGGAAGAGAACCGACTGCGGCGCGACCTCGAAGACGAGATGCGCATACTCCGTGAACAGCGCGACCAGCGCGTCTATGAGTTGTTTGAAGGACGCAAGCTCGCCGCAGACCTTTCAATCGAACGCGAGGTTCGCATTCCGAAAGGCGAGACGATAACGCGCGAGATGCTCGCCGGTCTTGAGCCGAAAGCTTTGCGCAAGGCGCAGTTGGCGGGCGCGCGCGCCGCAGACATCATCGCCGAAGTCAAAGACTTCGAGGAGCGCACCGAGCGTCAGATTCGCATTCTAACGGACATCTACGAGGAGAAGATTGCGAAGCTGCGTCAGGGCGACGAACTCGCGCCGGGCGTCATCAAGATGGTCAAGGTCTTCATCGCCATGAAGCGCAAGCTTTCGGTCGGCGACAAGATGGCCGGACGCCACGGCAACAAGGGCGTCATCGCGCGCATACTTCCCGAAGAGGATATGCCCTACCTGCCCGACGGCACGCCCGTTGACATCGTCTTGAACCCCTTGGGCGTGCCTTCGCGCATGAACGTCGGGCAGATTCTTGAGACACACTTGGGCTGGGCCGCGCGCGTGCTCGGAATGCACTTCGCCACGCCCGTCTTCGACGGCGCGACCGAGCCTGAGATAAAGCAGATGATAAAGCGCGCGAGCCAGACGCTCCGCGAACAGGGCTTGCCCGAAATCGTCGCCGACTCCGGCAAGACCGTCCTTTACGACGGACTCTCCGGCGAGCCGTTCGAGCAGAAGGTGACCGTCGGCTACATCTACATGTTGAAGCTCTCGCACCTTGTTGACGACAAGATTCACGCTCGTTCCATCGGGCCTTACTCGCTAATCACGCAGCAGCCCTTGGGCGGCAAGGCGCAGTTTGGCGGGCAGCGCTTCGGCGAGATGGAGGTCTGGGCGCTTGAGGCTTACGGCGCGGCGCACATCCTTCAGGAGTTGTTGACGGCCAAGTCGGACGACGTTGCCGGTCGCTCGAAGATTTACGAGGCGATTGTGAAGGGCGAGGCCGATTTCAACCCCGGCGTGCCCGAGTCGTTCAACGTCCTCGTGCGCGAATTGCAGTCGCTCTGTCTCGACGTTGAGTTGATAGACAAGAACGCGGCGGTCGAAGACGCAAGCGGCGACGGAACGGGTCGCCCGGTCGTCGCAACGGGCGGCCCAACGGAATAAAGAAATGATGAACGATGAATGCGGAATGATGAATTAAGAAGAGCGTCGCTCTTATCATTCATCACTCATCATTCCGCATTCATCATTGATTCTTATCGGAGATAAATATCGTGTTTCGATTCCAGCAGGAAAAGACGCAACTCGCGCCCGACTTCGAGGCGATTCGCATATCTCTAGCGTCGCCCGAAAAGATTCGCCACTGGTCGCACGGCGAGGTGACGAAGCCGGAGACGATCAACTACCGCACGTTCAAGCCCGAACGCGACGGACTCTTCTGCGCCCGCATCTTCGGCCCCGTGACCGACTGGGAGTGTTTGTGCGGCAAGTACAAGCGGATGAAGCACCGGGGCGTCATCTGCGACAAGTGCGGCGTGGAAGTCACACAGGCAAAGGTGCGCCGCGAGCGCCTCGGCCACATCGAACTCGCAAGCCCTTGTTCGCACGTCTGGTTCTTCAAGGGCCTCCCCAGCCGCATCGGACACCTTTTAGACATCCCCTTGCGCGAGCTTGAGAAGGTTCTCTACTTCGAGTCGTACATCGTGATTGATCCGGGCGACGCGCCCGTCAAGGAGCGAGAGCTTCTAACCGACGAGCGCTTCCGCGAACTCACGCGCGACTATCCCGGCCAGTTCGTCGCGCGCATGGGCGCGGAGGCGATTAAGGAACTTCTCGCGGCGGTCAACATCGAGGAGCTTTCCGTAGAACTGCGCCAACGCATGAAGGAAGAGACCTCGCAGCAGAAGAAGCTCAAGTTCTCGAAGCGCCTGAAGGTCGTCACGTCGTTTTTGAAGTCGGGCAACCGCCCCGACTGGATGATTTTGGACGTGATTCCCGTCATTCCGCCTGAGCTTCGCCCGCTCGTACCCTTAGACGGCGGACGCTTCGCAACGTCCGACTTGAACGACCTCTACCGACGCGTCATCAACCGCAACAACCGCTTGAAGAAGCTTATGGAACTGCGCGCGCCCGAAGTCATCGTGCGCAACGAGAAGCGTATGCTTCAAGAAGCGGTTGACGCTCTGTTCGACAACGGTCGGCGCGGTCGCGTGCTTCGCGGCGTGAACAACCGCCCGTTGAAGTCGCTCTCCGACACTTTGAAGGGCAAGCAGGGACGCTTCCGTCAAAATCTACTCGGCAAGCGCGTTGACTATTCTGGCCGTTCGGTCATCGTCGTCGGGCCTGAGTTGAAACTCCACCAGTGCGGCCTGCCGAAGAAGATGGCTTTGGAGTTGTTCAAGCCGTTCATCTACAACCAGCTTGAGAAGCAGGGCTACGCCGCGACCATCAAGCAGGCGCGCGAGATGGTTGACCGCCAAGAGCCTGTCGTCTGGGACATACTCGAAGAGGTTATACGCGAGCACCCCGTTCTCTTGAATCGCGCGCCGACGCTTCACCGTCTCGGCATACAAGCCTTCGAGCCTGTCCTTGTAGAAGGCAAGGCAATCAAGATTCACCCCTTGGTGTGCACGGCCTTCAACGCAGACTTCGACGGCGACCAGATGGCCGTGCACATTCCGCTCTCGCCCGAAGCGCAGATCGAGGCGGCTGTCTTGATGCTCGCGTCGAACAACATCTTGTCGCCGGCGTCGGGCCAGCCGATTGCAGTTCCCTCGCAGGACATCGTCCTCGGTTGCTACTACCTTACGAAAGACAAGCCGAAGGCGAAGGGCGAAGGCCGAGTCTTCTCTTCGACCGACGAAGTGCTGCTTGCGCTCGACGCGAAAGAGGTTGAGACGCAGACGCCGATTAAGCTACGCATCGTCGGCAACCTGATTGACTTGACGCAGGAGCACGACACGCAGGACGTTATGCGCGCCGCCGTTCAAGAGAACGTCCGTCGCGTCATAAACACAACGGTCGGTCGCGTCATCTTCAACGACCAAGTCGCCGAAGGCTTGCCCTACATCAACGGCACTTTGAAGAAGAAGGGACTTCAGTCGCTCGTCAACTACTGTCACCTACGCCTCGGCCACGAGATGACCGTGAAGATGTTGGACGACCTGAAGAACCTCGGCTTCCTGTATGCTACGCGCGCCGGAATCAGCATCGGCATTGACGACCTCGTCACGCCCGAAGCTAAGAAGACTCTGGTGGCGAAGGCCGACCGCGACGTTATCGAAGTCGAGCGACAGTACCGCGACGGCGTCATCACGAACGGCGAGCGTTACAACAAGGTCATCGCCATCTGGTCTGAAGTCACAGACCGCGTGGCCAAAGAGATGTTCCTTGCGATGGACGAGCGCGAGAAGGGGTCGAAGGAAGCGAACCCGATTCTCATCATGTCGGATTCGGGCGCGCGCGGAACGGCGCAGCAGATTCGTCAGCTCGCAGGAATGCGCGGGCTGATGGCGAAGCCTTCGGGCGAAATCATCGAGACGCCCATCCGCTCGAATTTCCGCGAGGGCCTAAACGTCCTTCAATACTTCATCTCCACGCACGGCGCGCGCAAAGGCTTGGCCGACACCGCCTTGAAGACGGCTGACTCCGGCTACTTGACGCGCCGTCTGGTTGACGTTGCGCAGGACGTTATCGTCTCCGAACCCGACTGCGGGACTTTGAAGGGCATCTACGCTTCGGCAATCGTCGAGGGCGGCGAGGAGATTGAGAGTTTGCGCGACCGCATCGTCGGGCGCACGGCGCTCGAAGACGTGATTGACCCCGTGGAGGGTCGCGTCATAGTCGAGTCGAACGACGAGATTAACGAAGACCTCGCCGCGGAGATTCAGCGTTCGGGCGTTCAGCGCGTGCGCATTCGTTCCGTGCTGACGTGCGAGTCGCGGCGCGGCGTCTGCATCAAGTGCTACGGGCGCAACCTTGCGACGGGCCAGCCCGTTGACATCGGCGAGGCGGTCGGCGTCATCGCCGCGCAAAGTATCGGCGAGCCGGGCACGCAGCTTACGATGCGCACGTTCCACATCGGCGGCACGGCGCGCTTGGAAGAATCCTCCAAGCACGAGGCTCGCATGGACGGCACGATCAAGTATGTTGACTTGAACGTCGTCAAGAACCGTCGCGGCGAAATCACGGCGATGAACCGCAACGGCGCTCTGACGATTATTGACGAGCGCGGACGCGAGGTCGCGCGCTACCAGATTGTTTACGGCGCGCACATACAGGTCGCCGACGGGCAGCGCGTGAAGGAAGACCAACTGCTTGCGACGTGGGATCCCTTCACCTTCGCAATCCTGACCGAGGTTGCCGGAACGATTAAGTATCAAGACTTGAAGGAAGGCGTGACGGTCGAGGAAGAGGTTGACGAAGTGACGGGCCAGTCGCGCGTCGTCGTCAAAGACTCGCCCGACGAGAAGCGCCAGCCGCGATTGGAAGTTCGCGGCGCGTCCAACAAGGTTCTGAAAACTTACCAGATGCCCGTTCGCGCAAACCTCATGGTTCACGACGGCGACGTCGTAGAGCCGGGCGACGTTATCGCGAAGATTCCGCGCGAGACGACGAAGACCAAAGACATCACGGGCGGTCTGCCGCGCGTGGTCGAACTCTTCGAGGCTCGCAAGCCGCGCGAGACGGCCATCATGTCGGAGATTGACGGCACGATCAAACTCGGCCCGATTGCGAAGGGCAAGCGCAAGCTCATCGTCGTCGGCGACGACGGCGAAGAGCGCGAGTACGACATCCCGCGCGGCACGCACATCAACGTGCAGGAGGGCGACCGCGTGCGCGCGGGCGAGGCGCTGATGGACGGGCCTCTGAATCCGCACGACATCCTACGCGTGCTCGGCATGAACCGCTTGCAGGAGTATCTCGTTAACGAAATCCAAGAGGTCTATCGTCTGCAAGGCGTGAACATCAACGACAAGCACATCGAAGTCATCGTCCGGCAGATGTTGCGCTGGGTGAAGATTTCCGACGTGGGCGACACAGACTTCCTCTTGGATGAACAGGTTGACCGCTTCCGCTTCACAGACGAGAACGAGCGCGTCACGGGCGAAGACGGCGAACCCGCGAAGGCCGAGCCGCTCCTGCTTGGAATCACGAAGGCTTCGCTTTCGACCGACTCCTTCATCTCCGCCGCCTCGTTCCAAGAGACGACGCGCGTCCTGACCGAAGCCGCGATTTCGGGTCGCGTTGACTACCTGCGCGGACTCAAAGAGAACGTCATCATGGGTCGCCTGATTCCGGCGGGCACGGGGATGGAGTTCTACCGAAACGTCCGTGTGGAGCGCGACACGACCGCCGAACAGGTGCGCGAGGAGCAGACAATCGAAAGCCTCTCCGACATCCTCGGCGGCGAACCCGCCACAATCCCCCCGCCGCGCGAACGCGTCCCCGCACTCGCAACTGGCGACGACGACGAAGCCGAAGCGGAGGAAGACGACACGGACGACGGCGACGAAGTATAGACTCCTCCGTCACAACCCAAACAACAAGACCGGCGCGGGCTTCAAGGCCTCGCCGGTCTTTTCTTTAATAATTTGTGGTAGCATTGCGACGAGGAAACGCTTATGACTTTCACGGTCGAATATGAGCAAGAGGAGGACGGGCGCTGGCTCGCGGAAGTTTTGGAACTACCCGGCGTGCTCGCTTACGGCGAAACATCCGAGGAGGCCGTAGCGAAGGCTCAGGCGCTCGCTTTGCGCGTGCTCGCGGATCGGCTTGAGCACGGCGAGAGCGCACACGAATTCGTCAGTATCACTTTTGCAGCGGCATGAGCCAGTGGCCTTCAGCCAAAGCTAGGCGTGTCCTCGCGGCGCTCCTCCGAATCGGATGGGTCATCAAGCGCGAGTCCAGTTCCCACAAAACCCTCTCGCGCTAAGGATGAAGGCAGAAGTAGGAGGTATGAAGAGAACGCTCGAACAGCGTCTCCTTCCGCCTTCCGCCTTCCGCCTTCTGACTTCCGCCCACGCCCTCCCTCACGGTCGGGCTACTGCCAAGAACGTCCTCCCTTTCCGTCTCACCGTACACTGATCGGTAAGAACCAGCGTTATCAACTACAGATAGACATCACCTGCATGAAGGTCATCGGCAACGTCGCCTTCTTCGGCGGCACGACGCGCAGGACGAACGACCCGAGTCTCGTTGACGCGGTCTATTTCTCCGTTCAAGACAACGGCGAACCCGGGCGCGACAGAGACAAGATAAGCCGCGCATTCTTCTTCGACGACGACCCGAACACGACGGGCGACCCCCAACTCTGTCAAGGCAACCAACTCGGAGACTTCCCGATGGAGACCATTGAATCGGGCAACATACAGGTCAGGGGCGGCACGACGCCCTAACCTCCGCGGACGAAAGACGACAAACGCCGCGCCGGACTCACAAAGGAGTCCGGCGCGGCTTCGTTTTGCCGGGAAGAGCGGCGAGATTCGCGCAGAAGACGCGCGCTCGCCTCAACTCTTCGTGCCGGCGCGGCCCGCGAGTCCGGCGAGGCTTCCGATGACGGCGACGAGTTCGTTCGGGTTGGGCGGCTTTGTGACGTGAATGTGGAAGCCCGCGAGAAGAGCGCGCATGCGGTCTTCCTCGCGCGCGTAGGCCGTGAGCGCGACCGCCGGGATTCGACCGCCGCGTTCCGCCTTGAGCGCGCGCACTCGACGCATGAGCGCGTAGCCGTCCTCTTCGGGCATCGCGATGTCGCTCACCAAAACGTCGGGCGCAAACTCTTCGAGCGCGACGAGAGCTTCTTGCGCCGACGACGCCGCGCGAACGCGCGCGCCGCAGTTCTCAAGAATCGTCGCGACTAAAGCGCGACCGTCCCGCTCGTCGTCAACGACCAGAACCTTCAACCCTTCGAGCGAAGGCGGAACGTCCGACGCCTCGGTCGCGCCCTCTTCCGCGCACGGCGCGCGCAACGGAATCTCTTCCGTGCCGACCGGGACGTTCGCGCACGCGTCCATAAGTGGGAAGTCAATCGTGAAGGTCGAGCCTCGCCCCTCGCCCGCGCTCTTGGCGCTCACCTGCCCGCCGTGCAGTTCTACGAGGTGACGAACAATCGAGAGTCCGAGTCCGAGTCCGCCCTGCTGTCGCGTCGTGGTCATGTCGGCCTGCCGGAATCGGTCGAAGACGTACGGGAGAAACTCGGCGGCGATGCCTTGACCAGTGTCGCGCACGACGACGCGGACGTGCGAGCCGGCGCGTAGGAGTTGGACGCTTATCGAGCCGCCTTTCGGCGTGAACTTGACGGAGTTCGAGAGGAGATTCCAGATGACCTGTTGGACGCGCGCCGGGTCTCCGGCGACGAGTCCGGCGGACGGGTCAATCGTCGCGCGTATGCGCACACCTTTGGCCTTCGCGGTCGGGTGCATGATGTCAACGGCTGACTGTATGACCGGGCCGAGTTCGAGCGGGCGAACGTCGAGGCGAAGTTTGCCAGTGATGATACGTGAAACGTCCAAAACGTCTTCGACGATCTTGGCTTGCGCTTTGGCGTTTCGTTCGATGATTTCGAGTGCGCGCGCGGAGGTCTTCTCGTCGAGCCGCGACGTGCGGAGCATCGTCGCCCAGCCCAGAACGGAAGTTAGCGGCGTGCGCAGTTCGTGCGAGAGTGTGGCGAGAAACTCATCCTTCAGGCGGTTGGCCTTCTCTGCTTCGGCGCGCGCGGCCTGCGCGCGTGCGAGCAGGCGGTCGCGCTCGGCCAGTTCCGCCTGCAACTGTCTGTGGAGACGCTTGCGCTCGGCGATTTCGGCTTCGAGCGTGCGCGCCTTCTGTTGAAGGAGCGTTATCGCGCGAAGGCGTTCTTCGTCGCCGGCGAGCGACGTATAGCTCTCGGCGGGGATGACGCGCGCGTGCGCGGAGCAGACTTCGCCGAGCGGCCCGTCCAAGCCTTCGCCGCCGAAGCCGCGCATCGGGTAGGCGCAGAAGAGCGAGAACGGGTGAATCTCTTGCAGGCCGTTCCAGAGTTCTTCGAGACGAACCGCCGCCGCGCGATTGCCATCGGCCCAGAGCAGCGCGACCATGTCGCCGAATATGCGCACGCGCTGCCGGCCCTCGGAGACGCGCGTGATGACGCCGCCAATCGTGTCGGCGAAGCGCAAGGGTTCGGGCGAGCCGTCAACTATAAACTTTGAAAGCGTGTCGCCCGCGTCGAGTGTGACGTACTGCCCGGCGGCGCGCGCCCTTTCAACGTCAACGCCGTGCGCGCGCAGCCGCTCGTCGAGTCCTTCGCGGTTGGCCTGAGTGGAGACGACGATGCAGCCGTCGCCCGCGTTGAGGCCCGCGCCGATGAAGCCCTTGAGCGAGTCGAGCAGGAACGTGTCGGTCTCGTAGAACTGTACGAAGTGCTCCTGCTCGCCCATCGCGCTCCAGTCGGCGCGCGGAGGGAAGCGCCAAGAGTCCTGTATGCGTTTATCCTCCAACATCAACTTGTGAGAATGATTGCCTATCGCTTTAACCACAAAGAAGTCTCCGTTTGTTCACCACTCGACGCGCGACGCGCACACGCCTCGCCCGACGAATCCTTGCGACGACGACACGGTTAATCATGCCGCGTCGCACACGCGTGCTGTTTAGAGGGGGACTTGCGGCTCGGCTCAGGTAAGTCGAAAGAGTTGCGGCGCGCAAACGTTCCAATCAGCGTCTGTCGTTCAATTGGGGGTCGGACGCATTTTAACCATCTTCGTGTCCGAAATCCAGAGCCTGCCGCCTTTTTTGGCGAGTCAATTTGAGACCGCTTCAGTCTTCAAAAAAGCTACCGGCTGCGAGCATCGGTCTCTAGTCTCTTCAGTTCGGCAAGCGACTGCGAATACTCGACGAAGTTCTTATTGCCGTGTTCGACGACCCAACGCAGGTGCTTGAGCGCGGCCTCGGTCTCGGCGGAAAGCGATAGGTAGAGTCCGACGTAGGCGTGCGCCTCCGTGAGTTTGTCGTTGTCATCCGAAAGCTTAAGCAAGTCGTCCTCCGATAACTCACGTCGCAGATAACGAAAGACGGGGTAGGGCCATTGCGAGGCGTCGAGCTTCGCGGCGGCGTCTTCGAGCAAATTGGCGGCGGGCGCTGTCTGTCGTGAGCGCATGAGGCCGAAGTAGGCGGCGAGCGCCAGATAGGGCGAGTGTTCGTCGCGCCAGCCCTGCCGGCGCAGGTACATGAGGGCGTCGGAGGCCGCGGCGCCGTTGCGACCCATGCGCAGGTAAAGGTAACTGCGTGTGCGATAGACTAAGGTGTCGCGCGGGTTGAGGTCGAGGACTTTAGTTAAGGCGTCGGCGGCCTCTTCGTCGCGCCCCGTGCTTTGCAGGACGAACGAGAGGGCGTAGTAGAACTGCGGAGCGTCGGGCTTGAGTTGAATCGCGCGGCGAAACTCTTCGAGCGCCTGCTCATACTGGCCGTCGAAAGAGAGCGCGCTCGCGTAGTGATAATGCGCGGAGTAGCTTTCCGGGTCTTGTGCGACGGCCTCACGCAAAAGCGCGATGGCCTCGGACTGCCGTTTCTGCCGCAGTCGCAGGGTCGAGAGCGACACCCGCGCGGCGGCGAGATTTTTGTCGAGTTCGAGCGACTTCAAAAGGTATGCTTCCGAATCGTCCATGCGGCTGCTGTGGAGCAGAAGGTCGCCGAGGTAGAACTGCGACTCGGCCTCGGTCAACTGCGCGACCGGCGCCGGCTTCGAGAAGTTGAGTTGCTCGCCGAAGGTTACGGTCAGCCCCGGAAAAAGAAACTTCCTGACGTAAGAATCGAGTTCGCCTTCGATGGTCTTGTAGTCGGCGTGGAACGCTTGGCGGAAGTTCTCTTCCACCGGCACGCCCGCGCCGAGTCCGTTAATGAACTGGCTTAACTGCTCGCGCCTTCGCCCGTTGTCTCCAAGCATCAAGTAATGGACGAGCGCCCACGACTTCGCGTAGAAGATGCCCGCCTTGCTGCTCTCGTTGTAGTAGGGCGAATTGTGATCCACGGCGAGAAGCTTTTCCAGAGGGAGTTGAATGTACGACTGTCGGAGCGCGAGGATGTGGCGGGCGATGGCCGTGCCGAACGAAGCCTTGCGCTCGCCATCGGGCGCGAAGGTGCTGTAGAACTCGGCCAGCCCCTCGTTGAGCCAGAGCGGCGCGCCCGGCAGGTTGTTGCGTATGACGAAGTGCTCGTATTCGTGAAAGATGATTTCGGTCGAGCCGAGACTGCCGCTCGCGTCCGCCGCGAGCGCGATGTAGTTTCCGTCGTCGGTTGAGACGAAATAACCGCCGACGTTCTCCTTCGTCTTGCCCTTGTACTTTGGCTTGAAGGGCGTGAAGGAGTCGTCGCTCTTGAAGAGAAAGACGGTCGTCGGCAGCGGCGTCTCAATCCGCGCCTTCGGGAAGAGCAGCGAGATAACGTAGCGAAACTGCTCCAGCTCAACCGCGACCTTGCGCGCTCTATCCTCGCCCGCGTTGCTCACGAGCACGAAGTTCTGCGTGTTGACTCGCACCCAGTTGTCTTTGGCCGAGGCGCCGGCGGCAAACGAGAGCGACGAAAAAAGGAGGATGAGAAGTACGAACAAACGCTTCATGAGTGTTCAAGTCTCCGCTCTTAAATCCGCTTCGATGTCGGGAAGGGAGAAGGTTGTAATCGCCCGAACGTGTGAGCGCACGTTTGGGCGGATTCGTATTTTCGCACGCCATCCGGGCGCTCTCAAACACGCCCCGCCGGGCGCTCACTTGCGTGCCGCCTTGGACGGGCGCGATTGCTCGCGGAAAATCTTCAAGACCTCGCGCTTGTCGTGCGCCGTCAGACTCCCAAGCCCGCCCGTGACCTCATACTTCTGGTTGACCCACTTGCGAACCTTCGCGGCGTCGTAGCCGAGTTCTTCCGCCGCCTGAAGGATTTGCGCGTCGAGTTCGACGGGCTGTCCGGCAGCCGTCGCCGTGTCGCGCGCCGGCGCGGTGCTTTCCGCCGGAATGGCGGGTTTTTCGGCGGGAATCGCCGCCTTTTCCTCCGTCGGAGCGGGTCTTGCACTCTGGCGCGCGGGCGCGGACGCTTGCCCTTTGCGAACGCCGCGTTCTATCTCCTCGCGGCTCGCAACCCCGCGTTTGACCTCGAAGCCGAGAAGCGCGAGAGCGCGCCCGACGCTCGAAGTCTCGCAGACCTCAACGTACGAGCCTTGCTGGACGTGGCCCGCGCTGCGAAGTTCGTAGGCGTGGCCCGTCGCGGCGGGGAGCGCGTCGTCCGCTTCGCGGAAGACTTCGGCGCGGATGAGTATGAAACCCGACTCGCGGTCGTGTTCGAGGACTGTAGTGATGATGCGTCCCTGCGAAAATTTGGCGTAAAAACGCTCTATCCGCTCGTGGACGGTGACGTACTCGTCGGGGTTGAAGCGCATCTAAGGTTTTCGCCTTTCCGAGTCGCTCGCGGATTTCATGACGGGCTGAAACTGTAGCAGAAACTGTCGCGCGCGGGGCGACGAATTTTCGTGCAAGTTTTAAGTCAGGCCGTGCGCGCTTGACAGTCTGAGCGGGTATCCGTATAGTCTCTCGTTTGGACTTATAGTCCTTTTCCCAACAGTGCGGCGCTCTAGGTGGTTCTGCCGGTGTGGAGGCGTCGCCCGGCTTCCGGCTCTTCGGGGCGGTAAGTCGTTGACAATTATTGTGGCGTAAACTCCTTCGCGACGCGCTAGGAAAGCGGCGCAACCCGGCGAACGGAGAGCGAAACCGAGCGGGACGACAAGTCAAACTTTAAGAAGTTTCACTTTTGAACTCGCCTCCTTTAATAAAGGCGACGCCACAGAAAAGTTTCGGCTCTAGGGGAAGCCATAATCCGCACCATTTTTAAGTCGGAACATCCCTGACCAATTCGGAAAAAAGGGCTTGCCGCTCTTGCGCTGACTGCCGGAAATTTTTTCGGTAAGAGGCAGGAAAGGGCAGCCTATTGCGCCCTGAAAACGGCGCGCGCCCGGCAGCAGACGAACCTTCTTAAGAGGACGAAAAGAGCAGTGCCGACCATCAACCAACTCGTTCGCAAGGGTCGCCAAGCCGTCAAATATAAGACGGCCAGCCCCGCGCTCCAACAGTCGCCGCAAAAGCGCGGCGTCTGCACGCGCGTCTATACGCAGACGCCGAAGAAGCCCAACTCCGCGCTCCGAAAGGTTGCGCGCGTGCGTCTGACGAACGGAATAGAGGTTACGACCTACATCCCCGGCGTCGGCCACAACCTCCAAGAGCACTCAATCGTGCTCATCAGAGGCGGGCGCGTCAAAGACCTTCCGGGCGTTCGCTACCACGTCATACGCGGCACGCTCGACTCCGTAGGCGTCAACGACCGCAAGCAGGGGCGCTCCAAATACGGCGCGAAGCGACCCAAGGGCGGCGCGGCAGCCGCTAAGGGCGGCAAAAAATAAACGATGAACGATGAATGCGGAATGATGAATTAAAGCAGCTTGCCTTTCATTCATCATTCATCATTCCGCATTCAGCATTTCGAGACTGTTATGCCTAGAAGAAGAGTTGTTGACAAACGCGAGGTTCTGGCCGACCCGGTCTATAACAGCCCTTTGGTGACGAAGTTCATCAACGGCTTGATGTGGGGCGGCAAGAAATCAACCGCCGAAGGGATTTTCTACCGTGCGCTGACGCAGGTCGGCGAGAAGACGGGCGAAGACCCTTTGAAGATGTTCAAGCGCGCGATTGACAACGTGCGCCCGACGGTCGAAGTGAAGTCGCGCCGCGTCGGCGGTTCGACCTACCAAGTGCCAATCGAAGTCCCGCAGGAGCGCAGGGGGAGTCTTGCCATACGCTGGATAGTCGGCGCGGCGCGCGCGCGCGGCGAGAAGACGATGACCGACCGCCTCGCCGGAGAGATGCTCGACGCCGCCAACAATCGCGGCAACGCCGTCAAGAAGAAGGAAGACGTGCATCGCATGGCGGAAGCGAACAAGGCTTTCGCGCATTACAAGTGGTAAGGAAGCTGTTAGCCGTTAGCTTTTAGCTGTTAGCCTGAATGGCATGAGCAGCTAAAAGCCAATAGCTAATAGCCAATGGCTAAGGCAATGGCTAAGCAAGACCTCAGTAAGTTCCGCAACATCGGCATCATGGCGCACATTGATGCCGGTAAGACCACCACGACCGAGCGCGTGCTCTACTACACGGGCGTCTCGCACAAGATCGGCGAGGTGCACGAGGGCACGGCGACGATGGACTGGATGGAGCAGGAGCAGGAGCGCGGCATCACGATTACGTCTGCCGCCACTACCTGCTTCTGGAAACGCAACGGCACGGAGCATCGCATCAACATCATTGACACGCCCGGCCACGTTGACTTCACGATGGAGGTCGAGCGAAGCCTTCGCGTTTTGGACGGCGCGGTCGCCGTGTTCGACGGCGTCGCGGGCGTCGAGCCGCAGTCGGAGACGGTTTGGCGTCAGGCCGACAAGTACGGCGTGCCGCGCATCTGCTTCATCAACAAATTAGACCGCGCGGGCGCGTCGTTCGACCGCTCCTTCGAGTCAATCATCAATAGGCTTGGCGCGAACCCCGTCGCCTTGCAGATTCCAATCGGACTTGAGGATCAGTTCAAGGGCGTCGTTGATTTGATCACGATGAAGGGCTTGGTGTGGAACGACGAGTCGAAGGGCGCGGAATACACGACCATCGAGATTCCCGGAGACCTACGCGAGCGCGCGCAGGAGATGCGCCACAAGTTGCTCGAATCGGTCGCCGAAGTTGACGAGACTTTGATGGAGAAGTACTTGGAAGACGAGGGCGCGTCGTTCACCGAAGCCGAAATCCGCGCCGCGCTTCGCAAGGGCACGATTGAAATCAAGCTCGTCCCCGTCGTCACGGGGTCGGCGTTTAAGAACAAGGGCGTGCAGACTCTACTCGACGCCGTGGTTGACTACTTGCCCAGCCCGCTCGACATCCCCTCGATTGAAGGCGTCAACCCGAAGACGGGCGAGACCGAAGCGCGTCCGGCTGACGCCTCCGTGCCGTTCTCAGGTCTCGTCTTCAAGATCATGGCCGACAAGCACCTCGGCCAGTTGTCCTTCGTCCGAATCTATTCGGGCACGGTCAAGAGTGGCTCTTACGCGTACAACTCCGTCAAGCAGACGAAGGAGCGCGTTGGCCGCCTGATGCGTATGCACGCCAACAAGCGCGAAGACATCGAGGACGCGAGCGCGGGCGAAATCATCGCCATCGGCGGCATGAAGCAGGTGACGACGGGCGACACCGTTTGCGACGAGACGAAACCCATCGTCCTCGAAGCGATGGAGTTTCCCGCGCCCGTCATACGCGTGGCCGTCGAGCCGAAGACGCGCGCCGATCAAGACAAACTCGGAACTGCGCTTTCGCGTCTCGCTCAAGAAGACCCCTCGTTCAACGTCTCGACCGACCAAGAGACTGGACAGACGATTATCGCCGGAATGGGCGAGCTTCACCTTGAGATTATCGTTGACCGGATGAAGCGCGAGTTCGGCGTCGAGGCAAACGTCGGCAAGCCGCAGGTCGCGTACCGCGAGACGATAACCGTGCCCGCGAAGGGCAAGGAAGTCTATAAGCGACAGACGGGCGGACGCGGCCAGTACGGACACGTCGAGCTTGAGATCGAGCCTGCGCCCGGCGAAGGCTTCGTCTTCGAGAACAAGATCACGGGCGGCGCGATACCGCGCGAGTTCATCAAGCCCGTCGAGGAGGGCGTGCGCGACGCGATGGAGCGCGGATTCCTCGCCGGATACGAACTCGTTGACATACGCGTCAAACTCGTCTTCGGCTCTTATCACGAGGTTGACTCCGACGAGCGTTCGTTCCACATCGCAGGCTCGCTCGCCTTCCAAGACGCCGTGAAGAAAGCGAAGCCCGTTCTGCTCGAACCCATCATGCGCGTCGAGGTCGTGACGCCCGAAGAGTACATGGGGAGCGTCAACGGCGACTTGAACCGGCGTCGCGGGCAGATAGAGAAGATGGAGCCGCGACCGGGCGGCGCGCAGGTCGTCACGGCCTACGTCCCGCTCTCCGAGATGTTCGGCTACACAACCGACCTACGCTCGATGACGCAGGGTCGCGCGACCTCTACGATGCACTTCGAGCGCTACGACCAAGCGCCGCGCAACATCGCCGAAGAGGTGATAGCGAAGGTTCAGGGCGTGGCTAAGTAAATGATGAACGATGAATGCGGAATGATGAATTAAAGCAGCTTGCCTTTCATTCATCATTCATCACTCCGCGTTCATCACTTCCTAATTAAGGAGCTAGAGAGAAACATGGCGAAGGAGAAGTTTGACCGTTCGAAGCCGCACGTCAACATCGGGACAATCGGGCACGTTGACCACGGGAAGACCACACTGACGGCGGCAATCACGAAAGTCTTAGCCAAGCACAACCCGAAGATAGCCTTCCGCTCGTTCGATTCCATTGATAACGCGCCAGAAGAGAAGGCACGCGGAATCACCATTGCCACGGCTCACGTCGAGTATGAGACCCCGAACCGCCACTACGCGCACGTTGACTGTCCGGGCCACGCCGATTATGTCAAGAACATGATTACGGGAGCGGCGCAGATGGACGGAGCTATTCTCGTCGTAGCCGCCACGGACGGCCCGATGCCGCAGACGCGCGAGCACATACTGCTTGCTCGTCAGGTGGGAGTGCCGGCGATGGTTGTCTTTATGAACAAGGTGGATGCCGTTGACGATGCCGAACTCCTAGACTTGGTCGAGTTGGAAGTCCGCGAACTTCTCTCGGCCTATGAGTTTCCCGGCGACGACATTCCCGTTGTCCGTGGCTCTGCATTGGGAGCACTAAACGGTGAGGCTGAATGGGAGAAGACCGTTGACGAGTTGATGGCTAAAGTTGACGAGTACATTCCGACTCCTGCCAGAGACACTGAGAAGCCCTTCTTGATGCCTGTCGAGGACATATTCACGATTCAGGGGCGCGGGACAGTGGCGACAGGAAGAATCGAGCGAGGAAGAGTCAAAGTCAACGAGCCGGTGGAGATAATAGGCATCCGTGACACTCGCACGACCGTGGTGACGGGTGTTGAGATGTTCAAGAAGCTGTTGGACGAGGGAGTGGCAGGCGATAACGTCGGATTATTGCTCAGAGGTGTGGAGCGAAGAGACGTAGAGCGTGGGCAAGTGATAGCCAAGCCCGGCTCTATCACGCCGCACACGAAGTTTCGGGCCGAGGCGTATGTGTTGACGAAGGAGGAGGGAGGGCGACACACGCCTTTCTTTACGGGGTACAGGCCGCAGTTCTACTTTAGGACGACGGACGTGACGGGAGTGGCACACTTACCTGAAGGAGTGGAGATGGTGATGCCGGGCGATAATGTGGCGATGGAGATAGAGTTGATCACTCCGATAGCGTTGGAGAAGGGGTTGAGGTTCGCCATTCGTGAGGGCGGAAGAACGGTCGGGGCTGGCACGGTCTCCGATATCATCGAGTAGTCTCTGAACGCCGCCCGCCTGTTCGTGGCGATGTGCGGGGAGTTTGTTTAGTTGAGATTGTTGAAAGCTTGGAAGGTGAATTATGCCGCGCGACAACATTGTGTTGCAGTGCACCGAGTGCAAGAGCCGCAACTATGTGACGACGAAGAATAAGAAGACGACGCCGGAACGCTTGGAGTTCAGCAAGTTCTGCCGTCGCTGCCGTCGCCACACGGGACACAAAGAGACGAAGTGATGAGTGATGAATGCGGAATGATGAATTAAAAGCAAAATCTGCTTCTCATTCATCATTCATCGTTCCGCATTCATCACTTCTCGTAGGGGTATAGTGTCAATGGTTAGCACGTCGGTCTCCAAAATCGAAAGTACGGGTTCGAATCCTGTTACCCCTGTTCATCTTTGAGGAGTTGAGGAAAGAGGTCAGTTGGCGAGGAGAGAGGAAGAAGAGATGGCAGCAGACCATGACGAGCCGGAGGATTTGCCGGAGTCGGTCGCCGAGCCGTCGTCGGGCGGGGCGGCCCCGCGCATGGCGCGTTACGGTGAGGGCGCTGAAGGGCGCGCGGCGCGGCGCGAGCGCGGCCTTCAGGAGCGCGCGCGCGACGGCTTCTTCGCGCGCGTCTCGAAGTTTGTGCGCGACGTGCGCTCGGAGTTGGGGCGTACGACTTGGCCGACGGCCATTGAGGTTAGGAACACGACGATCATCACGGTCATCGCGGTAATCTTCTTCGCGACCTACCTCTTCGTCATTGACCGCGTCTTCGCGTTCTTGCTGGATCAGGTTCACCGCCTCACGGGGGCGGCCTAAGGGCTTTTGAGTATGCAGCAGTGGTTCATCCTTCACACGTATTCGGGGCACGAGAAGAAGGTGCGCGACTCCTTGAAGGCGCGCGTGCGCGACACAGACCTTCAGAGCGAGATAACTGAAGTGCTCGTCCCGACGGAGACCGTAGTCGAGATGCGCGGCAACAAGCGCGTCGAGTCGTCGCGCATGTTCTACCCCGGCTACGTGCTCGTGCAGATAGAGTGTGACGAACGCGGGCACATACCCGACGACGTGTTTCACCTCATCAAGTCAACGCCGAAGGTGACGGGCTTCGTCGGCGGGCAGACGCCGACGCCTCTGACGCCCGACGAGGTGAATCAGATAGTTCATAACGTGACGGAGGCGCAGGAGAAGCCGAAGCCGAAGTTCACTTACACGTCGGGCGAAACCGTTCGGATAAAGTCAGGCCCGTTCGCCTCGTTCACGGGGAAGGTCGAAGAGGTCAACTCCGACAAGTCAACGCTCAAGGTCGTCGTCACCATCTTCGGGCGCTCGACGCCCGTCGAACTGAACTTCTTGGACGTTGAGAAGGTTACGTTTACTGAAGACGAATGACAAGCTGTTAGCTGTTAGCTATTAGCTGTTAGCCAGAAAAGGCGCAGTTAATGTATGGCTAATAGCTAACAGCTAACAGCTAATAGCTATTCATTATGGCAAAGAAGATTACAGGCTACATCAAGTTGCAAGTTCCGGCGGGGAAGGCGAACCCCGCGCCGCCGATTGGGCCGGCGCTGGGTCAGCACGGCGTCAACATAATGGAGTTCTGCAAGGCCTTCAACGCGAAGACCGCGCAGATGGATCCTGACCTGAAAGTCCCCGTGGTCATCACGGTCTATGCCGACCGCTCGTTCACCTTCGAGACGAAAACGCCGCCCGCGGCAGACCTTCTAAAGAAGGCCGCCGGCGTCCCGAAGGGTTCGGGCAAGCCGAACAAGGAGAAGGTCGGTTCGATCTCGCGCGCCAAGATCGAGGAGATTGCCAAGCTCAAGATGCCCGACCTGAACACAACGAGCCTTGAGTCGGCCATCAAGACCATCGAAGGCACGGCGCGCAACATGGGATTGAACATCGAATGATGAATGATGAGTGCGGAATGATGAATGAAAAAGCGAGACCTGCTTTCAATTCATCACTCATCATTCCGCACTCATCATTTCTTGAGAGGGAGAGGCCCTTGAACGCCTCGTCTGAACCTCGGAGGAAAAGTTTATGCCGGTAGGCAAGAAGTATCGCGCGGCTCTGGAGAAGGTTGAGCCGGGCAGGAAGTACACGCTCGAAGAGGGTTTGGCGAAGGTTAAGGAGATCGCTTTCGCAAAGTTCGACGAGACGGTTGAGTTGACGATGTGGCTCGGCGTTGACCCGCGCAAGGCCGACCAACTCGTGCGCGGAACTGTTGTGCTGCCGCACGGCGTCGGCAAGACCGTGCGCGTTCTCGTAATCGCGCAGGGCGAGAAGGTGAAGGAGGCCGAAGAGGCCGGGGCGGATTTCGTCGGCGGCGAGGAGATGGTTGACCGAATCAAGGGCGGCTGGCTCGACTTCGACGCCGTCATCGCAACGCCCGACATGATGCGCCTCGTTGGTCAACTCGGAAAAGTCTTAGGCCCGCGCGGTCTGATGCCGAATCCGAAGACCGGGACGGTGACGTTCGACGTGATGAACGCCGTGCGCGAGACGAAGGCCGGAAAGGTCGAGTATCGCGTTGACAAGACGGGCGTCATACACGTCGGCATCGGGAAGGTTTCGTTCGAGCCGGACAAGCTGCGCGAGAACGCGCAAGTCCTCTTGGACGCGGTCGTGAAGGCGAAGCCTTCGACGGCGAAGGGCAAGTACGTCAAGAAGGTTAACTTGGCCGCGACGATGTCGCCGGGCGTTCTTCTGGACGAGAC
>Ga0081539_10002684_pt1 | contig 24193 bp, 28 predicted proteins | sample TabmetS4T2R2_FD_71023 | JGI IMG/M metagenome (GOLD analysis project Ga0081539, IMG submission 71023) | Tabebuia heterophylla rhizosphere microbial communities from the University of Puerto Rico - S4T2R2 | ecosystem: Host-associated > Plants > Roots > Rhizosphere ...
GGAAAACCTCCGAAACTCGCCATAACCGCTATCATGCGAAAGCTTGTTATCCTGGCTAACGCTCTCATCAAAGCGCAGCGAACCTGGACACCAAAACAGGCTTGATCAAAACGGATACTTTAGAAATCGCAAGAGGGGCTACTTTGGTTCGCCGTCCTTTCCCGCCACCTCGCGCAGGTTCAAAACCCACTTGCCAACTGCGAAGCAGGTCTATAGCCATATGGCTATGCAAATCGCACTCAATCTCGACCGGACCTTCCACGCCCTTTCCGATGGCACGCGCCGCTCGATGATCCAGGCCTTGTCGAATGGCGAGATGCGCAGCGCCGGCGAGATCGGCCGGGAGTTCCGCTCCGCCCAGCCCACCATCTCCAAACATCTCAAGGTGCTGGAGCAGGCAGGACTGGTGCGGCGCAGCGTCGAGGGCCGCGTCCATCGCTTCCAACTCGTGCGGGGGCCGCTGCGAGATGCCGAAGGCTGGTTGGCCCGCCACCAGGCATTTTGGACTGGCGCCGTGGATCAACTCGAGCAACTTCTCTCGGAGGCCAGCGATGACGCCAAGTAGCGAGGTCGCGGAAATCCGGCGTCGCCTCTCGGCATCGCCGGAGAAGGTTTTCAGCGCCTTCGCGGAGGCAAAGCTCGTCGGCCGCTGGCTCTCGCCCGCCCCCGAGATCGTGATGACGCCGCTCGAATACGACTTCCGGGTGGGCGGCGCCTACCGCCTCGCCTATCATGTGCCCGGCGCGCCGACCATGGTTGTCGGCGGCACCTACCTCGCCATCGAGCGGCCGGAAAAAATAGTCTTTTCCTGGATCATCGAGCCCCCCGACGAGCACGCCGGCATCGAGTCCGAAGTCTCGGTCTCGATCCTCCCCGACGAGGGCGGCTCGTTCTTGCACATCCGCCACGCCAGGTTCGGTCGCGCCGACGCGATCGAGCGCCATCGCGGCGGCTGGCACGGCGCACTCGACCAACTGGCCGCGCTTCTCGCGGCTTTCCCCGAAAACCAGTCATGATGGGAGCATCGAACATGACGCGCTTCGTTCTTGCCGTTCTTGCCTATGTCGTGCCGACCTTCGCGCTCGGCTTTATCTGGCACCTGATCCTGTTCGAGGATTATTATAAGGCACTGCAGATCTACCGCGAAGACCTCATCATCCCGTTCGGCTTTCTGGCGATGCTCATCCAGGCCTTCATCTTCGCCTGGCTCTACGACAAAGCCTTTTCCGGCATTGGCGGCTCGTGGCTGTCGCGCGGCGCGATCTATGGCGGGGTTGGCGCCCTTCTCTCCTGGAGCTTCACGACCATCACGGTCGCCGCCAAGAATGTCATGGCGTCCGTTCCTGATTACCTGCTGATCGAGACCGCCTTCACCATCGTCCAGTGGATCATGGTCGGGCCGCTCACCGCGCTGGCCCTTTCCGGCTCGTGGGCTGCTGAGCGCCGGCCGGTCGTCACATAGGCCTCACGCCACCGCCGTCACCTCGATCTCGATGTCGAACTCCATCGGCCAGCCCGAGACCGGCACGAAGGTCCGCGACGGCGGATTTTCTGGAAAATGCTTCGCATAGACCCGGTTGATCGCATTGTAGAAGCCGGCGTTCGAGGCATAGACGCGCACCATCACGACATCCTCCAAGGTCGCGCCCGCCGCGGCGAGGCAGTGGCGCACCGTGTTCAGCGCGGCCTCGGTCTGCGTCTCGATATCACCGCGCACGATTTTCCCGGTCGCCATGTCCACCGGCGGCGTGCCCGAGACGAAGATGAAGCCGTTGGCCTTCGTCACCGACGAGCACGGCACGCCGATCTCACGCATCATGGCCGACAGCACCGGCACTTCGACGATTTCTTTCTTCATGGCGGTTCTCCTGGCCATTCCGGGCCGCGCCGCAGATTAACCACCTGCCTATGAAGCGCCAGTGCCGCCGCCTTTTGCAATCGACTTTCCGCCCCTGCCGGTGCATCCTCCAAAAAAGACTTTCCCTTACGTCAAGCGGCGGGCGGCAATGGAGGGAAGCGATGGCCAGCAGCCCAAACCTTTCGATCTGGTCGGCGACCCGGTGCTGATCGCCGGCATCGGCCAGGGTTTCGAAGCCGTGCTCAACTGGCGTGTTCACGAAGGCCATGACGAGCGCACCGGCTTCTTCAATGTCGGCGGCGGTACCGGCGAGCACGGCCAGTTCCAGGTTGCGGCGGCGATCGGCAACGCCGCCTTCCAGCTCGACCGCCTGTTCGTGGAAGTCTTCGAGGAGAGCGCCAGGGACGGCTCCGAGATCAACAAGGTCATCGTGCCGGTCATCTACGGCCCGCGCATCGTGCCGAACTATATCGGCTACCGCATCCACCGCGTGAAGACCGGCGACACGCTGACGAAGATCGCACTCGAGAACTATGGCGACGGCGGCCTGTTCGAGCGCATCGTCCGCGCCAACCCGCTGCTGATCTCCGACCCGAACCTGATCTTCGTGGGTCAGGATCTGATGGTGCCGATCGGGGCGTAAGGAGCCGGAACCAGTGCGCTCATCGGACGCCGACATTGATATAGAGGATCTTCCAGGCGTCGTTCTTCGATCGGCGTGACCCCGCCGGTTGCCGACGTCAGTGTGCCGGACACATGGCCGACGCTGTTCTCGATCGACCGGCTGGAAAACGAATAGACCGCGTAGTCCTTCAGGATCGGGTATTCGCCGACGAAGGCGGTGAACTTTTCCAGCGGCGTCGCCTGCCGGAACGCCTCGGACGTCTCGGCATAGGCCGCATCCATGTCGCCCGCCTTCAGCGCGGCGAGCTGCCGGTGCACCGGCTCGATGACGCCGGAGGTCAGCCATAGCGCCAGCCAGACGATCAGGCCGATCACGACCGCGACGCCCGCTGCCACGCCAAGCGCTATCTTCAGCCATGTCGGCATTGTTCGCCCGGAAACGCCGACGAGCCCCCTGCCCGGGGGCTTTAGCTGCAATCGGCGCGCTTGAAGCCCTTCACCATCCTCTCGACCGCCGGATCGAACGCCTCGCGCTGGTCGGCGGGGTATTCGATCTGGAAATAGCCCGCCTGGTCGTCGTAGCAGAGCGCGATCGCCCTGGCGTAGAAGATGCGGCCCTCGCGCTCGCCGGACCAGCTCGCCCACTGGCTGGCGAACTTCTTGTAGGTGATCTGCCAGCCCTCCTCCTCGGCGCGCAGCATACGGCTCTGCGCGTCGGAGGGCAGCGTATCGAAGAGCAGGTTCGCGCCCCAGACGGCAAGCTTCGCCTGCCCGTCGGCTGAGCGGCTCACCCCGCCGTCGCCATTGTTGGCCTCGCGGACGCGCGAGAAGCCGGGCGGAATGTCGATGCCGTAACTGTAACGTGCATTGAGGTAGCGGCTCCAGTCCTCGGCCGCGACCCCGGCGCCGAGCGTCGCTGCAAGCAGGAAGGTGGAAACGGCCAGCTTGCTCCAGGCATTCATGTCAAAGGAGCCCCATCATGCCGGCCGCAACGCCATCCACCTCTTCGCCCTGCACGGCGCGGCGCCTGCGTACCCGGTCGCGGCCCAATCCGGTCTCGTCGAGCAGGCCCCGCCGCTTGGCGTGATAGTAGTAGCCGCTCTGGTAGAGGCGGTCGGCGAGGTCCGGATTGCCTCCGGCCACCATCCAGGCGCCGCGCAGGTAGCGCACCGCATATTTCAGGTTGGTCTCCGCATCGAGCAGCCCGTGCGGCGGGCCGCGATAGCCCATACCGCGGGCAGTGGCGTGCTTGATCTGCATCAGTCCCCAGTGGCCGTTGTGATAGGCGCTGGGGTTGAACGTGCTCTCGCGCCTGACCACGCGCCGCACCATATTGACCGGTACGTCATAGAGCTCGGCGTATTTTTCGATCAGCCGGTTGATCTCATCGCTGCCGCCGTCCACGTCTGGAAGACGGAATGGCCGGGTGCGCGGTGAGATTGCCGTCGGCATCGGCTCGACGAACACCTGCTCGCCGGTCGCCGGAACGTTCGGCCGCAGGGCGACAGGCTGTGGCGCCGGCGGGAATGGTCCTGCTGGTGCGGGTGCGCTCGGCTGCGAACCCGCGAAGGAGGTGGCGAGATCGACCGGCTCGGCATAGGCCACCTGCGTCTCGGCGTTCCCGGAGGGCATCGGCAGCACGCTGACAGTGTCGGGCAGCGTCGCGGCGAATTCGCCCGAGCCCGACAGATCAGCCGGGCTGGAGCCCGAAGGGTTGGATGAGAATGATGCTGTCGGCGACAGTGAAGGATCGGTCGCCACGCAGCCGGAGGCCATGGCAAGAGCCAGCGTCGCGAAAGCGAAATTGATCGGCTTCAACTGCAAAAAACGGCTCGTCCGGCAGGGTTCTTGTGGGCCCGTCCCTGTTCCTGCCTTACATGAGCCGTCCTGCCGCGGCAACTGCGCGGCGCCCGGACCGTGACAAGACTTGTCAGGAACCGGGTGGGTTGGCCTGTTCCCGATCTGTACCTATGTGCCAGACTTGGTATTCTGGAGAAATCCGATGAACCCGAATCTGATGACCACCGCCATCGCTTATACGATCGTCGATACCACGATCGGCCCGATCGGTGTCGCGTGGAGCGAACAGGGCGTTTGCCGCGTTGCGCTGCCCGAGCGCGACCGCGCCCGCATGGAAACCCGTTTCGCGGCTCGCCTTGGCGCTGCTGCTGGCGAGCCGCCGGCATCGGTTGCGGCGGCAATCGCGCTGATCAGGCGTTATGCCGAAGGCGAACCAGTCGATTTTTCCGATGTTGCGATCGATCTCGACGGCGTCGACCTGTTCCGCCGCGCCATCTATGCGGCCGCGCGAAAGCTGGGCTTCGGCGATAGGACGACCTATGGCGGGCTGGCGGACGCTGCCGGCCATCCGGGAAAGGCGCGCGAGACTGGCGAGGCGCTCGGCCGCAACCCGGTGCCGATCATCGTTCCCTGCCACAGGATTCATGCAGCCGGCGGCAAGATCGGCGGCTTTTCCGCGCCGGGTGGCTCGTCAACCAAGGAAAAGCTGCTGGCGCTGGAGGGCGTGCGGCTCGGTCCTCCGCCGCCCGCCCAGCAGACCTTTGCCTTCTAACGCCGGAACTTCCGCCACAGTTCGTCGTCGTAATCGACGTCCTGACATTCCCTCACGGGGCAGGAGCCGATGTCCGCCGTAGGAATGTAGGTGATCGCGGCATACTCGCCGGGCGTGCAGAAACCGCCGTCACTGACGAAGCGGCCGAAGCGAGGGACCGAAGGATTCATCTTCGAGCGAAAGCGCAGGATCACCGCCCCTTCGCTGCGGATGATGTCCTTGGCTTCCGCGCAGCTCAGCGTCCAGGCGTTGTAGCGCGAAATGGCGCCGGCCGGCGCGGCGGCAATCAGCAGTGACAGTGTAGCAAGCAGTATCCGCATGGTTCGTCCTCGTTTCATCCATCGGACGCGTGCTGCATCCTGACATAGATACGAGGCTGTATGAAATTCCGTGCGGCGCGGATTGCTCAAGTTCGCGTTAGCAATGAGTGACCGGACTGGAACCCGGCCAGGCGACAGCCTGGACGCGGACCCAATACACATCCAGAGCGTGTTTGATGCCGATGTCGGAGGAGGTTCGACCCTGCACCAATCAACAGCAGTCGAGCGAAGTCACATCGCGGTGAGTGCGAATCCGAAAGACGTCATCGTGACGGCGCCACTCAAACGCCCTATCGTTTAGCGCGTTTTGCACGCTTTGGGAGAGCAGCATGACCAAGCAACGCGTCGGTTTTGTCGGTCTCGGCCTGATGGGTCACGGCATGGCGAAGAACATCGTCGAGAAGGGTTTCCCACTCGCTGTGCTCGGCCATCGCAACCGTGCGCCGGTCGAATCACTCGTCTCGTTTGGCGCGAAGGAGGCAGTCAATGCGCGGGCTCTCGCCGAAACGAGCGATATCGTCGTCCTATGCGTCACCGGCAGCCCGGAAGTCGAGGCGATCGTCACCGGCCCCGGCGGACTCGCATCGGCCGGCAAGCCGCTGCTCGTGATCGACTGCTCTACCTCGGACCCGTCCTCGACGCTACGGCTTGCCGCAAGCTTGAAGGAGAAGGGCATCACGCTGATCGATGCACCGCTGTCGCGCACGCCGAAGGATGCGGAGGCAGGCACGCTCGACGTCATGGTGGGTGGCGCCGATGCCGACGTCGCCCGGGCGCGGCCGGTCATCGAATGCTTCGCTGGCCGCGTCGTTCATACGGGAGCCACCGGCAGCGGCCACACCATGAAGCTCCTTAACAATTTCGTCTCCATGGGCTATGCCGCGCTCTATTCCGAAGCGCTGGCGCTTGGCGCCAAGGCCGGGCTCACGCCGCAGGTTTTCGACGCTGTCATCCGCGGCGGCCGTATGGACTGCCCGTTCTACCAGACCTTCGCACAATGGGTGGTGGGACGTGATCCTAACGCGCATCGCTTCGCGATCCGCAACGCGCTGAAGGACATGACCTATCTCGCCGGTTTCGCCAATGCCGCGGGAGCGGCAAACCCGGTTCAGGCTGCGGTGCGCAACTCCTTCGCGCTCGCGGTCAATGCGGGGCGTGGCGACGAGTATGTGCCGACGCTTTCCGACTTCATCGCCGAGCAGAACGGCGTGTCGCTGGCGCCCAAATAGGAAAAAAGTCAGCCTCCGGGGTTGTGTTTTCCGGAGATCCGGCCTATATGCGGCTGGTTGATATTTCGGCCGATCGATCTACGCCCGCGACTTCTCGCGTTTGCTGACGTCTTTCTCCAAAATCTCGATAGACCGGCTAAGCCTTTGGGTTTAGTCTTGAAGAAACGCAGAAACGCAAAGGAAGTATACGAATTGGCTACGGGAACGGTTAAGTGGTTTAACGCCACCAAGGGTTTTGGCTTCATCCAGCCCGACAATGGCGGACCGGATGTTTTCGTCCACATCTCCGCGGTCGAGCGTGCTGGCATGGCCAGCCTCAACGAAGGCCAGAAGATCAATTTCGAGGTTGAGAAGGACCGTCGCACTGGAAAGTCGGCGGCCGGCAGCCTCAGCAAGGCAGGCTGATCTGCAGAAGAGCGCGCCTCCGGGGATCTGGAGCGCGCGGCAAGTCACGGATGTACTGGCGGCCGCGCAAAGAGCGCGATTTGCCTGTCGAGCAAGCGGAAGGCGGGGTCATTCCCCGCCTTTTGATTTTCTAGCGCATGTCTCCGGAAAGTGTGCCAGTTTCGCAATAGAGCGCGGAAGCGAATCCGAAGATCGCGACGCGCTTTGGGGACCGGCGCTTCACATCTGGTCGTTGTAGTGACCTTTGGTCTGCGCGACCATCCTCGTTAATGCCGAGAAGGCCGGAAGCTCGCCGGCCGGTTCCATGGCATTGGCGAGTTGCAGCAGGCGGATAGGAAAGCAGACTGCGTCACGATAGGACGGCGTCAGGTCTTCATAGGCGCGCTCCTCGCCGGTGAGGCTCGCCTCCGTCTTTCTCAGCGCGCCGTCGATTTCGTCTGCCGACAGCAATCCTTTGCTGACCAAGACCTTGTTGATCGAGGCGACGGCCATGATCAGTCCTTCGAGCTGCAGGTTTGCGACGTTCATGAGGGGCTCCCATTCGCGGTCTATCCGCTCTGGACCTGAGAATAGCTCTGCCTGCGGCGAAGGGAAGCCCGCTTCTTGGCCCGCCTAAGGCAACCAGGTGATGGGCACGTGACCAGGGTCGCTTTCGACGCGCCGGAGCCAGGCCGTGACGGAGGGATAGCGCGCGAGGTCGAATCCGCCCAAATGCGCCTCGTGCGTATAGGCATAGAGCGCAATGTCCGCGACGCTCATCGCATCGCCCACGAAGAACCGTGTCTTCTTGAGCTGCTCCTCCATGACGCCAAGCGCCTTCTCGCCGCCCGCCAGCGTCGCGGCGAGCTTTTCGGGTGTCGCCTCGGCGGCACGGTGAGGGTAGACCATCAGCGCCCGGCGCACGGCGATATATGGCTCGTGGCTGTATTGCTCGAAGAACATCCATTGATAGGCAAGCGCTCGCTGATAGGCATCAGCCGGCAGGAAGCGCGTTCCTTCCGCGAGGTGGAGAAGAATGGCGTTGGATTCGGCAACAATCCTGCCATCCTCGAGCTCCAGGACAGGCGCCCTGCCGTTCGGGTTCTTGGCGAGGAAATCGGCCGTCTTGGTCCCGACACGGCTCGCGGTTTCGACATGCCGGAATGGCCTGCCCAGTTTGGCAAGCAAAAGCCGTGGCTTGTAGCAGTTGCCGCTGTCATGCATGCCGTGGACCGAGATCATCTGCTCCCCTCTCCTGATCTGGTTTTTCATAAGCTACGAATGCGCCATCGACTGGTTTTCATGGATCGATCAACGGCCGTGATGCTTCGACGGCCTGGCAGATCACCGGAACAAGGGGATGACCCGCCGCTCATCGAGCAGCGTCTCGACCGGCAACGTCTCTTCCGGAAACACCGCGCCAGCCAGTGCGGACGGGGCAAGCAGCGGCCCTGAGAACCAGTTGGCGCCCGAATCGAGCGCGACGCGCAGCTCAGCAGCGGCCGTCACGCCTTGCACCAGGACGGCTGCCCCCTGCAGGCGGTAGCCGCGCACGAGAGCGCCGAACAGTTGCGCGGTGGATTGCCGGCGCGCCACCTGGCGGAACCATGCGCCGTCGATCACCACGAGATCGGGAAACGAGGATTGCGGCGGGCCGGTAAGAGCAATTCCATCGCCCTTTTCGCGAAGCGCAACCCCGATGCGGCTCCCGCGCAACGCTTCGAAGGCCGCCTGCATGGTGTCCTTGCTTGTCTCGGCAAGCCGCGAAATCTCGATGAATACAGCCCGCGGACTGACGCCGTTACGATTTGTTTCCGCGGCGAGCGCCCGCGCGGCGGCCCTTACCATGGCGGGCGAAACCGTCGTCCCGAACTCCGCAGCGAGGAGGAGCTTCAGTCCCATGACGCCCGTATGATGCAGGTTGCGCAGGCAGAGTGCGGCGCCGGCGGCCGCGACGATTGGCCGGTCGCGCTGCGGCACGGCGCGGCGGAACATGCGTTCCTCGACCTCGCGGCCGAACACGAACGGACGCATCGCTCCCTCGACGGCAACGGCGTGGAACCCGCCCTGCAGCGGGGTAAAGACGGGCCGGAAATCCGCCTTCAGCCGCCAGTCGCCGTAGACGCCGATCTCGATGCCGATTTCATCGACGAATGTGCCGATTGTCTCGCGCCGGCTTTCAATCAGCTCGCTCACGATCTTGCCGCTCGACGCCCAAAGCTGCGCCGCGGAGCATGCGGCTTTCGCTCGGGCTCGCCGATTGTTGGCGCGGCCGCGGGAGCCCGCAGGGGGCCGACGTCGCTCTCGGCCTGCCTGAACTGCGCAAAGGCGGTGGGTGACGCGATCTCCGGCCGCGCCAGCACATAGCCCTGCACCAGCGTCGCGCCCGAACGTTCGGCGAGCTCGAGTTGCCAGCTCTCCTCGATGCCCTCGAACACTGTCTGGATGCCCTGTTCGGCAAAGGTCGAGACCATGGCGCGAAGCAGTGCAAAGCCAGGCCCGGATTCCATCAGCCGCGTTATCCACTGCGCGTCGAATTTGATGATGTCCGGCTGCAGCGCACGTACCCGCTCCGCGTCCGAATCATGAGCGCCGTAGTCGTCCACGGCGATCCTGAAGCCATGCATCCTCAGCGAATGGACAAAGGCATCGAGTGTCTCTGTCGAAGCCGATTTCTGCTCGGTCACCTCGCAGACGATGCGGCGCGGGTCGATGCCGGCCTCGTGCAGCACCAGCCGCATGTCGCGCAGCGCGGCCTCGACCACCGCGTGCTCGACGAATAGCGACGGGTCGAAATTGACGAAGATCGAGGCGTTCGGATCGAGGCAGGCGCCGGCATTGAGCAGGTGCAAGGTGCGCGTCAGCGTCTCGACATGCAGCCGGTCAGCGGCGGGGATAAGGTTGAAGAAATTGTAGGGCGACAGCGCCTCGCCGTCGCGGAACGGCCTGACGAGCCCTTCGAAGGCGGCAACCCTCACCTTGCCGCGATCGAAAGCAAAGATCGGTTGGAACGCGCTCCTCAGGGTGAAGACGCCCCAGATACCGATCGATGTACCGTCATCCTGACGGATGATATGCGCGAGACCGATGCTTCGTGGCATTCGGCTTCTCCAGCTTGCGCCGCCTCCACGCCAATCATGGCATGCAAGGTTTTAGGCTCTGTAAATAGATTAAGTGGTGCCTTGGCCGGTAATCTCAGCTTGCGATTCGGTTAATCTTTCGACAATAAGGCGCGCCGCCCGCACGCCGTGCAGGCTTATCCGGAGAATGACAGTCATGGCCTTTCTTGCCGACGCCCTAGCCCGCGTGAAGCCTTCTGCGACCATTGCCGTCACGCAGAAAGCGCGCGAGCTGAAAGCGAACGGCCGCGACATCATCGGGCTCGGCGCTGGCGAACCGGATTTCGATACGCCCGACAACATCAAGGAGGCGGCGATCGCCGCCATCCGCCGCGGCGAGACCAAATATGCGCCCGTGTCCGGCATCGCGCCGCTGCGCGAGGCAATCGCGAAGAAGTTCAAGCGCGAGAACAATCTCTACTACCGGCCCGAGCAGACGATAGTAGGCACCGGCGGCAAGCAGATATTGTTCAACGCCTTCATGGCGACGCTGAATCCCGGCGACGAAGTGATCATCCCGCGGCCTTATTGGGTGAGCTATCCCGAAATGGTGGCGATCTGCGGCGGCACGGCCGTCTTCGCCGACACCACCATCGACAATGGCTTCAAGCTCACGCCGGAGGCACTGGCGAAGACAATCACGCCGAAGACGAAATGGTTGGTGATGAACTCGCCGTCCAACCCGTCCGGCGCGGCTTACACCGGGGCCGAGTTGAAGGCGCTTGCCGATGTGCTGATGCGGCACCACCATGTGTGGGTGCTGACTGACGACATGTACGAACATCTCACCTATGGCGACTTCGTGTTCAAGACGATCGCCGAGGTCGAGCCGGGCCTCTACAACCGCACGCTCACCATGAACGGTGTGTCGAAAGCCTACGCCATGACCGGCTGGCGCATCGGTTATGCCGCGGGACCGGTCGAACTCATCAAGGCGATGGACATGATCCAGGGCCAGCAGACATCAGGCGCGGCTACCATGGCGCAATGGGCGGCGGTCGAGGCGCTCAATGGCCCGCAGGACTTTGTGGCCAAGAGCAAGGCAGTCTTCCAGGGCCGGCGCGACCTCGTGGTCTCGATGCTCAACCAGGCGCGCGGCATTACTTGCCCCTCGCCGGAAGGCGCGTTCTATGTATTCCCGTCCTGCGCCGACCTGATCGGCAAGACGGCGCCGTCCGGCAAGGTGATTGCCGACGACGAGGCCTTCATCAGCGAGCTTCTCGAAGCGGAGGGCGTTGCGGCGGTGCATGGGTCGGCCTTCGGACTCGGGCCGAACTTCCGCATTTCCTATGCGACCTCGGACGCGCTTCTCGAAGAAGCCTGCACGCGCATCCAGCGCTTCACGGCTTCGCTGAGTTAGAGCAATTCCAGCAAAAGTGTGCCGCGGTTTTGCGTCCGGAATTGCTAGAAAACAAGAAGATAGGGCATTTCCGTGATTCGAAGAAAAACGGAAATGCCCTAGACTGACCGCCCGCCCGGCGCCCGGGCCGGCAACGTCAGCCCCGGAGGGCTGCGCCAGGTTCCAGGCGGTCAGCTGGCGGGGGGCGGCAGAATGCCGATCAGCCGCGGTACTGTTCGTCCGAAACCTTTTCCAGCCACTCGACGGCAACTCCGTCGAGCGCTTCCTGCATTGCGATATGAGTCATGGCGCTGGTCTGCGAGGCGCCGTGCCAATGCTTCTCGCCGGGATCGAACCATATCGTGTCCCCTGCCCTGATCTGCTGCACCGGACCGCCCCAGACCTGCACCAGGCCGGCGCCAGCCGTCACATGCAGTGTCTGGCCGAGCGGATGCGTGTGCCATGCCGTCCGCGCGCCCGGCTCGAAGCTCACCGATGCGGCGCGCAACCGGGCCGGCCCCTCCGCCTCGATGATCGGCATCTGCAGGACAGCTCCCGTGAACCAGCTTTCGGGAGGCTTCCGGGTCGGCGCGCTGCCGCAGGCAATGATTTTCATGAGAAGTCTCCTCCGTCATTTGAGAGATCTTCTTGTGCGTCACCTTGCGGCTTTAGTCACCCTTTTTCCTTGCCCTCGCCCCGAACCCGTGTGACGATACCCTTAGCCGGGAAGACAATATCCGGCACGACGGCCGGTCCAGGGCCGGTGACAGATCAGGCCCAGAGGCGGCCGCCGCTCTCGAGGAAACCAGAGTGGAGGTCAATGATGGGTAATCGCGCTGGAGGCAGGCGCACGGGACCGAAATGCATCGCCATTGTCGGTCCCTTCGCAAGCGGTAAGACCACGCTTCTTGAAGCAATTCTCGCCCGCACGGGCGCCGTCCCACGCCAGAACACCGTCGCGTCGGGCAGCACAGTGGGCGACCATTCGCCAGAGGCCCGCGCTCACGCCATGAGCGTCGAGGCGACCTTCGCCACCACCGGTTTCATGGGTGAGCAGATCACCTTCGTCGATTGCCCCGGCTCGGTTGAGTTCACTTTCGAGGCCGAACCCATTCTCGCCGCTTGCGACATGGCGGTGGTGGTTGCGGAGGCCGACGAGAAAAAGATTCCGGCGCTGCAGCTCATCATGCGCAAGTTGGACGACTACGGGATCCCGCGCGTACTGTTCCTCAACAAGATCGACAGGACAGCGGCCGGTGTGCGCGACACGCTGAAGCTGTTGCAGCCGTCCAGCGCCGCACCGCTGCTGCTGCGCCAGATTCCGTTGCGCAAGGACGGCATTGTCGTCGGCTCGATCGATCTGGCTCTGGAGCGCGCCTATATCTGGCGCGAATATGCCGAGAGCGAAGTCACCACGATCCCCGACGATGAGAAGGCGCGCGAAATCGAGGCGCGTTTCTCGATGCTGGAGACGCTCGCCGACCATGACGATCAGCTCATGGAGCAATTGCTGGAGGAGATCGAGCCGCCGCGAGACGCCATTTTCGACGATCTTTCGGCAGATCTTCGCGCCGGCGCGGTGACGCCGGTCCTGATCGGCACGGCCGAAAAGGGCAACGGCGTTTTGAGGCTTCTGAAGACCATCCGCCATGACGCCCCGGACGTTGCTGCCACGGCCAGGCGGCTCGGCGTGCCGCAAGGCATGGCCACGGTCGCGCAGGTGATGAAGACCACGTACACCGCCCATGGCGGCAAGCTTTCGATGGCCCGCATATTCTCAGGTCAGATCGCCGACGGCGCCGAACTTTGGACGTCGAACGGACAGAGCTCGAAAGTCTCCGGCATCTACAGAATGCTCGGCAAGGATCAAGCCAAGCAGGCTTCGGCCAGGACCGGCGAAACTGTCGCGCTCGGGAAGCTCGACGAGGTAAGGACCGGCGACACGCTGAGCTCGACCAAAGGCGGCATCGCCGCGCTCGCCAGCCTTGCCCCGCCGGAGCCCGTATTCGCCATCGCGCTCAAGCCCAAGGAGCGCAAGGACGAGGTAAAGCTATCCGCCGCGCTCCAGCGCCTGGTCGAGGAAGACCCGTCGGTACTGCTCCAGCACCAGCAGGATTCCAGCGAGACCGTGCTTTCAGGTCATGGCGAGATGCATCTGCGCGTCATCATCGAGCGATTGGAAGGGCGAAACCAGATCCCGATCGACCGCCACGCGCCCGCAGTCCCCTACCGCGAGACGATCCGCAAGCCGGTCACACAGCGAGGCCGCCACAAGAAGCAGTCGGGCGGCCATGGGCAGTTCGGCGATGTGGCGCTCGACATCAAGCCGCTGCCGCGCGGCACGGGCTTCCAGTTCACTGACACAATCACCGGCGGCGTCGTGCCAAGGCAGTATTTCTCGTCCGTTGAGGCTGGCGTGCGCGACTTCCTGAAATCGGGACCGCTCGGTTTCCCTGTGGTCGACATCGCGGTCAACCTCTCGGACGGCTCGTATCACTCGGTCGATTCGTCTGACATGGCTTTCCAGATGGCGGCCAAGCTCGCCATGAAAGAGGCGCTCACGGCCTGCTCGCCGGTGCTGCTCGAACCGATCATGAAGGTCGAGATCGCCACGCCGACTGAAGCGACGGCAAAAGCGACTGCAATCGTGTCACAGCGGCGCGGGCAGATACTCGGCTTCGATGCGCGGCCGGGTTGGCAGGGCTGGGACGTTGTCGAGGCGATGATGCCGCAATCCGAGATCGGCGATCTTATCATCGAGCTGCGCTCGGCGACAGCCGGCGTGGCGAGCTATCGCGCCTACTTCGACCATATGGCCGAACTTACCGGGCGGCTGGCGGACGATGCGATGAATTCGAAGGTCAAGGCGGCCTGACCGGCGCAAATCATAACCCGAAACTTAAACGGCGTCCGTGCCCGGACGCCGTTGCTTTTTGGGCTATTCTGCCGAATGCAACTCGTCACAACCATGCGGCGGCCGTCTTCCCCAAAACGCGCCGGACGCGGTCCGGCACCATCCCTGTCGCCAGATGCCCCCATCCGCCGACGCTTCCTGCACCGCCGCGTCCTCTACGACTGGCTAAGCAAACGCAGCCGGCCGAGCAAGTTACCCGCCGTTACATGGAACCGTTACGTCGCCGGGAGCACAAGAAAGCGCAAGGATGCACAAGAATTCGCAATAATGAGCGGGTCGTTGCGCAACAAAAAAGCCGGATCGCGAAGACCCGGCTAAGTTTGATTGGAAGCGCCGTTAAGGCAAAACCTCCAGAGGGGAACACTCGTGAGCGCTAATGGGAGGAGAACGCGCTCAGGAGATGGCTGAGATATGTGGGCACGATGCTCAAAAAACAAGCAAGCTTTTTTCAAACCTGCCATGCAAAAAGGCATGGCTGAGAAATATCTTCTATCTGGAGCAATGAACTGCGCGCTGCCTTCGCTTCGCTCAGCCAGCCCGGGAATGGGTGAGTAGGGGAATGTCCCCGTTTCCCGTCCTACTGCCCTATTCCCCTACTCCCTTATGTCAAAACGCCCACGTCCGCGCCTTCGAGATCACCCAATCGCGAAACACGTTGAGCTTGGCCTGGCTTCTCATGGCGTCTGGATAGCAGAAATAGGTGTCGAACGAGGGGACCTCCGTTTCCGGCAGAAGCTGCACCAGCCCAGAATCCTTCTCCACCACATAATCCGGCAGCATGGCGATGCCTGCACCGCGCTGTACTGCCCGCTTGATGGAAAGGATGTCATTGATCTGCAGGGTCGCCACACGGCGCGCGCTGTCCACATCGCCCACCGTTTCCAGCCAGTTGAGCTCGCTGAGATGGGGCGGCACCGGCTCTCCGAAGGTAATGATACGGTGGTTCCTGAGCTCTTCGATCGCGGCCGGCTTGCCATATTTGCCAACATAGGTCGGCGAGGCATAGAGGTGGAAATGCACGGTGAACAGCCGCCGCTGGATGAGATCCGGCTGCTGCGGCTGCCTCAGCCTGATCGCGCAGTCGGCCTGCCGCATGGTGAGGTCGAGCTCCTCATTGGCGAGGATGAGCTGGACTTGCATGTCGGGATAGAGCTCCAGGAATTCCTGGAGGCGCTCGGTGAGCCAGCCCGCGCCCAGCCCGACGGTCGTCGTTACCCGCAGCAAGCCCGATGGCCTGTCCTTCGCCTCGGTGAGCTTGCTCTTGATCGTTTCGAGCTTGACCAGAACGTCATGCGCAGTGCGGAACAGGAGTTCGCCCTGCTCGGTCAACACCAATCCGCGTGCGTGGCGGTTGAACAGAGGCACACCGACATCCTGCTCCAGCGCGCTCACCTGGCGCGAGATCGCCGACTGCGAAAGATGCAGTTTCTCCGCGGCATGGGTGAACGAGCCCGCTTCCGCCGCGGCGTGAAACACGCGTAGCTTATCCCAGTCGAGTGCCATGAAGCCCCCTCGTTCTTCCGGCTTGGTTGGGGCGGGTCCGCACAACCGCCCCGATCGGCCAAATCAGCCTTATTCCGCCGCTTCGCGGTGCAGTTCCATCTCCGCCAGGTATTTCTCGGCCTCGAGCGCCGCCATGCACCCGAGTCCGGCGGCTGTGACCGCCTGACGATAGACGTCGTCCGTGACATCGCCTGCCGCAAAGACCCCGGGAATGTCCGTCTTGGTGGAGTCCGGCGCGGTCCAGAGGTAGCCGCTGGGCTTCTGCCTGAGCTTTCCTGCGAACAACTCGACGGCCGGCGCATGGCCGATCGCCACGAACACGCCGTCGATCTTGAGCTCCGAAATGGCGCCGGTGCGAACATTGCGCAGCGTTACCCCTGTGACCGAGGCCGGCGTCGGCAGCTTGGCCGGAATGCCATTGATCTGCTCGACAACCGTATCCCAGATCACGTTGACGTTCTCCTTGCGGAACAGCCGTTCCTGCAGGATGCGCTCGGCCCGGAATTCGCCGCGGCGATGGATGACGGTGACACTCTTCGCCAGGTTAGCGAGATAGAGCGCCTCCTCGACCGCCGTATTGCCGCCGCCGACCACCACCACGTCCTTGCCGCGATAGAAGAAGCCGTCGCAAGTGGCGCAGGCCGACACGCCGAATCCCTGGAAATGCTGCTCGCCGGGGATGCCCAGCCACTTCGCCTGCGCACCGGTGGCTACGATCAGCGCATCGCAGCTATACTCCTGGCCGGAATCGCCCTTCAGCCGGAACGGCCGGTGATCCAGATCGACCTCGGTGATGATGTCGCTGACGATTTCCGTGCCGACATGCTCGGCCTGCCTGAGCATCTGCTCCATCAACCACGGCCCCTGGATGGGATCGGCAAAGCCGGGATAATTCTCGACGTCGGTCGTGATCATGAGCTGGCCGCCCTGCTGGAGGCCGGCGATCAGCATCGGCTTCAGCATGGCGCGCGCGGCATAGATCGCGGCCGTATAGCCGGCCGGACCGGAACCAATGATAAGGACGGGTGCGTGTCTGGTCATGTGCGGGCCTCCGACTGGCCCGATAGCATGGCCAATCTATGTCTTCGAGCCTGAATTTAGGTGCTGCGTCCTGCCGCTTGCAAGGCGATTGCTCAGTCGTCCCCAGAGACTCGGCATCTGAAGCCGTTTTTACCGGCAAATGCTCCGCGCGGCCGCGGCTTCACCTTGTCCCGGCATTCAGATAGGAGTTCGGCGAGCGCGAGGCAAAGGCGCTGGAGACCATTGAGCATGGCGATCAAGGCCGACCTCGACGCGATCGACTGGAAGATCCTGCGCGAGTTACAGGATGACGGGCGCATCACCAATGTCGAGCTCTCAAGAAGGGTCGGCATCTCCGCGCCGCCCTGCTTGCGCCGCGTCAAGCGGCTGGAGGAGACGGGCATCATCCGCGGCTACCGTGCGATGCTCAACAGCCCGGCGCTCGGAATGGGCGTGGTCGCCTTCTGTCTGATTGGCCTCAACCATCAGGCCGAGGCGGAGCTGAAAGCTTTCGCCGACCGCACCCGCAACTGGCCGATCGTGCGGGCCGCCTGGATGGTTTCGGGCGATTCCGACTTCCTGCTGCATTGCGTGGCAAGCGACCTCGCCACTTTCCAGAACTTCGTCATCGAGGAGCTGACATCCACGCCCAACGTCGACACGGTGCGCACGGCGCTGACGATCCGTCAGGTCAAGGACGAGGGGCTGGTTGCGATCGGCGAGCTTGACTGATCAGCCCTCCGCCCACAACCTCTCACATACCTTGCCGATCGCTTCTGCCTCGCCTTCCAGCGGAAACCGTTTGTGCACATCGGCCAGCGCATGGGCGCTGTGCCTCGCAAGCAGTTCCGGATCGGCGAGATACGTGCGAATCGCCTGCTGCAGCGCCTTGCCGTCGCCGGCCGGCACGATAAAACCCGTCTCGCCTTCGACAATGAGGTCGGCGTAGGCGCCGGCATCGCTGGCCACGACTGCCGAGCCGGACGCCATGGCTTCGAGCGGCGTGAGGCCGAAACCTTCGTTGCGCGAAGGCGCGACATAGAGCGACACGCGCCGGTACCAGACCTTGATGTCCGGCACCTCGCCGAGGAAGACGATGCGCCCGGAAAGCCCGGCCTCGGCTATCCTGCGTTGCAGTTCTTCCGCAAAGGCCTGATGTTCGACAGTCACCCGGCCCGTGATGACCGCCGTCCATTCGGGAAACTCGGGCAAAAGCCTGATCATCGCGTCGACGAACAGGTCCGTGCCCTTCTGATGCCGGATGCGGCCGAAGCAACCGATCGCGCGCTCGCCGGGCAGGCCAGCCGCCGCGAAATCGTCCTGCGGCCCGCGTGCCGGGTGGAATTTCTCCAGGTCCACGCCATGCATGATCACGGTATACGGCACTTCGAGGAAGCTTCCCGAGCGCGGGTTGGTCGCGATCACCGCGTCCATGCGCCTGATAAGCCATTTGGTCAGCGGCTTGTGCTCGCGCTGTGCAGCCGAGGTGAAAACCAGCTTCAGCGGCGCTCTCAGTACGTCGCGCAGAAAAACACCGGCAATCATCTCGACGTTGCGGCGGGCATGCCAGATGCGGAACGGCCGCCGCCGCGGCTTGCTGAGAAGCCCGCCGATCTGCCGCCAGCCAATCGCCGGCAGATCGGCCGGCAATCCGGGACCCAACGTGGCAATGCCGAGCGATCGCACCTGGATGGGGATAAGCTGGACGATGGTGCTGGTGACGCCCGAGAGCCGCCGCTTGAAGTTGGGCGCGACGACCTCGACATCGGCAATGTCCACGATTTTCTGGGGCACCGGGGCGGCCTGGCTCACGATCGTTGCCGTTTACCGATCGCCCTCACGAGTCTCATGCGAACTTAGCCGAAGCGTACCTCGACAATCTCATAGCCTCGCGCGCCGCCTGGCGCGTTGACCTCGATTGCCTCGCCGACCTCTTTGCCGATGAGCGCGCGCGCGATCGGCGACGAAATCGAGATGCGGCCGGACTTCACGTCCGCCTCCTGGTCGCCGACGATCTGGTAGGTGCGTTCTTCCTCCGTGTCCTCGTCGACGAGCACCACGGTCGCGCCAAACTTCACCTTCTCGCCCGACAGCTTGGAGACATCGATGACCTCCGCGCGCGCTATCAGGTCCTCGAGCTCGTTGATGCGGCCCTCATTATGGCTCTGCGCTTCCTTCGCGGAATGATACTCGGCGTTTTCCGAGAGATCGCCATGCGAGCGCGCCTCCGAAATCGCCTCGATGATTCGCGGCCGTTCCTCCTGCTGGCGCCAGCGCAGCTCCTCGCGCAGCCTGTTGAACCCATCGCCGGTCATCGGGACCTTGTTCATTTCTTCGACCTTTCCCGCCCGGCGCAGCGCTCTTCGCGGTGCACCCCAAGCAGTGATTTCCTTCCTAGCAAAGACAAAAAGAAAACGGTCCGGAAGCTCGGGCTACCGGAACCGCTTCACCTCTACCCGGCCCAATATAGCAAACTCCCCCGCGTTTTCACGTCAAAAATGGCAAGCCGGCTGGGAGATAGCAAGAGCACCGCTGCTAACGGTCATCACCCGAATGTGACTGAGCAATTCCCGATATTGAGCCATGTGCGCGGATCGACAACTTAAACTGGGCGCTGGCAGTCCTAGCTATTCAACGGCCCTCAGAAGGATCGGCAACCATGAAATCACTCATCGCTGGCATGGCGTTGGCCCTGTCCACGACGCCCAATGCCATAGGTGAGCCGCTCCAGCTCAACGCCGGCGGTATTCCGATAGACGCCGAGACGATCGCCTCAGGGCTGGAGCATCCCTGGGGTCTCGAATTCCTTCCCGACGGCGGCGCAATCGTCACCGAGCGGCCGGGTCGCATGCGTATCATTGCAAGCGACGGTTCCTTGTCGGACCCGATCGCCGGCGTGCCTGATGTCGCGGCGCGTGGCCAAGGTGGCCTTCTCGACGTGACGGTCGCGCCCGACTTCGCGCAGTCCGGCACGATCTTCTTCACCTATTTCGAGCCAGGCGAAGGCGGCGCCGGCATTGCACTGGCACGCGCCAGGCTGGTGCGCGAGGGCCGTTCAGGGCGCCTGGACGATGTCCGCGTCATCTTCCGGGTGGCCAAGAAGACCGGCGGCAGGATCAATCTCGGCTCGCGCGTCGTCGTCATGCCGGACGGGAAGCTGATCGTGACGACCGGTGACACCGGGGACGCCGACCGTTCGCAGGACATGCAGGACGATGCCGGCGCCGTGATCCGCATCAATGCCGATGGATCGATCCCGGCGGACAATCCCTCGCCGGATGGTTCGAAATGGCTTCCCGAAATCTGGTCGAAGGGCCACCGCAATCCGCAAGGCGCAATCTATGACCCTGTGACCAAAGGCCTTCTTACTGTCGAACATGGGGCCAGGGGCGGCGACGAGGTCAACAGGCCGGAGGCCGGCAAGAACTATGGCTGGCCGGTGATTACCTATGGCGTCGACTATTCAGGCGCCAAGATCGGCATTGGCACGGCCGCGCCTGGCTATGAGCAGCCGCTGTTCTATTGGGACCCTTCGATCGCGCCCTCGGGTCTTGCTGTCTACGAAGGCGACATGTTCCCGGAATGGCGGGGTGACCTGCTGGTCGGTGCGCTGAAATTCCAGCTCCTGTCGCGCCTCGATCGCGACGACAGCGGCGCTATCGGCCAGGAGCACCGCATGTTCGAGCGCGAGTTCGGGCGTATCCGCGACGTCAACATCGCACCCGACGGCTCGATCTGGCTCTTGACCGACGATGACGACGGCGCGGTGGTCCGCATCTCGCGCGGCGATTGACCGAAGCATCGCACCAAAAGTGAAATGTCGCTTCCCGCGAAAGCGATGCCAGAAAGATAAGTTAAGGCACAAAACGAAAGGCGGCGCCGAAGCGCCGCCTCAACGAATTCATGTTGCGCAGTGCAGCCCGCTCAGCCCTTGTAGGCCGAGATCTGGTCGGCGAGCAGCGTGTATTCCTCGCAACCCTTGCCGCAGCGCTTTTCAATCTCGCTAAGCTGATTCTTGGCCGAAGCCACATCGCCGAGGGTGAGATACGCCTCGCCGAGATATTCGCGGGCGAGCGTGAAGTCAGGGTTGATCCTGAGCGCCTCCGAATAGTAGCCGAGGCCCACCTGGATGCGGCCGGATTTGCGGTGCGCATAGCCGAGATAGTTGAGAACCTTGGGATCTGCCTTGTTCTCGATGTAGCCGAGCACGGTGATCGCCTCGCCGTAGCGGCCAGCCTTGGCGAGCCGGGCGCCGGCTTCGTAGAGCGTATCGTCGTCCAGGACGCCGGGCTCCAGCTCTACGCATTTGCGGGTCTTGTTGTCCCAGACCTTGCCGCCTGCACAATCCCTGTTGCCGCCGCCGCTATTGCCGGAGTTGCCGCCGCCCGAGCCGCCTCCGCTGCCCCCACCGGAACCACCACCCCCTCCTCCGCCACCGCCTCCGGCGGAAAAGGCGGAACCGGAGATGATCGGCAGGGCGAGCAGCGCGGCGGCAATCGCCAGTCCAAGTCGAGTCTGCATAGGGCAATCTCCATTAGCTTCGTGCGATATTAACGCACGAATGCGGACATTCTTCCGCGGCCGCACGGCTTTTGCCGAGGCCTTGCTCACATTCTCGTGAACGCCCTGAGGCATCGCGCCGAAAAAAATGGAGGCAGGTTTCGCACGAGCGATGCGAGAACAAGAAAGTAGATCGTCCCATTACGAAATCGGACGATTTGCTTTAGCCGCGGAAGATGAACGCCGCTCCGCCGGCAATCAGCATAAAGCCGATCGCGTGGTTCCAGGTGAGCGGCTCCTTCAGATAAAGCACCGAAAACCCGGCAAAGACGGTAAGCGTGATCACCTCCTGCATCGTCTTCAGCTCCGCGGTCGAATAGGCCTGGTGCCCGATCCGGTTCGCCGGTACCGCCAGCCAGTATTCGAAGAAGGCAATGCCCCAGCTCGCAATGACCGCGATCCAAAGCGGCGAGCTCGTATATTTAAGATGTCCGTACCAGGCGAACGTCATGAAGACGTTGGATGCGACGAGCATGAGGATGGGCAGCACATTCGGCGAAAGCAGCGAGGTCATGGAAGAATTCCGGGAGGCAGGTGCGTGGAGATGTCGCCAATCGCCGATCGGCTGTCAATTGAACGTAGGTTTGCGGCAAGATTCGCTTATGCAACGTGAACGCGCGGGCGATTGCCTGTCAGCGCGTGAGCCCCATGTTCATCCCATGGCGGGAGCCGGTCACAGACATTCCGTTTGCGCGGCCGCGTCGCTCGCCGTCGCAGTCCTCTTCACCGGCATATCGCTCGCGGCATCACCCAAGCTGCCGAACAAGGCTCCGCTGCCTTCCGAACCGGAGCGGCCGACTTCCGATCGGAGCGCGATGCCTGCCTCACCGCCGATTCCGGAGCCCCGACCCGAAACACGCGCACCGTCGGTCAAGGAGCAGCAAGGGCCTCCGGCCTCCGCGGCCCCCGCAGTCCCGAAGCCTCCTCCACCGAGACCAGCGCCTTCGGCTGAAGACCAGAAGGCGTGCCTCGACGAATTGCAGAAGCTCGGGGTCACCTTCACGGAGGAAAAGCCGGTATCCGATCCTGCCGGTTGTGTGGTCGCGAACCCGGTCCTGCTCGAGAATCTCGGCGAGACGATCGGCCTTGCGCCCGACGCGCTGCTGGATTGTCCAATGGGGCTCGCTGCCGCCCGCTTCATGCGGGATGTCGCAACCCCGGTGGCAAAACGCGAGTTGGGCTCCGACCTCGCCTCGATCAACCACGCTTCGGCTTATGTCTGCCGCCCGCGAAACGGCACGGAAAAATTATCCGAGCACGCCTTTGGCAACGCGCTCGACATAGCAAGCTTCAAGCTGAAAGACGGCAGGCAGGTCGACGTGAAGGCCGGCGCGGCCGACAGCGCCGAGCAGAAATTCCTCGATGCCGTTCGCAAAGCCGCCTGCGGCCCGTTCAAGACTGTGCTCGGCCCCGGCAGCGATCCCGACCACACGCTGCATTTCCACTTCGATCTCCAGCCGCGCCGCAGCGGCTCGACCTTCTGCCAATAGAGCATGATCCCGAAAAGTTGCAGACTTTTCGGATTAGGGTGTGTTGAGATTCAGGTCAGGGCGAGCCGAAAATGACGAGCTTCGAGAACCGGAGCGGAGCGTACATTCAGGGTACGTGAGCACCGGAAGCGCAGAAAGCCGCCATTTGCAGGCCGGCCTCACCTGAATATCAACACACCCTAGATCATGCGGCGAGAAAAGCTAGGGCAGGATGAATGTCTCCACGCATCTGCCCTAGCGCCCTATTTCCGCCGCAGACCTGAACGGCGCCGCTGAAACTTCATTTACGCTTGAAGATTATTCTGTGCCCGGACAAGTGTGGACGGGTTCATGTTCTTGCGTTTTTCGAGCCGCATCGCGGCCGCCATGTCTGGCGCCCGCGTGTCAGCCCCACGCGGCGCGCTGCTGGCCGGCGGGCTTGCCGCCGTCCTTCTCGCCATCACCGCCTGCAGCACGAACAATGTGCTCAATGTGCGACCCGACGTCGATGTGGGCACCCGCACCGCCGCGGTCTCTGGCGGCGGAATGCAGGACCTCGTCCCGAACGATCCCTACCTTCAGCAGGCCGAAGCGGCACAGCAGCCCCCGGAGCTGGAGCAGCAACCCATCTATGCCGAGCAGCCGACCTATGCCGAGCAGTCGGCGGAACCCGAGCAGCCAGCCGAGGCGGAACAGCCCACCTACGTCTGGCAGTCAGGCGAAGGCGCTCCGCAACCGGCTCAACCCGTCGAGGAAACCCAGGTCGCCGGCCTACCGCCAGCGGAGTCGGGCTTGCCTCTGGCCGTCGTCGCCCCGTCTGAGCCGGAAACGCCGCCCCTGATGAGCGAGCCGGCCGAGCCGGTGGAACCTGTCGCGCCGGTCGTTGCCGCATATCCCCGCATGGATGAGCCGTCCGGCCCGCCGCCGGTTTCCGCCAGCGAAGCCGCCTGCCGGCGCGAGCTCAAGAAGCTCGGTGTCTCCTACCGCGATCTGACGCCCATCAACGATGGCGGCAGTTGCCGGATCGACCACCCCATCAAGGTGAGTGTGCTTCCCGGCGGCGTCGCGTTGAAGCCGGCCGCCACGCTCAACTGCCAGATGGCCCTGGCCTTCGCGAAATGGACCAAGGAAGAGCTGAACCCGGCGGCGCGCTCGCGCTATTGGAGCAGGATCAAGACGATCCAACAGATGTCGAGCTATTCCTGCCGCCGCATCAATGGCTCGAGCACCATGTCAGAGCATTCGAAAGGCAATGCCCTCGACATCGGCGTGATCGTGCTTG
>Ga0081539_10002685_pt1 | contig 24188 bp, 22 predicted proteins | sample TabmetS4T2R2_FD_71023 | JGI IMG/M metagenome (GOLD analysis project Ga0081539, IMG submission 71023) | Tabebuia heterophylla rhizosphere microbial communities from the University of Puerto Rico - S4T2R2 | ecosystem: Host-associated > Plants > Roots > Rhizosphere ...
GACGGGCGCGGCCCGGCCGACCATTCATCGGATTGCGCGATGCGAACTCGCAGGCAGCCGTTGAGGACGAGCATCGCCATCGGACCCCATCTTTCGTCGGCTCGGGCAGGCGCAGCCGGGCACTGTCAACGCTGGCGCTGAGATCCCCAGAAGCGACGGGTGAAAATTCCCCATTCCGATGGTGGATCGCACTGAGGAGAGGATGGGGCGTGCCACGGTGCTCGGAGCGGTCAAGGGACGCGCGCTGGCGCGCGCGCCGCAAGCGGTTTCATCCCTTGACCGCCCCTGCGCGCCGCGGCGGCGAGGAGCTGTCGGGGCGAAGGGCGCCCCGACAGTTCGACCGCGCCTCTTGCGGGTCGAACAAAGGGCTGTCTATGATGTCTGTTCATCCCGCCGCTTGGGGGGAGCGGCCGCGGCGGCGCGGCGCCTTGGGTCGTAGTGTGTCGGGGACGAGCTCGGCATGCCGGCGCAGACGATAGCCGGCGCCTTCTATGTGCACGACGTCGCGCTCGATAAACGCGGCTTGCAGCGGGTGGAGCTGCTCGCCTTGGGCCAAGCCTTCGATGGTGGTGATCTCGCGTCCCTCGACGAGCGCCGCCAGCGACAGGCACGATTTCACGCGCCTGCCGTCCATCAGCACCGTGCAGGCGCCGCACTGGCCGAGGCCGCAGCCCTTCTTCGATCCCGTGAGATGCAGATGCTCGCGCAATGCATCCAGCAGCGTCGTCCGCGGATCGAGCGTCAAGCGGTGCTGGACGCCGTTGACGCGCAGCACGATCTCGAGCGGCTCGGGCGCCGGACCGGCGGTCTGCGCGGCGGCGTCAGGTGGGGACCCAGGCAAGAGCTGTCCTCCGGCAAATCCTGCAAATGCCGTGCTGGTAGCCACGGCGCGCTCCAAGGCCGCTCGCCTGGTGATATCGGAGCTGTCGGGCCCCGAGCTTCCTGACTGCGCGGACTGATCCATGTGCCGCTCTCCGTTCGAGCCGGTTGCCGCGCCGTTGGAGCCGATCCACCGGCGGCGAAAACATGAACGCCAGCCCTTGGCGGCATGCGCGCTGGCGGGAATGCGCTGCGCCGCCGAAGCTGAACCGAGGCTAACGCGCCGTGGTGCGTCCCGCCGCGAACGCCAGCTGCGAGCAGCGGTTTCGACGCCACGATGCGCGTGGCCTGAGGGACCGATAACCTGCGATTATCGCCGGTGGCGCGCCCGCTCAGCTGGGGAAGGCAAGCCGGCGCAACCGCTTCGGGCACACGGGAAGCGCGGGCCATCCGATGGGCGGGTTCCCGTGTCGGCGACGCCTGCGCGAAGCCAGGCGGGGGCGCGCCATCCTCTCCGACCGGCCCGCGCGAGCGGCGGAGACACTTACTCTTTCGGAATTCCCGCCTCCGCGACGATCCGCGCCCATTGCACGAGCTCGCGCCGGTTGAACTCCGCCAGCCACTCCGGCGTGCTGGTCGTCGAGGTGATTCCCATCGTCGCGGTGAAGTGCTTCGTCTCCGCGCTCTCGCCGATGGCGACGATCTCGCGGTTGAGCCGCGCGATGATCGGCGCCGGGGTACGCGCGGGGACCCAGACGCCGTTCCACGAGGCGAAATCGAAGCCCGCGATGCCGGCCTCCTGCATGGTCGGCGCATCGGGCAGGATGTCGATCCGCCGCCCCGTGGTGACGGCGAGAGCGCGCAGGGTCCCGGCGCGCAAATGCTCCACCGCCGGACCGAGGTCCACCACCATGAAGTCCAGCCTCCCGGCGAGCAGGTCGGTGACCGCGGCGGGCGCGCCGCGGTAGGTGATCCTCTCCGCCTGGAAGCCGGCCATCGAGGTCAGCAGATAGGTGCCGGCGAGGCCGCCGGCGTTGCCGGTGCCGAAATTCAGCCGGCCCGGATTCGCCTGCGCATGGGCGAGGAATTCCCGCAGGTCACGCGCCGGGAAGTCCGCCTTCACCAGCAGTGCCAGGGCGTTGATGGTGATCAGGGACACCGGCGCGAAGTCGCGGATCGGGTCGTAGCCGGGATCGCGCAGCAGGTTCGGGTTGGCGGCATGGGTGGAGACGGAGCCGAAGAAGACGGTGTGCCCGTCCGGCGCAGCGCGGGCCGCAGCGCGCGTGCCGATGGCGCCATTGGCACCAGCCAGGTTCTCGATGGGGACCGCCTGGCCGAGGCTGCGCGCCAGGCGTTCGGCGTAGAAGCGGGCCACCGTGTCGGTGCCGCTGCCCGCCGGAAACGGGACGATGATGCGCACCGGCCGTGTCGGCCAGGTCTCCTGCCCAGCCACTCCGGAGGGCAGGGCAAGCAGCGGCAGCGACAGTGCTGCCGCGAGCGGGACGAGGCAGTGCCGACGCGGCAGCGCGCGTCGCTCGCGGGGTTGCGTCCGAAACCGGGTCATCGGGCTCTTCCTCCCTTCCTTGTCGTTGCAGGCGCCGCCATCGTCGGTGCCGGGCGCAGCGCGCCGGCCCGGCGTCAAACCGCGCCGGCTTCGCGCATGGCAGCGAGCTGCGCGGCGTCCAGGCCCAGCCAGTCGCGCAGCACCGCCGAGGTGTGTTCACCAAGCCGCGGCGGCGCCAGTTCGGCTGGGCGCGCCTCGGGGCCGAGCTTGAAGGGAAGGCCGAGCAGGCGCAGCGCGACGCCGTCCTCGCGCCGCGCGGCGACCGCCATATCGTTGGCCAGCGTCTGCTCGTGAGCGAAGACGTCCTCCATCGTGTTGATCCGGCTGACCGCGACGCCGCTCGACTCGAGCCGTGCGACCCACTCGGCGGCCGGGGCCGCGGCGAAGGCCGCCTCGAAGATCGGCACGAGGGTGGGCCGCTCCTGGACGCGCTGCGCCGGGGTGGCGTAGCGCGGGTCGTCGCGCAGGTCAGGTCGCCCGATCGCCTCGCACAGCCGCCGCCACGCCGCGTCGTTCAGCGCGCCGGTCATGATGTAGGCGCCGTCGGCGCAGCGAAATGCCTGGTAGGGGACGAGATTCCACAGGCTCGACCCCTCTCGGCGGGGGAGGATTCCGCCTTCGAGCCAGCCCACCGCATGGAAGCCGAGAAGCGAGAGGCCGGCTTCGAGCAGCGAGGTCTGGACGTGCCGCTCGAACGGCCGGCCCGCCGCGCGGGCGTAGAGCGCGGTCATCACGCCGCCGAAGGCGATCAGTCCGGTCGCCATGTCCACGGCGGAGGCGCCGATCCGCACCGGCCCGCCATCGGGCTCTCCCGTCACGCCCATCAGGCCGGAGAAGGCCTGCAGGATGCCGTCATAGCCGGGCCGGTCGCGCCACGGCCCGCGCGCGCCATAGGCCGAGACGGAACAGACGATGAGGTGCGGATGGCGCGCGAGCAGCGCCTCGGGCTCGACGCCCAGCCTCGCCGCCGTGCCCTGCAGGAAGTTCTGGACCAGCACGTCGGCGCGTGACAGCAGCCTATCAAGCAGATCGCGGCCTGCCGCGGAGCGCAGGTTCAAGGTGATGCCGCGCTTGCCGCGGTTGACGCTGAGAAAGCCGGCGCTCTCGCTCTCGGGTCCGACTAGCGGCGCCCAGCCCCGGCTCTCGTCGCCCTGGGGCGCTTCGACCTTGACCACCTCGGCGCCCATGTCGGCGAGCATCTGGCCGCAATACGGGCCGGCGAGCACGCGGCTGAGGTCGATCACGCGGATACCGGCGAGCGGCTTGGTCGCGTCGTTCATCGCCTGCTCTTCTCTCGCTCCTGCCGCGCCGGCGCCTCGGGTGCGCGCATGCCAGGCAGCACCAGGCTGCTGGTGCGGGCGAGGTCGGGGTCGTGCTCGATGGTCTCGTAGATGAAGCGGTCGCCGCGGTAGAGCGAGACATGGCCGAACACGAACCGGCCGGTTTCGTCGACCCGCCAGCTCCGGATGCGGACCAGCGCCGCAGTAGGGGCGCAGTGCAGCAGGGTGGCGGTGGCGTGGTCGGCGTAGGCCAGGGTGATCTCGATGCGGCTCTCACTCAGCCGCACCTCGCCATGGTCGAGGATGAGCCGCAGGAGCTTGGTGCTCTCGTCCGCGCCGACCGGGAAGCACTCGTAGAGCGGGGCGGCGAGCAGCACGGCGAGCAGGGCGAATGGTTCGCCCTCGTGCAGGTGCAGCTTGCGGACGCGGACGTAGTCCGGGTAGAGCGGCGTGGCGACGGCGCCGAGCTCGGGCGGAATCCGCCGAAGCCTGTCCCGCCCGAGGATCTGGATCGTCTGCCCCGGAGACAGTTCGAGCCGGTCGTTGATCGCCGCGCGCAGGCCGAGATTCTCGCGCACGGGGCGCACGTCCTCGGTGACGAAGGTGCCCCGGCCGCGGGTGCTGACGATCAGCCTGTCGGCGGCGAGCACGCCGAGCGCCTCGCGCACGGTGACCGGGGCGACCTGGTACTGCTTCGCAAGCTCCTGGATGGTCGGCAGCTGCGTGCCGGGGGGCCATTCGCCGTCGTTGATTCGGCTGCGCAGGCCGCTGGCGAGGCGGACATAGAGCGAGATCCGGCCCAGCTCGGCCGGCGGCTGCGGCGCGAGATCGGGCATGGGCGTGTCAGCCACCGGGCGTTTTGCGCCGCATCAGCGCATTGCGACGGCAGGTCGCGACCACCTCGCCGCGTTGGTTGATCGCCGTGTGCTCGAACTCGACGATGCCCGCATCCTGGCGCGATCTGCTCTCGCGCTTGCCGATTACGACCGTGCGGCTCTTCAGCGTGTCGCCGTGAAAGACCGGCTTCGGGAACCGCATGTCGGTCATGCCGAGATTGGCAACCGTGGTGCCGAGCGTCGTGTCGTTTACCGTCATACCGATCATCAGGCCGGCGGTGAACATGCTGTTGACCAGACGCTGGCCGAACTCGGTCGTCGCCGCGAAGTGCTCGTCGAGGTGCAGCGGCTGCGGGTTCAGCGTCAGCGCGCTGAACAGCACATTGTCCATCTCGGTCACGGTGCGCGACCAGGGATGGTCGAACACCTGCCCGACGCTGAATTCCTCGAAGTGCAAGCCCGCCATGCGCAGCCCTCCCCTGCCCCCTACCGTCCTGCGTAGCGCAAAAACACTAAAGTTGCAACTTTGATGTTTTTACGTTAGGGGGGCGGACGGCAACGGAGGAATTCGGGCCATGGACTTCTCCTTCACGGCCGAGCAGAGCGCGATCGGCGAGAACATCGCCCGCATCTGTGCCCGCTTCGGCGACACCTACTGGCTCGCCCGCGACCGCGACGGCCGCTTCCCCCACGAGTTCGCGAAGGCCTTCTCCGAGGCCGGTTGGTTCGGCGCCATCTTCCCCGAGGCGGTCGGCGGCGCCGGCCTCGGCCTGACCGAGGCCGCGATCATCATGCGCGAGGTCGGGCGGTTGGGCCTCGCCGCCTGCTCCTCGCTGCACATGAACATGTTCGGCGCGCAGCCGATCGTGAAGTTCGGGTCGGCCGAGCAGAAGCGCCGCTTCCTGCCGCCGCTGATCGCCGGCACCGACCGCGCCTGCTTCGGCGTCACCGAGCCCGACGCAGGGCTCAACACGACCGCCATCCGGACCTTCGCGCGCCGGCAGGGCGACCGCTACGTGGTGCACGGCCGCAAGGTTTGGACCTCCACCGCGCAGGTGGCGAACAAGATCCTGTTGCTGACACGCACCCAGACACTCGAGGAGAGCCCCAAGCCGACCCTCGGCATGACGCTGTTCTACACCGACCTCGACCGCAGCAAGGTGGATGTGCGGCTGATCGAGAAGATGGGCCGCAAGGCCGTGGACTCGAACGAGCTCGCGATCGACGGCCTCGAGATTCCGGTCGAGGACCGGATCGGCGAGGAGGGGCAGGGCTTCCGATACCTTCTGCACGGGCTGAACAGCGAGCGCATCATTGTCGCCGCCGGCTTCCTCGGCGCCGCTTCCTACGTGCTGGAGAAGGCGGCGAACTACGCGAAGGAGCGCGTGGTGTTCGGCCGCCCGATCGGCATGAACCAGGCGATCCAGCACCCGCTGGCCGAGATCTGGATCGGCATCGCCGCGGCCGAGCTGATGCTGTTCAAGGGCGCCGCGCTCTACGATTCGGGGCAGGCGTGCGGCGCCGAGGTCAACGCCGCCAAGTACCTCGCCGCCGAGGTGTTCTTCAAGGCCGCGACCCGCGCGGTGCGCACCCATGGCGGCATGGGCTACGCCAAGGAGTTCCACGTGGAGCGCTACTTCCGCGAGGCCCCGCTGTCGCTCTTCGCCCCGGTGAGCCAGGAGCTGATCCTGTGCTACATCGCCGAGCGCGCGCTCGGGCTGCCGAAATCCTACTGACCGCCGCCGCCATGTGGCCGATCCGCTCCTTCCTGTTCGTCCCTGCCCATCGCCGCGACTGGGTGGGCAAGGCGGTCCGCCAGGCGCCGGGCGCCGTGGTGCTCGACATCGAGGATTCGGTGCCGATCGAGGAGCGGCCGCGGGCGCGCACGCTTCTCGCCGAGGAGATCGCCGAGCTGCGCGGCGCCGGTGTCGGCGCGGTGGTTCGCATCAACCCCTTCTCCGGCGAGACCGAGGCGGAGATCGCGGCGGCGACCGCCGAGGGCCTCACCGCCCTCATGCTGCCCAAGGCCACCACCGCAGCCGAGGTGCAGGCCGTGCACGATCTGCTCAGCTACCAGGAGGGGCGGGCCGGCCTGCCGCGCGGCTCGGTCGCGATCCTGCCGCTGCCGGAGACGGCGCAGGGCCTGCACGACGCCCATCTGCTGGCGAGGGCCAGCGCCCGCGTGAAGGGCATCGTCGGCGTGATCAGCGGTCCGGTCGCCGCCGACGTCGCACGCGCCTTCGGCTTCCGCGCCAGCCTGGCCGGCACCGAGCAGCTCTACATGAACTCCAAGCTGGTGCTCGACAGCCGCGCCGCCGGCGCGCCCTACCCGATCGCCGGCGTGTTCGGCGTGCCGATCGACGACCTCGCCGCGACCGAGGGCCTGATCCGCCGCGCACGCGACCTTGGCTACAGCGGCGTCTGCGTCATGCACCCCTCGCATGTCGCGCTCGCCAACGCGGTGTTCCGCCCGACGCCGGAGGAGGTCGCCTACTGCAGCGGCCTGCTCGCCGCCTTCGACGACGCGGAGCGCCGCGGCCTCGGCGCCGTAACCTACCGCGGCGCGATGGTGGACTACGCCATGTTGCCGCTCGCGCGCGAGCTGGTCGAGGAGGCGCGGCGCCTCGGCATGGCCGGCGGATGAATTCCGGGGAGGGCGGGAGGCGCGGACGATCCTTCGCCGCGACGCTGCCGGCCGCAGCACGCCCCTTCCCGCGCGGTCGGTCAGGCAGGATCGGAGGACGGCAAGGATGGCCGAGCAGGCTTCGAGGACTGGGTCGAGCGCCCGTGGGGGGAGCATGGCGGGGGAACGGATCAAGACGATCTACGCCCAGGCGCGCCGTCCCGGCACGGACAGGATTGCCTTCATCGGCGCCTGGCGCGAGCACGGCGGAATCGCAATGCAGCGGCAAGACTACTTCGGCAAGGTCGTCCGTTATGTCCAGAGCGATGCCCTTGCCACCTCGGGCAGCCTCTCGGGAGAGGCGCGAGCCTATGACGGCGTCGGCGAGATCGTCTTCTCGAGCCTGGAAGACCTCGACGAGGCGAATGCGTCGGCGGGCCGCAACGAGATCGTCGTGCCGCACGGCCGAAGGATCTTCGGCAGCCCCGTTCCCGTCTCGATGACCGCTCGGGAATCGGTCGAGTGGTTCGACCACCTCGCCTCGGCGAAGGTCTATGTCCTCGTCAAACGGCATCCCTCGCTGTCGCGCGGCGCCTTCGAGGAGGGATGGGCTGAGGCCTGCACGCGCTGGAGGGAGGACCCCGCTGTGCGCGCGGATGTTCGCAGCTATGCGCGGTCCGTTGCGATACCGCCGGACTCGGAGTTCGACGGCGTCGAGGAGATCACGTTCGACACGCTCGCCGCCGCACGGCGCGCGCATGTCGCTGGCGAGTTCCTCGTGCGGTCCCTACCGATCTGTCAGGGGTCGGTCGCAATCCTGACGCGGCAGGTCGTGCTGCTCGATGCGCAACTGTTCGACCGACGGGCCACGCATCCCCGGTCTTGCGATAGGGGAGAAACCGGATGAGACGGACCGCCCGCCGAATCGTCCTGAAATCGCGCCCTCGGGGCCTGCCCACTCCGGACAATTTCGAGATCCAGACGGTCGAGGTGCCGGCGATCGGGGAGGGCGAGATCCTGGTCAGGAACGAGTATCTCGGATTGGCGCCCTCCTCCCGCATCCGCATGAGCGAGATCGGATCGGAGACCTCCTATGACCAGCCAACGCCGATCGGCGGCGTGATTCACGGCCAGTCGCTCGGCCGTGTCGTCCAGTCGCGCCATCCCGGATACAGGGAGGGCGAGCAGGTCGTGCTGAACGCCGGTGGCTGGCAGGAGATGTCGGTTTCGGATGGCGCGCTCGCCGTCCATGTCGACGATACGAAGGCAAAGGCGACGCTGTGGCTCGGCGCCCTCGGCGTCTCCGGGCTGACGGCCTATGCCGGACTCTTCGGGGTCGGCGATCTGAGGCCGGACGACACCGTGGCGGTGTCGGCCGCCTCGGGCGCCGTCGGCGCCATGGCCGGCCAGATCGCGAAGGTGAAGGGCTGCCGCGTCATCGGGATCGCCGGCGGCGCGGACAAGTGCCGCTACATAGGTCAGGAGCTTGGCTTCGACGCGGCCGTCGACTATCGCGCGCCGGATTATGAAGCTGCGCTGCGCACTGCCTGCTCGGGCGGCGTTGACCTGTTCTTCGACAATGTCGGCGGCAAGATCCGTGCGGACATGCTTGGCTACATGAACAACTTCGGCAGGATCGTCGTATGCGGCATGATCGCCGAGTACAACAGCCTTGCCTCCAGCACCGGCCCGAGCTGGCTTCCGATCCTGACCAGGCGGCTGACCGTGCGCGGCTTCCTGATGCGCGACCACATGCATCTCCATGAGGCCTTCGTCAGCGACGTCAGCCGTTGGATCGGCGAAGGCAGGATCACGCCGCGCGAGGATATCGTCGAAGGCTTCGAGAACACGCCGGCCGCGTTCATCCGCATGCTGAGCGGAGGAAACTTCGGCAAGACGATCGTCCGTCTCTGAACGCCTTCGGGCGCCGCCCCGCGTCCCGACACGGCGTCCCGCCATCCCGGGCCGGAGCAGAACCGGTGCCGGTTCCTCTACGCCGTCAGTCGAGCGAGATCCGCTCGCGCCGCGCGAGCTCGCCGAACACGCGCTGGTCGTCGCGCACGGTCTGCGAGAGCTGCTCCGGCGACACCGCCCAGGGCAGCACGCCGAGCGACGAGAGCCGCTCGCGGACCTCCGGGTCGGGCAGCAGCTGGGTCACCTCCGCGTTGATGCGGTCCGCCACCGGCCGCGGCGTTCCGCGCGGCGCGAAGAGGGCGATCCAGGCCTTGAGCTCGAAGTCCGGCGGGCCGCCGGCCTCCCGCACCGTGGGCACGTTCGGGAAGTTCGGATGCCGCGTCGGTGCGCTGATCGCGAGGTACTTGACGCGCTGCGCGCGGTACATCGGCCCCGTGGTCGCGGGAGAGCCGAACGCCCAGCCGAGCTCGCCATTGGCGATGGCGACGAAGACCTGCGGCGTGTCGCGGACGGGAACGTGGGTCATCCGCACGTTGTTGGCGCCTTCCAGCATGACGCCGCCGAGATGCATGTGGCTCGCGACGCCCGAGGAGCCGTAGGTCAAGGCCCCGTTCCGCGCCCGCGCCGCGGCGATCAGGTCGGCGACGTTCGTCCAGGGCGAGTTCGCCGCGACGGTGACGAAATAGTGCGTCTGGTAGATCCCGGCGACCGGCTCGAAATCCTGGAACTCGAAGGGCAGCCGGCGGAACACGAAGGGTTGCAGCCCGAACTGGAGGTTGTCCGTCTGCAGCAGCGTGTGGCCGTCCGGCGCCGCGCGCTTCACCGCCTCCACGGCGGTCCAGCCATTCGCGCCGGGCCGGTTCTCGACGGTGACGGGCTGACTCCAGCGCTGGCTCAGCTTCTCGTTGATGACGCGCTGCACGACGTCCGGCCCGGTGCCGGCGGGATACGGCATCGCGATCCTGACCGGCTTCGCCGGGAAGGTCTGGGCCGAGGCCGGTGCGGCCCCCGCGGCGGTGGCCGCCGCCGTCGCGGCAACCAGGGCTCTGCGCGTGATCATCCAAACGTCTCCTCCGGACCTTCGGCCTCGGGCATTGGTTTGGGCGGGGGTGCAGCACGGTGGCGCAACTCGCCCGCTGCTCCCGGCCCGTCGCGATCCGCTGCTTCGCCGCCCATCGCTGGCGACGGAATCCCTGCGGGTCGAAGGCCGCGGATGACGAGGCTGCGCGCCCAGCGCTGCTTGGCTCCCGCCTTGCCTGGCGATGCTACTTCGTGCCAGCGAGGCGGCACAACGCGACGGCGGAGCCCAGGTATAATGTTGCATTATCGCGGATTGGGCGCTCCGGCCTTCGCCGTGTCCGGTTGTCGCGCCTGGACGGTGCCGCCACTCCATCTCTCGTCCTGCCGTCCAACGTCACTGCAGGGCCGCCCGCGAGCAGCTCGCGCCGTGTCACCTCAGGACGACGCCCTCGCCCCCGCTCTGCCGGTTGAAGGCCTGATACGCATCGCCTGGACCGCAGCCCGGATCAGTCCGTCACGCTGATATTGTTCTCCCGGATCACGGCGCTCCAGCGCTCAGCCTCGGCAGCGATCAGGGCGCTGACCGCATCGCCGGTCCGGATGTCGGCTTGGAAGCCGAGGGGGATGAAGCTGTCCTGGAAGCTCGCATCCTCGACTGCCTTCGTGATGCTGGCCGCGAGCCGCGCCACCACGGGCGCAGGCGTGCCGGCCGGGGCCATATAGGCGTACCACAGCCGCGGATTGAACTCGGGGAGCCCCAGTTCCCCCATCGTCGGGACATCCGGCAGGTTGACCGCGCGCCGCCCGGACGTGACGGCCAGGATCCGAACGCGGCCTTCGTTGCGCAGCGGCGCGACCTCGACAGTCGAGGCGAACATCATCTGGGCGAAGCCGCCGGCCACCCCCTGGATGCCTTCCGGATTGCCCCGGTAGGGGATGTGCACGCCGGTACCGCCGAGCTCCTTCAGCAGCCTCACGCTCGTCAGCTGCGCGATGGTGCCGACGCCAGCCGTCGCGAAGGTGATGCCGTCGGGCGTCTTCGCCGCGGCCGCGAGATCGGCGATGGAGCGGATATTCGACCGGGACGATACGATCAATACCAGGGGAAAGCCGCCGATGCCGACGATCGGGGTGAAGTCGCGCAACCCGTAAGACAGGTTGTCGCGCAGAACCGTCTGTATGATGCCGGCGACGTTGAGCATGAAGAGCGTGTGCCCATCTGGCGCCGATCGGGCGACCGCGAGCGCGCCGATGGTGGTCGACGCGCCCGGGCGGTTCTCGACGATGACCGACTGCCGCAGCTCGCCGCTCATCGTGGCGGCGACGCGGCGACTGATGGAATCGTCCGTGCCGCCCGGCGCATTCCCGATGACGATGCGCACCAGGCGCGTCGGGAATGTCTCGTCGGCCGCCGCCGCCGACCGTTCGAAGGCACGTCCCGCGGCAATCGCAGAAGCGCCGCGGACGAGACCCCTGCGACTGATCATCCTTGCACTCCCCCAGACACCTTCTCGTTCGGGCGCAGCCTGGCTGGTCCGCGCTGCTGCGTGATCGGCGCGTCAGCCTACATTCAGTGATGCAACAGCCGAAAGTTCGCTCCGGTCGCGGCGATAGCCGGCGGTTATCGGGGCGACGCGGATGGCTGCCGCCGCTCGCACACCCCTCTTGTCCGGCTGCGCCGGCCGTTCGTGGCTTGGCGACGCGTGCTGGCGATGCGAGCCCTATAATATCGCATTATCATGGACGTTTCCCGGCGCCTTGACGGTCACCACCCGGCTCGAACAACTACCGAGACTCCCGGACAGAGGAAGCTCCAATGTCGAAGCCGGAACCTGATTGGGATCCCCTCGATCCCGCCCACCACGGCGACCCGACAAAGATCCACGCTCACCTGCGCGAGAACTGCCCCGTCGCGTGGAGCGACCGGTTCGGCGGCTTCTATGCGCTGACCCGCTACCAGGACGTCACCAGGGCGGCGCTGGACTACGAGACCTTCACGAGCGCCCAGAAGACCACCATTCCGGATGCGACCGGCCCTGATCGTCCGCCGCGCGCTCCGGTCGAGGTGGACCCTCCGCTCCATGGCGAGTTTCGCGATCTGCTGAACAGGTTCTTCACGCCGGACCGCATCCGCCTGCTCGAGCCGGTGATCCGCCGGACCGCGCGCGAGCTGCTCGGGCGATGCATCGCCTTGGGCGAAACCGACGCCGTCGAGTCCTTCACGTTCTTCATGCCGATCCAGGTGCAATGCACCTTTCTCGGCATCTCGGTCGAGGACGCGCACAAGATCAAGACCATCGTGAACCGGATCATCGATGCCGGCGCGGCTGCGGACATGGTCGCCCACAAGGAGGCGAACGATGCCATCTACGCCTACATCGATGGCGTGATCGACGCGCGGCGCAAGGCGCCCTACGATCCGAACGACGTGATCAGCGCGCTGCTGCATGAGACGGTCGGCGGACGCAATCTCACGCACGAGGACATCGCCGGCGTGATACGGCTCTTCCTGCAGGCAGGCCATGGCACGACGACGAACGCGCTCGGCAGCATGATCCGCCATCTCGCCGCGACGCCGAAGGATCAACAGCGCCTGCGGGAGGAGCCCAAGCTGATTCCACAGGCGATCGAGGAGATTCTCCGCGTCTGGACGCCGGTGCGGGTCGTCGGACGCAAGACGACTTGCGATGTCGAGATCGCGGGCAGGAGCATTCCCAGGGGGTCCAAGGTCGGGCTGATGGTCGCAGCGGCCAACCGCGACGCCGCCGTCTTCGAGGACCCCGACACTGTGAATTTCGACCGCAGACCCAACCGGCATATCGCGATGGGCCACGGCGTCCACCGCTGCGTCGGGGCGTCCTTGGCGCGTGCGCAGCTGCGGATCGCACTCGAGGAGCTGTTGTCCATGACGGACGATTTCGTCCTCGTGGGCGAACCCGAGTTCAGCACCTGGACCCATCTCGGACCCTCCAAGCTTCCGGTGCGGTTCACCGCGCGTTCGACCGATGCGGCAAGCACCAACATCCGTGCCGGCCACCGGGAACTCGCCATGACCATCGGGGCGAGTCGGCCCTTGGCCGAGCGCATCATCGAACTCGAGCTGCGCGCGCGAGATGGCATTGCCTTGCCCGAATGGACACCGGGCGCTCATATCGATCTTGTGCTTCCGGGGGACATCACCCGATCCTACTCGCTGGTGGGCGATCCCGCCGATCGCGAGACGTGGCGAATAGCCGTTCTGCATGAGACGGCGGGACGCGGCGGGTCTGCGGCGATCCACCGGATGAAGGCGGGGGATGGGTTGCGCGTCCGCTGGCCGCGCAACAACTTCGCACTGACGAGCGCGGAGAGCTTCCACTTCTTCGCCAGCGGCATCGGCATCACCCCGATCCTGCCGATGATCGAGGCCGCACGCGCGCAGGGAATACCGTGGCGGCTGGATTACGTCGGACGCAGCCGCAACACGCTTGCCTACCTCGAACGTATCGCCCCGCTTGCCGAAGCGCAGGTTTACTTCACGTCGGAAACCGGAAGGCCGGATCTTGCCGCGCTGCTCGCGGAAACCGGGCCCGAAGCTGCGGTCTATGCATGCGGCTCGCAAGGATTTCTCATCGATCTGGAGGCCGCGGCAATCAAGGCGGGCCGGTCACTCCACATGGAATGGTTCGCGCCGAAGCCGGGCGCACGCCAGGCCGCGGAGGGTTCTCTGGAGGCGTTCACCGTCCGGCTCGATCGCTCGAACATCGAGGTCACGGTGCTGCCCGGCCAGTCGATTATAGACGCATGCGCCGAAGCTGGAGTGACCATCCCCTCCTCGTGCTTCGAAGGCACTTGCGGTGCGTGCCTGTCAACGGTGTTGGAAGGGGTGCCGGACCATCGGGACTCGTTCCTGCTCCCCAGCGAACGCAGCTCGAACACGCTCATCGCGCCCTGCGTCTCCAAGTCCATGACAGGACGACTGGTCCTCGACTGGTAGAGCGGCCTTCGCAGCACCACGCTGCATGATAACTGCCGGGAATGCCGCAAGGACCAAGCCGGCCGGAGGAACAGACAGCCGATCGCGGGCGGAGCACGCCGCAAGCGACGAACCGCGAGGGCTTTCCGAATCAGGGCGCCGTTGCGGTGGACGGGTCCGCCTGTGCGTGTCCGCGCCGGGCGCGGCGACCGCCCTGCCCCGCAGGAGGTTGCTGCTGAACTCCGTGGCCCACAGCTCCCGCCGTCCGGGCTGAGCGCGACGCCGTTCGCCATCGCGAGGCGTGGAAACACGGGCGTGATCGTCGCGAGATCCGGCGAGACGCAGTGGACGCCTCCATCGGATCCGTGGGCCACGCTGCGCTCTAACAGGCATAGGCCTGGGGCGCCTCGTACTGGATTTCGATCACCCTCCCACTAGGCCGTCTGTCCGCCGTCAATGACCATCGCATGTCCGGTGACGAAGGCGGCCGCATCGGAACACAGCCAGACGACGGCTGCGGCGATCTCCTCGGGCCTGCCCATCCGGCCGACCGGCTCCTGCGCGACCACCCTCTCGCGCCCCTCGGGAGTGCCGCCGCTGAAGCGGTCCATCATCGGCGTCTCGACGATCCCGGGGCATACGGCGTTGATGCGGATGTTCGACTTCGCGTAGTCCAGCGCCGCCGCCTTGGAGAGGCCGACGACGCCGAACTTGGCGGCGCAGTACGCGGCCTGGCCGGCGAAGCCCTTGACGCCGGCACCCGAGGAGGTGTTCACGATCGCGCCGCCACCTTGCTTCAGTATCAGCGGGATCTCGTGCTTCATGCAGAGGAACACGCCGCGGAGGTCGATTCCGACGATCCGGTCCCACTCTTCCTGCGCAAGATCGGCCGCCACCTTGATGGGCTGTTCGACGCCAGCGTTGTTGAAAGCGAAGTCCAGACGGCCGAAAGTCTCGACCGCCTTGTTCAGCGCGGTCTTCACCTCCTCCTCCCGCGACACGTCACACCGGACGGCGAGCGCGCCTGCGCCGGCCTCTTGGATCATGCGGGCTGTTTCGTGGTTGCCTTGCTCCAACACGTCGGCAACCACCACGCTCGCACCTTCGCGCGCGAAGGCCAGCGCGGCAGCCCTGCCGATGCCGTTCGCCGCCCCGGTCACGAACGCGACTTTCCCGGAGAATGGTTTGCTGCGATCGCTCATTGCGCTGCTCCTTGTCCTTCAAGCGGTGCCTGCCGCGCCGGTTAGGGGCGGGCCACCACTTTGAGCGCGTCGCGGCCCCACGGCGTCACCCTCGCGACCGACATCGCGCACGGCCTGACGATCGGCATCTTTCCCGCCTGTCTCATCCGTCTCGGTCGCGCTCAGGGAGCCCGCTCGCCCCAGGCTAGTTGATCGTGATGCCGGCGGCCTGGACAACGCGAGCCCACTTGTCGATCTCGGCGCGCAGGAAGGCCGCGAACTCATCCGGGGTGGAGCCCATCAGCTCACTGCCATCGGTGCCCAGCTTGCTGATCGTCGCTGGATGCCGGAGCACCGTTCGGATGCCCTCGTTGAGCGCGAGGACGATTCGTGCCGGTGTATTGACCGGCGCGACCACACCCACCCAGTTCAACGCCTCGAAGCCAGGATGGCCGAGCTCTGCGATGGTCGGGATGTCTGGCATGCTGCGCATGCGCCGCAACGACGTCACCGCCAGCGCCCGCAGTTCCCCTGATTGCAGCATTCCTTGCACGGCTAGCGGGTTGGCGAAGAACAGATCGACGCGGCCGCCAAGAAGATCCGCCAGCGCCTGCGGCACGCCGGGATAAGGGACCATCAGCAGGTCAACGCGGGCCTCCGCGGCAAGCATCCCGCCCGCCAGGTGACCACCCGTGCCAGTACCCGGATGACCGACACTGACGCGCCCCGGCCGGGCCCGCGCCTCGGCGAGCAGCGCCGGCAGCTCCTGCCAGCTCGCATCCCTGCGGACGACCAGCAGGTTCGGCTGCTGCGCGATCGTCGTGACCGGCGCCAGGTCCCGCAGCACGTCGAAGGGCATCGAGGGATAGAGGCTCGGATTGATGGCGAGATTCGCCGTCTGCCCCATGCCGATCGTGTAGCCGTCTGGCGCCGCCTTGGCGACAAGGCCCAGCCCGATGTTTCCGCCGGCGCCGGGACGGTTCTCCGTCACCACCGTCCAGCCAGCGACCTCGGCGAGCCGCTGTGCGATCTCGCGGGCGGCGACATCCGTGCTCCCGCCCGGCGCGAAAGGCACGATCATCCGGATGGGGCGGCTCGGCCAGGTCGGCGCCTGCGCCACAGCGCGCCCTCCGAGAGCAGGCGCTGCCAATGCCAAAAGGGCGCCAAGCAGAGGGCGTCTGCCTGGAATGCGTGCCATCGGACCCTCACTTCTGATTGGTTCCTTGAACCTCGCGCGCGGATGCGCCGCGGCCAGGGACACGGCCACATCGCGAGGGGCGCTTCATCCCGCGAGGCCACGCAGCAGCGCCGTAGCGTCGTCGAGGCGCTCCAGATCGCGGGCCATCCGGACCACCGCGCTGATGCGCTCCGTCGGCGGCGGTGCGACGGCGACCGCCGCACAGTCGCGGAACTTCCGCGCGATGTCGTCCCAGGACAGCGGCGCCTCCAGGCTGCCGGGGATCGCGGTGCCCGTCCGCTCGAAGCGCCGTCCGTCCTGCGTGGTTATCTCCACGCGGCCCGGCGGCAGTTCCAGCTTCCAATCCAAGGCCGGATCCCGCAGCGGGACCACCTTGCGCGCCGCGGCAAGGATGCGCCGGTCCTTCAAGGCGGCTTCCGTGAAGTCGCCGATGCCCATACCGCGTCGCACCGCAGCGACGGCAACGAGGAAGGGAAGGCTGAACCTCGCGTCCACCAGCGTCGTGGGAGCGCGGCGCACGTCCAGCGGCTCGCACATCAGCGCGTGGTAGTCGCCGACGTGCACGCGGATGTCCACGATATCGTCGGCGTCGAGATCGTGCTGGGTAACGAGCTGGATGGTGGCGTGAATGTGGCTGTGCGAGGTGCCGACCGACGGCCACGCCTTGTAGAGCGTGAATGCGCCGCGGTAGTCGCGCCCGAGGTCCTTGAGGATGCCGGCGATGTCGTACTGGCCGCGGAAGTAGCAGTCGAAAACGCCGTGCTGGCCCTGGAAGAGGCGCTCGATGCCGCCGATGCCCTTCTCGGCGAGCAGGGTGGCAACGACGGCGCCCTTGGCGGAGAAGCCCGCATAGAGTCCGCGCAGGTCGCTGCCGGTGCCAGCGACCATCTCCATGATCCCGCTCGACTGCATGCTGGCAATGCCAAGCGCGGCGACCATGCGGTCGCAGGGGAAGCCGAGGACTCGGCCCGAGGCGGCGGTGGCCGCGAACACGCCGAGCACGCTGGAGAGGTTCCAGTCCTTCCGCCAGCCCAGATTGCAGCGAAGACGGGCGAACAGATCCTGTCCGGCGGCGACGGCTGCGATCAGGTCCTGCCCCGAGACACCGCCGCGCCGTTCGGCAATGGCGAGGACGGCCGGTACGATCGAACTTGAGGCGTGCTGTCCCCAAACGGTCTGATCGTCGTAGTCGAGGCAATGCGCCATCGCGCCATTGGCGAAGGCCGCCATCTCCGCCGGTGCCTTGCCGCCGAACGCGAGTACCGAGCTCTCCGGCCGTCCGCCGTTCTCGCGAACCATCTCGATCGCGCCACGGACGGCAGGCTCCTGGCCACTCGCCGCCAGGATCACGGCGAGCGTGTCCAGGATGCTCTTCTTCGCGGCATCGGTCGCCTCGCCGGGGAGATCCGCGTAGCGTGTCCCGGCGACGCAGCGCGCGAGGTGATGGACCAGGTCTTCGGAGGGCGCCGCGGCAGGGCAGGCGGATACCGATGCGCCGGTGCCTCCGATGTTCCTCCCAGCTGCCACGGCATGTTCCTGCACGCTCATCGCGTCATCGGTTCTAGGCCAAGAGCGCAGCGCGGCGACAGCACTACCGGGGAAGAGCGATAGCCTGACGCTATCGCCGGCGGTGAGCCGGATCGGCGGCCGCACGTTCCACCCCCCCGCATCAGCCGCGGTGTCACCGGCTTCGCGCCGAGGTGCTCAAGCATCATCGCCGCGCTCCAGACGTCCTCAGCCGGGCATCGCCAGAATTTCGTCCTCCGCGATGCGCGCTCCCCGCATCCGCGCGCCCCAGCTGGCCGCGCCGATACGCGGCGTCAGCACGACATTCGGTTGCTCGTCGAGGCGCTGCGGCACGGCGTACTCGCCCTCCGGCACGTCGAGCCCGGCACCGACACAATGAACCCCAGCCTTTCCAGCAGGCTCGTCCGTTCGGCATCCGCGGCATCGGCCGGCAGATCCTCGTAGCGCGCCTTGGCAACGGCATCGGCGCGGCCGAGCGACGCGCCCGCGGCGTCAGACATGATGTCTCCTCGATCGACTTGGGTCGCATTGCAGTCGCGCCGCCTTGCCCGGGCCGGTCCGGGGTCGGCTCGAGCCGAACGGCGCTCTAACCGTCGAGCTTGATGCCCAGGCTGCGGATCAAGGGCTGCCAGATCGCCTTGTCGGCCTGCCACCGACGGGCGAAGGTCGCCGGGTCGCTCGCCGGCACATCGAGCCCCAGCTCCTCGTAGCGCGCCCGGACCGCGGGTTCGGCGAGCGCCTCGCCGAGCAGCGCCGACAGCCGCTCGACAGCGGCATCCGGCGTGGCCCGCGGCACGATGAGGCCTTGCCACGCGCCGGCGGCGAAGCCGGGCAGCCCCTGCTCCGCCATCGTCGGCACATTCGGCAGGTTTGCCAGCCTCGCCTCGGAGAAGACGGCCAGGGCGCGGATCCGGCCGGCACGGATCATCTCCGCCCCGGTGGTGTAGTCGATCACAATGCTGCCGACGGAGCCCGCCAGCACATCGTTCAGCGCGGGACCCATGCCACGATAGGGAATGTGGCTGAGGCGCGCGCCGGACTCGCGGGCGAGCCGCTCCATCGCCAGATGCAGGGGACTGCCGATACCGGGACTGGCATAGGGGACCGGCTCCGCGGCGGCCCTGGCGCGAGCGAGATACTCGCTGGCCGAACGCAGCGGCGAATCCGCCCTCACGGCCAGCAGTATATGGATGCCCGCACAGAGGCTGACCGGACGGAAGTCGCGATCGGGGTCATAGGCCAGGCGGTGGTAGACGACCGGATTGATGATCAGCGTGCCGTTGTCCGCGTTCATCACGCTGTAGCCGTCCGGCGCCGATTTCGCGAGCACCTCGGCGCCCAGGGCGCTGCCCGCCCCCGGCTTGTTGTCGATCACAACCGGCTGGCCGATGCGGGTCGAGATGGACTGGCCGAGCAGGCGGGCGACCAGGTCGGTGGCGCCGCCGGGCGGATAGCCGACGATCCAGCGTATGGGACGATCCGGGTAGGCGGCCAGGGCCGGCCTCGCCAGGCCGCCGACCATGACGCTGGCCGCGAGCGCTTGCCGTCGGGTCGCTATTGAAGCCGCCATGGGTGTCTCCTCCTCCCTATCCGGGCCCGCCTCGCAGGACAGGCACTTGAAATTGCGCCAGTCTTCAGGAGATACGCTGGCGCGTACGCACCGGTGGGCGTGCCAATGGAAGCAATCGCGCCGAGCCGGGCGCGTGGCGCATCGATAGGGGGAATGCGGGTGGACGGCTTTCCAGCGGAGCTCGGAACAACGCTCGGACTCCCTCTACCCGGATCGCGCAAGCTTCTCGGCTCGCCGCTGCGTTGCCGCACTGTAGAGGGAGGCACTTATCCCCCGACAACAGGGGCGTAAGGGACGCGATAACCTCCAGCTATTGCCGATCTCCGCGGCGATTGACCGCCTAGGGGCATGAGACGAGAAACATCGGGAGCATGGCGGCGCGCTTGGGGCGATGCGTGACGCGGCGGCCGTCGCCGGAGGGAACGCGCGTCGCATTCGCGGCCGCCGCGTGCAGGAACGAACTCGCGAAGAGCTGCGCCGTGCGCCTGCCGATCCCGGAAGCGGCACCGGTGATGACGATGCGGCGCCCGTCGAGCCGGCCTACCGGCATCCGCCCCGGTGCCGCCGGTGCCTCGGGTCCATGGTCATCCTCCCTGCATCCTTGTCCCCGCCGCGGTCCGGGCTTGCCGGTGCCGTTCCCCACAACGGCGGTCGCTGATCGGGCGGATCGGAAGCGTCTCCTGCGCCCCAGCTGGGGGTGGTCATGGCGCTGCGATGTCGGCTAGAGCGGTTTCGACGGAACTGGAATCAGAAGAAGAAAGAGTGGGGGCGGAGAGAACTCCGCCCCCACACCCCCACCTCCTTTTTTTGGCTTATTGGCGCTGGCTCCTCCCTCACTCTCTGGTGCCGCGCCGTTGTCGGGCTGAGAACGGCGCTCGCCATGCTTCCCAAGTCACCAAAAAAAGGAGGTGGGGGGTCTGGGGGGCGGAGTTCACTCCGCCCCCCAGCCTTCTTCGTACACCGCGGATGAAACCGCTCTAGCGCCACGGAGCATCCTCCCGCTCACGGGAGGCCGCGCCGCGACACTCCGGGGCCGCACGGCTAGTGCGAAGGAATGCACGCCGTGCTCCCGCCATCGACCGGAATGACGGCGCCGGTGATGAAGCTCGCGTCGTCCGTCAGCAGGAACACGATCGCAGCGGCGATCTCCTCCGGATCGGCCTCACGACCGATCGGGTGCGCGGCCCGGATCCGCTTCACGTTCTCCGGATCCTGGAACATGTAGTCGGTGAAAGGCGTACGGGTCATGCCCGGGGCGACGGCGTTGACGCGGATCTTGTACTTCGCCAGCTCGGCGCACATGGTTCGCGTGATGCCCGAGATCGCGAATTTGGAGGCGACGTAGCTCAAGCGATTGGGCACGCCCATGATGCCGGCGCCCGATGAGATGTTGACGATCGAGCGCGTTTCCCTCTCGCCCTCGTAGACGTCGCCGACGGCGATCTGGGCGAAGGCTTGGCACATGTTCACGGTCCCGTCGACGTTCACTGCCATCACCTGTCGCCACGCCTCGGTCTTGACGTCCAGCACGTTGCCGACGCCCTTGATCCCGGCGCAGTTGATCAGCCCGTGAAGCCTGCCGAGACGTTCGTGCGCCGTCCTGGCAAAGGCGGCGGTCTCCTCCGCCGACGAGACATCGACCGCCATGGCGAAGGCGCGGTCGCGCTGGTCGCATTCGGCCAGCACGGCTTCGGCCGCTCGCTGATCGAGGTCGGCCGCCGCGACCCGCGCGCCTTCCGCGAGAAGGCGCCGGACGCAGGCAGCGCCGATCCCGCTCCCGGCGCCCGTCACCAGCACGGCCTTGTCCTTCAATCCTCTCATGTCATCCTCTCGTCACGCTGCTCTGCGTCGTTGACCACGCGGTGAAGTGCAGGCGCGCGCTCGCGTGGATCGCGTGCCTGCTGCCTCGACGTCAGCCATCGAGCCTGATGCCAAGCTCGCGAATCAGGGGCTGCCAGATGGCGACATCGTCCTGCCAGACCTTGGCCATCGTCTGCGGATCGCTGCTGCTGGGAAGATCCAGCCCCATCTCCGCGTAACGGCTCCTCACATGCGGATCTGCCAAGGCGTGCGACAGCGCATCCGTCAGCCGATCGACGACGGCGTCCGGCGTCCTCTTCGGCGCGATGAGGCCCTGCCACGCGCCGGCGCTGAAGCCCGGCAGGCCTTGCTCGGCCAGCGTCGGAACATCCGGGAGCGCGGCGAGGCGGGTTGCGGAGAAGGTCGCCAGCGCGCGCACGCGGCCGGCCCTGATCATCTCCGCGCCCACGGTGAAATCGACGACGATGCTGGGGACAGCGCCGGCGAGCACGTCGTTGAGCGCCGGCGCCATGCCGCGATAGGCGACGTGATCGAGCCGGATCCGCGCGTCGCGCGCCAAACGCTCCACGGCGAGGTGAAGCGGACTGCCGATGCCCGGGCTCGCATACTGGATGGGGTTCGTGGCGGAGCGGGCGTTGTCCAGGAATTCCGCGGCCGTCCGGATCGGAGAGTCGGACCGTACGGCCAGCAACAGGTTGATCCCCGCATACAGACCGATAGGCCTGAAATCCCGTTCGGGGTTGTACTGCAGGCTTCGATAGACGACCGGGTTGATGACCAGCGTGCCGTTGTCGGCGCCCATGATCGTGTAGCCATCAGCCGGCGATTGCGCCAGCGCCGTGGCGCCGACCGCGCTCCCGGCGCCCGGCCGGTTGTCGACCACGATCGGCTGACCGAGCCGGCTGGAGAAGGGCTGGGCGAGGAGGCGGGCGATAGTATCCGTCGCCCCCGCCGGCGGATAACCGACAATCCAGCGGACGGGCCTTTCGGGAAAGGCCGCCCAGGCTGTCTTCGCCAGGCTGCCTGTCGCAATGCTGGCTGCCAGCAGGTGTCGCCGCGTTGGTCCTTGCTTCTTCATGGAGTCCTCCCCTGCCGCAAGACACGCCGCGCCGCGCAAGCGATCTGCGCAGGTGTGGCCCGTCTGCTGCCACTGCACCGTTGCGCGGATCTCGGACTCCCGATAGAGCGCGCCGAGCTCTCCGCGGTTCGTGAGCAGAGCGCATGCATTAGGTTGAATGGTCGTTCGGCCTGCAAGCTGCGCGCCGACCGGCATATACCCGCGCATTATATCCGCCGGCCTCGGGTAACGGCCGCGCGGCATCATGCGGCCAGCGCAGCCGCGCACTTCGACGCACGGCGCCTTCCGTCTGGCTTTCGCGCACGCGCCCCATGAGACTCGCCTCGCGCCGGACCGCCGCGCGGTCGAGCATCGCCGCCACAGATGGCGCGTGGTGCGGAACCGCAGGCGCCGCACGAGGCGGCGGAACCACAGACGGGCCGCCTGCCATGGTCGGGGATGCGCGACCAGCCTCCGCCAACCACCCGCGATGCGGGCCACGTGGCGGATCGCGTTCAGCACCGCCCGCGCAGGTCGAGCGCGGCCTTGCCAAGACGGCTGTCGCGGCGGGGCCTCGAACGGCGCCAATTCCTCGTCCGCCAGGTCAGACGGACGGCGCTCGACTTCCGGCGACACTCGACCAACCGGCCTCGGGTCGCGCGGATCCAGTTCCGCGCTCTGAACCACCCTCGGCTGCGCCGCGCCCCCTTTTCAGACGGTCAATCCTTCCGCTGTCGCGCCGGGGCGCCCGTCAGGCGGGGACCCTCTTGTGGTCGAAGATGAACTTGCGCCATTTCGTGATCGTGTACTTGCTGAAGATCCCGTTGGTGAAGAAGGGATCGCTTTCGATGTATCTGACCGCCTCCTCTCGGTTCTCGACATCGAGGATGATCAAGCCCCCATTGGGGAAATCGTCGTCCTCGGGGAAGAATCCGCCGCTGCAGATGATCCGATAGGCGTTTCTCTCCACGTGCTCGATGTGGATGGGCCGAACCTGCCTCTTCTTCTCCCTCACGTCCGGGTCGTCGACGAACGTAATCACATAGGGCATGCCGGAATCTCCTCTCCCGTGATGGACGTCACCTCCACCGGGTAGCTCGCGGCTCGCCGCGCAACAATCGGTGGCCGTATGCGGCTATAAGATCGCGTTATTTGCGAAGGCGCATCGCCGCCAGGTTCGCCGCGCTCGCGGATGTTCGGCTCGGCCGGCTGCGCTGGCGCAGCTCAGGCCTTGCGAACGCAGCGGCGCCGTGATCGAGGAGCGCGGCGCGATGGCCGCGGCTTCCGTTGGCGGGAGCTTGCTGCGGCGGCACGTCGCGAAGGGAGGCGCTCAGCTCCGCGGCACGACCTCGATAGCGCGCCTGGTTGGCGCGGTCCAACCCCAGAGGGGCGGCTGGACCGATCGCGACGCAACGGCCCAGGCCAGCCGCGCCGTTTGTCAGAACTTGTGGAGCACCATGCTGACGAACTCGGTGGGCTCGACAGCCCGCAAGGGGATCGGGCCTTCGCCCGGCATGAACTCGAAGGCGCTGTGACGGTCGTAGGTCACGTTGTCGAGCACCACGCGTCCCTTCGTCTGGAACAGGATCTCGATCGACTCCTTCGCGCCGGCCTTGTAGCTCGCCTCGGGATCAAGCTTCACGAAGCCGATCCGCGCATTGCGCTCCGTGAAGATGCCCAGGGTCTTGGTGGACACGCCATCCTCCTCCGGCCTCCATTCGAAGGCGTCAGGGTTCATGGCGATGACGTCGGCGTAGCGCGGCGGCGCGAATTCGAGCGTCCGCCCCGTGGCGTGCTCGAAGCAGGCAGCGGAACCGTCGACG
>Ga0081539_10002686_pt1 | contig 24187 bp, 25 predicted proteins | sample TabmetS4T2R2_FD_71023 | JGI IMG/M metagenome (GOLD analysis project Ga0081539, IMG submission 71023) | Tabebuia heterophylla rhizosphere microbial communities from the University of Puerto Rico - S4T2R2 | ecosystem: Host-associated > Plants > Roots > Rhizosphere ...
AGTTCGGCCTTGACGCCAAGCAGGGGCTGCTCGACCTGCGCTCCGAGTCCGCCCGCCTCCGGCTCGTCGCCCGCCTGTTCCGGGCGGCGATCAAGCGCCTCGACTTCGTCAACCGCGCGCAGGCCCGCGCCCGCTCCAACGGCCGCGTGCACTTCCAGTGAGCGCGCGTTAGCGGACGCCGAGGCGCTCCTGCGAGGACGACCGAGCTAGGCGCGCTGGCGCAGCAGGAACTCGAGCGTCGCGCGGTTGAAGGTCTCCGGGTCCTCGTGCAGGCCGGCGTGCGAGAGGTGGTCGAAGACGACCAGCTCGCTCCCATCGATCCCCGCGTTGAGCGGCTCGGCGAAGCGCGTCGAGCAGACGAGGTCGCGCGCGCCGAACGTGATCTGGGTCGGCGCCTGGATCGCGGAGAGGGCGGCGCTCGCGTCGTGGGCGAGCACGGCATCGGTCTGCGCCAGGAAGGCTTCCACCGGCATGACGGGGCGGCTGCGCACGAAGTCCACGAGCGTGTCGACGAACTCCGACCGATCGACGTACATCTCGGGCGTGAAGCACCACGGGAAGATGCCCTCGATCACCACGTCGGCGACGGTGGGCAGCGCGGAGGCGAGCGTGCGCCACTGCCCGAGAACGATGTTCAGGTACGCGTCAGTCCTGGCCCAGCCGCTGTGAACCCCGAGCGAGCGCACGCGCTCGGGATGGCGGGCGGCGAGATGGAGGCCGACAGCGGCACCGAGCGATACGCCGGCCACGTGCGTGCGCTCGATCCCGATCACGCTGAGGAAGGCGGCGACCTGGTCTGCGTAGCCCTCGGTCGAGTACGGCCCAGCCGGCTTGTCGCTCTCACCCGAGCCGGGAAGGTCGATCGCGATGCACGTGAAGTGCTCCGTATAGGCGGGGAGCTGGAACGCGTAGCAGGCGTGGTCGGCCGAGGTGTACGGGATGAGCAGGAGCGGCTCGCCGTCCCCCTGCACCTCGTAGTTGATCGCGATCCCGCCGACGTCGACGAGCGGCATGCGGTCATCATGGCTCCTGGCGGCGGGCTTGGCAACACGCGGCTCGGGCGCTGGCGCGACGTCGCCATGCGTGCCGCTGTCCCATTGATTGGGACACCGTCCTGAAAGCAGAATTCCGGCGTGTTGCGCGCCCGGGGCCCGGGTAGGCAAGGGACGCCGATGCAGCGCGTGCTCGCAACATCGTGTGCCGCCGCCGTGGCGTGCCTGTTCATGACCGCGAGCCCCGCGAGCGCCGCCCCGCCCACGTTCAGCGCGCACGGCAGCGTCGAGCAGGTCTACGTGACCGACCTGGCTCCCGGCGAGCAGGTCTCGCTGCTCGACAGCACCGGCACGGCGATCGCGACCCGGCAGGCCAACTCGCTCGGGGGCAGCCTGTTCCGCAACGTGCCACCGGGGCGCCGCTACCGCGTGCAGGCTGCCGACGGGACGCAATCGGGGCCGCTCACGGTGCTCACGACCCAATCGGCCCCGCCGAGCAACGGCGTCTACGACCAGGCGATCCCGTCGAACGGATACGGCTATCTCGCCACCCGCGACGGGACCCGGCTCGCCATCTACGTGCACCCGCCCCAGGACGTGGCGAAGACGCTGCCCGGCGTCCAGCCGCCGCCCGTCCCCTCTGGGCCGACCCCGACCCTCATCGAGTACTCCGGGTACGGATACGCGAACCCGGCCGGGCCGGAGAACGGGATCTCGGTCCTCGCCAACCTGATGGGCTTCACGGTGGTCGACGTCAACATGCGCGGCACCGGGTGCTCGGGCGGCGCGTTCGACTTCTTCGAGCCGCTCCAGAACCTCGACGGCTACGACGTGATCGAGACGATCGCGCGGCAGCCGTGGGTGCTCCGCAACAAGGTCGGGATGATGGGGATCTCCTACGGCGGGATCAGCCAGCTCTTCACCGCCCAGACGCGGCCGCCGAGCCTGGCGGCGATCGCCCCGTTCTCGGTGATCGACCAGACGCAGACGACGCTGTATCCGGGCGGCGTCCTGAACACGGGGTTCGCGGTCGCCTGGGCTCAGGAGCGGGTCCACGACGCCGAGCCGGCGTCACCCGACGGCGGGCAGCCCTGGGCCTACCAGAAGATCCAGAGCGGTGACGACACGTGCCGGCACAACCAGGTCCTGCACCCGGAGGCGACGGACCTGATGGCCAAGATCCGCGCCAACGACCACTACGTGCCCGAGGTGGCCGATCCGCTGGCGCCGATCACGTTCGTCGACAAGATCAACGTGCCGACGTTCATGGCCTGCCAGTGGACCGACGAGCAGACCGGCGGCCACTGTCCCACGCTGGCCGAGCACTTCACCGGGACGGCCCGCAAGTGGTTCACGTTCACGAACGGGACCCACGTCGACTCGCTCGACCCCGCGACCTACAACCGCTGGTGCGACTTCCTCTCGCTCTACGTCGCCAGACAGCCGCCGCTCCAGCACTGTGCCGCCAACCAGGCCGCGGCGCCGGCGATCTATCAGGAGGCGATGGGGATATCCGGGGTCACGATGCCGCCCGACCCGATCCAGCTCCAGCCCACCTACGACGCGGCGCTGGCCGCGTTCGAGCGGCTGCCGGCGATCCGCGTCCTCTTCGACAACGGCGCCGGCGGCAAGCAGCCGGGCGAGCCCCAGCCCGGCTTCGAGCGCTCGTGGCCGAGCTTTCCGATCCCGGGCACCACCGCGCGCTCGTGGTACTTCGCGGACGGTGGCGCGCTGCGCGAGAGCGCCCCCGACGCCTCGGGCGCGGACTCGTTCACCTGGGACGCTCATGCGCGCCCGCTGACGAACTTCCACGGCGACACCGGAGCGGGCCCCGGGGGCCTGTGGACGGCGACCCCCGACTACGACTGGACGCAGAATCCCACCGGCACGGCCGTGGCGTACCTGACGGGCCCGCTGAGCAGCGATACCACGGTGATCGGCGCCGGCGCCGTGGAGGCCTGGGTCCGTGCCTCGGCGCCGAACGTCGACCTTCAGGCCACGGTCACCGAGGTCAGGCCCGACGGCAAGGAGATCTACGTGCAGAGCGGCTGGCTGCGGGCCGACGAGCGCAAGCTCGACCCGACCAAGAGCACGCCGCTCGAGCCGGTGCTCAGCCTCAGGGAGTCCGACGTGTCGCCGATGCCGCCCGGCCAGTTCGTCCCGCTCACGATCCCGCTCTACTACGATGGCCACGCGTACCGCGCGGGTTCGCGGATCCGGGTCACGATCAGCGCCCCGAACGGGGACCAGCCGATCTGGTCGTTCGGCGAGACCGAGCCGGGGACCGCGACGGTCGACATCGCCCGCTCGAGCGAGATGCCGTCCAGGCTCCTGCTGCCGGTGGTGCCGGGCGTGGACGTTCCGACCGCGGCGCCGCCCTGTCCGGGCCTCAGGGGCGAGCCGTGCCGCCCCGCTCCCTAGCGCGAGGACAACAGCTCGGCCACCTGCGAGCTGCCGTCGTCGGCCGCCAGCGTCGCGCTGTCGCGCCCGTCGTCGGCCTCGATCGACGGGTCGGCCCCGGCGTCAAGCAGCAGCCGCGCCATCTCCACGTCGTCGGTGTGCGCGGCCTCGTGCAGGGGCGTGAAGCCGCCCTTCTGCTGGGCGCCCGGGTCGGCGCCCGCCTCGAGCAGGAGCTTCATCGACTCGTGGTCGTGCGCTGCGGCCGCCGCGTTCACCGGCCGCACCCCGAACTGGTTCTCGGCGTCGTCGTCGGCGTCCACGCCGGCCCCCAGCAGGTACCGCACGACCTCGGGGCGCCCGAAGAAGGCGGCCAGCCCGAGCGGGCTGAACCCCTCCGGGGTGCGCTCCTCCAGCGCCGTCTCGTCGGCCTCGACGAGCTCGCGCACGCGGTCGGCGCGGCCCACGGCCGCGGCCTCCAGCACGCCGAGCTCGGGGTCCGCGGCGAGCAGCGCGTCGGCCGCCTCCTGCTGCTCGTTGAAGAGCGCCAGGAGCACGGCCGGCAGCCCGCTCCCGTCGCGCGCCGACGCCAGGGACGGATCCTCGTCCACCATCCGGCGGACGGTCTCGACGTCGCCCTCTGTGATCGCCAGGAACAGCTCGTTGCTCATTGTCGAACGATCCCACACACGCGCTCGGACACGTCCTTCGTGAACGCGGCGAGCTGGAAGAAGGCCAGAGGATTCCCGCGCGAGGTGTCCGAGAAACGTACGGTTCCGGCCTCGAGCCGAACCTTGTAGCTCAGGTTGGCCTTCGGGCCGGGCGGCAGCTCGAGCCCGAGCTCGGCCTGCTTGGCGAGGTCGCGCGTGAGCTGGCGCGCCTTCAGGAGCCGCTTGGCGTCGAGCGCGTGCTGCTTGCCGTTGCAGGTCACGCTGCCGCCGTCGGACACGACCATCGTGAGGTTGGCGGCCGGGTCCGGCCCGCTGCGCGTGACGGCGAACAGGTCCGGCGGCGGGCTGCCGCACCCCACGAGCGCCAGCGCGGCCAGCGCGAGGACCGCCCGCCTCACACCACGACCAGGTCCGCGCCGGCGACCTCGCGCAGGAAGCGCGGCGTCGACAGCACGCCGTCCAGCCGCGCCTCGACGGCCTCGCGCGGCACGCCCGTGGCCTCGACCGCGGCGGCGCACGCCCACACGCGGCAGTCCTCCAGCTCGACCGCGGTGTCGCGCAGCGACGCCAACGTGCGCGCGAAGGCCTCGCGGCCGCCGGCGGACACGTCGGGCGCCGCCTCCGGCCGCAGCGCGCGCGCCATCAGCCGCTCGTCGAGCAGCGGCTCCAGCGCGCCGAACCCGACGAGCGCGCGGGCCGGCCGGCCGTCGGACGCCGCCGACACGAGCAGCGAGAGGCCCGTGTACAGGCGCTCGAGCTCGCCGGACTCGAGGAAGACCGCGATCATGGACTGATCGTAGGGCGCGCCACCCACACGCTCGACGTCCGCGGCCTCCAGTGCCCGCTGCCGCTCGTCCGCGCGCGGCGGGAGCTCGCGGGGCTCGCCGCGGGCGACGCGCTGGTGGTGCTCGCCACCGACCCCGAGGCGCCGATCGACCTCGCCGCCCTGGCCGCCGACGAGGGCCACGCCTTCCTGCGCGAGGACCTCGGCGGCGAGTGGCGGCTCACGTTGACGAAGGGTGGCGGCGGGCGATAGTGTCGCGGCCGAGAGCAACCCGTCTAGACAACCGGACATGAGCTCGGAACCCGAAGCCGCGACGGCGACCGCATCGCCCTTCGACCTGCGCGGCCGCCGCGCGGTCGTCACCGGCGCGTCGACCGGCATCGGCGCGGCGATCGCCCACGCGCTGGGCGCGGCGGGCGCCCACGTGGCCGGGATCTACAAGACCGACCAGGACGGCGCCGAGCGCACCGAGGCGGCGGTCCGCGAGCACGGGGTCGAGTGCGTCCTCGTGGAGGGCGACACCGGCGACGCGGCGCAGGTCGACCGCCTCGCCGACCTCGCCGTCGAGCGCTTCGGCGGCATCGACATCTGGGTCAACAACGCCGCGCGGCTGATGGTCAAACCGATGCTCGAGACGACCGACGAGGACTGGCACGGGCTGCTCGCGGCCAACCTGCACGGCTACTTCTACGGCTGCCGCGCGGCCGGCCGGGCCATGGTGGCCCAAGGTTCCGGCGGCCGCATCGTCAACGTCACGAGCGCCGCCGACATCCTCGTCGTCGCCGACCTCGGCGCCTACATCGCGGCCAAGGGCGCGATCGTCGCCATGACCAAGGTGCTCGCGCTCGAGCTGGCCGACCACGGCATCACCGTCAACGCGATCTCCCCGGGCGCGATCGACACGCCGCTGAACAAGACCGCGTACACCCCCGAGGTGCGCCGCCGCTACGAGGAGCGGATCGGCCTGCACCGGCTCGGCACGCCCGAGGAGGTGGCCGACGCGACGCTCTTCCTGGCGAGCGACGCCTCCCGCTACGTCACCGGCCACGAGCTCGTCATCGACGGCGCGCTGACGATCAACGGCACGATGGGGCACGTGCGGGACTGATGGCGGCCGGACACGGGATGGGTCGGCGCGCGCGGATCGCCGGGCAGGCGGCGGTCGAGCCGCCGCTGCGCTTCGTGCCGCGCTACTACGAGATCGAGCAGGCGCTGCGGGCGCGCATCGCCGACCTCAGGCCCGACTCGCCGCTGCCCTCCGACGCCATGCTGTGCGAGGAGTTCGGCGTGAGCCGCATGACCGCGCGCAACGCCGTGCAGCGGCTCGTCCAGGAGGGGATCGTCTACCGCGTCCCGGGCCGCGGCACGTTCGTCGCCGAGCCGCCCGTGCACCGGCAGGCCGGCAACCTCCTGAGCTTCACCGAGGAGATGCGCCGGCGCGGCCGCGTCCCCAGCTCGCGGCTGCTCAGCCGCGAGACGCGCGAGCCCGGCCCGGCCGAGGCCTCGCGGCTCCAGCTCGACCCCGGCGAGGAGGTCATCGCCCTGCGCCGCCTGCGCCTGGCCGACGACGAGCCGGTCGCGATCGAGGAAGCGGTCTTCCCCGCGGCGAAGGTCGGCGAGCTCCTGCGGTCCGCCGACCTCGAGCACGCCTCGCTGCACGACACGCTCGTGCTCGGCGGCCACATCCCGACGATGGGCCGCGCCCGCCTCGGCGCCGAGACCGCCGGCCCGGAGGACGCCGCGCTGCTGGGCGTCGACGCGGGCAGCGCGCTGCTCGTGGAGAAGCGCGTGATCCACGACCAGGACGGCGCCCCGCTCGAGCTCTGCGAGTCGCGCTATGCCGGCGACCGCTACGGGCTCGACGTGCAGTTCGACGTCGAGCTGCCCGGCCCCTACGCGGACTGACGCAGCAGCCCGACGCGGATCTCCAGCCGCGTGCGGCGCTCCTCGCCCGCGGCGAGCTCCGGCAGGCGCCCCTCGGCACGGTCGTGCGCCACGCCGAGCACCGAGCAGTTGGCCGGCTCGAGCCCGAGCACGCCGAGGCCCGGCGCGGGGTGCACCCACTGCCACATGCGCGGCATCGTGGCGGCGTCCCAGCGGACCTCGACCTCGAGCCCGAGCCGCGGGTTGCGGACGGTCGCGCTGCACCAGCCGTCGGCGCCGGGCGCCACCTCGTGCTCGAACACGCGCTCGTTGGCGCCGGGCACCACGCCGGGCGCGCGGCTGAACGAGTCGGCGTACGGCTCGGCGTCGGCGTCGCGCGGATGCGTCGCGCGCGCGTCGAGCGCGAGCTCGGCGCCCTCGGTCCACAGCGGCGCGCCGAGGTTGACGTGGTAGAGCTGGAGCGCGGGCTCGGTGGTCCGGCCGCGGTTGGTCACGACGTCCTCGAGCTGGATGAGCCCGCGGCCCGTGTAGGTGCGCCACGTGCGCTCCACCTCGAGGTGGTGCCCGAGCGCCGCGACCTCGGCGATCCGGCCCTGCACGATCAGCGCGTCCCCCGAGCGCTCGACCGCCTCCACGACGGCCTTCTGGAACGTGAACTCGCCGTGCTGCGGGTGCCCCTCCGACGGCACGCCGACGTTGCGCAGCCCGCAGGTGACCATCAGCCCCCCGCCGAACGAGCGCATCCAGTCGTACGCGACGGGAGCGGTCTCGCCGACCGGCGAGCGCCAGTCGAGCGGCACGCCGGCGAACCACGCGTCGGCGGCGTCGAGCCCGCGGTCCGGGAGCAGGCGCAGGTCGATGCCGCCCTGCACGCGCAGGTCGATCGCGCGGCAACCGGCGGCGCGCCCGTCGCTGACGGTGGACTGCACGGCGGTGGCGATCATGCGGCCTGGAGGATGGCGTCCGCGGTCACGGTGTCGACGACGCGGTCCGCCGCGGCGAGCGACGCCTCGGTCCCCGGCACCCGGCAGACGGCGACGGTGACCATACCCGCGGCGCGGCCGGCCTGCACCCCGGGCGGGCTGTCCTCGATCACCACGCACGCGCCGGGCTCGACGCCCAGGCGCGCGGCCGCGAGCAGGAACATGTCGGGCGCCGGCTTGCCGCGGGACACCTCGTCGCCCGCGACGGTCACGTCGAACGCGTCGAGCAGCCCGGCGCGGCCGAGCGTGCGGTGCAGCCGCTCGCGCGGGCTCGACGACGCGACCGCCACCGGCACGCCGCGCTCGCGCAGCTCGCGCACCGCGCCGACCGCGTCCTCGAAGCGCACGAGCCGCGTGTCGATGAGCTCGAACAGCCCGGCCGAGAACGCGGTCCACATCTCGTCGTGGCCGGGCAGCGGCGCGCGCTCGGCGAAGTACGCGTGCACGGTCGGGAACGGGAGGCCGACGCACGCCTCCACGTCCGCCTCGCTGACCGTGTAGCCGTAGGGCACCAGCGCCTGCTCCCACGCCGCGCGGGCGAGCGGCTCGGAGTCGACGAGCGTGCCGTCGCAGTCGAAGATGACCGCGGTCATCGCGGGTCGAGGACGTACTTGACGCCGTCGCCCGCGCGCGAGGCGTCGAACGCCCGCCTCCAGTTGCCGATCGGCAGCACCGCGGTCACGAGCGGCGCGAGCTCGACCGCGCCGTCCCCGAGCAGCGTCATGGCGCGCCGCCACGACGCCGGGTTCGACGCGAAGCCCGCGCTGATCGTCAGCTCGTGGAAGCAGACGAGGTCGTAGGGGATCGTCACGTCGGCGCCCCGCAGGCCCATCTGCACGATCCGCCCGCGCCGGCGGGCGGCGCGCAGCGCGTCGGCGATCCCCGGCTCCGCGCCCGAGCACTCGACGACGACGTCGGCCGTCGGGGCGTCCTCGCGGCCGGCCACCGAGATCGCGAACCCGAGCTGCGCCGCGAGCGCGAGGCGCGCGCCGTCGCGCTCGGCGCCGCGCAGCGTGACGCGGCCGCCGCACGCCCGCGCGACCTGCGCCGCGATCAGCCCGATCGCGCCCGGCCCGACCACCAGGACGTCGTCGCCGGGCTGGACCGCGCTCGGGTCCAGCAGCGAGTTGCACACGCAGGCGAGCGGCTCCGACAGCGCCGCCGCGGGGTCCGTCAGGGCGTCGGGCACGCGGTGCAGGTTGCGCGCCGGCAGGACGAGCCGGGGCGCGAAGCCGCCGTCGACGTGCGTGCCGATCGAGCGCCGGCGCTCGCACACGCTGAGCTTGCCGGCGCGGCAGTGCGCGCACTCCCCGCACGTGGAGAAGAACGTCTCCACCGCGACGCGCGCGTCGGCCCACGCGGGATCGACGCCTTCGCCGAGCTCGGCGACGCTGCCGCACACCTCGTGGCCCATCGTCACCGGCGGCACGCTCGGGTACTCGCCGAGCCAGATGTGCAGGTCGGTGCCGCAGATGCCCGCGGCGTGCACGTCGAGCGCGACCTCGCCGGGCCCCGGCGGGCGTTCCGGGCGCTCGGCCAGCTCGACGTGCCCCTCGCCCGGCGCGACCTTGGCCAGGCCGATCACGCGAGCAGCGGGCGCAGCGTGTTGCGGGCGATCAGGAAGCCCCGCTGCACGAGCTCGACCGAGCCCTCGAAGCGGCGGTCCTCGTGCTCGACCGACACGACGTTGTCGTAGCCGACCGCGTACAGCGCGCCCACGAACCGGCCCCAGTCGACCTGGCCGAGCCCGCACAGCCGTGGCACCTGCCAGCCGATCCCCGCGCTCATCACGCCGTGCTCGTAGAGGCCGTCCGGCCGCACCTCGAGGTCCTTGCCGTGCACGTGGAAGATGCGGTCGCCGAACTCGTGCACGGCGCGCTCGACGTCGATCATCTGCCAGACGAGGTGCGAGGGATCGAAGTTCAGGCCGAAGTTCTCGTCGGGGATCGCCGTGAACATCTCGCGCCAGATCGCCGGCGCGTAGGCGAGGTTGTCGCCGCCCGGCCACTCGTCGTAGGAGAAGATCATCGGGCAGTTCTCGATCGCGATGCGCACGCCGTGCTCGGCCGCGTGGGCGACGAGCGGCGGCCAGACGGCGCGGAAGTCGTCGAGGCTGTCCGGCAGGTTCTTGGAGCGGTCGCGGCCCGCGAACGTGCCGACCGTGTCGACCCCGAGCAGCGGCGCCGCGGCGATGACCTTGCGCAGGTGGTCCTGCGCCGCCTCGCGCGCGTCGGCGTCCGGGGAGAGCGGGTTGGGGTAGTACGCGAGCGCGCTGATCGACAGGCCGCGGCGCCGGAGGCCGTCGACGATCGCCTCCCCCCGGGCCTCGTCGAGCTTGTCGACGTCGATGTGGCAGACGCCGGCGTAACGGCGGGCGGCGCCCTCGCCGGCCGGCCAGCATGCGACCTCGAGCGTCTCGAAGCCGCTGGCGGACGCCCAGTCGGCGATCTCGTCGAGGGTGAGGGTCGGGAAGGCCGCCGTCAGCAGGCCGAGCTTCATCAGACCTCCTGGGGCACGGGGGTCACGGTCACCCACCGCTGCTCGGCGTGCGAGCGCGCGATGGCATCGCCGATCACGGCCTCGTCATGGCCGTCGGCGAACGTCGGATAGTCGGGCTCGTCGGCCGGCCCGCCCGCCGCCACCGCCCGATAGACGGCGCGATAGAGCGCCTTGAACGTGTCCGGGAACCCCTGCGCGTGGCCCGGCGGGTAGTCGCCGAGGGCGCGCAGCTTGAGCTCGTTCGGCCGGTCCCGGTGGCCGATCCACAGCCGCTCGGGCTCCTCGGAGTCCCAGGCGAGCGCGCTGCTCGAGCCGTCGATCTCCCAGTGCAGCCGGTTCTTGCGGCCGGCGCTGACCTGGGAGACCGTGAGCACGGCGCGCGCTCCGCCGCTGAGGCGCAGCAGGATGCCGGCGGCGTCCTCGGTCTCCATCGGCGTCTCGACGGTCTCGCCGGCCGCGGCGGTGAACGTCTCGACCGGCCCGGTCGGCTGCTTGCGCACCGGGATGAACGTCGTGAGGTCGGCCATCACCGACTCGACGCGGCGGCCCGTGACGAACTGGACGAGGTCGAGCCAGTGCGAGCCGATGTCGCCGACCGCCCGGAGCGAGCCGCCCGCCGCGGGGTCCAGGCGCCAGTTCCAGTCGGTGTCCCACAGCAGCCAGTCCTGGAGGTAGCCGCCGGTGATCAGCCGCACGTCGCCGATCTCCCCGGCCTGCACGCGCTCGCGCGCCTCGAGGCAGTTGGGATAGAAGCGGATGTTGAAGTTGACAGCGTGGACGAGCCCGCTCTGCTCGGCGAGCCGCAGCAGCTCGGCGGTCTCGGTCGAGTCCATGCCGAGCGGCTTCTCGCACACGACGTGCTTGCCGGCGGCGAGCGTCGCGCGCACCTGCTCGGCGTGGAGGTGGTTGGGCGTGGTGAGGTGGACGACGTCGACGGCGGGGTCGTCGAGCATCGCCTCGAAGCTCGGGTACGGGTCCGGGAGCGCCTCGGCGCGCGCCTTCTCGGCGGCGCGCTCGGGGCTGGAGCCGACGACGCCGGTGACCTCGATGCCGAGGCGCCGGAGCGCCTCGACGTGCACGACGCCGATGAAGCCCGTCCCCACGACGGCGGCCTTGATGTCCCGAACGTCCCTCACGCCGCCTCCTCGCTCGCGGTTGTCTAGACAGCTATAGCGAGCGAGAGTATTTCGCGGCCGACGGCGTGTCAAACCGCGCCTGGACACGCGGCGCGCCGGGGGGGACGACCCCGGCGCGCCCGCGTTGCCACGTCGGCCTCAGGAGCCGCCGTCTTCCCCCACGTTCTGAGAGACACACTTGCCGAAGGCGTTCTTCTTGCCGTGCCCGTACTTGTCGGCGAACGCCTTGCTGTCGGCCGAGCGCTCCGCGGCGCACGCCTTCGCGGCGTTCTTCTGGGCCTTGGCCGCCTTGGCGTCGGCCTCGTCCTGCTTCTTCTCCTTGGCCTTCGCCTTCTGAGAGACGCACTTGCCGAAGGCGTTGCTCTTGTTGTGGTTCGTGCCGTAGGTCTCCTTGAACGCCGCCGGGTCGGCGGTGCGCTCGTCACGGCAGTCGCGCGCGGCGTTCGTGTGGGCCGCCTTGCGCTCGGCCTTCGCCTCCTTCGCCTTGGCCGTCTGGCACGCGCCGAGGCTCTTGAACTGGAGGTGGAACGCCTCGCGTGTCGCCGCGGTCTTCCCCCGGAGCGCACGGCATTCCTTCTTGGCTTCCTGCTTGTCCGCCTTGCTTGTCTTGGCAGACGCCACGCCGGTGACCGGCGCGGCAACGGCCGCCAGCGCGGCGATGATGATCAAGACTCGCTTCATGCCCCTGTCAACGCCGGGGCGCTAGTCAGGTTGGAGGGTTAGGGGCCAAGCCCTATGCGGCAACGGCGACGCCGCTGCGGCGCTCGAACCGCGCGACGGCCGCGCCGATGGCCGCCAGCCAGGCCAGGGCGATCACGCCGAGCGCGCCGTAGGCGGCTCCGGCGAGCCACGGCGCCGCGCCCTTCTCCTCGCGGCGCAGGACCTCGTGGTCGACCTGGAAGGCGCGCTGGAAGTGTGTGGGGGCGGGCACCTCGCGGGCGGGGATCGCCGGATCGCCCGGAAGGTAGACGGGGAGCGCGACGATCGAGTTGCCGTGGTGCAGGCGGATCACCGTCTTCCAGTCGCCGTGGACCGGGATCGGCGCGGTCGTGCGGTACGTGCCGGGCCCGGTCCGGCGCAGCTGCACGAGGCGGCTTCCGCCGCCCTGCCAGGCCATCGCGTGGAACCACTTGGCGTCGCGCGCGGCGTCCGCCGGCTCGAGCTTGACCGTCGCCATGGCCTCGCCGTTCGCGCGTTCCAGCGAGACAGCGGCATGGATCGGCGGGCCCGCCGTCGTGTGCATCGGGATCGCCAGGCAGACGATCAGCGCCGCGAGCGCCGCCGCGGGCACGAGGCGCGGCATCGCCGCCGGGCGTCGCGGGGCGGCCAGGGCGCCGCCGATGTAGGCGCCGATCACGCCCCCGGCGACCGCGGCCACGAGCGCGAGCAGCGGACCCTCGGGGAACAGCGAGGCCGGCCACGGGAGCGGCATCGCGATGTGCGACCACGCCCACTCGGCGGCGACGCCGACCGTGCCGATGAGCACGCCGGCGCCCGCGCCGAGGGCGAGCGGGCCGCGGCGCGCGAACGCGAGCCCCGCGAGCTCGACGAGCACGGCCTCGACGATGTAGAGCGGGAAGTGCAGGAACGTGTGCCCGAAGAGCGGGCCGACGATCAGCACGAGCGGCGTCATCACGACCAGGTACGCGCCGGTGGCGGCGAGCGCGCCGCCGCGGCCGAGCCGCAGGCGCGCCGCCACGAGCCCGATGCTCGCGGCGAGCGCGATCAGGATCGGGTGAAAGGCGAGCTGGAACTGCGGAACGCCGAAGCCGAATTCGAGCTGGAGCGTCGAGAGGCCGATCAGCGTCGCGCCGGCGAGCTGGACCTCCCAGCCGAGCAGCCGCAGGCGGCCGGACCGGCGCACCCCGGCCGCGCAGCGGCCCTCGACGAGCAGCAGCCAGGCGGCGATCGGGGCGAGCGAGGCGCCGCCGATCATCAGCACGTGGGTGGGGCCCCACAGCGTGACGTCCTGGCCGAAGATGCGGTGCCAGACGTCGTCCAGCGGGAAGCCGATGATGGCCAGGCCGCCGCAGAGCAGGAGCAGCGCGCCGCCGAGCGGGATGCGCCAGTTCGGCGCCCAGTCGATCGCCGCGCGATCGCGCGCGTCCGCGCCGAGCACGGCGGCGAGGAAGCCGGCCAGCGCCACCCCGGCGAGGCCGATGAGGATCGGGTAGTGGGCCGCGTTGGCGAACGGGCCGCTGTCGCGGCCGTCGTCGATGTGCGTGCCGACGTCCCAGAAGAAGCCGAACGCCGCGATCAGCAGCGAGTTGAGCGTGACGAGCACCGGCAGCGCCGCCCAGCCCGGCACCGGCGTGATGTGCTCGGACAGCGCGGCCAGGCGCGAGAGGAGCGTGATCCGGCCGCTGCGGTGGCCGAGGCCCACCGCGAGCACGACGGCGGCGAGCACGCCGCCCACGAGCGCGGCGGGGATGAGGTCCTGGACCGGGGCGCCGCCGGCGGGCTTCGCGGCGGCGAGGAATGTCGTCAGCATGGTTACCATCAGTAGGCTACTGATAGTAGCTTACCCCGGGTAGACTCGCGGTAACGCCATGAGTGAGCCACCGCACACCACCTCGTTCCCGCGCGGCCGCACGCCGCGGGCCGTGCGGGAGGCGCAGATGGTCGCCGCGGCCGAGCGGCTGTTCTCAGAGCGCGGCTACCACGGCGTCTCGATGGACGAGATCGCCGCGGCGTCAGGCATCACCAAGCCGATGCTCTACGACTACTTCGGCTCCAAGGAGGGCCTGTTCCTCGCCTGCGTCGAGCGGGCGCGCGGGCGGCTGTTCGAGGAGATCGCGAGGGCGGTGCGAGGTGCCGACGAGGCCGAGGCCGCGCTGCGCGCCGGCGTGGAGGCGTTCCTGGCCTTCGCGAACGAGCAGCGCGAGACCTGGACGGTCCTGTTCGGCGAGGGCGGGCGCTTCAACGAGGCGGCGGGCGCGATCCGCGCCGAGCAGGCCGGCCTGATCGCCCAGCTGCTGCGCGAGCTCCCGGGCTGGGAGCGCGAGCCCGACGAGGAGGAGCTCGACGCGCTCGCGCACGTGTTCGTCGGCGCGGCCGAGGCGATCGCCTTCTGGGCGGTGGCCCGCCCCGGCGTCACGCTCGAGCGCGTCGCGGATCACCTCTTGGCGGTGCTGTGGCCCGTCGTGCGCGAGCTGCCCAAGCGCGCCGCCAGCGGGATCAGCGGGCGCAGCGGCGTCTCGAGCTCGACGGTCTCGCGGTAGCGCTGCGCGACCCGCGCGAGCCGCGGGATCGCCTTCAGGCTGCGCGGGCGGCCGCTGCGCGTGAACGCGCGCTGCTGCGAGAGCGCGGCGATGTCGGTGAGGAACGCCTCGAGCTCGAGCGGCGGCTCCGCCTCGGCGATCATGTGGGCGGTCTTCGTCGACGTGTTGCGGTACGCGTGCCGGGTGCCGGGCGGGACCGTGACTTCCCCGCGCGGCTCCCAGGTGTGGCCGACGAGGAACTCGACCTCGCCGTCGAGCACCCTGAAGCGCTCCTCCATGTTCGGGTGCACGTGCGGGGTCACCCCGCCGCCCGGGTCCACCCACACCTCGACGGTCAGCACGTCGCCCTCGCGGCGGAACTCGTAGCGCTGCTTGAGGACCGGATCCTCGACTAACCTAGTCATCGTTAGGAAGTTACCTAGGGATCGTTAGGTTGTCAAAGCGACGCATGACGGCGGAAGCCCGCCGCGAGGTCATCCAGCAGGCCGCGACCGAGGTGTTCGCCGAGCGCGGCTACCAGGGCGCGTCGATCGACGAGATCGCGCGGCGCTCCGGCGTCTCGGCCCCCGTCGTCTACGACCATTTCACGTCCAAGCAGGAGCTGCACCGGGCGCTGCTCGAGCGCCATCGCGACGAGCTGGTCGCGCTGTGGCGCGAGCACCTGCTCAGCGACGAACCGCCGGAGGCGCGCTTGCCGCGCGCGTTCGACGCGTGGGCGGGCTACGTCGAGTCCCACCCGTACGCGTGGAAGATGCTCTTCCGCGAGACGTCCGGCGACCCCGAGGCCGCGGCGATCCACCGGGCGGTGCTCGACGGCTCGCGCGCCCTGCTCGCGCCTCTGGTCGGCGCCACCCCCGGCGCGGCCGCCCTGCGCGATCTCGAGATGGCGGCCGAGCTCATCCGCTCCGGCCTCACCGGCCTGGCGCTGTGGTGGCAGGACCACCCGGAGGTCCCGCGTTCCGAGATCGTCGCCACCGCCATGAACGTCATGTGGGTCGGCTTCGAGCGGCTCGGCCGCGGCGAGCGCTGGACGGCGTAGCTCGTTCGTGGCCTGGTGGGTCAGGCGATGAAGTGGGTCTGCATGAGCCGCACCGGCGCGTCCCAGTCGGCGTCGAGGTACGCATCGCCGGGCGACGCGTCCGGGCTCATCGCGTCGTAGTGGCGCTGGAGTGCCTCGGGGACGAGCGTGTGGATCTCGTCGTCGGAGAGGTGGTCGAGCTTCTCGCGCTCCTCGCGCGGCAGGTCGACCGCGACCGGCTCGTCCCGCCCGTGGAGGAAGACGTGCCAGCGGTGCGGATGCCCGGCCACCCGCTCGTGGTGACGGATGTTCAGCGTAGCCATGGTGGGACGCTAGCGCGCGCGCCGCGCTCCGGCGACGAGGCTCTCGAGCTTGCGCCGCGCCGCCCAGCGCGCCGTCTGCGAGAGCCCGCAGTCCGGCGAGACGCTGAGCCGCTCGGGCGGCACGAACCGCAGGCAGTCGCGGATGCGCTCCTCGACGTCCTCGGGCGTCTCGAGGTAGTACGACTTGACGTCGATCACCCCGACGCCGACGTCCTTGCCGGCCGCGGCCACCTGCTCGATCACCTCCAGCTCGGCGAACTCGCGCGAGGCCATCTCGAGGTGCAGCTCGTCGGCGTGCATCTCCAGGAAGGCCGGGAACAGCGGCGCGTAGCGGCGCCGGCCGACCGCGCGGCCCTTGAAGTTCCCGAAGCACAGATGCGTGCCCAGGTAGCACCGCCCGCGCACGCCCGCGACCGTGCGGTTGAACACGTCGACCATCCGCGCCGTGTCCTCGCGCCACGCGTAGCAGGACATCGACGGCTCATCCAACGTGATCCGCTCGCAGCCGGCCTCGACCAGCCGCTCCAGCTCGCGCGCCACGATCGGCAGCAGCATCTCGGTGACCGCCCAGCGATCGGGATGCTCGATCCGGCCCGCGAGCGTATACGGGCCCGGCACGCTGGCCTTGAGCGCTGGACCGGGCGGGGCGAGCTCGCGCAGCCGCGCGAACTCCTCGACTGCGCCGAGCCCGCGCGGCGCCGTGAGCTCGCCGACGAGCCGGTGCTTGCCGCGCTGGTCGTGCGCGGGCGGCCCCCAGCGCCGCCGCGGCGCGCTCTCCAGCTCCAGGCCCTCCAGGTACGCGTAGAAGGAGAGGTTGAAGTCGAACCGGCCCTGCTCGCCGTCGCTGATGACGTCCAGCCCGGCGCGGACCTGGTCCATGATCGCCACCAGCGTCGCGTCGCGCGCGGCCTCCTCGGCGTCGTCGGGGCCGAGCTCGTCCGTGCGCGACGCGCACAGCTCCAGCCACCCCGGGAAGGGATAGGAGCCGATGACCGTCGTCTCGACCGGGGTGTGCGCCACTCGTCAGACGCGCTTGGTGGACGTGGCGTACAGCCACGCCAGCGCCAGGATGATGAACCCGTAGAGGATCTGCTTGAACGCCTGCGACGCGTTGAGGAGCGTCAGCAGCGAGTCGAGCACCACGAGGATGATCGCGCCCAGGATCGTGCCGGAGTAACCGCCGATGCCGCCGAAGATCGACGTGCCGCCGATGACGACCGCCGCCACCGACGGCAGCAGGTACGGCGAGACGAGCTGGAGGTCGGCGGCGTTGACGACGCCGACGTACAGCACGCCGCCGATCGCGGCCAGCACCGAGCACAGGATGTAGGTGACGAGCAGCACCTGCCAGACCCGCACGCCGGCCAGGCGGCACGCGACCGGGTTGTCACCGACCGCGTACAGCGTGCGCCCGTAGCCGGAGTAGCGCAGGCCGAGCAGGATCAGCGCGGCCACCGGCGCCCACAGCAGCAGCGACTTGGGGATGGCGGCGCCGATCAGGTTGCCGACCGCGAGCTCGCGCACGAAGTCCGGCACCAGCGGCACGCCGGTGACGAACGACTGCGCGGACACCGTGAGGTAGCCGCTGACGATGCTCGCCATGCCCAGCGTCATGATCAGCGGGTTGACGCGGAAGACGCCGATGCCGACGCCATTGATCAGGCCGACGATGAGCCCGACGAGGATCGCGATGCCCAGGGCGGTGGCCGTGCCGCGCGACGCCTGGCCGGCCATGATGTAGGCCGCCGCGGTCGCGGTCGCCGCCACCGACAGGTCGATCCCCGCGGTGAGCATTACCAGCGTCTGGCCGGCGGCCAGGAACGCCAGCGGCGCGGAGAACTGGAGGATCGTCCCGATCCGCTCGGCCGACATGTAGCCGGGCGACGCGATCTGGCACGCGATCAGCAGCAGCACCAGGATCACGCCGAGCATGATCAGCGGGCGATCGAGGATCCACAGCGACGCCGCGCGGGCGCGGTTCGGCCGCGGCTCGAGCTCCTCCGGCGTCGTCGTCGTGGCCGCGCTCATGACCGCTCCCTCAGCAGCAGCAGGCCGCCGATCATGACCACGACCACGATCAGCGCGCCCTGGATGACCTGGCCGTAGTTGGGGTCGATGCCCTGGAAGACCATGATCGACGGGACGAGCGTCAGGCACAGCGCGGCGGCCACGGGGCCGACCACCCCGCCCTTCCCGCCGGCGAGGCTCACGCCGCCGAGCACGACCGCGGCCACGGAGTTCAGCGTGATGAAGTTGCCCGCGTACGGGGTGCCGATGCCGGTGGTCGCGGTCGCCGCCAGCCCGCCCATCGCGGCGAAGAAGCCGCCGATCGCGTACGCCATCACGCGGGTCTGGGCGACGTTGACGCCCGACAGGTACGCACGGTCGCGGTTGGAGCCGATCGCGAAGATCGCGAACCCCGGGCGCCGCCAGCGCAGCGGCAGCCACGCCGCGGCGAGCACGAGCGCGATGATCACCGCGCCGGACGGGATCCACGCCGAGATGAACGTGCCGGTCCCGAGCGACTGGAAGGCGTTCGGCGCGCCTCCGCCCGGGGTGCGCATGATCACCAGCGCGACGCCGCCCCACACGAACGACATGGCGAGCGTGACGACGATGTCCGGCACGCCGGTCAGCACGACGAGGCCGCCGTTGATCGCGCCGATGACCACCCCGACCACCATCAGGCCGAACGCGATCAGCAGCGAGGTCGCGAAGCTCTGGTGCTCCATGAGCGAGGCGGCGATCACGTTGATGACCGCGACCATGACGCCGAGCGAGAGGTCGATGCCGCCGGAGATCACGATCACCGACTGCGCCATCGCGGCGAAGACCAGCGGCAGCGCGCCGATGACGATCGACCCGAGGTCGAACGACGTGAACGCGACCGGCGCCAGCGCCCACGCGTAGCCGATGACGAGCAGGACGAGCAGGACGTAGACCCCGATCGTCCAGCCGTGCCGGATCGCGACGCGGCGGGCGTCGAAGCCGCGCCGGCCGACGGTGGTGCTCGCTTCGTCGACGGTCGTCATGCCGCTGCCTCCACCTTGCCCAGGCCGTGCGCCGCCTTGAGCAGCGCCGGCTCGTCCGCCTCGGACGCCGGCATCTCGCCGGTCACCGCGCCGCGGTACACGACGATCGTGCGGTCGCACACGAGCTGGATCTCGGGGAGCTCCGACGTGAACAGGAGCACCGCGGCGCCCGCCTCGGCGAGCTCGCGCAGCAGCGCGTAGATCTGGCGCTTGGTGCCGACGTCGATGCCGCGCGTCGGGTCGAAGCACAGCATCGTCGTGAAGCCCGCGGCCAGCCAGCGCGCGATCGTCAGCTTCTGCTGGTTGCCGCCGGACAGCCGGCGCGCCTGGCGCTGCGCGCGCGTGTCGATCGACAGCGCGTCGATCGCCTTCTGCACGCGGCGGGTCTCGTCGCGCCGGTTGATCGGCCCCCAGCGGGAGACGCGGTTGTAGAGCGGCGACGCGATGTTCTCGCGGATCGGCCGCTGCGGCAGCAGCGCGAGCATGCGGTCGGCCGGCACGAGGACGACGCCGCTGCGGATCGCCTCGAACGGCGTGCGCGGGCTGAACGGCCGGCCCGCGACCACCATCTCGCCGCCCGACGGGCGGCGCTGGCCCGCGAGGTAGTCGAAGAGCAGGTCCTGGCCCTGGCCCTCGAGGGCGGCCACGCCGAGGATCTCGCCCGCGCGCAGCTCGAAGGAGATGCCGTCCGCGTCGTCGCCGACCACGAGGTTGCGCACCTCGAGCTGCGGCTCGCCGACCGCCACCTTGGGCGCGGTGGCCTCGACGACGGTGGCTTCGCCGCCCGAGTCCGCCCCGATCGACTCGGCGAGCTCGCTGCGGGTCGTGCCGAGCATCAGCTCGACGATCTTCTCCTCCTCGCCGGACTTGGGGACCAGCGTGCCGACCGTGCGCCCGTCGCGCAGGACGCTCGCGCGGTCGCAGTTCGCGGTCACCTCGGCGAGGCGGTGGGAGATGAACAGGACGGAGCGGCCACGATCGCGCCACTCGCGCATCACGGCGAAGACCTTCTCGGCGAGGTCCGACGGCAGCGCGGCGGTGATCTCGTCGAGCATGAGCAGCTGCGGGTCGCGTGCCAGCGCACGCGCGAGGTCGAGCATGCGCAGCGTCGGCAGCGGCAGATCGGCGGTCATCTCGGTGAGGTCGACGGTCAGCTCCATCCGATCCAGCCACTCGCGCGTGGCGCCGATGTCGGTGCGCGTGAGGCGCAGGTTCTGGGCGACCGTGAGGTCCGGCAGCATGGCCGGGTCCTGGAAGACGGGGGCGAAGCCGACCTTGCGGGCGCCCTCGGGCGACCCGATGCGGACCGGCTTGCCGTCGACGGTGATCGTGCCGGAGTCGTGGCGGATCACGCCGGTGAGGATCTTCACGAGCGTGCTCTTGCCGGCGCCGTTGGCGCCGAGCAGCGCGTGGACCTCGCCGGGCTCGACCACGAGGTCGGCCGACTTGAGCGCCACGACGGGGCCGTAGCGCTTCGCGACGTTTTGGACTTCGAGAAAGGGCATGTAATCAAGGCGCTCGCATGAGCTTGCGAATGCGAGTAAGCCGCACTCGGCGTCTCCCGGCGCGGGCGAGCTTACGCCCGCGCCGGGAGCGATGCGTTTCGGCCTACGGGCCCTGGCAGCCCGTGAGCTGGTCCTTCGTGTACGTCGTGTACGGCTTGACGATCATCTGGTTGGAGTACGTCGGCGGGAGCTTCGGGTCGTAGAACTCCTTGATCGTGGACGCCGAGGACTTCATGTCCCACACCTGCGGCGTCAGCGTGGTCTTGTGCGGCGGGTTCTTGCCGTTGAGCGCGTCGAGCGCGATCGCCGTGCCCACGCCGCCGATCGCGGCGGGGTTGGTCACCGCGGCACCCGGAGCGCCGTCCTGGAGCTGGCCCAGGAACTTGTTGTTGTCGGCGCCGATGACCGGGACCTTGCTCTGGCCGGCCTTCTTGAGCGCGTCGACGACCACGTAGTCGATCCCCGACGTCCAGATCCCGTCGACCTTCAGGTTCGAGTTCAGGATGTCGTTGGCCTGCTTGCCGGCGGGCCCGAACGACCAGTCGGTGAAGGTCTGCTTGACGACCTTCATGCCGGGGTTCTGCTTCATCACGTCGGTGAAGCCCGTGTGGCGGTCGTCGTCGGCGGGAACGCCGCTGATGCCGCGCATCTCGACGATGTTGCCGTGACCGCCGAGCGCCTTGACGAGGTACTCGGCACCGAGCTTGCCGTAGGCGACCTGGTCGTTGGTGACGACGTAGGCCTCGGGCGCGTCGACCGCCTGGTCGACCGCCACGACGACGATGTGCCGGCGCGAGGCCTCCTTGATCACCGGGTCGAGCGCGGTGCGGTCGGCCGGGTTGATGATGATCGCGTTGGCACCCGACGAGATCAGGTTGCGAATGCCCTGGATCTGCGCGCTGGCGTCGCCGTTGACGTTGTGCACCAGCACCTCGGAGACCTGACCTGAGGCGAGGGCCTGCGCCTTCACCGAGCAGATCATCTCCTCGCGCCAGCCGTTGCCCACGAGGGTGTTGCTGACGCCGATCTTGAACTTCTTGCCACCGCTGCTGCCGGTGGAGCCATTGCCGCCGCTGGTGCTGTCGTCGCCACCGCAGCCCGCGGCCACAACCGCGAGCAGGCCGACGAGAAGCGCGAGCAGCGCGATGGGACGAGCCCGGAGACTCATGGGGACGAAGACCCTCCTCCTTCGTTGGGATAGTGACGGGCGCCCTCCAGCGCCCTCGCCGCGCGACGGGCGTGCTCGGCGTAGGCCGCGTCGAACAGACGGGCCGACTCCTCGGCGCCCACCACCGCGGCGCTCGTGATCACCGGGGGCATCGCCCCCCGCTGAACGAGACGTGCGGCCGTACGTACCTTCACTTCGTTGGCGATCGCCACCGCCGCGATCGTCGAGCCCGGACCCACAGGGGTGTCCAGGCCCTCGAGCGTGACGAGGGCGTCCGCGGGTGGCGTGCGCAGGTCGAGCACCACGTCGGCGTGGTCGCGCAGGCGCGACCCCGTCGAATGCGTGCTCTCCCCCGCCGCCGATGCCGCGACCGAGGTAACCGCTATGACCGCGAGGCCACGCTCGCGGGCGCCCCTGGCGACCTCGATCGGGACGGCTCCGAGCCCGCCCGCGCTGAAGACCATCATCGCGTCGGGAGGCCGAAGGTCGAAGTTGCGCAGGATGACCTCGCCGAGGCCCTCCGTGCGCTCGATGAACATCGCCTGTCGCTGCCCGTTGGCGCCCACGACCTGTGTGTGGAACGTCATCGACAGCTCGACGATCGGATGAAAGCCGGGATAGGAGCCGTAACGAGGGAACATCTCCTCGACGGCCATGCGCGAGTGGCCGGTGCCGAAGAGGTGCACGAGCCCGCCGGCGGCGATGGCGTCGGCGCAGAGGTCGGCCGCGCGCTCGAGCTCGGCGTCCTGGTCGGCGACGCGGTCGAGCAGCTCGCGCGCGACGTCGATGTAGCGGGCCGTCATGGTGGTCATGCCAGCGCGCCGTCCACCTCGATCGGCTCCCACTGCCCGCTCCGCATCGAGCGGTAGCAGGCGTCGAGCGCGCAGTTGACGATGTAGCCGTCGGCGAACGTCTCGCGCGGCTCGGCGCCCGCGCGGAAGCAGTCGACGAAGTGGCGCATCTCCTGCATGTAGCCGTAGACCCGCGCCTCCTCCGGGATGGGATAGACCCAGCCCGTGTCGGCGTCGGCCTTCTCCATGAGGTAGCCGCCGGGGTTGGTGATGAAGCCGTGGACCGGGGTCGCCGTCGAGTCGGTGACGAGGCGCCCGCCGGTGCCGGTGATCTCGTTGCGCAGCTCCATGCCGCCTTTCATGGACCAGCTCGACTCGGTGATCGAGATGCCGCCGTTGGCGAACTTGATCAGCGCCACGGCGTTGTCCTCGCCGGTGGTCTTGTCGCCGTGGCTGAGCGTCGCGCCCCAGGCGAACGCCTCGGTCATCGGGACGTCCTTGCCGAAGAAGTAGCGCGCCGCCTCGATCGTGTGGCAGCCCATGTCGAGCAGGGCGCCGCCGCCGGCCGTCTCGGCGTCCCAGAAGTGCGGGGCGTGCGGGCCGGAGTGCGCCTCGCGGGCGCGGACGGAGATCACGTCGCCGATCGCGCCGGACTCGATCATCTCCCGCGCGCGCACGACGTTGGGCGCGAACACCTCGGTCTCGGCGTAGCCGTGCATGACGCCGGCCGCGTTGACGATCTCGAGGATCTCGCCCGCTTCGGCCGCGTTCCGTGCGAGCGGCTTGGTGCAGACGATCGCCTTGCCCGCGGCGGCGGCGGCGCGGATCGCGTCGACGTGCATGTGGTTGGGGAGCGCCACCACGACGATGTCGACGTCGTCGTCGGCCACCAGGTCCTCGACGGACGTGTACTGGCGCGGGATGTCGTGCTCGCGCCCGAACGCCTCCGCGCGCTCGGCGGTGCGGCTGTAGTTGGCGACCACGTGCGTGCCCGGGACGTCCCGCAGGCCGTCCATGTAGAACCCCGAGACGAAGCCCGAGCCGAGGATCCCGAGGTTGACTGGCTGGTGGTGTCCGTGCGGCATCGGTCTAGGTGTATATACAGGTTGCAACCTAGAGGCGTCGCCTCGGCCGTGTCAAGAACCGGACGCACCGGAGGGCGCGCCGGGTAGCGTGCGCGCCCGTGGGCGTGCACCTCGGGCTCGATCTCGGCGGCACGAACGCCAAGTGCGCCGTGCTCGACGCGTCGCTGCGCGTGCTGGCCACCGATGCGCGCCCGAACGGCGCCGCCGACGGGCCGGAGGCGGTGCTCGAGCGCGTCGCCGAGCTCGGCCGCGCGGCCGCCGCGCCGTTCGGCGAGGTGGTGTCGGCGGGCCTGGCGCTGCCCGGCCACTTCGACGCCCGCGGCTGCGGCGTCCTGCTCCCGAACCTGCCCGGCGACTGGGTCGGGCGGCCGATCGCGGGCCCGGTCGGCGAGCGCCTCGGCGTGCCGGTGCGGCTGGTCAACGACGTGCGCGCCTTGACGCTCGCCGAGCTGCGGCTCGGCGCGGGCCGCGGCGCGGCGGACCTGGTCTGCATCGCGCTGGGGACCGGCGTTGGCGGCGGGGTGGTGATCGGCGGCCGCGTGCACCTGGGGCTCGGGCACGCGGGCGAGATCGGCCACACCACGGTCGACCCGGACGGGCCGCCGTGCGGCTGCGGCAACCGCGGCTGCCTGGACCGGATGGCGGGCGCGGACGCGATCGCCGCGGCCGCCGGCGCCGCGTCGGCGGCGGCGGCCGCC
>Ga0081539_10002687_pt1 | contig 24168 bp, 17 predicted proteins | sample TabmetS4T2R2_FD_71023 | JGI IMG/M metagenome (GOLD analysis project Ga0081539, IMG submission 71023) | Tabebuia heterophylla rhizosphere microbial communities from the University of Puerto Rico - S4T2R2 | ecosystem: Host-associated > Plants > Roots > Rhizosphere ...
CGTTGAACGGGCCGGCCCTGCCTCCCAGGCGGCTTCGGACGAGGCGACGATCCTCACCGGTGCGCCGAACACCCTTGATCCGGCCGCCCAGGGCGACATCGGGAGCGCTGCAGTCTCGGCCCAGCTGTTCGAGAGCCTGACGGCCGTCGATCAGTCGCTCGTCCTCCAGCCGGCGCTGGCCTCGTCCTGGGATGTCCTCGACGGGGGCCGCCGGATCGTCTTCCACCTGCGCGATGGGCTGACCTTCTCGGACGGCTCTCCGCTGCGTCCCGAGGACGTCGTCCGCAGCTGGCTCCGGCTGATCGACCCCAGCGCTCCATCGCCGCTCGTCGCGCTGATGTTCGACGTCCACGGAGCTCGGGACTACTTGGCCGGCAGCACTGATGCCGGGACCGTGGGCCTGAAGGCGATTGGCTCCAATGTCGAGGTCGATCTCGATCGCCCGGCTGCCGACTTCCCGACTGTCGTCTCGAGTCCGTCCTTCGCGGTCGTCCCGGAAAGTCTTCGAAATGGCAGGGCTGCAATCGACCCCGGCTCGTTCGTCGGAAGTGGCGGTTACGTCCTCAGCAAGGCCTCCGAATCGGAGCTGACCCTGACCGCCAGCGAGCACTACTGGGCGGGAACGCCAGCGATCCGGACGCTCCATCTCCTGGCGAATATTGGCGGCCGCAGCCCGGTGGCGGCGTTCGAGGCCGGCGATGTCGACTACACGGGTATCGCCGATTTCGACGCGTCGTGGATCCGCTACGACAAGGAGCTCGGCCCTCAGCTCAGGCGTGTGCCGTCGCTGTCGCTCGAATACGTCGGCTTCGATACGTCGAGGCCACCGTTCGACAACGTCAAGGTCCGCCAGGCATTCGGCAAGGCGGTCGACTGGCGACGGATCGTCGAGCTGGCGAGCACCGGCAGCTCGCTGCCGGCCACGAGCATGGTCCCGCCCGGGATCCCGGGTCGGAGCTCAAAGGACTTCCTGCCGGTCCATGACCCGGACGGCGCGCGCCGCCTTCTCGCCGAGGCGGGCTATCCGGGCGGCAGCGGCTTCCCGCGGATCACGTTCGTCGACCCGAATGGCGCCTACACGAAGGCAGTCGTAAGCGAGCTCGAGCGGGAGCTGGGCATCGACATCGACACCGAGTCGATGGACTTCACGCCGTACTTCAGCCGTCTCGCGACCGAACCACCACAGATGTGGGCGCTCGACTGGGTCGCCGACTATCCCGGCCAGAATGATTTCCTGGGCGTGCTCCTCGGAACAGGCCGATCGACGAATTACACGCGCTGGTCGTCCGACGAGTTCGACGCGGCGATCACCGACGCCGGCGCAACGACCGACCCCACAGCCGCCAGCGCCGCCTTCGATCGGGCGCTCGGCGTCGTCCAGCGTGATGTCCCGGTCGTGCCGGTTTCGTACTCGGACGGTTGGGCGCTGTCCCGGAGCGGCCTCCTGGGAGCCGGCCAGAACGGGCTCGGGATCCAGCGCATGGCGGCCTTCGCCTGGGGCGACAAGTGAGCGCGCTCCCGCGGCAGCGCCGGCTCGGCGCGCTCGCCACGGTGCTGGCCGCCATCACGGCCATGACGCTCTCGATCGGCTCCGTTGCCGCAGTCGAGCCATTCACCTTTGGCGCGCCCAGCGCGACCTCGTCCTGGGGCGTCGGCCTGACCTTCAAGCAGCCAGCCGATCTCCATGAGCGGCCAAAACGGGTCGAGATCCTCGTCGAGTTTCCCGGTGCGCCGGGCCCGCAGGCCATCGAGGTTCCTGCACCGACCGGCGATCAGGCCACGCTCAGCTACTCGTTGCCGATCGCGGAGGGCGGCCTCCAGCCGAACACGCGCCTCACGGCACGCTGGCGGATCACTGCGCAGGACGGCACGCCAACCGTCGGGCCGCGCGCCGCGGTCACGTACGCGGACACGCGGTTCGACTGGAAGACTCGCTCCGGCGACGTCGTGCGGATCCACTGGTACGAGGGCTCGGAGGCATTCGGGCGGCGGGCACTCGACATCGGTGAGCGGGCTGTCCGGGAGACATCGAAGCTGCTCGGGGTCACGGAGACCGAACCTATCGACGTCTTCGTCTATGCGAGCCAGAGCGCCTTTGGTGATGTCCTCGGACCGGCCTCGCGGGAAAACGTCGGTGGCCAGGCAAACGCCGAGATTCGGACGCTCTTCGCGCTGATCGAGCCGAACGAGATCGATCAGCCGTGGGTCGACGTCGTCGTGCCACACGAGCTGACCCACCTCGTCTTCGACACGGCTGTCGAGAATCCCTATCACTTCCCGCCGCGCTGGTTGAACGAGGGCCTCGCGGTCTACCTGTCCGAGGCGTACAGCGGTTCATATCGCGGCGCGGTGGAGGATGCCGCTCGCGACGGCAGCCTCGTACCGCTCGGCGGGCTCAGCGGCCAGTTTCCGACGACCCGCGACCGCTTCCTCCTGGCGTACGGCGAGAGCGTGTCGGCGGTCGACTACTTCATTCGGACCTACGGCCGCGACGCGCTGGTCAGCCTCATCAAGTCCTACGCTCGCGGTCTCACGGACGACGAGGCATTCAGCGAGGCGGTCGGCATCGATGCGACCGCCTTCGACGAGGCCTGGCGCAAGGACCTCGACGCGAAGGAGCCGGTCGCATATGGACCGAAGCCTGCGCCGGCCGGTCCGTTGCCGGAGGGTTGGTCGGCGAGCGGCCCGCCGGTCGTACCGGGCGGCGGGGCAGCGGGGAGCGCAGGACCCGGATCGCCAAGCGCGCCGGAGCCGTCGCCGGGAAGCGGTCCTCAGGCGCCGCTTGGCGTTCTCGCGGTCCTGGTGGTTGCCGTGATCGCGATCGCCGTCATGGCGGCTTCGGTCCGCCGCCGGAATAGGCGCGGCGGGGGCGCGCGGTGACCGCCGTCCGAGCCCGACTCCGAACGATTCCGAGTTGGCAGGTCACGCTCGGAATTGCCCTCCTCGCGCTGGGTTTCCTCATCGCCGCGCAGCTCGCGTCGGAGGGGCCGCGCATCCGATACACGACGCAGGAGCGCCCGCCCCTCGTCGAGACCGTCACCGGTTTGCAGCGTCAGCAAGAGGATTACAAGAAGCGGATCCTGGAGCTGCGTGGCGCGATCCAGAGCGCCGAGCAACAGGGCCAGGGCTCGGCCTCGCTCCTGCGGCAGCTCAATGACCAGCTCGACGAGGCGCGGCTGGCCGCCGGCTTGACGCAGCTCACCGGCACGGGCTTCGCCTTCGAGCTGACCGATTCGACCCAGGCCGTACCAGCCGGCGCAAACGACTCCGACTACCTGGTGACCGCGCGTGACATTCGGGCGATCGTCGAAGAGCTGTGGCTCGCGGGCGCGGAGGCGATTGCAGTCAACGGCGAGCGGATCACGACCACGACAGCCATTGTGGACGTCGGCGGCACGATCCTCGTGAACTCGGCATATGAGGCGCCGCCTTACCAGATCGTCGCCCTGGGACCGCAGGATATCTACAGCCGCGTCGCGGCGTCGCAGGGCTTCACGGACTTCATCCGCGCCCGGGCCCAGACGTACGGCATCGGCATCGCGATCCTCCAGCCCGAGACGGTCAACATCCCGGCCTTCGCCGGGACGGTCGGCTTCACGCTCGGCCAGGTCGTCGAGAGCCCGGCGCCGTAGCGATGTACAAGCGCTCGAGCCAGCTGGCGATGTCCGCCATCGCGGCGATCCTCGGGTTTCTCGTCGTCGTCCAGCTCCACGGCCAGCAGGCATCTTCCGGGCTGGGCGCAATGTCCGCCCAGGACCTCACGGTGCTCGTCGCAAACCTCAACACCCGCAACGATGAGCTGCGAACGGAGATCGCGAACCTCGAGGCGCAACTGTCCGACATCGACTCTGCACAAGCCCAGGGCAGCACGGTCGTCGACCAGATCGGCTTGGACCTCCACCGCATCCAGGGCTGGGCCGGGCTGCAGCCCGTCGGCGGGCCGGGCGTGACGATCACCGTCGCCGGCAAGATCTCGGGACCAGCCGTCGAGGACCTGATCAACGAGCTCCACAATGCCGGCGCGGAGGCGATCGCGGTCGAGGGCGTCCGTCTCGTGCCGGGCTCCGTCGTGAGCGGCCCGCCCGGCCAACTGGCGGTCGACGATGAGCCACTCGACGACCCGTTCGAGATCACGGTCGTCGGCAGCAAGGAGGCTCTGACCGGCTCGCTGACCCGGACGGGCGGGATCATCGCCCAACTGGGGGCCACGAATCCGAGCGTGACGGTCACGGTCACACCGCTCGACAACCTGCTCGTCCCTGCAACGCGACGGAACCTCATCCCGAGGAACGGCCACCCGCGGCTCTGATACGCTGACCGGCCTGTCATGACCGACCGACCCGTGCTCGAGCTTCTCCTCGGCGACGTCGTCCGGCTCAAGCGTGCCCATCCCTGCGGTGGCAGCGACTGGCGGATCGATCGGCTCGGGGCCGATATCGGCCTGCGCTGCCAGACCTGCGGCCGCCGCGTCCTCCTCGATCGGCGCCTTCTCGAGAGCCGCCTGCAGTCGTTCGTGAGCCGCGGCGATGCGGCGCTCAACGCGGCCGTCACGCCCCAAACCGAACCCGGTCCGATCTCATGACGGACGCCCCGCCGCCGGCCAACGGCAACGGCGGCGGCGACTCCGGTCCGGGCGCCGTCCTCGCGAACCGCCCATTCCTGCTCCTCTGGCTCGCCCAGGCGGCGACCCAGATCGGCGGCAACATGGTCCTGTACGGCCTGACCGTCATCGTCGTCTCCGCGACGTCGTCGAACTCCGCGGTCAGCGCCCTGATCCTGACGTTCCTCGTGCCGGCCGTCGTGTTCTCGGCGCTGGCGGGCGTCTACGTCGACCGACTGGATCGACGGCTGGTGCTCGTCGTCACGAACATCAGCCGGGGCATCGCGATCGTGCTCATCTTCCTCGTTGGTGACCACCTGCTCGCGATCCTGTTGTTGAACATGCTGGTCTCGACGATCACGGTGTTCTTCGCCCCGGCGGAGGCGGCAATGATCCCGTTCCTCGTGCCGCGGCGCCAACTGCTCGCAGCGAACGGCATCTTCACGCTGACACTCAATGCGGCCTTCGCGCTGGGCTTCGCCCTCGGTGGGCCGCTCGTCGTGACGCTTCTCGGCGCCCCGTCGCTGATCCTGTTCGTAGCTGCGCTCTACTTCGTCGCGGCCGTCTTCTGCTGGACGTTGCCACCGGCCCCGCCGGTGATCGATGCCGAAGCATTGCGCCCGCTCCAGGCCGTGGCGGACGCGGAGCACGCCGTCGAGTCGACGATCGCGGAGCTCCGCGAAGGCCTCTCCTACATCCGCGCCCACCGGAACATCAGTTGGTCGCTGATCTATCTCGGGATCACCGCGTCCCTCGTTGGCGTGCTGGGCGTCCTGGGCCCCGACTTCGCGAAGGAGACACTCGGCCTCGCGCCGAAGGATTTCGTGGTCGTCGTGCTGCCGCTCGGCGCGGGCATCGTCATGGGCATCCTGTTGTTGAACTCCTACGGTCACTACCTGCCGCGGCGGCGGGTCATCGAGGGCGGGCTCGTCGCGTTGGGTGCCCTGCTTGCGGTGCTGTCCATCTCGGGGCCAATCAGCCGCATCCTCCAGGCCGCGGACCGGTCGTCTTCGCTGCTCGATCTCTCGGCGCTGACGTCACTGCTCGCGGTCGTCGTCGTCATCGCATTCTTCGCAGGCATCGCATACGCGGTGGTCGCGATACCGTCCCAGACGCAGCTCCAGGAAGACCTGCCGGAGGACGTCCGGGGCCGCGTCTTCGGCGTGTTGAACATGCTCGTGTCGGTCGCGAGCTTCCTGCCGATCATCCTCGTCGGACCGATCTCGGACCTCGTCGGCACGACAGCCGTAATCCTCGCGGTCGCGATCTTCATCTCGCTGTGCGGGATCGCGTCGGTCATCCGACGTGGCCGGCTCGCACCGGCGGAGACCCAGTCGACGGCCGGATCGATGGTGCATGGCATGGTCGTCGATCCGGTCGCCGTCGCCCACTCGGAGCCGGCGCGCGCCTACGAACGGGCGCATCCGGATGTCACGGAGACGACGCACGATCGATGAGCAGATGGCGGTGACGGAAGCGGCGGCGTCTCCGGACGCGACGCCGACGGCGTGGCGGACGGCTGCCCTGGCCGCGCTCGGTGGCGGCGTGCTCATCGGGTATCGGGCAGCGGGCGGTGGCGGGTTGGCCAGGCTCCTCGTGCTCGGCGGGACCCTCGCGACGGCCGGATCGGCCGCGGCGCTGGCGGCCGCGAGCCGTCGGCAGGCACCCATTCCCGGCTCGGCAGCCGCGAGCCCTGGCAATGCTCCCGTCTCGACGACGTTCAGCATCGTCATCGCCGCCCGCGACGAGGTCGACGTCCTGCCCCGCCTCATCCGCGATCTCGCGGGCCAGGATCATCGAACGGCCGATGGCCGGCCACTGTTCGAGCTGATCCTCATCGACGACCGGTCCACTGACGGTACAGCCCAGGCTGCCTTGCGGGCGGCCGCCGCGGGGGGCCTGAGCGACATCACGCGATTGATCCGGCGCGGCGGCGATGACCTGTCCGACGGCAAGGGCGCGGCGCTGACCGCCGCCCAGCCGGACATCTGCCACGGCGACGTCGTCGTTGTTCTAGACGCCGATGCCCGGGTGGGGACCAGCTTCCTCTCCGGTTTGGCGCGCTACTTCGACGCGGGTCTGGACGCCGTCACGCCACGCCGGCGGATCCTCGACCCCGACGAGTCGTGGCTTGCCGGCGCCCAGTCGGACGAGCAGACCGCCGATGCCGAGATCCAGCGCGGCCGCTGGTTGCTCGGTGGCCTATCGGAGTTCCGTGGCAACGGGATCGCGGTCCGGCGGACGCTCCTGGCCGATGTCGGCGGCTGGCGTGCCGAGGCGCTCACCGAGGACCTCGATCTGTCGAGCCGGATCGCGGCGGCGTCCGGGAAGTCCGTCGCCCACGCCACGGACGTCGAGGTCTGGGAGGAGCCCGTCCGCAGCTGGGATGGGCTCTGGCGTCAGCGGGTTCGCTGGGCGGAGGGCGCGGTCCGTCGCGCATTCGAGCATGGACCGGCGGTCCTCCGCGCGCCGTGCGTCAGCCCAACCGCGAAGGCCGAGTTCGCGGGCTACCTCGGTCAGCTCGCCCTACCGCCGGTCATCGTCGGTGCTCTCCTGCGATCGTGGCGCACGGGACACGGCGCGACGGCGCGCCTGCTGATCGGTGCCTACGTGGCGGTCGGCGCCGGTCTGGCATTCGACGCCCTCCGCTGGGAGACGGATGGCGGGGGAGCGCCGCTCCTCCAGACGGAGCGCCTCCGGCGCGGGCTGCGGGCCGCGGCATTCGGCGCTGTCTGGCTCGCCGCCGTCCCCGCTGCTCTGTGGCGGCTGGCGATGCGAGAGGGCCCGGTCGCGTACGAGAAGATGGAGCACGGACGGCAGCGATGAGCCGTGTCGCGGTCGTGTTCACCGGCGGGACGATCAGCATGCGCCGCGACGAGGGTGCCGGCGGCAACGTTCCGAGCCTCGATGGCGCGGCAATCCTCGCCCTCACGCCGGGCATCGACCAGATCGCCGAGGTCGTGCCGGTCGATCGTGGCCTAACCCCGGCGAGTCACTTCACATTCGCCGACCTCTTCGATATCGCGGCCGCGATCCGCACCCAGGTCGAGGATCCGTCGATCGACGGCGTCGTCGTGGTCCAGGGCACGGACACGATCGAGGAGACCGCCTTTTTCTGGGATCTCGTCCTCGACTTCGCCAAGCCTGTCGTCGTAACCGGCGCGATGCGGACCTCGAGCCAACCCGACTTCGACGGACCGGCCAATCTCCGCGATGCGATCCGGTGTGCCGCCTCTCCCGTCCTCGCGCGCGAGGGCGTGGTCGTTGTCCTCGGCGGCTCGATCGAGCCGGCCGACGATGTGACGAAGACCCACACGGCGTCGTTCGAGACGTTCCAGAGCCTCAACTTCGGACGCCTGGGTCGCGTCGAGGGGGAGCTCGTCGCGCTGACCCGCCACCGCGGCGTCCGGCGTCTCTGCCTGACCGAGCGCGCCTCCGAGAACGTCCACCTCATCACGGCCGGCGTGGCGATGGACGGCACGCTCATCGACGCGGCTGTCGCGGCGGGGGCGGAGGGGCTCGTCGTCGCGGCGACCGGCGCAGGGAATACGTCCGTGGGTTTGCTCGAGGCCGCGAAGCGGGCCACGTCGGCCGGCATCCCGGTCGCGTTGACCACCCGCTCGCCATCCGGTGAGGCGAGCCGCGCCTATGCGTTCCCGGGCGGCGGGCAGACGTGGGTCCGCGCTGGTGCCTTGCTGACGGGCCATCTCGGCGGGCCGAAGGCGCGTGTCGCCCTCGCGCTGGGGATCGGGGCGGGGCTCGATCGTGACGGCCTTGCCTGCCTGCTCATGGACCCGGTCGAGGACACCACGCCCGTGGAGACGGCCCCAGCCGCGCCGACATGAGCGCGGAGCTCATCGTCGAGGGCCGGATCGCCACGCTGGCCGGGGAGCGCGGCTTCGGCTGGGTCGATGCAATCGCGATCGAAGGACGGCGGGTCACGGCCGCCGGCTCCCGGGCGGAGGTCGACGCGGCGCGCGGACCCACGAGCCGAAACCTGCGACTCGCACCGGACGAGGTCGCCATCCCGGGCCTCACGGACGCCCATCTCCATCTCGCCGATGTCGACCTGTCTGCGGGTCGCGTCGACCTCAGACCTGCGCAGACGCTGACCGATGCCCTGGCACGGATTGCCGAACTCAACGCTCAGTTGCCGGTCGGGGCCTGGCTGCAGGGTCATGGCTGGTCGCCCGACCGCTGGGACGGGTGGCCCACGGCCGACGACCTCTCGACGGCGGCGCCCGGCCGTCGGATCTGTCTCTGGTCGCATGACCACCACACCCTCTGGGTGAGCCACACCGCACTACGAGCCGCGCAGATCGGCCTCGACACGACCGACCCCGCCGGTGGGTGCATCCGGCGCCTTGCCGATGGTTCGCCGAGCGGGATCCTGCACGAGAACGCGACGCAGCTCGTGACCGCGCTGATCCCGGCGCCAACACGCGACGAATACGCATCGGGCATCCGAAAGACCGCCGCCGATCTCCTCGCGCTCGGCATCGTTGCTGTCCACGACCCAGGCCTGCTGGCGCTGGAGCCCGGCCTTGGTCCGGCGATCGACGCATACCGGACGCTCTCGGAGCGAGAGGACCTGCCCATCCGCGTCCATGCGTGCATCCGCGAGTCGCAACTCGAGGCGGCGATCGAGACGGGCCTGCGCAGCGGCGACCACCTGAGCCCGCCGAACAGGCGGCTACGTTTTGGCTGGTTGAAGCTGTTCGCGGACGGGACGCTCGGGTCGGGGACGGCGGCCCTGCTCGATCCAAGTGCGGGAACAGGCATCTGGACGACCGATCCCAACGCGCTCGTCCGGCTTGCGGCCGATGCGGCCGATCACGGAATCGCGACGATGATCCACGCGATCGGCGATGCCGCGGTCCGTGCCGCGCTGGCCGCCCTCGAGCCGACCAGCGGCAAGACGCCACTCATGCCCCGCGTCGAGCATGTCCAGCTTCTCGATCCGGCGGACACGCCACGGTTCGCCCGCGGCGGCGTCGCCGCCTCCGTGCAGCCGATCCACCTCCGGGCCGACGGGCCGCTCGCTCGCCGGCGCTGGGGCGACCGGGCTGACGAGCGTGGCTATCCGCTGACGTCACTCGTCCAGGCGGGTGCGACGCTCGCGTTCGGTACGGACGCGCCGGTCGAGTCCTTCGATCCGTGGCCCGGCATCGAGCTCGCCGTGACCCGCCGCAGCCCGGAGTGGCCCGTATCGACCGTGAGGTTCGGTCCCCAGGAGGCGCTGGCCGTCGATCTCGCGCTCCGCGCGGCGTGTCTCGGCGGCCCGGTAGCAGCCGGCGAGCAGGATCGTGGCCGGCTCGTGCCGGGTCAGCGTGCCGACCTGGCGGTCGTCCCGGCAGCTGCACTCGATGAGCCCGTCGAGGTGGGCGGTTTGCTCGGCCGTGTGCGCCCTCGGCTCGTCCTCGTCGACGGCGAGGTCACCTTCGAGGCCTAGTTGCTCCGGCCTAGTTTTCGCGCGGCCTCATTGAAGAGGCTGTTGAAGACCCGCGACGTCGAGGGAAAGGCGTGGATCGTGTCGGCCAGCACCTCGACCGGGACGCGGGCCTTGATCGCGAGGACGCCTTCGTGGATCGCGGCCGAGGCATCGGGTGCTGCAACCGCCACGCCCACGACGGTCCGGCTCTTGCGATCGACGACGACCGTCACGTGGCCGATCGTCGCCTCGACCGAGTAGCCCTTGGCCGTCTTCGGGAAGTCGGCCACGACCTCGAACGCGTCGTAGCCCTCCGACCGGGCCTGCTCGAGCGAAAGCCCGACGAACGCCGCCTCAGGATCGGTGTACGTGGCTCGTGGGAGGGCCCGGTAGTCCGGTCGAACGTGGTCACCGAGGGCCATCCGGACCGCCATCTCGCCCTGGTAGTGACCTTGATGGGTGTGCAGCTCTGGTCCGGCCGGGTCGCCGATCATCCACAGCCCGTCGGCGATCCGCAGTCGGCCGTCGCGGGGCAGCGCGACGCGGCCGCTGAGATCGATCCCGTAGTGCTCGAAGCCGAGATCCTCGAGCTCGAACTCACGGCCGACGGCGAGGAGGATCGCGTGGCCTTCGGCTGTCGAGCCATCGGACAGCTCGATGACGTGCGCACTGTCCTTCCCGGCCCCAGCCCGGGCGCGTTGGGCGCGGACGTTGAGCCGAACGTCGACGCCGTCGTTCCGGAGGGTTGCGGCGATGGCCTCGGAGTTCCGGGGATGGTCCGTCGGCATCAGCCGGTCGCCGGACTGGACGATGGTGGTCGGGACGCCGAAGCGGGCATAGACCTGGGCGAGCTCGCAGCCGGTCGGTCCGCCACCGAGGACGAGCAGGCTCTTCGGCAGCTCTCGGGCAAGCGTCGCGTTGCGGTTCGTCCAGACATCGATCTCGTCGAGACCGGGGACGGGCGGCCGCTTGGAGCGTGAGCCGATCGCGACGACGACGTTGCGGCCGTCGATGACGTGGGTCACGTCGTCGTGGGCGATCTCGACATGGCGCTTGCGGACGATCCGGGCCTGGCCGCGGTACGTCACGGCACCAGCCTCCTTGAGTGCCTTCACATGGGAGCTGTCGTCGGGCTCCTGGGCGTTGTCGGCGCGGTTGACCATGTAGTCGCGCCGCTTTGAGGCGCGTTCCCACGAGTAGTCGTCACCGGCCGCGTGGCGGTAGGCCGCATAGAGCAGGGCCTTCGACGGCACGCAGCCGATGTGCGGGCAACTGCCACCGAACCACTCGCGATCGATGACCGCGACCGAGGCGTCGCGGTTGCGAGCCTCGAACGCCGCCGCCTCGCCGGCCGGACCCGCACCGATGATCACGAAGTCGTAGCTGTCCATCTGGCCTCCCACGCATCACCTTACGACGCACGCTGGCGACGCGCCTCGTAGAGCAGGATGGCGGCGGCGGTTGAAACGTTCAGGCTGTCGGCGATGCCGGCCATCGGCAGGCGAACGGCGGTGATCCCGGGTCCGGACCAGCTCGCCGTCAGGCCGGTCGCCTCGCTGCCGAGGAGGAGCGCCACGGCGCCCGTCAGATCGGCTTCGGTGTATGTCGTCGTCGCGTCGGTGCGAGATGCCACGATGCGGACCGCACGTTCCGCGAGGTACTCCCGCACGTCCCCGGCGGTTGCGGCGGCGATCGGGACCGCGAACACGGTGCCGATGCTGGCGCGAATCGTGTTCGGGTTGAAGAGGTCCGTGCGCGGAGCCGCGACGATCAGCGCATCGACGCCGGCGCCGTCCGCGCTGCGCAGTACCGCCCCGAGGTTGCCGGGCTTCTCGATCGCCTCGAGGACCACCACGAGCGGATCCGCGGGAAGCCTCAGGTCCGACAGCGACTGGGCGGGCTGCCGAACGATCGCCACGACGCCTTCGGAGCGATCGCCGAAGGCGAGCTTTCGGAATGCAATCTCCGATGTCCTGACGATTTCGCCGCCGGCGGAGCGGAGGCGCTCGACGAGGGACACGCCGTCGGCCGAGAGGAGGGACTCGCAAACGAACGACGTATCGACGGTGACGCCAGCGTTCAGGGCCCTGCCTATCTCCCGGACCCCGTCGACGATCGTGAGCCGGGTTCGGTCGCGTTCGTCGCGATTGCGAAGCCGGGCCGCGGCTCTGATCCGCTCGTTGGACGGACTGGTGATGTCGACGGTCATGACCCGCCGATCATGCGCGCGCACGAGCCGAGCCACAGCCTCGCACCGCTCCGCGCCACGAGCTCGAGCTCGAGCGTTTCGATGTCCCGATCGCGGCCGAAGGCTTCAACCAGCCTCTCGGCCAGCCGACCGGCATCGAGGCCTTCGGCGTGGGCCGTCAGGAGGACGAACGCACCCGGTTCGGCAATCGCTCGGCAGGCCTCCAGCAAGCTGGGCAATTGGTCTTCGAGACGCCACGCATTGCCTCGTGGACCGTGGCCATAGCTCGGCGGATCGAGGACGAAGCCGGCGTAGCGCCGGCCGCGCCGCGACTCGCGCTTTGCAAAGACCTCCGCGTCATCGACCAGCCAGCGGATCGGGCGATCTGCGAGTCCTGAGAGTTCGGCGTTGCGCCGCGCCCAGGCGATTGCGGAACGAGAGGCATCGACGTGCACGACCGCTGCTCCGGCACGTGCCGCCGCAAGTGTCGCGCCACCCGTATACGCGAAGAGATCGAGGACCTCAGCCCCGGCGACCACCGCGCTCGAGAGCCAGTCCCAGTTGAGCGCCTGCTCTGGAAAGACACCGACCTGGCCCGATTCGGTCGGTCGCAGCTCGAAGGTCAGGCCATCGATGATCTCGGCGGACCATCCTTCGGTGGCCCCGGTCCATCGCCCGGCCTCGAAGCGAAGGTCCACTTCGCGCCAGGCTCGGGGCGCCCGGCGCCCCTCGATCGCGCCCGGCGCCGGTCGGTCGACGACACGATTACTGAACCGCTCCAAGCGGCGTCCGTCGCCAAAATCGATGAATTCGTACCCTTGCACAGGATCGATCATCATCGAATCATGAGATCCATCGCGGGACGCAGCAGGAGGACGAACGCGCTAGTGACAGTCCGGTGACGTTAGGTAACGTCACGTCCATGCTCCCGCTCCGGCCAAGGCCCCGTGCCGTGCTCGGCCCGCTGATCACGGTTGCCACGATCATCGTCATCGTTGGCGTGCGGCCCGTTGTCCCAGTCTCTTCGCCGGGCGTCCCGTTGCTGTTGACCGTCGCGGTTGCGGCGGTCCTCGGCGGCGTCCGCTGGGGCCTCGTCAGCGCGGCGATCATGGGCGTCTTCGTCGCCGCGGATGCCTCGCAACCGGGTCAGCTCTTCCGTTACGCGCCGGATTCCGTCAGCCGGCTGCTTCTGAATCTCACCGCGGCGCCCTTGATGGCGCTCCTCGTCGGCGGACTGGTGAGTCGTCTCGAGCATCGCGAGCTCGATCTCGCCCGCGTCAGGGCCCAGGAACGGGAGCGGGCCCTGACCGATTCCGTGACCGACGCAATCCTGACGATCGACACGCACAGCGCGATCCGGGCTGCGAACCCGGCGGCCCACGAGATGTTCGGGTACCAGGATGGCGAGCTGGTGGGCCGCCAGCTGACCGATCTCATGCCCGAGGAGACCCGACCTCGACACCTTGCCGGGCTCCACGCGTACCTGACCACAGGCCGGCGGCGGATCAACTGGCAGGGCACGGAGCTCGTCGCCCGGCACTCCAGCGGCCGCGAGATCCCGGTCGAGGTGTCGTTCGCCGAGTACGGCTCCGGCGATGACCGGCGGTTCACCGGCATCATCCGTGACGTCCGCCGCCGGCACGAGCTTGAGGAGCAGCTCCGCCAGGCGCAGAAGATGGAGGCCCTCGGGCAGCTTGCCGGTGGCGTCGCGCACGACTTCAACAACATCCTGACGGCGGTGTACGGGTTCAGCGACCTTGCCCGGGCCGACCTCGACGAAAAGGATGACCGCTACCAGCAGCTCGGCTTCGTCATCGAGGCAGCGACCCGCGGCCGCGACCTCGTCGCCCAGTTGCTGGCGTTCGGACGGCGGCAGGTGCTCAACCCGGAGCTGCTCGATCTGAATGAGGTCGTCGCCTCGGTCGAACCGATGCTGCGGCGTCTCATCGGCGAGAACGTCGAGATGACGACCAGGCTCGGAGCCGGTGTGGGCCAGATCACCGCCGACCGGACGCAACTCGGCCAGGTGATCCTCAACCTCGCCTTGAACGCTCGCGACGCCATGCCGCATGGCGGGCACCTGACCATCGAGACGAGCGAGATCGAGCTGGACGCCGAGTACGCAGCCGATCACGCGGGCGTGAGCCCGGGTCGCTACGCGATGCTCTCGGTCAGCGACGACGGGATGGGCATGGACGCAGCCACCAAGGCGCGGATCTTCGAGCCGTTCTTCACGACCAAGCCGGTCGGCCACGGGACGGGTCTCGGCCTGGCGACCGTGCACGGGATCGTCGAGCAGAGCGGCGGCCGGATCTGGGTCTATTCGGAGCCCGAACGCGGCACGACATTCAAGGTCTACCTGCCCGCTGCCGCAGTCGCGGAGAGAGCAGCATCGGCCGTCGTCCCAGCGCCGCCTACGGCGCGTGGCGAGCTCGTGCTCGTGACCGAGGACGAGGCGAGCATCCGCGAGCTGGCCCGTCGCTCGCTCGAGCGCTATGGCTACCGGGTGATCACGGCCGCGCACGCCGACGAGGCGGTGGAGATGGCCCGGTCCGCGCCGATCGCGGCACTCGTCACAGATGTCGTCATGCCCGGTCGATCAGGAATCGAGCTCGCGGAGGCGATCCGGGCCGGCAACGGGCGGGTGCCTGTCGTCTTCATGTCGGGCTATGCGACGGCGGTCGTCGAGCAGCAAGGCGGGCTCGACTCGACCGACATCTACCTGCAGAAGCCCTTCAGTCCCGAAGACCTCGCTCGCGCCGTCGCGAAGGCGATCGAGTCGAAGCGCGCCTGACAGCCGGGGCGCAGCGCGGATGGCCCTACAGGCGAGGTCAGCGCCATTCCTGCAGTCTCGATGCGCGTGGCAGCTCACGTCGTGAGATCCGTTCCCGAAGCAGGATCTCCATGCCGCCTGGCGAACGCGTGTAAATGAGCTCGCCGCCACCGACCCAGCGGCGCCAGGCTGCCGCGAACTGATCGGCGAGCTCGCGACGACGCGAGAAGGCCGATGGGACCGGGTGATACGCGGGCCGGCCGCCACGGAACACCCGGAACAGATGCCGGAATACGTACCAGATCGGGGCGTAGAACGTGCCCGAGATGGCCGCCTCGTCTCGGATGACGAGGTAGCGCTGGTCGATGATCGGCTCGAACAGCTCGCTGTATGCGCGCGCGAACTCATCAACGAGCTTCGCATCGCGACTCTGGAGGACGACGTCATACGTGCCCGACGGATCCTCCTGGACCCGCACCTGGTCCGGTGACATCGGCGCCAGACCCGTCGCCCGGAAGGCCTCCGCGATCGCGCGTCCGAAGTCGGCGAGATGCGAGTCCACGGGCAGCTCGATGAATGCGGCTCGCACGTAGCGGACGATCAGAGGCGTCGCCAGGAGAACCGGCAACACGGCGATCAGGACCAGGACGAGGAGATTCAGCAGGCCTGGCCGCGCGACCACCCGGGCTACGATGTTCGACCAGATGGCGATCGCGTAGATCACGATCGTGCCGAGGATCAGATTGAGCAAGGCACGCAGCGACTTCGCCCAGGTATAGGCGGTCCGCAACGGCCGCTCGGGCCGCTCCAGGATCGTGCCGGTGAACGCGAAGTTGTCGTACTCGCTGCCGACGCCCCAGCGCTTGTAGGCGCCGGGCCGATCTCGCGCCCGCCGTCCGGCAATCGCGTTGATCTGCTCCGGCGTCGCCGATGGGCCCACCACGATGGGCGCGCGAATCGCGAGCAACGGGATGCGCTCATCGACGTGACCGACGCCGCGGACGATTCGATCTCCCGAACCAAGGCCCCAGGTGTGCTCGTGCTTGCCGATCAGGCGTTGCAGGTCTCGGTCGCCCTGGTCCAACGACGGCTCGAAGCAGACAACGTCCCAATTGTTTGCGACCTTCGTCGGATCGTCTGGATCCAGACGGATCGATCGTCCCCTTAGCTGGTTCACGCTGGCGAAGGTGCCGGCGGTCGTGAGGTCGATGAGGGTGTTGAGGCGGAGGCTGTCCCAGCCCTCGGCGAGCAGGCCTCTCGTTCCGACGATGCAGCGCGTGATGCCTCGTTCGAGCAACTCCGTGACGAGTGCGACATAGTGACGTGGCCGCCAGGCCAGGCCGGCCCCCTCGATCTCGACCAGACCCGTCTCCACCTCGCGGGCATGGACGTCGCCGCTCAGTTCTCGGCGGGCGTAGAACGATCGGAGCTCAGTGAGGAGCTGTTCGGACCAGGTTGTCGGGACGAGCACGGTTCGACCCGTGACCATGATCGGGTTGAGTTCCAGGAGCCGCGGGTCGGCGATGATGCCTCTCAGAGCGCGCACCGCGCCGCCACTCTCCGGATCGAGGACGGCGGCCAGCCTGCGGGTGGCGAGCGCGGCAGCGCGCTCGTGATCGGTGATCACGACCGCCCTAAGGCGGTCAGCCATGGCTTCCTGCTCGAGCCGCAGGACTTCCACCAGACCGGCGACCTTGCTCTCCGAGTAGGCGAGGACCCGATCGAGCGGAGACGCAGCGGCGCGCCAACCCGTCTCCGTCATGACCATGCCGAGCGTTCGGAGCACAGCCCTCAAGTCGCCGAGGGTTGCGGCATCCTGCGGGTCGTCTGAGAGACGGAGAACCTCGAGACACCAGGTCCGGAGGATCGCCAGCTGGTCATCCAGTGTGGGCGGCTGGCGGAGGGCGTCGACCAGCTCGATGTCGTCGGCGAGATGTGCGCCCGAGGCGGCGAGGGTCCGCGTACCGGCGACGGCAAACTCGAATTCGTCGCGGAGCAGCGCCTCCCAGGACCGATCCCGATCCGGGCGATTGATGCGGTTCGCGAGCCACTCCGTGTACCGCTGGTCGCGGGTCATTCGCTCGATGGCAGCGCGCAGGAGCGCGTCCTGCTCCCGGAGGAACGTCCGTTCCCGGGCGGTCGGGCGGGTGAACAGGACGAGGTCCTGGTACGGCGCCAGGTATCCGCTGCGGACGACGGCTGGCGTTGGGACCTCGAAATCGATGCCGTTGACGAGCCGCAGGTAGTTGGCCATCTCGTCGGGCTCGGCCGAGGCCGGCGGTGTCGCGGTGAGGCCGACGACGAGGACGTCCGGCAGGCGGGCGATGAGGTCGGCGAGGATGAGTGCCCAGTAGTCGAGGAGGTGGTGAGCCTCATCGAGGATGATCGTGCCCGTGCCCGCGCCGACAATGCGGTCGATCAGATCGAGCGCATTTGGGTGGAGCAACTCGTGCACGCTTGCCTCACCGCTACCGAGGAGGCGGCGCTTCTCGCGGATCGCGCGCTTCGAGATCTCGTCTCGGTAGACGTTCGGTGCCCGTTCGGCGATCTCCTCGACGTAGGTGGTGGCGGTCTCCGGCGCGCGACCGCCGACTTCGATGAGCTCGCGCAACCATTCCTCGCGGCCCAGACGATCGAGGAACTCGCGTTCCTGGGTCTGGGTCGAGAGACTCTGGTAGGTGAGGCTCGAGATGACGCCAAGACTCGCCGGGTCAGTACTGACGGTGTCAATGAGGTCGCCGTCATCTGGCGCCAGGAAGAGTCGCACCTTCTCGCGCCACTGCTCCTGGATCGTCGTCGTCGGTGAGAAGGTGACTGCGGGACGGCCGATCCTTCGTGCGATCTCGATCCCGAGGAGGGTCTTGCCCGAGCCCGGCGGTGCGACGACGTGGAAGGTGCGTCGAGCCGGATCGCGCTGCTCGAAGAGATCGAGGATGAGGCGCTGGTATTTACGCCACTCGCCGCGGAAGTGGAGGCTCTGGAAGAACGGGTGGGCATCCGCCATACCGCCGGATGCTACTGGGCGGCGACTCTCGTGCTGCTCACCGTGACGTATCGTGCGGTCCGATGCGCACGCGTGCAGTGGTCGGCGGGTACGAGGTCCTTGCGCTTCTCGACGGCGTGCAGGACCTTGGCAGTCCGGGCGGAATGGTCGACGAGTTCCTCAGCCCGTCGAACGAAGCCTGGGACGCGTACCGCACCATCTATCCACAGCTCTTCGGCGCTCGCGGCGGGTGGCGTCTGACCGTCCGCGCGTCTCTCATCCGCGACGAGACCCACACGATCGTGTTCGATACCGGTGTTGGGCCCGACACGGCACCTGCCAACGAATGGTTCGGCGCGCCCGGTTTGTTGCCTCAAGAGCTGGCCGCGGCGGAAGTGGCTCTCGAAGACGTCGAAACAGTGGTGATCTCCCACGTGCACGACGACCACGTCGGCGGCACATGCAATCCCGACGGCCAGCCCGCCTTCCCGAACGCCCGGTATCTGATCCACCGTGCCGACATTGACTGGATCCGGGCCCAGGCCGAGATCAGCGACGAGGACAAGGCGATCTGGACTCTTCTTCTCGAGCCGGTCGTCTCGAATGGTCAACTCGTCGAGGTCGACGATGCCTTCGAGGTGGCTCCAGGCATCCGGACGCGGCATCTACCCGGGCACACGCCGGGGCATCAGGGGCTGGAGCTCGCCTCGGGAGCCGAGAGCGTTTTCCTGACGGCGGATTCCTTCAACCATCCCGCGCAGCTCGACCACGCCGACTGGGCTGGGATTTCCGACAACGATCCCGACGAGGCCACCGAGCGCAGGCGCGAGCTGCTCAAAGAGCTGCTCGACTCCGGTCGCCTGATCGCTCCGAGCCACTTTGCGGAACCATTCGGACGCGTCGTCATGGACGGAGATCGCGTGGTCTGGCGACCCGCTTAGGCGCGGCCGCCTCGTCAGAACCGCCAGCGTGTCTGGCTGAACGTGTCGCCCTTCGCGAAACCGAAGGCCTTGCGCGCTCGGACGTCGTAGACCAGGACAGCGCCCGGGGCGCCTGTGGCTGTGAACCGGCCGTCGATCAGGCGGAACTTGAACCAGTCGTCGTACTTCGTGCGATAGGCGTCGACCAGGCGGCCGAGGCGATCTACGTCGGTCACCTCTTCGGCTTCGCCCTCCAGGACAACGTCCGTGCCCTCCCAGCCCGAATTGCCGGCCGTAACGATGACGTTGCGGTTCCCGGCCTGGATGTTGTGGGCCTTCTGCTCGGCGCTACTGGTCGTAAAGGAGAAGACGTCGTCGACCCAGACGCCCGCGATGGTCGTCTGGTGCGGTCGCCCATCGACCCTCACCGTGGTGAGCTGATAACTCATCGCGTCGCGCAGCTGGTCGCGGGCGGCCGACCACTCGGTTGGCTCGGCGTCCGCGCTGCTGAATCGCCGGTCGATCTTCGCTTCTGGTGTCGTCATCGGAATCGTCAGTCCTCGGGCGGGCATGGTTGGAGCAGTCCGGCGCACATGCACAGTCTATGGGGCGGCCGGGACCGCATTGGCGCGTGGTGGATCCGGGAGCCGGTCGCGACGGACCGGACGGCGATCGGATGGTCTGGCGCCCCGCCGTGAGGCGAAACGTCGGTCCCGCTGCGCTATGATTCCGCGGCGGCGCGACGGAACCGCGTCGCATGGGCGGCTAGCTCAGCTGGTTAGAGCACTTGCTTGACATGCAAGAGGTCACTGGTTCGAGTCCAGTGTCGCCCACCAACCCACCTGTCGACGCTAAGAGCGACGATGCGCGGGCGCAGCCGAGGTTGACATCCCGGCGCGTAAGTCGCCGAACAAATGGCCTGCCACTCGAGGGTCGCTCCCATGGCTGGCGATCAGAATCCGCGGCGGCGCGCGTCGTTCTGGTTCCTCGCCCTGCTGCTGGTCGTCGTTCTCTTCGCTGCCACGGCTCCTTCGCCGCTGTACGGCGTGTATCAGGACATGTGGCACTTCTCGGCTCTGACCCTGACAGCGGTCTACGGGTCGTATGCGTTCGGTGGCGTCGCGGCGCTCCTCGTCGCGGGCCGGCTGTCCGACTATCTGGGGCGTCGTCTGATCCTCGCCGCGGCGTTGATCCTCATCGTCGCGTCGATGCTCATATTCGTCGTTGCCGCCGACGTCACGGCTCTTTTCGCCGGCCGCGTCCTTGCCGGGGTCGGGACGGGCATAGCCTCGGGTGTGACGAGCGCGTGGGTGATCGATCTGCAGCCAGCGCAGAATCCACGTTTGGGCAGTCTGGTAAACGGCGTTGCTCCACTGTTGGGGCTCGGACTCGGTGGCTTCATCTCGGGCGTCCTGGTCCAGTACGGGCCTGATCGGCTGCACCTCGTCTTCTGGCTACTCGCCGGTATCTATGGTCTCGCCAGCGCCGCGATTCTGTCCGTGCCCGACCTTGTGGAACGGCGGCCGGGCTGGGTGTCCTCCCTTCGCCCGTCGATCGGCATACCGGCTCCCGCACACGGGCTGTTCATCGCGTCGGCGCCTGCGCTCGTCGGCATGTGGGCGTTAGCCGGGCTGTACTTCTCCTTGGGGCCGTCGCTGGTGATTGCGATCCTCGGGACCGAGAGCAGGCTCGCTGGCGGCTTCGTGATCCTCGCCCTCGCAGGCAGCGCGGCGTTCTCTTCCTTCGCCGTGCGGAATGTCGATCCGCGTCTCGTCCTGACACGTGGCTGCGTGGTGTTGATCGCGGGGGTCGCCATATCTCTGGTTGGCGTATGGCTGAGCTCGTTGGCGTGGTTGTACGGTGGCACGATCGTCGCCGGCACCGGTCTGGGTCCTGCCTTCTCCGCGTTTGTGCGAATCGTCACGCCGCTCGCACCCGTTGAGAGGCGGGCCGCCCTGCTTGGGGCGATCTACGTAACGACGTACCTCTCGTTCAGTGTGCCGGCCATCGTCGGCGGGGCAGCCGTCACGTTGTATGGGCTTCGCGGAACGACCCTCGCCTATGGCCTGGCCGTCATCGTTCTCGCAGCCGCGACGACGCTGGCTGTATCACGCCGGCTCGGTCCGCAGATGGCGGCATAGCCGGCGACCGCCCCCTCGAGCGGAGCAGCGCGCTGCGTATAATTGCGAGACAGATCAAACGCGACGACCGGGACACGCCCTGTCGCCGGCGCGTACAGAGAGCCGGGCCATCGGCTGAAAGCCCGACCGCGACCGACGACTGCAGGTACCACCCGTGAGTGGCCGGCGAACCGGCCCGGGATCCGCCCGTTAGCGCGGCCACGAGAGCGCCGAAGCCGGCAGGCGGCCACGGCGAACGCGGGTGGAACCGCGAGAGGATCGACCTCTCGTCCTGCGACGGACGAGAGGTTTCGTGATTCTCGGGAGGCATAGATGGCCGACGAAGCGCAGGTGAACGAAGCAGCCCAGGGCGAGGGCGAGGAGGAGCTCGCGCTCGAGGCGCCGGCGCGCGGGTCGGCCGAAGAGATGCTCGACGCCGAGGCGGGCAATCCCCTCGATCCGATGCGTCATTCGGCCGCCCACGTCATGGCCGAAGCCGTCCTCGACCTGTTCCCGGGAACCAAGCTCGGGATCGGGCCGGCGATCGCCGACGGCTTCTACTACGACTTCGAGCTCGACCGAACCCTCAAGCCCGAGGACCTCGAGGCCATCGAGAAGCGGATGGCCGAATCGATCTCGGCGGACCACCCCTTCGAACGCCGCGAGCTGCCGCCGGGGGAGGGGAGGGCCTTCTTCGAGGAGCGCGGCCAGCCATTCAAGGTCGAGATCCTGGACGACTTGGCGGCCCGATCGAAGGCCGAAGGTTCGCCGATGCCGCCGACGTCGGTCTACGAGCACGGACCGTTCGTCGATCTATGCAAAGGCCCGCACGTCGAGTCCACGGGCAAGATCGGTCCGTTCAAGTTGCTCTCCGTGGCCGGCGCGTACTGGCGCGGCGACGAGAACCGGCCGATGCTCCAGCGCATCTACGGCACCGTCTGGCCGAGCCAGGAGGAGCTCGATCAGTTCCTCTGGCGCCGCGAGGAAGCCCGCAAGCGCGACCATCGCAAGCTCGGCGTCCAGCTCGACCTCTTCAGCTTCCACGATGTCTCGCCGGGGGCCGCGTTCTGGCATCCAAAGGGCTGGACGCTCTATCGGACGCTCGAGAACGCGATGCGCGAGCTCCAGGCTCGTCGTGGCTACCAGGAGGTCTACACGCCGCCGCTCGTCGGCCAGAAGCTCTGGCAGCAGTCGGGCCATTGGGACCTGTACCGGGAGCACATGTTCCTGTTCGAGTCCGAGGGCCAGACGTTCAGCCTGAAACCGATGAACTGCCCGGAGTCGACGTACATCTACCGCAGCCGGGTGCGGTCGTACCGCGAGCTCCCGTTGCGTTTGTCCGAGTACGGGAAGCTGCATCGGAACGAGCTATCCGGCACGTTGTCAGGGCTGACGCGAGTCCGGCACTTCGTGACCGACGACGCGCACATCTACCTGCGCCCCGACCAGATCGGCGAGGAGATCGAGGCGCTCCTCGGCGAAATCCGGGAGTCGTACTCGTGGGTCGGCCTGTCGCCGCGTCTGACGTTCGGCACGCGGCCGGACAAGGCGCTCGGCGATCCACGGATGTGGGAGCGCGCCGAGGCTCTGATCCGTGATGCCCTGGAGCGGTCGGGCGCCGACTTCCGCGTCAAGCCCAAGGACGGTGCCTTCTACGCCCCGAAGATCGACATTCAGGTCGACGACGCCCTCGGCCGGGAGTGGCAGACGGCGACGATCCAGGTCGATCTCGTCATGCTGCCCGAGCGATTCGACCTGTGGTATGTCGACGAGGCCGGTCATCAGCAACGGCCAGTGGCGATCCACCGCGCGATCTACGGCTCGTTGGAGCGGTTCATTGGCGTCATCACGGAGCATTTCGCCGGGGCATTCCCGTTGTGGCTGGCACCGGTCCAGGCGGTCGTTATCCCCATCGCGGATCGCCACGTTGCGGCCGCGGAGGAGCTGGCAACCGTGCTGCGCGCTCGTGCACTGCGGGTCGAAGTCGATGCGTCCGAAAACCGGATGCAGAACAAGATCCGGCTCGCCCAGGGCCAGAAGGTGCCGTACATGGTCGTGCTCGGCGACCGCGAGATCGAGGCCCGGACGGCGTCGCCCCGCACGCGCGCAGGCGAGCAGCAACCAGCTGAGCCATGGGACGCCTTCGCCGACCGCCTGGCCGCCGAATCTCGGGAGCGGCGTCCCCAGTGAGGACATGCCCGTCTTGAGCCACGGCGCGGTTGGGCGGGTTCGCCGGCTCCTCGGCAACCTGCGCCGCCCGGAAACGAGAGGCGAGACGCTGCGCCGGATTTGGCGGCGGGTCCTGGTTGGGCTCCACCTCCGCGCGGCCGAGCCGCGTCGGACGGCCGGATCGGCACGGAAGAACCCCACGGCCACAGCGCGGCAGTTGGAGACCTACCGAACGGCATGGAGTCGGCTGGACGAAGCCCTGTTCGGCAGCCGGACCGGCGTCGAGGAGGCGCCCGCGTCCCGCCGGGTAGGGGAGGCTGTCCACCTCGTCGAACGCGCGCGTGCAGAGGCCGATTTCGCCGAGGCTCTGGCTCGCGGCGCTTCCCTGGAGGAAGCGACATGCAGGACGCTCACCGCACTCGTGGCCACGGCCGACTGGCGCGACCTCAATACGGGCTGGGCCGTTGCTGAGGGAGTGGGTCGGCTGCCGGGCGGGGCGATCGCCTCGGTGATGGGTCACGCGATCCTGCGGCACCGCCAGCGCCAGTTCGGTCGCGTCTGGAACCTCGTTCACGACGTCCCGGATGAGGTGCTCGCGGAATACATCCCGATCGAGTCGGCTGATGCCGCCCTTGCCACTGGTTCTGCGGCGGGCCGCGCTCGTGCGCTCGCCATCGGCGCGCCAACGCCCTCGATGTCGCCCGAGGTTCTCGTCGATCTCGCAGGTCGCTTCCTGGCGTTTCACGAGCGGGACCGAGCTCGAGAGCTGATCGCGGAGCTCCGCCGACGGCGGACGATCGAACTCGACCAGCGCCGCGTCCATTCGGCGGCCCTGATCGAGGCTTGGCTCGACCACCCCCCGACCACGGTCCCTCAGGGTGCAGTGCCGATCGCCGTCTTCGACTACCAGACCCCCGATCACGGCCTGACGTCGGGCAATCTCGGCGACTACATCCAGAGCCTGGCCCTCGTCGTCAACATCGT
>Ga0081539_10002688_pt1 | contig 24146 bp, 21 predicted proteins | sample TabmetS4T2R2_FD_71023 | JGI IMG/M metagenome (GOLD analysis project Ga0081539, IMG submission 71023) | Tabebuia heterophylla rhizosphere microbial communities from the University of Puerto Rico - S4T2R2 | ecosystem: Host-associated > Plants > Roots > Rhizosphere ...
GGTGCCGGCCGCGGCGATGATTCCCGTCACGCACCGCGGTGTCTCCGACCGCGTGACGATCGCGACGCCCGCGGCGGCGGACGAGCCGGACTACGCGCAGCTCGCCGCCGCCGGCGGCACGCTCGTGTTCTTCATGGGGCTCGAGCGGCTGCCGCCGCTCGCGGCAGGCCTCGTTGCGGCGGGGCTGGATCCGGCGACGCCCTCGGCGGTCGTCTCGAACGGCACCCTGCCGGAGCAGGAGACGGTCTGCGGCGGCCTGGACACGATCGCCGAGCTCGCCGAGGGACTCGCGACGCCCGCACTCGTCGTGGTCGGTGACGTGGTGGCCGTCGGCGAGCGAATCAGAAGCAGAGCCGCGCACGCCACCCGGGCTCTGGCTTAAGCCAGAGCCCTACCCGCAGGTCCCTATGATCGCCGCCATGTCGCGGATTCTCACGTCCCTCCCCGTCGGCGAGCGGGTCGGCATCGCCTTCTCCGGCGGGCTCGATACGACGTGCGCGGTCGCCTGGATCCGCGAGAAGGGGGCGATTCCCTACGCGCTGACGGCCGACCTCGGCCAGTACGACGAGGACGACGTCGCGGGCATCCCGGCTCGCGCGAGGGAGGTCGGCGCGGAGGAAGCGATCCTCGTCGACTGCAAGCCGCAGCTCGTCCACGAGGGGCTCGTCGCGCTGCGCTGCGGGGCGTTCCACGTCTCGTCGGCGGGCAAGACCTACTTCAACTCGACGCCGCTCGGGCGCGCGGTCACGGGCACGATGCTCGTCCAGGCGATGCACGAGCACGGCGTCGACATCTGGGGCGACGGCTCGACGTACAAGGGGAACGACATCGAGCGCTTCTTCCGCTACGGGCTGCTCGCGAACCCGAGGCTGCGGATCTACAAGCCCTGGCTCGACCCGCTGTTCGTCGCGGAGCTCGGCGGGCGGAAGGAGATGAGCGAGTGGCTCGCAGCGCGCGACCTCCCCTATCGGGCGAGCGTCGAGAAGGCGTACTCCACCGACGCCAACATCTGGGGCGCGACCCACGAGGCGAAGGAGCTGGAGCTGCTCGACCGCTCGCTCCACATCGTCGAGCCGATCATGGGAGTGCGCCACTGGGAGTCGTCCGTCGAGGTCGCACCCGAGACCGTTCGCGTGCGGTTCGAGGAGGGCTGGCCCGTGGCGCTGAACGGGGTCGCGTTCGACGACCGTGTCGCCCTCGTGGTCGAGGCGAATGCGATCGGCGGTCGGCACGGGCTGGGGACCACCGATCAGATCGAGAACCGCATCATCGAGGCGAAGAGCCGCGGGATCTACGAGGCGCCCGGGATGGCGCTCCTGTTCGTCGCGTACGAACGGCTCGTCAACGCTATCCACAACGAGGCGACGATCGACACGTATCGCGCCGAAGGCCGGCGCCTCGGTCGCCTGCTCTACGAGGGGCGCTGGTTCGACCCCCAGGCGCTGATGCTCCGGCAGAGCCTCTCGAGCTGGGTCGGCAGCCCCGTCACGGGCGAGGTGACGCTCGAGCTGCGCCGCGGCGACGACTACACGATCCTCGACACCGTCTCGGAGAATGCGACGTACGCGCCCGAGCGACTCTCGATGGAGCGTGTCGAGGACGCTGCGTTCGGCCCGCTCGACCGTATCGGGCAACTCACCATGCGGCTGCTCGACATCGAGGACTCGCGCGACAAGCTCGCGCTCTATGGCCGTCTCGGGCTGACAGGCGGCGACTCGACGCTCGGCGAGCTGGCTCCCGGCGCGGAAGCGTCAGGCGCCGAGTGAGCCGCCCGCGCGCTCGATCACGACGACCGGGACTCGCGCAGCGGGGCTGAGTCCCAGCAGCGCACGCACGACCACGGCGCAGTCCTCCGGCTGGATCATCTCGCCGCTCGCGAGGCCCGTCCACGCGGCCATCGGCGTGTCGACGAACTCCGGGCAGACCGCGGTCACGCGGACGCCGGCGTCGGCCTCCTCTCGGGCGAGTGAGCGTGAAAGCGAGATCAGCGCCGCCTTCGCCGCTCCGTAGCTTGCGAGTCCCGGCGTGGGGATCGTGCCCGCGATGGAGGCGAGGTTGACGACGTAGCCCTTCGACGCGCGCAGCGCCGGCAGCGCCTCGCGCGTCACGATGAACGCGCCGCGGAGGTTCACGGTCTGCTGCAGGTCGAAGTGCTTGGTCTGCATGTCGCCGATCGTGCCCGCGACGCCGACGCCTGCAGAGTTGACGAGCACGTCGAGCCCGCCGTGCGCGCCGAGATGGGCGCCCACGAGCGCGGCGCACTCCTCCTCGTGGCGCACGTCGGTCGCCACCGCCTTCGCTCCGAGCTCGGCTGCCGCCTCCTCGAGCCGTTCGACGTTGCGGGCAGCGAGCGTGAGCCCGTAGCCCTCGTCCCGCAGCATCCGCGCGATCGCGAGCCCGATCCCGGACGAGCCGCCCGTCACCAATGCGCTCGGCACGGCCGGATCCTATTCGCGTGCGGGAATCCGCAGCGCCGGATTCCCGCCGCTCGAATCCCCGCCTCCGGCCGGCACATCCCTGAAGGCGGCCCTGACGGGGCCGCAAGCTGCCTCTTTTCCAGGACACCTGGGCCTACACTCGGGATCATGAGCGCAGCCCCGACGCTGACGAGCCTCGCGCGCGCCGGAGGCTGCGCGGCGAAGTACTCCGCGGCGCGTCTCGAGGAGCTGCTCGCGGGCATGGTGCCCGCCGATGCGGCCGACCTCCTCGTCGGGCTCGACCCGGCGGACGACGCGGCCGTCTATCGGCTCGACGACACGACGGCGCTCGTCTTCACGGTCGACTTCTTCCCGCCCGTCGTCGACGACCCCCGGACGTTCGGCCGCATCGCCGCGACGAACGCGCTCAACGACGTCTTCGCGATGGGAGGGCGGCCCCTGCTCGCGCTGTCGGTGACGGCGTTCCCCGAAGAGCTGCCGGTCGAGACGCTGGGCGAGATTCTTGCAGGCGCGGTGGAGGCGACGCGCGACGCGGGCGCGATCCTCGCCGGCGGGCACACGATCCGCGACGACGAGCCGAAGTACGGTCTCGCGGTGGTGGGCACCGTGCATCCCGACGGGGTCTGGCGCAAGAGCGGCGCGCGGCCGGGAGACGTCGTGTTCCTGACCAAGGCGCTCGGCACCGGGCTCGTGCTCCAGGCGGTGCGCGACGGAATCGCTCCCGACGGTGCGCTCGACGCCGCCGTCGCGCTCATGACGGAGCTCGGGCGGGACACTGCCGACGCGCTCAGGTCGTTCGATCCCAACGCCGTCACGGACGTGACGGGGTTCGGGCTGCTCGGTCACGCCTACGAGGTCGCGGACCGCTCGGGCGTCCGCCTCGCGCTCGACGGGAGCAGGCTGCCCGCACTTCCGGGAGCCGTCGAGCTCGCAGCGGCGGGGGTGCGCACGGGCGGCGACCGCCGGAACCGCGATTTCGCGGGGCCACACGTGCGCAGCACCGCGGCGCCGGAGCTCGAGGCGCTCGCCTACGACCCGCAGACCGCCGGAGGGCTGCTCGTGACGCTCCCGGCCGACCGGCGCGCGGTGCTCGCGGCGACGTTCGCCGGCGAGGGCTTGGCGCTGCACGAGATCGGGCGGGTCGAAGCCGGGAGCGGCGTGACGCTCGACGCATGGTGAGCCTGCGCGCGCGGCTCCGAAGCCCGGTCGCGCCGTCGAGCTTCCTCCGGCTCGCGACGGCGTCGGTGGTGGTTCTCGGGCTCGTCGTCACGTCCGGAGCGTTCGTCCGGCTGACCGGCTCGGGCCTCGGCTGCGACAACTGGCCGCGCTGCGGCGACACGCCGTTCCCGGCGAAGGACTTCCACGCGCTGGTCGAGTTCGGGAACCGCGTGGTCGCGCTGTGCGGGATCCTCGCCGCACTCGCGACGTGGCACGCATCGCGGCGTGTCGCCGGTCTGCCGCGCTTCGTGGAGCGAGCGGCTCTCGGTGCGCTCGCCGGCACCGTCGCGCAGATCCCGCTGGGCGGGCTGACGGTGATCCTCGACCTCCACCCGCTCGCGGTGATGTCGCACTTCCTGCTCGCGCTCGCGGTCGTCGCTCTCTCCATCCTCGTCGCGCTCGAGGCGTGGAGCCATGCGCGGGGTCGCGCGGCACCCGTCGTCCCGCACTGGCTGCGGCTCGTCGCGGTGGTCGGCGTCGTCGCGTGCGCGGGGATGGTCGCGACGGGCGCGATCGCAACCGCGTCCGGGCCGCATCCGGGGGCGGACGACGCGGTGGAGCGGCTCGGGCTGGAGATCCGGGACACGGTCTACGTCCACGTCCGCGCGACCGCGGTGTTCGGGATCGGCTTCCTGCTCGTCGCGTGGCAGCTCCTGCGCGTGCGACGCGAGGCGCCGGGCATCGTCCGGCTCGGCGTCGTCCTCCTCGGCGTGCTCTTGACGCAGATGCTCGTCGGGGAAATCCAGTACCGGAACGCCCTGCCGTGGGGGCTCGTCCTCGCGCACGTGACGCTCGGCGCGACGGTCTGGGCGCTCACGGTCGCGCTCGCGTACGCCCTCTGGCGGCCGCCGCTCGCGCTCGTAGCGCCCGCCGCCGCGCGGACGGAGCCGATCGGCGAGCCTCTGCAGTCCCGCTAGGCGCAAGTACGCTTTGTTCATGGCTTCGGAAGACCTGCGCATCGCGTCGCATCCGGTGCTCCGGCGTCCCGTCCTGATCACGGCGTTCCGCGGCTGGAACGACGGCGGCCAGGCCGCGACCGTTGCAGCCGGGTTCCTGGCGCAGCAATGGGACGCGACGCGGTTCGCCGACATCGACCCCGAAGGGTTCCTCGACTTCCAGGCGGTGCGCCCGACGGTGACCCTGGATGCAGGGATGACCCGGCGCATCGAGTGGCCGGAGAACGCGTTCTTCCATGCCTCGATCCCGGGGACCGACCGCGACGCCGTGATCCTGCTCGGCGTGGAGCCGAACTACCGGTGGCGGGCGTTCACCGAGCTCGTGGTCGGTCTCGCGCGTGACCTCCAGGTCGAGCTCGTCGTGACGCTCGGCGCGCTCCTGGCCGACGTCCCGCATACGCGACCCGCGCCCGTCACCGGCGCCGCGACCGATCCGCGGCTCGTCGAGGAGCTGGGACTGCAGCTGTCCCGCTACGAGGGGCCGACCGGCATCGTCGGCGTGCTGCACGACGCCTGCCGGACGGCGCAGCTCCGCTCCGTCAGCCTGTGGTCGGCCGTTCCGCACTACGTCTCGCTCGCGCCGAGCCCGCGCGCGGCGAAGGCGCTGTGCGTTCGGCTCGCCGATCTCGTCGGCGCTCCGATCGAGACGGCCGAGCTGGACGAGGCCGAAGAGGCGTACGCCTCGCAGGTGAGCGAGGCGGTCGCGTCCGACCCGGACACGCAGGCCTACGTCGAGGAGCTCGAGCGCCGGGCCGACACGATCGAGGAGTTCGCCGAGGGCGGCGAGCTACCGAGCGGCGAGTCGCTCGCCGCCGAGCTGACGCGCTTCCTGCGCGAGCGAGACCGCGAGCGGCGTTCGTCGGACGAGTCCGACGAACCCCACTAGGTTTCGGCGACCGCGTCCTCCTCAGGCGACGGCACCGGCTCGGCGGAGCCTGGAGCGTCGACGGAAGCCTGGGCCTGGCCGCCATCGGCGGGCAGCCTCTCGGCGGCGGGCACGCCCTCGACCGGCTTCTTCTTGCGGCGGCGCCTCCGAGACTTGCGGGCGGGCGCCTTCGGTGCGGGCAGGCTCTCGGCGAGGGCGGTCGCGATCTCCTGAATCGGGCCGATCTCCTCGCGGGCGCGGTCGAGCGTGCCGTTCGCGCGGGGGGTGTAGCCCTCCGCCGAGGCGAGCAGCGCCGCGCCGACGGGGAGCGGCAGCGCGGCCGCGATCTTGACGAGTTGCCCGACGTTGTCCTCGTGCCGGTGCCCGCGGGAGTTCGCGACGGCGCCGAGCAGGCGCTTCGCCTCGGGGAACTCCTGGCTCGCCTTGCGGTCGAGCGTCTTGCGCACGGAGCGGGCGAGCCGCCACGTCCATCGCGCGAGGATCTGGTCGGGGGCGTTCGCCTTCCCCTCGCCGACGGCGCGCAGGAGGATCCGAACACCGGCGGCGCGGTCCTTCTCCCACGGCGGCGCTTGCGTCACGAGCGTGACGAGGTCGTCGAAGTCGGCCCGCTCGACCGGAGTCGCGACGCGATCGGCGAGCGCGGTCATGCGCAGGCGCCGGTTCGGGTTCTCGGCTGCGCACACGGAGAGGAACGTTTCGAGCGCGCCCTTGTCGGCGCGGCCCTCCGCGAACTTGCGCGCGAACTCGGCCCGCTGGTCGAACCGGATCTGTCGGCCGGCGATGGTCGCCCAGAAGCGCTGCTCCTCGTCGTCGAGGAAACGCGGGTCGACGCGCTGCCACTCGCGCTGGATCACCGCGAGCCGTCGCGCGACGTCCTGCGTGACCGGGACGAGCCACGGAGCGGGAGACAGCCGCCGCCGCGCCCTCCGCGCCGATCGCCTCCGCGGCGCGGGCGTGACCCTGGCGCCCTCGCGGTAGAAGTCCGAGTCGAGCAGCGAGTGGAGCGACACGACGCGCTCGGAGTGCGTCGCGCCCTTCGGCACGAAGTCGACGACGATGCCCGCCTCCTTGCGCGGGTGCGTTCGCATGATGCGGCCGATCCGCTGCTGATAGACGCGCTTCGAAGCGGTCGGCGCGAGATGCATGCAGACCGTCGCCCGCGGGGAGTTCCACCCCTCGGCGAGGAGCTGGGCGTTGACGAGGACGTTGATCTCGCCGCGCTCGTACGCCGCGAGGGTCTCGGCGAGCTCGCGGGGCGGTGTGCGCCCGGAGACGGCCATCGTCTTGAGGCCCGCGGCGCGGAACTCCTGCGCGAGGTTGTACGCGTGGTTGACGCCCGCCGCGTAGACGATGCCCGGCGTGGCGCCGAACCGGTCGCGGTAGAGGCTCGCAGCCGCCTGGTTGAGGGCGACGTGATCGAGGGCGGCCGCGAGGGCGCGCTCCTCGAAGTCGCCGCCGACGATCGGCACCGAGTTGATCGCTGCAACCGGCGGCACGCGGAGGCACCGCAGCGGCGCGATCAGCCCGCGGCGCGCGGCGTCCGTCAGCGGGAGGTCGTCGACCGAGGCTGGGAAGACGTCGGAGACCTGCTTTGCGATCAGCTGCTCCGTCGCCGTCATTCCGATGTAGAGCGGCTCCGAGAAGCGGCGGATCGCGGTGGAGGTCTTCTCCCCGAGCGCGGTGTGTGCCTCGTCGCAGATCACGAGCTGGTAGGCGGTGCGCGAGAGCTCGTCCGCGTGCCGCGCAAACCACGCGTACGTCTGGATCGTCATCGGGTCCTCGCGCTTCGGATCCTGACCGCGGAGGATCGAGTCGACGATCCTGTCGCCGTAGCCCTCGGCCGTCAGGTCGCGACGGAACTGGTCGATCAGCAGCCTGCGGTGCGTGAGGATCAGCACGCCGAGCTCCCGCGCGGCGTCGACGAAGCCCGCTGCCGCGATCGTCTTGCCCGATGCCGTCGGGTGACGAAACCGGTAGCGGCGCGAGGCGCCGGGGTCGTCGCCGACGAACGATCTCTCGTCCGGCTCCTCGTCGACGAGGCCGGCGTCCTCGTCGTCCTCGTCCTCCGGGGCGTCGACGAGCTCGCCGACGACGGCGCCGTTCGAGGACCCGTTCCCGTTCTCCTCCACGCTTCGCTGCGTCGCGGCGATCAGCTCCGTGAGCATCCCCGCGAGCGCGTCGATCTGGTGCCGACGGAGGGACGTGCCCGCCGCGGTGGCGGCGTTCTCCGCAGCGAGAACGCGCTCCAGGCCGAGCATCAGGCCGTACCGGACCTTCCAGTTCGACGTCGGCGTCTTCCGGCCCGAGTCGATCTCCTCGATCGCGTCGTCGAGCGCCCGTCGGCGCGCCGTTCCCGGGGCGAGCGCGACCTCCGCGTCCTCGCCTGGATGGAGGAACGGCTCGCCGAACCAGCGTTCCGCGCGCTGCGCGTCGCGTTCCAGGGCCAGCGCGGCCTCGGACGGTGGGCTCGAAGTGATGATGGGTTCCTGCATGTCTGCAGCAGCCTCGAAACGCGCCGCTCCGTCGTGGCAAACGTTCGAGGGAGGCAGCTCACTCGGGCGTTGTTCACTGCGCCAGCGTCGCTGCACTTCGCAGATTAGCGGAATTTGAACGCGGGGGAACCCATGGTTCCCCCGCGTGCCCCCTCCTTCAGGGAGTGGTGTAGAGACGCTTGCTTGGCCTCTCGGGCGAATGAATCGCCCTTCGGCCGCAACGCGTGGCAGCCCTCCTCGGCTTTAAGCCCCACCTTTTGAATTCGCCGAGACATCAGGCGACTGGGCGCTACGCTCTCGCGTCCGAGTATCCACACTGCGGTAGTCGCGAGGCCCTCGGCGGATCCGGCTTCCTCGGCCCGGTCTGCCGTCACGCGCCCAGGCGGCGCCCCACCACGCGCTCCGACACGCCCATCTGGTCGAGGTGCTTCGTGAGCCCGCCGCGGAAGAACGGGTAGCCCGCGCCGAGGATCAGGCACGCGTCGATCTCCGCCGCGGTCGGGACGACGCCGTCGTCGAGCAGGCGGGCGGCCTCGTCGGCGAGTGCCTCGAGGAGCCGCTCGTGGAGCTCGTCGACGCTTGCGCGACCGTCCGTCGCCTCGATCGAGGGGAGCTCGCCGTCGGCCAGCGCCTGGAGCACGGGGGACGGGGCGAAGCGATCCGGGAACGCCTCGCTCAGCGTCTCCAGGACGTGGTTCGCGACACGCGGCCCGACCATCGCGAGCAGCGCCGAGGGAGGCATCGGGATCCCGAGCCGGAGCGCCGCCTCGTCCGTCTCCTCGAACGTGTTGCCCTGCTCGACCGCCTGCATCAGGACCGACGACTGCCGCGTCAGCATGCGGTTGACGACGAACCCGGGCGCATCCTTCACGAGCACGCCGCGCTTGCCGAGCCGCTTCGTCACGTCCCAGGCCGTTGCCACCGTCGTGTCGTCCGTCGCGGCCGCGCGGACGATCTCGACCAGCGGGAGCACGGCGACGGGATTGAAGAAATGGAGCCCGACCACGCGCTCGGGGTGTGCCAGTCCCTCCGCCATCGCGCTCACCGAGAGGGCCGAGGTGTTCGTCACGAGGAGGCACTCCGGCGACACCACGGCTGCGAGGGCGGCGAAGACCTGGCGCTTGACGTCGAGCTCCTCGAACACCGCCTCGAGGACGAGGTCGCAGCCGGCGTAGGACTCGATTCCGTCGCCGGCCTCGACGACGGAGCCGAGGAAGCGCGACTTCGGCTCGCTCAGGCGTCCCTTCGCGACGAGCCCGGCGAGCTCGCTCCGGATCGTCTCGACCGCCTTCCCGGATCGCTCGGGGTCGACGTCCGTGATCACGACGGGCACCTCGAGCCGGCGAAGGAACAGCGTCGCGAGCTGCGTCGCCATCAGCCCGGCGCCGACGAGGCCGACGCGCTGGATCCTGCGCGACTCCGCGTCCGGGATTCCCGGCTGGCGCTTGATCCGGCGCTCGACGACGTCGAACGCGTAGATCGCGGCCTGCGCCTCGCGACCGGGCAGCAGCTCGCCGAGCGCCTCCTCCTCGGCCGCATATCCCTCCTCGAGCGTCCACGACGCGGCACCCTCGATCAGGTCGAGCGCGCGGTAGGGAGCAGGTGCCTGGCCGTGGACGACGTCGTCCACGCGGAAACGCGCCTTGCGCACGACCTCGGCGACGTCGGAGAGGTCTGCGTCGAGCGCGCGCTTGCCACCGCCTGTCTCGACACGCCGCAGGAGCAGCTCGATCGACTCGTCGAGGAACTCGACCGGCTCGAGGACATGGTCGACGAGGCCGAGCTCCAACGCCTCGGGCGCGAGGGTCATCCGGTTCTGCTTGAGCGGGTTGTCGACGATCAGCTTCACGGCGGCCTCGGCACCCATCAGCCGCGGCGCGAGCTGGGTTCCGCCCCAGGCGGGGAACAGCCCGAGGAACACCTCTGGGAAGCCGAGGTGGCGGACGTTCGCGGCGAGCGTGCGGACGTCGCAGTGGAGCGCAATCTCGAGCCCGCCCCCGAGCGCGGCGCCGTTGACCGCCGCGAGGGTCGGGTACGGCAGCGCGCGGAGCCGGCCGAACAGCTCGTGGCCGGCTCGCCCGCCCTGGCGGGCGAGCTCTGGCGTGATGTCCGGGAACTGCGTGATGTCGGCTCCGGCAGCGAAGACCAGTGGCTTGCCGGTCAGCACGAGCCCGGCCCACGTCTCCGCCTCGAGGCGGTCGAGGACGTGCGCGAGCGACCCGAGCGCCTCCGCGCCGAACGTGTTCGGCTTGCGCCAGTCGGCGCCGTTGTCGATCGTGACGAGCGCGACCGCTCCCACGCGGGTGGCGAGCCGCTGTAGGTGGAACTGCGTGACGGGATCAGCCATGCCGCAGGTTCTCCCACAGCAACGCGGCGCCCATCCCCATGCCGACGCAGAGCGCGGTCAGGCCGTAGCGCACCTGCGGCCGCCGCCCGAAGCCGTACGCGAGCTGCGCGAGGAGCCGGACACCCGTCGCCGCGAGCGGGTGGCCGCACGCGATCGCCCCGCCGTACGGGTTGAGCCGCGGATCGTCCGGCGCGACGCCGAGGCCGTCGCACCACGTGAGCACCTGCACGGCGAACGGCTCGTTGAGCTCGAACAGGCCGACGTCGTCGATCGTGATCCCCGCGTGCGCGAGCACGCGCTCGGTCGCCGGGACCGGCCCGAGGCCCATCAGATGCGGCTCGACGCCGGCGTACGCGAATCCGACGAGGCGCATCCTCGCGTCGAGGCCGAGCTCTGCCGCGGCGGACTCCGACGCGAGGAGGCCGGCGGTGGCGCCGTCCGTCAGCCCGGCCGAGTTGCCCGCGGTCACCCGGCCACCCGCGCGGAACGGGGTCCGCAGCGTGGCGAGCCCCTCGACGGTCGTCTCGGGCCGGAGGAACTCGTCCCGCTCCGCGACCTTCCAGCCCTCGTCGGTGAAGACGCTCATCGGCACGACGCTCCGGGCGTAGACGCCTTCTGCGTCGTCCCAGGCTGCCGCCGCGCGACGCTGCGACTCGGCCGCGAAGCGGTCGGCGTCGTCCTTCGTCAGGTGCGGGAAGACGTCGTGGAGGTTCTCCGCCGTCTGACCCATGACGGCGGCGCTCTCATCGATCAGGCGCTCGGACACGAAGCGGGGGTTGAAGTCGACGTCCTCGCCCATCGGGTGGTGACCCATGTGCTCCACGCCGCCGGCGATCGCCAGGTCGCACGCCCCCATCGCGATCTCGCCCGCGGCGGCCGTGACCGCGGTCAACGCGCCGGCGCACATCCGGTCGACGGCGAAGCCGGGAACGGTGTGCGGGAGCCCCGCCAGCAGGCCGACGTCGCGCCCGAGGGTGAGGCCCTGGTCGCCGACCTGCGCGGTCGCCGCCATGACGACGTCGCCGATCCGCTCGGGCGGCGCCCCCGGGTTCCGACGCAAGAGCTCGCGGACGACCTTGACGCCCATGTCGTCGGCACGCGTCTTCCAGAACAGACCGCCGGGGCCGGCCTTGCCGAACGCGGTCCGCACGCCGTCGACGAACACGACCTCGCGCAGCTCACGGCCCACGGCGCGGAGGATACAGGTTGACTGACCGTTCAATCAGCCGGGGCGCGGCAACTGCGCAGCGCTCGCCGGCGGCGACGAGCCGGCCCTTCGCCCGAGCTCGAGAAGCCGTGGTGCGTTCGTTCCAGGAGCGCTACGCCGGCGTGCGCTCGCCCGCCGCGATACGAGCGGGCAGCCGGTTCGCCGGCGGGGGCAACGGGCACGACCAGCGCAGGTCGAACGCGCACGACGGGTTGAAGGCGAAGTTGAAGTCCACGAGGAGCTCGCGGCCGGCTCCGCCGAGGTCCGCGCCCTTCACCGTGTCGAGCACATACCGCCCGCCGCGGTAGCTCTCGTCGCCGTTCGTCTCATCGGCGACGGCGAGCATCAGGCCGTTCCCATAGCCCTCGTTCCAGTGCAGCTCGAGCTCGTGCTCTCGACCGAAGAGGGCGAAGCGGGCGACCCCGACGCGGCTGAACGCGAACGTGCCTCCGGTGCTCGCCGGCAGCGGGCTCGGCGCCGGCGGGGCGTCGACCACCTCCGCGACGACGCGGTAGGCAGGGTCATAGGGGAAGACGGCGTCGCGGTACGCCGCCCGCGCGTGTGCCGGAATCGGCGACTGCGGGTGAGTCCGGTAGAGCTCCTCGCGAACCACGCGCCACCGGCGCCACGCCGTCTCCGGATCCGCTTCGGCGCGCACCTCGGCGTAGAGCGCGAAGATGCGGCGCTTCCAGTCGAGAAGGTCGACGGCGTCGTGTGCGGTGAAGGCCGGCGTCGAGAGGCTCGCGGCGTCGGGCGCGAGGAAGCTCATCCCTCGACGGTACGTGGCGGGTGCGAGTCTGCGTCGAGCCGGATCAGTCCTGGCCGGCTGCGAGCTCTCGCGCGCGGGTCATCGCGGCCTGGATGGCGTTGAGGAACGCGGCGCGCACGCCCGCCGACTCGAGCTCGCGGATCGCGGCGATCGTCGTGCCGCCCGGCGACGTGACCATCTCGCGGAGCTCGACGGGATGCAGGCCCTCGTCCCGGAGCTGCTTCGCCGTCCCGAGCATCGTCTGGACGACGAGCTGCGTCGAGATCTCGCGTGACAGGCCGAGGAGGAGCCCGGCCTCGATCATGGCCTCGGCGAGCAGCGCGAAGTACGCGGGCCCCGACCCCGAGACGGCGGTGACCGCGTCCATGTACCGCTCCGGGACCCGCACGACCGATCCGAGGTGCGCCAGCGCCTCCTCGGCGAGCGTCACGTGCGCGTCGTCGGCGTGCGCGCCGGCGCACAGCCCCGCGACGCCCTCGTGGACGGTCGACGGCGTGTTCGGCATTGCGCGCACGACGGGAACTCCCGCTGCGAGGCGCTCTTCGATCGTCGCGGTCGGCGTCGCCGCCGCGATCGAGAGGACCGTCTGCTCGGTCGTGATCGCAGGACCGATCTCGCCGAGCAGCCCTTCGATGTCCTGCGGCTTCACCGCGATGACCACGAGCGCGGCGCCCCCCGCCGCTGCAACGTTGTCCAATGTGGCAACGACGCCGTACCGCTCCTCGAGCTCGGCGACTCGCTCGGCTCTCCGGCTCGAGGCGACGATGTCCTCCCTGCGACGCCAGCCCGACGACAGCAAGCCGGCGATCAACGACTCGCCGATGCGCCCTGCGCCGAGTACCGCGATACGCCGCTCGTCGACCGCCATGGGGAAATCTATGCAGCGCGGCGCGCCCGGCGTCGCGCGACGCGCGCGAGATCCATCGACGCGCCCGGTACGAGGCCCCGCGCCCAGCCGAGCAGGAGGATCTCCGCGGCGAGACCCTGCCACTCCTCGTATGGGGCGAGGAGCTCGGCCGTCTCGTACGTCTCGACCCAGCGGCCGGTCAGCGAGGAGTAGAGCTTCACCAGCGACAGGTCGCCGACGATCCCGTGGTCGTACCGTCCGAGGCCCTCCATCGCGATCACGCCGACGGACCACGGGCCGACGGCCCGCTCCCTGACGAGCCGTGCGCGGACGACGCTGGTCGGAAATTCGTGGAGGCGCTCGAACTCGATCGTCCCCGTGAGCCGTGCGAGCGCGGTGGCGCGATGCTGCGCGAGGCCCAGCCGGCGAAGGTCGAGCGCGGACAGCCGTCGCAGGGCGTCCTGCGTCACGACCGCGTCGCCGCAGGCCCGGCAGACGGCACGCTCGATCGCGAGGGCGCGACGCGACTCGACGAGCTGTCCCGCGAAGGCACGGACGACCGCGTGGGCGACGGTCGCGCGTCGGATGGGGCGGTACCCGACGAGTGCCCTCGCCGACGCGCCGATGAGCGGATCGCGTGCGAAGCGTTCGTGGAACTCGGCCGTGTCGTCGTCGAGGGCGAGCATGAAGCGCGCCGTGTCGAGCGCCGGCTCGTCGGGGGCTCGGATCACCACCGGCCCGTCCGACCGTTGCCACGCCGAGACGGCACGGCCGCCGGGAAGCGCGCCGGACCAGACGCCGGCCCGCGCCATCAGGCGGAGGCGATAGGGACCGGCGGGCGTGACGACGGCTTCGAGCACGGCCACGGAGGTTACTCGGGCGGTACGCTGCTCCGGCGCATGCGCGCCCTCCTCGCCCTCGCTGCGGCTGCGGCGTGCGCCGCGGCGCTCGCGCCGCAGGCGCTCGCCGCGCCCACGTCTCGGACCGCGCTGACGCTCGTGATCGACCGGGGCGCTAAGGTGCCGATTCGCAAGGCGCCTGCCAGCGCGACGCTCGCCGTGGCGGGCTGGCGGACGCCGTTCGGCTCGATCCGCAGGCTTCACGTGGTCGAGCAGCGCGGCGACTGGTTCGCGGTCGAGAGCGACGTGCTCGGCAACGGCATCGTCGGCTGGGTGCCGAAGACCGCAGGCGTGCGCCTTCGACGCGTCCGCTTCAGCGTCGAGGCCGATCTCTCGGATCGCCTGCTGACGCTCTACGAGGACGGCAACGTCGTGTTCCGCCGTCGCGTTTCGATCGGCGCCGGTGCGTCGCCGACGCCGAGCGGTCGCTTCCACGTGACGGATCAGATCTCCGGACGGCGCTGGCGGCTGGGCTGCTGCATCGTCGTACTCTCCGGGACGCAGCCGAAGCTGCCTGCAGGCTGGCGCGGGGGCGACAGGCTCGCGATCCACGGCAGTCCCGGCGGGTCGCGACGCATCGGCGCGCCGTCCAGCGCCGGCTGCCTGCACGCGACCGAGCAGACGCTGCGCGTGCTGGCCGGCCTGCCTCTCGGCACGCCCGTCGTCATCCATCCGTAACGTCCCTCCCGTGCGTCTCGCCGACGCGATCTCGCTCCGTTCGCGACGGCGCAAGCTCGCGCTGTTCATGGAGCTCGTGCGGCCGGGCCCGGCGACGACGGTGCTCGACGTCGGCGTGGACGAGGTGTCGAGCGGCGAGGCGGGTGGCGAGGGCGGATGCACGACGCACAACTTCCTCGAGGAGCGCTATCCGTGGCCCGAACGCCTCACGGCACTGGGCCTCCACGACGGGAGCCGCTTCCGCGAGCGATACCCGCAGATCGCCTACGTCCAGGGCGACGCATGCGCCCTCCCGTTCGAGAACGGCTCGTTCGACGTCGTCCACTCGAACGCGGTGATCGAGCACGTGGGCGGACGCGACCGGCAGCAGGCGTTCGTCCGCGAGGCCGTCCGCGTCGGCCGGCGCGTGTTCCTGACGACGCCCAACCGCTGGTTCCCCGTGGAGGTGCACACGCGCCTGCCGCTCGTGCACTGGCTCCCCGAAGGGATCGCGGCCAGGGCGTACGACCTCGCCGGCAAGCCGTGGGCCAAGGAGAACCACCTGCTCGGGCCGGGCGAGCTCCGCGACCTGTTTCCCGTCCCGGTGCGGATCCACAACCTCGGCATGACGCTCGTCGCGACGACGTGACCCGGCAGCTCCCGCGGGCTGCGCTCGTCGTCCTCGCCGTCGGGCTGGCGCTCCACAACCTCGCGATGGCGCTGCTGTGGCAGGCCGGCGTGCGGGACACCGCCCTCGACGTCGTCGCCGCGTGGAAGGACGTCCTCCTGGCGGCCGCGGTCATGCTTGCGCTCGTCGCGTCCCGGTCGGTGCCGAGGCTCGTCTGGGCGGATTGGCTCGCGCTCGCCTATGGCGCGATCGTCGTGATCTACTGGGCGCTCCCGCAAAGCTGGCTTGACGGCGCGGCCACGTCGCGCGGCGAGCTGTACGCGCTGCGCCACCATCTGCTGCCGCTCGGCGCGTACGTCCTCGGCCGGCTCCTCGTGCTCGACCGGGCCTGGTGGCGGCGGATCGGCCTCGTGCTCGTCGGCACCGCCGTCGCGCTGGCGGTGTGGGGCCTCGTCGACGTGTACCTCGTGCCGCTTCAGTGGTGGCGCGACTCGGGGGTCCCGGGCTGGTTCCAGGAGCAGCTCGGCATCACGTACCGGTGCCTGTCGTTCCTGCCGGAGAACTGGATCCTGAACACCGACGAGGAGAGCCCCGCGCGGCGGCTCGTCTCGACCTTCCTCAGCCCGCTGGCGACGGCGTACGCCCTCGTGGTCGTGTTGCTGCTCGTGGTTTGCGCGCGGCCGCGGTGGTGGACGGTCGTGGCCGGGGTCGTGACGTACGCGGGTCTCCTCTGGACGCACACTCGGGCGGCCTTCGTCGCGCTGGCGGTCGGCCTCGTCGTCCTCGCGTGGCTCCGCCGGTCCTGGACGCCCGCCGTGCTCGCGGCGGCATCGGCCGTCGTCTCGAGCCTCTTCGTGGCCGTGTTCCCGTCGATCGGCCCCGAGACGACGTACACGCCGAGCGAGCTCGCCTGCCTGCGCGCCAACGCGGCGCAGGAGGGCGAGTCGTCAGGGGATCCGTTCAGCCCCGGCGAGAGCTCGACGGCGAGCCACCTCACTGCGCTGCGCGACGGGATCGAGACGGTCGCGAAGCACCCATGGGGCTACGGCCTCGGCAACGCCGGCGTGTCCGCGGCGCGCACCGGCGTGGAGGTCAGGGCAGGCGAGTCGAGCTACACCGAGCTGGGGGTCGACGCGGGCGTGCTCGGACTGGCGGCGTTCGCCGGCTGGCTCGTGGCGCTCTTCCTCGCCGTCCGGAGGCGCTCGCCGTGGCTCGCGGGGGCGGTGGCGGTCGTGGCCGTCCTTGGGCTGCAGACCGACGTGATCGGCATCCATTGGCTCGCGGTCGTCGTGTTCGGGCTGGCGGGCGCGGCGTTGTCGGTGCGCGAGGGCGAGCCGCCCCCGGAGGAAGCCGTCTAGGTCGCGGTCGAGCCCTCGCCGAATGCCCGCCGGCGCTCGACGTCCGCCGGGTCGACCATCTGGCCGTCGCGGCCGACGTAGCCCCCCTTGGCGCCGACGACGAGCATCACGAGGTCCTCGTCGCCGCCGTTCGAGACGCGCCGAGGCGTCGTCGAGCGCACGTGGACCATCCCGCCCGGGCCGAGGAGCCTTTCCTCGTCTCCGACCTCGACCCGCGCCGTGCCCGCATGCACGAAGTACAGCTCGTCCTGCTCGTCGTGGTAGTGGAAGAAGCCCTGGTAGTGCGGCGGCATGACGATCACGTTCACGCCGAACGCCTCGACGCCGAGCGCCTGGCGCACCTTCCGGAAGCCGTAGCCCTCGCCGAGCTCCTCGATCGTCCCGAACGCGTAGCTCACCTCGTCGCTCCCTTCGTCCCGAGCATTGCGTCGATCGTCCGCTGTAGCCCCTCCTCGAAGCTCACGTTCGGCTCGTAGCCGATTGCCTCCCGCGCTGCGCCGACGTCGGCCCACGATTCGCGCACGTCGCCCGGCTGCGCAGGCCCGTACGTCCTTTCGACCTCCCGGCCCAGGAGTCGACCGATCGTCGTCGCGAGGGCGTTGACCGTCTGCGAGGAGCCCGCTGCGATGTTGAGCACGCGCCCTTGCGCCCCGACCGCCTCGGCGGCCTGCAGGTTCGCTTCGACGATGTTCTCGACATACGTGAAGTCGCGCGACTGCTCGCCGTCGCCGTGGATCGTCACCGGCTCGCCGTCCGCGATCGCGCGGATGAACTTCGGCACGACCGCCGCGTACTGGGACGTGGGGTCCTGCCGGGGGCCGAAGACGTTGAAGTAGCGCAGCGCGACGGTCTCGATCCCGTACACGCGGGTGAAGCTGACGCAGAACCGCTCCGCGGCGAGCTTCGCGACCGCGTACGGCGAGATCGGGTCCGGCGACTGGGTCTCGACGCGCGGGAACTGGCCGCCGTCGCCGTAGACCGAGGACGAGGAGGCGGCGACGACGCGCCGCACGCCCTCGTCCCGCGCCGCGAGAAGGACGTTGACGGTGCCCTCGACGTTGACCGCGGTCGAGGTGAGCGGGTCCTGCACCGACCGCGGGACCGAGCCGAGAGCGCCCTGGTGGAAGACGAGCTCGACGCCGCGCACGGCCGTGTGGACGCGTTCGTAGGAGCGGAGGTCACCCTCGACGACCTCTACGTCGCGGCCGAGCGATGCCAGGTTGGCGCGGCTTCCGGTCGAGTAGTTGTCGAGCACGCGCACGTCGTCGCCGCGCTCGAGCAGCGCCTCGACGAGGTTCGAGCCGATGAAGCCGGCGCCGCCCGTGACGAGGACTTTGGTCACGAACGCGCCTCCTCGACACGCGACGTGTCATGCCGATCTCGCGGGTCGTCGGGAGCACGGATTGCGCGGCCGGAGGCCGGCTTTGCCGGCCGGGAGGCCCTACTCGCGGTGGCGGCGTCGCCGCGGCCGAGGAGGGGGTTCGTGGGGGAACCAGGGGTTCCCCCACGTCGCTCGACGAGGTTCGAGCCGATGAAGCCGGCGCCGCCCGTGACGAGGACTTTCGTCACGAGGCGCGGTCCGCGACGACGTGGTAGTTGGCCGCGATCGTGCCCGGGCGCTCGTCGCGGAGCGCGACGAACCGCCGGTCGAGCAGCCCCGCGACGCGGTTCAGCAGCGACACGACGGCGCCGCGCATCGGGCGCAGCGGTGTCCGGCGCAGGACGTGTTCGAGGTAGATCGCGTTCAGCATCGCGAGCGAGGAGGCCGTGCCCGAGCCGGCGGACACCGTAACGGAACGCCAATCGCCACTCTCCCGGAACAGCCGCTCGAGGCCCGCCCCCGTCCAGCGCCAGAGGTCGACCGGGTTCGGGTGGTACACCATCGCGCCGTGCGTCGAGAGGAGGACGCGGCCGCCCGGGCGCGTCACCCGAGCCAGCTCGCGCACGCCCCGCGCCGGGTCGTCCACGTGCTCGAGCACCTGGGCGCAGAGCACGACGTCGAAGGAGGCGTCCTCCGCGGGGATCGCCTCGATCGTCCCCGTCAACGTCGCCCGCGGATTGTCGCCCACGTCCATGCCGACGACCTCCCGCGCATGCGGCGCGAAGAGCGTGAGGTACGGCATCTCGCCGCAGCCCACGTCGAGCAGGCGATAAGGGCCGAGGTCCGATGCCGCGCGCCCGGCCTCCGCCGCGAGCCATTGCACGAGCGGCGCCCGCACGGCGTAGGTCGGCATCGAGAGCGGCGGATCGAGGCGCGCGTCAGTCACGCACCGTCACCAGGCCGATCGCGATCCACGTCAGCGCCTCGAGCGGGAGCCCGGACACGAGCCCGATGCCGGCCCACACGCCGGCCGCAACCGCGATCCAGCCGAGCCCGGCCAGCGCGACCGGGGAGGACCGGAGGTTGCGGATGCCCGCCGCGACCGCAGCCGCTGCAAGGCCGACGAGCGCGACGATCCCCGCGATCCCCAGGTCGGCCGCGACCTGCAGGTAGAGGAGCTGGACGCCCCAGGGGTGCTCGGGCGAGGGAAACGCCTGGTCGGGCTCGTCGGGGAAGCGTGCGTGCGCGTCGGCGAGGTAGGGGCCGTACGCCCACTCCTCGCTCGACGCCTGCCAGCCCACGCCGGTGACGGGGTTGTCGAGCCAGATGCGTCCTCCGATGTACGCGAGGAGCGTTCGGTGCGCGTAGCTCTCGACGCCGGTGTCCGCGACGCGGTCCCGGATCCCGATGAACTCGGCGAAGCGCTCGATCGTGTCCGCGCGCATCGCCGCCGTGCCTGCGGTGACGACGAGCGTCAGCGCGATCAACGCGAGCGCCCGGCTCCGCGTGAGCATGCGGAGGGCTCGCGCGCCGAGGAGTACCGCGGCGCCGGCGAGCCACACGCCGCCGACGGCGGTCATCGCACCCGACAGCACGACGCCCAGCGCCCCGCTCGCAAGCGCGACGTAGGACCAGCGCCGGCCTGCCGGCCTACCGTCGCCGAGCGCGACGCCGACCGCGCCGACGACGAGGGCCGCGCCGGAAAGCGCGGCGAAGTCGTGGATCCCGACGAACGACGGCTCCCGCTGTCCGGGTCGCTTCCCCTCGAACTCCGAGACGACGCCGAGGAACTGCAGGAGGCCCCACGACGTGGCCACGACGCTCCACGAGATCCACAGCCGGGCCAGGGGGGCGAAGTCCCGTGCCGAACGGACGAGGAGCAGCGTCGCGGGCAGCAGCGAGGCGTACCACGCGAACTTCGCGACGCTGATCGCGTGCGTCGTGAATGCGTAGTCCTCGCCGAGGAAGGACGGGGTCGCGAGCGAGACGACCGCGCAGAGCAGGAACGCCGCACCGACGCCCAGGACGAGCCGGGCGCGCCCGAGTGGCTGCCAGCCCTCGCGGCGCGCACGGACGAAGGCCGCGACGAGGACGCACGCGATCGCGGCATCGGCCAGCGTGGCGTCGACCGAGGTTCCGCCGACGTCCACGGAGAGGGTCGGCTGGTACGTCGCGTGCAGGAACAGGAACGGCACCGCCGCTGCAAGCGCGAGCGCCTCGGACGGCGCATCTCCGACGAGCGCACGCACCATTCCGACCGGCGGGTGCGCGCGGGGGAGCGGCTCTGCCGTCACGCGGCGGACTGTAGCGAGGGCATCCGCCGTGGCCGGAATCGGCAACGGCGCGCTCTACACTGAGCCGTCACGATGGCGAGAGGCCTCTTCCGGCGCCGTTTCGCGACCGCAGCCGGGCTCTATCTCTCGGTCGGCCTCGGCATCCTCGGCACGATCGCAGCCGCGCGGCTGCTCGGGCTCCACGACTTCGGGCGGTTCGCGACCGTGATGGCGGTGGTCGGGCTCGCGCAGACGCTGCTCGACCTCACCGTCGAGGAGAGCCTGACGAAGTTCGGCTTCCGCTACGTCGCCGCGGAGGACTGGGGCAAGCTGCACCGGCTCTTTCGGCGGGCGCTCGAGCTGAAGCTCGTCGGCGGCGCGCTCGCGTCGTTCGCGCTCCTGGCGCTCGCCCCGTTCGCCGACGAGGTGTTCGGCACGGACGGCCTGACCGGGCCGATGGTCGCGGCGGCGGCGATCCCGCTGATCGCGTCGCCGGAGAACGTGAGCGCGAGCGCGCTGCTCCTGCGCGGGCGGTACGACCTGCGCGGCGGCCTCCTCTCGGTGACGATGGCGATCCGGCTGGTCGCGATCCTGATCGGGGCGTCGATCGGAGTGACCGAGACGCTCGCGGCGCTGGCGATCGGCCAGCTCGTCGCCACCGCGATCGCCGGGACGGCGGGGACGCTCGCGCTGCGCCGCTTCCCGCACGAGGCGCCGCGGTCGCTCGGCCCCGACCGGCGCGAGATCCTCTCGTTCGTCGCCCAGTCGAGCATCGCGACGGGCGTGCTGTCGCTCCGCGCGGCGCTGACCCCGGTGCTGCTCGGCGTCGTCGCCGGCACGACCCAGGTCGGCTACTACCGCATCGCGCTGGCGCCGCAGAGCGGCTTCTCGGCGGCGAGCGCGCCCGTCCGGCTCGTGCTGCTCACCGAGCAGACGCGGGACTGGGAGCACGGGCGAGAGGGCACGGTGCTCACGGGCCTGCGCCGCTACTCGCTCGCGGCCGCCGCGGCCGCCGCCGTCGCCGTCCCGGTGTTCCTCGTCGCGATGCCCTGGCTCGTCCGCGTCGTGTTCGGGCGCGAGTACCTGCCGGCGGTCGATGCGGCGCGGATCGTCCTCCTGTCGGCCGCGATCCTTCTCGTCCTCGGGTGGACGAAGTCGCTGCCGGTCACCGTGGGCAGGCCCCAGCTCAGGATCCTGACCCACGGGATCGAGACGGCGGTGCTGCTGCCCCTCGTGGTCGTTCTCGGCGCCCGATGGGACGTGACCGGCGCCGCGGTCGCGATCCTCGTCTCGACGCTCGTCTTCGCGGCGGCATGGACGGTCGTCCTCGTCCGGCTCCGCACCGAGCTGCGAGCCGCGCGCCGCCTCGGCGCGCCCACGACGGCCGGCTCGTGAAGGTCGTCGTCGTCTCCGGGATCTGGCCGCCCGACGTCGGCGGGCCGGCGACCCACGGGCCCGCGGTGGCGGATGCCCTCGTCGCGGCGGGCCACGACGTCGTGGTGGTGACGACGGCCGCCGCGGAGCCCGCACCGCGCGCGTACCCGGTCCGCTGGGTCCCGCGGGCGCGGCCGGCGCCGTTCCGCCACGTCGCCGTCGCGCGCGCGATCCTCCGTGCGGCGCGGAACGCCGACCGCGTCTACGCGACGACCATGGTCCGACGCGCCGCGCTCGGCGCGACCCTGGCACGCCGGCCGCTGATCGTGAAGCTCGTCGCCGACGAGGCCTACGAGCGCGAGCGACGCTCGGGCCGCTTCGCCGGGACGCTCGAGGAGTTCCAGGGCGTGCGCCGAGGGCTCCGCGTCCGGTTCCTGCGCTCGACGCGAAACGCCGCGCTTCGGCGCGCGCGCCGCGTCCTCGTCCCGAGCGAGTACCTGCGGCGTCTTGCGGTCGACTGGGGCCTCGACGCGTCCCGGGTCTCGGTCGTCCCGAACCCCGCGCCGGAGCCTCCGCCGCTCCCGGAGCGCAAGGGGGCACGCGCCGCCCTCGCCGTCGACGGCTTCGCCCTCGGCTTCGCCGGGCGGCTCACGGCGCAGAAGGCCCTCGACGGCGCGCTGGAGGCGCTCGCCCGCGTGGACGGGGTCGAGCTGCTCGTGCGGGGCGACGGCCCCGACCGAGCGGCCCTCGAGCGCCGCGCGGCCGAGCTCGGCGTGTCCGCACGCGTGCGGTTCCTCGGCGCGGGGACGCGCGACGACGTCCTCGCGCTCTTCCGGGCGGTCGACGCCGCATTGCTCACGTCCTCGTGGGAGAACCTCCCGCACACGCTGCTCGAGTCGCTCGCGGTGGGGACGCCGGTGATCGCGACGGCGGTCGGGGGGATCCCCGAGATCGTGCGTGACGGCGAGAACGGCCTGCTGGTTCCGCCTCGCGACGTCGCAGCCCTCGCCGCGGCGATCGAGCGCCTGGCCGGCGACGAGGGGCTTCGTCGGAAGCTCGCCGCGGCGGCCCGGCCCTCGGTCGAGGAGCTGGCGGAGCCGCGTATCCTCCAGCGGATCGTGCGCGCGATCGAAGACGACGGATGAAGCCGCGCGTGCTGATGGTCGGCCGAACCCGATACCGGCTTCCGCTCAACCCGTCGCTCGCACGCAAGTTCGACGCGCTGCGCGAGCGCCTCGACCTCCGCGTGCTCGCAGCCGCGCCCCGTGGTGCGCCCAACGGGGACGCGACGTTTGCGCTCCAGCGCGGCACTGCCGTGCGGCCGCTCGACGGTCCCCGGTTCTACGGCACGCTTCCCATCCGGATCGCGCGCGAGCTCCGCCGTGCGCCGGCGGATGCGATCCTCACGCAGAGCCCGTACGAGGCGCTCGCGGCGCTCGCCGGCCGGAAGCTCGCTCGCAGCGACGCGGCCGTCGTCGTCGAGATCCACGGCGACTGGCGGACCTGGTCGCGGCTCTACGGCTCGCGGGCACGAGCCGTGGTCTCTCCGCTCGCCGACCGTGCCGCCCTCGTCGCGATTCGCGGCGCCGACGCGGTGCGCACGCTCTCGTCGTTCACGACGGCGATCGTCCGCGAGGCGGGCGTCGAGCCCGCGGGGACGTTCACCACGTACACGGAGCTGACCGCCTTCTCCGAGCCGCCGGTCGAAGCCCTACCTGAGCGGCCCACGGCGCTCTTCATCGGCGTGCTCGAGCGCTACAAGAACATCCATGCGATCGCCGACGCCTGGCGGCTCGCCGCGCCGCGCGTGCCACACGCACGGCTGCGCATCGTCGGCGACGGGCGCCATCAAGACGTCGTCGAGCAGCTGCTCCGCGACCTCCCGCTCCAGGTGACCTGGGAGCGGCGACTCGAGACCCCCGACGTCGTCCGCGCCTTCGACGACGCGTGGCTCCTGCTGCTCGCCTCGCGCTCCGAGGGGACGCCCCGGGTCGTATTGGAGGCGCTGTGCCGCGGCCGCGCGGTCGTCGGCGCACGCACCGGCGGGATCCCCGACGTCGTCTGGCACGAGGAGACCGGCCTGCTCGTCGACCCCGACCGGCCGCACGAGATCGCCGACGCGCTCGTCCGCGTCCTGTCGGATCGAGCGCTCGCGGAGCGGCTCGGCGACGGTGGCCACGCTCATGCGTCGGAGTGGACGTACACCGCCGACGAGTACGCGGACAGCGTCCTCGAGCTCGTCGCCACGGCCGTCGCGGATCGCCGGGCATGAAGCTCGTCGTCGTCACGCAGCAGGTCGATCCGGCCAGCCCGGTGCTGGGCGCCACGGTGGACAAGCTCCGGGCCCTCGCGGCGCGGGTGGACGAGCTCGTCGTCCTGGCCGACAGCGCCGTCGACGGCTCTCTGCCCGGCAACTGCCGCGTTCGGCTGTTCCGGTCGCGTCACCGCGCGGGACGAGGATTGCGGTTCGAGTCCG
>Ga0081539_10002689_pt1 | contig 24122 bp, 12 predicted proteins | sample TabmetS4T2R2_FD_71023 | JGI IMG/M metagenome (GOLD analysis project Ga0081539, IMG submission 71023) | Tabebuia heterophylla rhizosphere microbial communities from the University of Puerto Rico - S4T2R2 | ecosystem: Host-associated > Plants > Roots > Rhizosphere ...
CTCATTCTCTTGCTCCTGCTCCAGATCCGCCAGCCACAGTAAGAAATTGAGCAAGAGCAGGAGAATGAGTAAGAGCAGCCGGCGGCGGTGCAATCGGTCGCTTGCAAAACTTGATCTGACGCCATCAAATTTCCCAAGTCAAGGATTCTAGACGGCCGGCACGACGGTAGTCGGCGCTTCGCCCGCGACAGGTTCCTCCGCTTTGTCGGTGATGAGCTTCCGCAGCAATGGAATGAGCACAAGGAGCGCAATGCCGACGACGAGGCTGCCCAGGCCCAGCTCAGCGAAGAGTTTCGCGTAACCGGGATTGGTAACGGCCGCGGTGGTGCCGGTGGGATTTGGGATCATCCCTGAAAAGTCGCCGGCAAAGAGCGACGCGAGCCCGGTCCAGAGCATCCAGCTGCCCATCATGATGCCTTGATACTGCCGCGGCGCGAGCTTGCCGATCATGGCGTAGCCGATGGGGGAGATGAGCAGCTCACCGATGCTTTGCAGCACATAACTCCAAAAGAGCCAGGCAAACGCGCTCTTGCCCTCACCTGCCAGCTTGATACCGACCGGGAGAATGAGAAAGGCAAGCGCCATCAGGAGCAACGAAGCGGCGAACTGCTGCGGGATGTCGATTCGCCACCCACGTTCACGCATACGAGTGAAGAGGGACGCCAGCACCGGCCCGCCGAGCACAATGCAGACGGTATTAATATTTTGGATCCACTGCGGCTGAATCTCCACTGAGCCAACCATCAGGTCGACGTTGTTGACCGCGAAGAGCATCAGACCGTTCGGCGCCATCTGATAAAGCGACCAGAACATGAGCGAGCCGACCGTGAGGATGAGATAAGCGGTCATGTTTCGTCGCTCCCGGCGATCGCGGTGCCGGACCGTGAGATAGATCAGCATGAGCGCGACGGCGCCACAGATCGCTTTGAGGAACGCCGACGTGCTACCCGGACGCTGGAGCATGAACCAGACGGCGGGAACAATCGCGAGGACGATGGCCAGGCCGGCGCCCTGGCGCAGCCGGTATTGCTCTGGCGTCTTGTCGAGAAGCGGCGTGTTGCGGTCGGCCAGCGTCTTCCAGGCCAGAAAGGCGATGACGATCGCGCCGAAGTTGCCGAGGGTGGCGAAAATGAAGAGGCTCGAGTAACTCTCGCTCGCCTGGAAATAGCCGGCCGCGCTAAACCCGACGAAGAACCCGACATTCATCCCGGCGTAGTTCCAGAGGAAAGCCCCCTCGCGACGCGGATCCTCCGGCGCGAAACGCTGGGTGAGCATCATGTTGATACAGGTGACGTTGAGGCCGCTGCCGGTGAGAAAAAGCGCCAGCCCGATATAGAACGACGCGAGCGTGCCGAGCGCGATGGTGCCGCAGCCGACGACTTGGAGCGCCATGCCGCCTACGAAGAGGTTGCGATTGGAAAGGAAACGTCCGCCGAGATAACCACCGAAAAGGTGCAGTCCGTAATTGAAAGCCCCAAACACGCCCATCAATGTGGTCGCGGTTTTCACCGGGAGCTGCAGATGCTTCGTCGCGTAAAGAACCAGTGTCGAGTAAAGAACGGCGAAGCCGAGCGTCGCGAAGATCTGAATAAAGAATAACGCGGCCGTCCCCTCGACCGCGGAGAACCGACGTTTGACGAAGCTCATGCCATCATCTTCGCTCGCTACCCTTGCGAGCTTTCCCCTCTATGTCTCCTCATCCACCTTCGGCTCCATTCATCTCGCGCTCATTTCGCCTACGACCTCGGGAAATGTCAAGCAGCCTGTATCGAAACTAGGTCCGAACGTCGTTAGAACCGCGTAGTATGCTCATTTCCGCGAACCCATTTGTGAGCGCTTCAGGACGCGACTAGACGGCAGCCAGTTCTTCATCACCCACGTCGCGACCAACTGGCTCGACGGCAAACACACCGTCTTCGGCAAAGTCACTTCCGGCCAGAACGTGGTCAACGCCGTCCGGCAAGGCGACGAGCTGAAATCCGTCACCATCCGTGAGGAGTAGGACCGGCTTAGGTGGGCGAACGCGCTCTTCTCACGGAGTTAGACGACCAGAGGATGTTAGAATCCGACCCTCGCCATGCATTGGTGCAAGTCATGCCTGGGTGAGAAGTGCCAGCGGCGAAGGTGAGCGAGGCACTTTACGATCCCGTCACCGAGACCTGGACAACGATCGGGAAAGCTCTTCCCCCGCTCGCTGGCGCGGCGGCGGTCCCAGTGGGAACGGCCGGGTGCTTCTCAGTGGGGGAGATGATATTCAGACTTTCATGATTGTACGCTCCGTAAAAATCTATGACACGGCAGCGCAGTCAGTTCAAAAATCCAGCGGCCTAAACGCGGCGCGAGCGTGGCACACTGCAACCGTCCTGATGGATGGAAGGGTGCTCGTCGCCGGAGGCGACGACAATAACAGCCATGACACCACAAACAGCGAGATAGGTGCTCGCGCGGTGCGGTAAACTTTTAGCTGTCCTTCTTTTTCCTTTTGGCGTTGGAAAAGCGCGTTCGCTTGCTCCATGGCATCGCGGCAGCTCAACCGAGGCATAGGCAGCTATCTCCTCGTCAGCCAACATTAATTTAGGAGCCCGCCCGAGATCAGCCTCGGGCGGGCGGAATGCCGGTGAAATTCTATTTCACGGTCACTGCTTTGGACGCACTGCCACCGAGGTTGCTCGTCACCGTGATGTTCACCGGATTGAAGGTGACACCTTTGAACCTTCCGGTGTAGCTGCCGCCACCATTGTTCGTCATCGTTCCTAATACCTGGCCGCTGCTCGTGACTGAGACCGTCAGCACCGCGGTAGGATCGGAATCAGTAGCCTGAACCATCAGCTGGCTTTTACTCGTGACATATTGCGCACGGGGGATCGTCACGGTATCGACTGGGGGCACAACGTCGCCCAGGCTGTAACGTCCACCGGTGTCCATGATCGGTTCGCAACGGGCGCACGGTTCACCGCCGAAGACGATCATCTCGCTTCCAGTCCAGACAGCACTGTGCGTGTCGCGCGGCTGAGGCGCCTCGACAAGAGTGGTAGCAGTCCAAGAGTCGGTGGTCGGGTTGTAACGGCCGCCACTATTCTGGCCAGTAAGACAATTGGCACCGTTGCAACCGCCCCAGACGATGGCTTCGGTCCCAGTCCAGACCATGGTGTGTCCGTTCCGGCCGGAGGGGGCGTTAGCAATGCTGGTTGCTGTCCAGGTATTGGCCACCGGATCATAAAGGCCACCGGTATTGAGGTATTGATCGAGCAGGCTGTTGTAGCCGCCCCAGACCATCAGTTTGGAGCCTGTCCAAACCGAACGCACCTGGCCGCGAGCGCTCGGCGCGCCGGTCGTGCTTGTGGCAGTCCATGAGTCGGTCGAGGGGTTATATTTTCCGCCGGTGTTGTAGGGACCGGACCCATTAATGCCACCCCAAACGATCATTTCGCTACCGGTCCAATCGGCGGCATGAAACCAGCGCCCGTTTGGTGCGCCGGTCGTGCTCACGTTCTGCCAGGTATCGGTCTGCGGGTTATAGCGGCCGCCGTTGTTCAGGCCGTTCGGATCGGAATTGCCACCCGGTCCGCAGGTCTGCGCGTCGCAGCCGCCCCAGACAATCATCTCGGTGCCCGTCCAGACGGCGCTAAACCAATAACGCTTCTCGGCAACGCCGACGGTCGAGGTTGCCTGCCAGGAATCGGACGCCGGATTGTAACGCCCCCCGGTATCCAGGCGATTGAAGCAGAAAGAGTCCGAGCAGCCGCCCCAGACCACCATCTCAGATCCAGTCCAGACGGCTTGGGGCGAGTACCGATATTGGGGTACGTTCACCATGCTGGTCGGGAGCCAGGAGTCGGTCGCGGGATAATAGCGCGCGCCAGTGTTCGAAGGTGAAGTGCTCGGCGAGTAACTACCCCAAACGATCATCTCCGCGCCGGTCCAGACGGCGGGATGTTCCTGGCGCACACCGCCATTTTGCGGATTCGTCACGGGGAGCCAGGAATCGGTCTGCGGATTATAGCGTCCGCCCGTGTTGACGTCGGCGGCAATAGTCGGCTCCTGACCGCCCCAAACGATCATCTCGGTGCCGGTCCAGATGGTAGACATCAGGACGGAACTCTGCGGCGCGCCGACAGTAGAGAGCGAACGCCAGGTATTGGTCGTGGGATTATAACGGCCGCCGTTGAGCAGACGAGTCGTCAAAGAATCACCACCCCAGACGATCATCTCGCTGCCGGACCATTCCGCCCCGTGCGCGCTCCGGGGTGACGGTGCGCCGGTCAGGCTAGTCGCCGTCCAGCTATTGGCGACTGGATCGTAAACTGCGCCCGTGTTGAGATAATCGTAGGTGAAAAAGTTAGGACCCTGGCCACCCCAGACGATCATCTTAGTTCCCGTCCAGACCGATTTGTGTCCATAACGTGCGGCCGGGGCACCCGTCGTGTTCGTGGCGGTCCAGGTATTGGTAGAAGGATTGTATTTGCCCCCTGTGGTCACGCCAGTGGACTTGGTGCCGTCGTAGCCACCCCAAACAATCATCTCGGTGCTTGTCCAGACTGCGGTGTGATATTCGCGCGGCGCGGGAGCATTGCTGCTCGAGAGAGCGGTCCAGGTATTGGAAACCGGATCGTAAGAGCCGCCGGTATTAACGGTGGTGTTATCCGTGTCTCCGGTGCGGCCGCCGAAGACGAGCATACGGCTGCCAGTCCAGACGGCCGTGTGCCGGCTGCGCTTGGTCGGCGCATTCGTTAAGCTTGTCGCCGTCCAGGTATTGGTTGCAGGGTTATAGCGTGCGCCGGTGTTCGTCGTTCCGCTGACGCCCGAGTAGCCGCCCCAGACAATCATTTCGCTGCCGGTCCAGACAGCCGTGTGACGTTCGCGCCAGGTCGGCGCGTTCAACGTGCTGGTCAGCGACCATGAATCGGTCGCGGGGTTGTAACGGCCCGCCACCGTCACCGCGTAGTCGCTGTAATTGGAAGGATTGTAAAAGCCGCCCCAAACAATCATTTCGGTCCCGGTCCAGACGGCCGTGTGGTTTTCGCGTGGGGAGAGGGCCGAGGCAGTCGGGCGCCAGCTCTCCTCGCCCCCCGCCGGCGCGTCGATTGGCGGGAGTGAGTAGTTCGCTGCTTCAAGATCCGGCTCCGCGAGGGGCATTTGAGCGCGCACCGTTTGCCACCAGACATCGAGCGGCTCTTTGCGCCAGGTGACGCTGGCAACCTTCAAATTATCCTCACTCTGGGAGAGCACGGAAAGGACATAGAAGCGGCCATCGTCCTCGCGCAGCATGCTCACGCTCGAGAGCGGCAGGTGCGCGGCCTCCTGGGCCGGAGTAAGATCTTGGAAGGGAGAAGAGGGAATTGCGATACTCGTGTCATAAAATGCGAGCGTGTAGTCATCGAGCAATGCCTGCCAGTCGGAATCGGCAATAGCCGTCCGAAGCACGCCTTGGCGCATCTGTCCCTTGCCCTCGGGATTGGCGGTTGTTTGGCGCGTGAATTCCCGCTCGGCATACTCGCCGGACAAGCTTTTTAGTTCCGCCCCCTGGTGCGCTTGCAACTCGGCTTCGATCTGTTTGCGCAAGGCGCCATGGAGGCGCGAGTCACGTGCGTACCAGTTGCCAAGCTCCCGCTCCACGAGGAGGGGCCGCGCCAGACATTCGGCGATAATCGCCGGATTATTGTCGAGCGCAGTGAAGAGTTCCCGCAACACCGCGGGCTGCTTGGTTTGCGAAGCCATGCGAGCAACTTCCGCCTGGAGCTGGGCGGCAGTCACCGGCCGCTGCCAATAATGCGCCAGCGCAGCCGACTTGCGCAGGGTATCTTCCACCTTGGCGCGAATCGCATCATCCGGCATCGCTTCTGCAAAGGTGACCTGCGGCTGTTCCTTCTGCGTTGCCACCCGGTGACGCCAATAGATGGTTTCGATTTTCCGCTGATAAGCCACACGTTGCTCAAACGAGAGTGATCCGGGAGCGGCCTTGGCGGTGGTTAAAGCGGCAGTGGCACAGAGCGCCCCGGTGGCGATGAGTGCACAGGCCGCGACGCGCCGTCGTTTTGAAGAGAATTTCATAGTGTTAGTAACGATTGAAGTTGATGAAAAATGATCAGGAAGCGGGGACCGTAGCGGAGTAAATACGCAAAACTAGCTTCTAAAAGTTACGCCGTTGTTACCCTGCCCGCAGAGGCAGACGCGGGCCCAAACACCGACGGTAGCCAGTTTTTCATCACCCATGTCGTGACCAACGGGCTCGACGGCAAATATACCGTCTTCGGCAAGGTGTTGTTCGGGACAGGACGTGGTCGATGCGATCCAGCAGGGCGACAAGCTGACTTCCGTAACCATCCGCGAAGAGAACGGCGAGTTCCTTAGTGTCACGTCAAAGGTCGCAGTTGAATCCTCTACGGGAATAGAACGAGGCGACAAAGAAAAACCGGAACACGGCAGCGCGTGTTCCGGTTCTCATCATTGTCCCGCCTGGATGCTGAACTGGTTACTTCCGAGCGTCAGACGAATTCGGCAAGATGCGGCGTGGGTTAGCGGCTCGTCACCGTCTTTGTGAGAACGCTGTTCGCACTGTCAAAGGTATAACCAACCTTGGTGATGTTAGTGACTGTCAGGGTATAACTACCAGCCACATCCGTAGTCGTGAAGGATGCCAGCCCTTTCGAGGTTGTTGTCGCGGTTTGAGTAATGGTCGCTCCGCTCGGCACCTTCCAGGTTATGGCCACAGTAGCTCCTGCAACCGCCGCGCCGTTTCCATCCTGAACCGTGACTCGGCCCTGCGCCTTTACGCCGGTTCCGGACGTCTTCGCCTTGGCCACGATATTTGTGCTGCGCAGGACCGGCTGGGTCATCGTGGCGCTCGTGTCCAGAGCATAAATAAATGACTCGCTCGTGTCGTTGTTACCCGTCGCCGTAAAGGTGATCAGATAGGCTGACAGGCCGTCCGGTGCGAAGCGCGCCTTGGTGTCGGTCGCCTGGTTAAAGCCATTCTCCGCAGGGAGGTTTACTCGCCACAGCTCATGGCCATCCACGGCACTCACCGCGATGATGTAGCCGGGGTCAAGCAAGATTTGCTTACTACCGGCAATGATCTGGGTATTTTGCGGATCCACCACCGGATCGCCGAAAACTCCGTCAAGCGTTACCTGCCACTTCTTTGTGCCCGTGGAAGTCAGAGCAAATAACTGCAGCGTATTCTGGATTTCGTAATGAATTCCATCGGAGCCAACATCCGGCGCCGAGGTGGTGTTATAAGGAAAGTCCGAAACGAAGACCCAGGCGAGCGTCCCGTTCGTCGGCAAGTAAGCGCCAAAGGCCGTATGAATGTTGCCCTCCGGGCCAACCGCCGGCTGACCAAAGTCGGACTTAATCGTAAAGGCGAGCGACCCATCCAGCTTGTAAGCCTTCAAATGACTGTTCTGATAGAAATACATCTGGCTTGTGCTGCCGTTCGGACCAAAGACGATCTCGTTATAAGGGATTGGCGCCTGCGCGTCATACGGCTCCGGCTTCGACCAGCGCAAGGTCCCCGCCGGGGTAAGAGAGAAAGCCCCGATGCCTTCCACTGCTACTGAGTAGATATTGCCGTCAGGTCCGACCGAGATACCGGGAACGTTAAACGCGTAGGGATTCATCGGGTAAGTCCATTTCTCAGTCCCGTCCGGGTTATAAGCTGTGACGGCTGCCTCCGAAGCGGTGTAGATCGTGCCATCGGCGCCGACTGCAACCCCCTTGGCCGGCGCTCCGCGCACGATCCACTTCAAGCCGCCATCAGGCGTCAATGCATACAGGTGAGCATAGACGTCTACGGAATAGATGGTCCCGTCGGGGCCGATTACCGGTCGCACCTGCGAGTAGGGCCCGTTCTGGCGGAAACGCCATTTCACTTTGCCGTTGGGCACCCGCGCGGTCACGGTCAGGGAAACCGATGAACTCGGAATCCCCGAATCATTGACCACCTGGACAGAAGAAGCGCCCAGCCCGGCCGCTTCCGGCACATAGGCGACGATCTTCGTGTCCTGCCAATCAGCGATCGGAGCCGCCAGCCCGCCGATGAGCGTCGTACCGGTCGCGCCGAAATTGGTTCCGTTAATTTCCAGGTAACCGCTGCGATCGGCCGAGATCGTCGACAGGCTGGTGATTTGCCCTGGGCCGACCACCTCGGGCTGGCCTGGCGCGGCTTGAGTTGTTGAGAGCAAAACGCAGACAGACGCTGCGATTGATGCGGAGAAGAGTAGGATAGATTTCATAATATTGAAAAAGTGGCCGGGACGGTATTCGGCATTTTTTATCAGCCAAACGTAGAAAAGTTACGCGGTTGTTACTTCGGTGGAAGTGCCTCGCCTCCCGAGTGTTCTCGGCTATGAAAAAGGACAATCAAGGCGCGCAGCGTGTTTGCCTCCTGCGTTTGCGCGGAGCTTTCTTTTCCAACCACATCAGTCGTAGCGGAGGATCAAAACGACGCCCTTCGTGACCGTTGTGAAGAAACCGTGAACGCCGTCGGCGATGGCCGGTACGCCTTTGCGACTCTTAGCCTTTAAACTTCTCACTTTCGTCGCGCCGCGTTTGTGAGCTCGGCAAGCGCGGTTAAGATGGTCGTATGCCGAAACAATACTCAGTATCGCCGTCGCTCACGATCGATCCCAACAGGAAATACTCCGCCACCTTCAATACTTCGCGCGGCGAAATCGTCTGCGAACTCTTCGCCAAAGATGCTCCCAACACCGTCAATAACTTTGTCTTCCTCGCCCGGGACAAATTTTATGACGGCACCGTCTTTCATCGAGTCATTCCGGACTTCATGATCCAGGGCGGCGATCCGACTGGCACCGGGCGTGGCGGCCCGGGTTACAAATTCGCCGACGAGGTGAGGAACAACCCGCAGAAGCACCAGATCGGCACTTTATCGATGGCGAACGCCGGACCGAACACCAACGGCAGCCAGTTTTTCATCACTCACGTCGCGACCGACTGGCTCGACGGCAAACATACAGTCTTCGGCAAGGTTTTGTCGGGCCAGGAAGTGGTCAATGCGATCCGGCAAGGCGACCAGTTAAAAGCGGTCACTATCCGCGAAGAGTAGTTTTAACCCGGAGACCGCAAGGCGGCCGGGCGCATCCCTCCAGTCCCAGGCTCTATGTGGCAGTCTGCCCCAGACTCAGTCTCTGACCCTGCCGTCCCTCCGCTAGGGGAGATAGTAAACCTCAACCAGACCTACTCCCGTGCCGCCGTTCTTCCCGCTTTGGATCGCGGTGTAGGCGCCGGGGGCGAGTGTCGCCAGGATGGACGCTTCGGCGTCGTTGGTCGGGGGTATGCCGGTCGCTTCAATCTCACTTTGCTGGTCGCTCTTCCAGTTATCGTTCGAAGCGATCAGGTTCGCATTCTCATCGTATAAATCGAGCACCGGATCCACCAGTCTGTCCGGGATGGAATCGGGCAGGGACGGCCCAATGCCGCGCAGAAGCACCTGACCATTACTTCCCCCTGGGCTGGCAATGAAGCCGGCGATCATGACGGTGTCGCCGGTGCCCACCAGCCCGCGGGTGCTAATGTTGGCCAGAACAGTTTCAGCTATCCATGGGTCAAGGTCATAAATCTCAACCAGGGCCACACCGGTGGCGTCACCCTTGCCATGAACGATAGCTGTGTATTGGCCAGTGCCGGTGGTGGTCACCGGGTTGAGCGAGGCGATAATGGCCGATTCCCGGTCGTCGGTCGGTGGGATCGTGGTGTCAATGATCTCCTGTTTGTCCAAGCTATCGACCCAGTCGTCATTCGAGGCGATAATTGTGCCGGATGAGTCATACAAATCCAGAACCGGGTCGAGCAAGGCGCCAGTCACATTCAAAGATGGACCAATCGCGCGGATCATGACCCGCTTGGGCATATCCACCCCAGTGATGATAAAGCCACCGATGGGAACGTTATCGCCAGTCTCAGCATTAACACGGGTCGAAATATTTAGGGGCTTTGCCACCTCAGGCGTGGCCGTGGGAGTAGGCGAGGGAGTTGGGCTCGGGCTGGGGCTGGGGCTCGGTGTCGGGGTGGGACTTGGAGAGGGACCGGAAACGATCTCGGCTGTGCCACTGATGAAGGGACGCCCTACTCCACCGGCAATCAGGATGCGCCCATCCTGCAGTTCGGTCGCGGTATGATTCTGCCGAGCCACCGTCATTGTCCCGAAGAAACTGAATTGATTGGTCGCCGGATTAAAGATCTCGACCGAATCGAGCGCCTGTTGCGCGCCGGAAAAGAGCGGATCGCCAATGTCCGAGCCGCCAATGGAAAGCACCTGGCCTTGAAGTGTGCTCCACGCGGCATTCATGAGGCGAAGCGAGACCAGGCGGCCGCGTGCTTCCAGCATGCTGTTGGCCGAAGGATCGAACATCGCTTGTGCGGAGTCATAAAGGTCACCTACCGACGGGACTTGCGTGCCGCCGGTGATCAGAACCGAACCGTCGCCAAGCAGGACGGAGTCATGGTCGGAGCGGGCGACGCTCATGTCGCCTACCTGAGTAAACGTGTCGGTCACCGGGTCGTAGACTTCAGCCGTTTCAGTCGAGCGCTCGTCTCCGCCCTGTCCATTGGGAAGGATAGTGCCGCCTGAGATGAGAACCGTGCCATCGTCCAGCAGGCTGGCGCGATGACGTTTCCGGGCGATATTCAAGTGACCCTGAGTCAAGCGGAACGTCTCGGTCGTTAGATCGTAAGTCTCTGCCGTATCGGTTTCTGCGCCTCCGGTGACGACTCCACCCGTCATCAATACCTCTCCATCATTCAAGAGTGTTGCGGTATGCAACGCCCGTATGCTCTTCATCGGGTCGGTCGTGGTAAATGCGTTCGTTAAGGGATCGAATAACTCCGCCGTCCGCAGTTTGCCATCGTCCCCGTTGCGCCCGCCGGCGACGAGAACTCGCCCATCGTTGAGTAGCGTCGCGGTGTGGTTCTTCCGCTCATCAGCCAGATTGGAAGAGAGCAGAGTAAAGCTGTTATCGCCTGGGTTAAAGACTTCGGCGGAAGTCAGCGTGTTGGTGTCGGTACTGCCAGCGGTGAGAAGCACCCGTCCGTCCTCGAGAAGCGTCGCCGTATGCTGGTTGCGACCGACCTTCATATTGCCGATGGACGTGAACTGATGAGTGATGGGATCGAGAATCTCCGCGGTTTGCAGCGTCTGATTACCCGTGATCCCGCCGGCGACCAAGATATTGCCACTCAGGAGCATGGTGGCGGTGGGACCGCCACGGTCTTCAAGCATCGTACTCTGCTCGGTCCAAACCTTGGTGACCGGGTTGTAAAGCTCGTTCACAGCAAGAAACCCGCTCTCCAAAGTCACTCCACCAATGACCAGGAGCTGACCATCGCCCCGAAGAATGGCCTGATGGTTCGAGCGATGGAAAATCATTGAGGTATCGAGGGTAAAGGTCTGAGTGACGGGATTGTACATCTCCGTCTCACTGTGCGGGCTGGTTCCGGAGAAACCGCCGGTGATGAAGACTTGCCCGCTGGGCATTAAGGTCGAGGTATGGTTGCCACGCGGGACGAGCATCTCGTTGGGTGTGGCGGTGAAGGTCTGAGTGTCGGGGTCATAAACCTCGGCGGTAGCCGTGGCGATACCATTAATGTAACCGCCGGTAATGAGCACTTTGCCGTCCTCGAGGCGCGTCGCCATGTGCGACTTGCGGCTGGCGACGGGGTTTCCCAGCGTTTGCGAAAAGCTGTCGCGCGTCGGATCAAATATATCGGCGCTCATGCCCCCACCGACGATGAGAACCGTGCCATCGTTCAACAAGATGGCGATATGCTGAGTCCGTTTCTCGCGCAGCCCACCTTGGGGGGTTTCTGAGAAGGTCCCGGTAGCGGGATCGTAGATTTCAGCCGATTGCAGCGTCACTGGTGGGATTCCGCCCTGGTCGCCCCCGGTGATAAGAACCCGTCCGTCATTCAACAGCGTCGAGGTGTGATTCTCCCGGGGCGTCGTCATGGAACCGGTGGAAGTGATCAGCCCGGTCGCCGGATTGTAAAGCAAGGCCGAAGCTAGAATCCCGCTCTCATTGACTCCGCCGGTAATAAGCACTTTGCCCGATTGCAAGAGAGTCGCCGCGTGCGCCCCTCGCTCGGGCGCGAGAGTGATCAATTGCGCCCGAACGGTGGAAGCCACGAGGGCCAACAGCAGCAGAGACAAAGAAAGAAACCTTTTTTTTGTGATCATCTGACGAACCTCAGCGAAGCGTGAACCTTGAGGAGTAACCCGGCTGAGTCGATGATCATGGCACGCAGTGGGGAGCATTGTCCAGTGGAATTCCAGCCAAACGCGGAATTTCCGGTACTGTAATCTTCTCGAAATCGAGTGGACAGATGGAGGTTTTCTTCTACGGTGCACGTCTGCGCCGGCCACTGGACAGGCCGTCCAGGGCGCCTAGCGCGCTAATTGCTTCCCCTCGAAGCAAGCAACAGCCAAACCGAATCACAACACTTTGAACACCACTACTACCACACACAGCCACCTCATCGCGCCTCACGGCGATCAGCTCGTTAATCTCCTCCTTAAACCCGAATATGCCGCTGAAGTTAAGGCGGAGTCCCGCGACTTCGCTTCCTGGGACCTGACCCCACGGCAGATTTGCGACTTGGAGATGCTGCTCAACGGTGGCTTTTCGCCTCTTACAGGTTTCATGAACCGAAAAGATTACGAGAGCGTGTGCGGAAAAATGCGGCTGAGCAACGGCCTCCTCTGGCCAATGCCGATAACGCTTGACGTCTCAGAGGCCTTTGCCAAAAAACTCCAACCCGGAAGCACTCGAATCGCTTTACGCGACGCAGAGGGCGTCATGATCGCAATCCTCCACGTCGAGGATGTATGGCAGCCAGATCGCCAGGCCGAAGCTGAATCGGTTTTCGGCACCACGAGTCAGGTGCATCCCGGGGTCGGTTATCTCATGAATCGCAGTCATCCCTGGTACGTCGGCGGTCGGCTCGAGGGACTGCAACTTCCCGGCCACTACGATTTTAAAGTCCTGCGCCTGACGCCGGCCGAACTACGGGCCGACTTCGCCAATATGGGCTGGCGTCGGGTGGTTGCTTTCCAAACCCGCAATCCGATGCATCGGGCGCACGTCGAGCTGACGTTTCGGGCCGCGCGCCAGGTCGAGGCCAGCCTGCTCATTCACCCGGTCGTTGGGATGACCAAGCCGGGCGACGTCGATTACTTTACCCGCGTTCGCTGTTACCAATTGCTCGTGGGGAAATATCCGGCCGGCACGGCCAAGCTGGCCCTCGTCCCGTTCGCGATGCGAATGGGCGGGCCGCGCGAAGCAATCTGGCACGCCCTCATTCGCAAGAACTACGGCTGCACTCATCTCATTATCGGCCGCGACCACGCCGGGCCGGGCAAGGATAGCGCTGGGAAGCCATTCTATGGACCTTACGAGGCGCAGGAACTCTTCGCCAAATATGAAGCCGAGATTGGTGTCACCCAGGTTCCTTTCCAAATGATGGTCTACCTCGAAGACAGGGATAAGTATTTCCCGGCGAACGAAGTACCGGAAGGTTCTCGTGTGCTCGATCTCTCCGGGACGGAACTGCGCAACCGTCTCAATGAGGGCCGCGAGATACCTCACTGGTTCACTTATCCGGAAGTCGCAGCGGAGTTACGCCGCACTTTCCCGCCCCGGCACAGGCAGGGACTTACCATCTTCTTCAGCGGGCTTTCCGGAGCGGGGAAATCGACCATAGCCAACGTCCTCATGACCAAGTTCCTGGAGATGGGTGGGCGGCCAGTTACGCTGCTCGATGGCGACCTCGTGCGGAAACATCTTTCCTCGGAACTCGGTTTCTCGAAGGAACATCGCGACATTAACATCCGCCGGATCGGCTATGTCGCTTCAGAAATTACGAAGAATGGCGGGATTGCCATTTGCGCTCCAATCGCGCCCTACGACAGCACCCGCAGGGACGTGCGGGCGATGATTGAGCCGGTTGGTGGTTTTATCCTGGTGCATCTCTCGACCTCGGTCGAGGTCTGTGAGCAGCGGGATCGTAAAGGTCTCTATGCCAAGGCCCGCGCTGGGATCCTGAAGGAATTCACCGGGATCAGCGATCCATACGAGATGCCGACCGATGCCGAGGTCACGATTAACACTGCCGAGCTGACCCCCGAGGAGGCAGCCCAGGAGATTGTTCTCCACCTGGAGCGGGAAGGCTTCATCGGCATGAATCGGGGCACAGCTTAATCGCACTTCGCGCCTTTAGCGCCTTCGCTTCAGTACGGTATTGCTCGGGTTGTGCGCCGCGCGAAGGGGGCGAGATTCATGTTGGATTCTGCCGAGGAATTTTGCTAACCTCGGTCGCATGCTGATTTCCGTTTTGTTTTCCGCCCCGGCAGTAACCTGCGCCAGAAGAGCGGCGGTTGTTTCCGGCGCTTTGACCATTTTCCTGGCGATTGTTCTCAACCTTCTTAGCGCTTACCCCCTGGCAGCGCAGGCCCTTACCCATGGCCCTGTTGTGGGTGGAGTAACCGACACGGGCGCGAATGTCTTTCTCCGAACTGACCAGGCTGCCACCGTATCGTTGCACTATAGCTCTAGTCCGAGCTTCAACACATTTTCCGTTTCCGAATCGCGCGCCACAGTCAGCACAAGTGACTTCACCGCGATCGTCCCACTTACCGGCCTGACTGCCGAGACCACCTATTACCTAAGGGTTCTGGTGAACGACTCTCTTCAGAACTCTCTTCCGCCCTATCCTTCCTTTGCGACCTTCCCGCCCCCAGGCAGCTCGCGCAGCTTTAGCTTTATCGTTCTGAATGATTTTGTTAATGTCTCAGAGCTGGACCGGGACGTCCTGACTTTCCAGTATGCCTCTGCTTTTGCGCCGGCTTTTGCCTTCATCGGGGGCGACTTTGATCATCGCAACCCTGGCCTGCTCGCGGTCAAGCGGAAAATGTTCAAAGAATTATATAACCCGAACACGCCACACATGAGTGGCTTTGTTCCGCTCATCCTGCAAAAGATGCCGATTGCCCATCAGTGGGATGACCACGATGCCGGGAAAAATAACGTCGACCGCACCTACGCGAGGTGGAATCTAAGCCAGCAAGTTTTTCAGGAATATGTCCCGAGCTATCCCTTGCCGGGGGTTAGCCCGGCAGGCATCTGGCAGAAATTCAGTTATGCCCAGGTCGAGTGCTTTATTCTGGACTGCCGCAGTCAGCGGGATGTCGAGTACGATCCGGATGACTCGAACAAAAGCATGCTGGACGGGAACAATCTTGGCGCGACTGGGCAACTGCATTGGCTAAAGGACGGCTTACTGGCTTCCACCGCGAGATGGAAGGTGATCTTTACCTCCGTGGTGACCAATCGCTCGACAAAATTTCCCGACGGCTGGGCTGGCTATCAGACAGAATGGAACAGCCTGGTCGACTTCATCAACACCAACCAGATCGAAGGCGTGGTCTTCATTTCGGGGGACTTGCATCTCGGCGCAATCGATAACGGCCTCTCTTCCGGATTTCCCGAGATGTCCGTGCCCATGCCTAATTCGCGCCGTCTCCCCTATGATTGTGCCACCTCGGGAGAAGGGGCCTGGAGCGAGGGCGATTTCCAGGACCCCTGTAGCGGCTTCGGCGTTGTCACAGTAATGGAGAATCCCGATCGGCTTCTGCTGCAGGGAATCGATGAGTTTGGCGTGACTCGCCTTGCCTATACCATTTCCGATGAAGACTCCAGCCCAACTCCAACTCCGACGCCCAGCCCTCCTCTAATTGAAAAACAGCCCAAAAACGCAAGAGTTCTGGTTGGGGAGACCGCGACCTTCACTGTCTTCGTGACCGGCACCCCGCCCTTTGCTTATCAGTGGAAAAAGAATGGGATAGATATCCCCGAGGCAACGACTAACTTTTATGTCACTCCACCGGCCACGAAGGAGGACGATGGTTCCATGTTCAGAGTTAATGTCAGTAACACGGCAGGGAGTGTGCTCAGTCGTGAGGCAGGGCTAAGCGTGAAATAAGGAGGAGGAAGTTTTCTTTGTCGCTAAGAATTAGACGCGCGAGCGACGACGGCCCGAGCCACGCGTATATCTCACCGGTTTTCGCTTCGGTTCTATCTTTGTTAAGCCGGTCCCGCTTTTGACTTCCATGATCTGGTCGCGCAAAAGCGCGGCCCGCTCGAACTCGAGATTAGCCGAGGCCTGCTGCATCTCCGCTTCCAATTCGCGTAACAGTTCGGTGAGATTAAAATCGCCCCCGCTTTCCTGGATGACCGAAGCGGCCATTTCCCGGCCGCGCAGAATCGTGTGCAGACTCTCCTGCACCGCCCGCCGAACCGTTTGCGGCGTAATCCCGTGCATTTGGTTGTATTCCATCTGTTTCGCCCGCCGATATTCGGAGATCGACATCAGCGCCTGCATGCTCTGAGTCACGGTGTCGGCGAAAAGAACCACCTCGCCATTCACGTGCCGAGCGGCCCGGCCCGCCGTTTGAATGAGCGAAGTTTGGCTGCGCAGGAAACCTTCCTTATCCGCGTCGAGGATGCAGACTAACGACACCTCGGGCAAATCCAGCCCTTCGCGGAGAAGATTGATCCCGACCAGGATGTCAAAGTCGGCCGCGCGCAGGCCGCGCAGGATTTCCACCCGCTCGATCGTGTCGATGTCACTGTGAAGATACCGCACTTTCAAACCCACATCCCGCAGGTAATCGGCCAGGTCTTCCGCGGTCCGCTTGGTCAGGGTCGTTACCAGGACGCGCTCCTGCGCCTCGACCCGCTGGCGGCAGAGCTCGATGGTGTCGTCGATCTGGTTCTTGAGCGGCTTGATTGTGATCTTGGGATCAAGCAAGCCGGTTGGGCGAATGATTTGCTCGACGACCAGCGCAGCACCGGGAGTGTCAACATCGAACTTTTCCGGCGATTGATCAGTTCGTGAGATTTTGACCGCTGCCCTGGCCGGTTCTTTCCCGGCAACGACAAACGGCACCAGCTCTTCCTCGCCAATTCGTCCCCGCTTGTGCGGAAAGTAAGCCTTGTTCCCGACGATACTGTTTTGCACCTCAAATTCCGCCGGCGTCGCACTGACATAGATGATCTGGTTGGTCATCTTCATGAACTCGTCGAAATTGAGCGGCCGGTTATCGAGCGCGCTGGGCAACCGAAATCCGTATTCCACCAGCACCGTCTTGCGCGACCGATCGCCTTCATACATGCCCCCGATCTGCGGGATGGTGGCATGCGACTCGTCCACCACCAGAAGGAAATCCTTCGGGAAAAAGTCGAGAAGGGTGAACGGCTTCGAGCCCGGCGGCCGGCCGGACAGGTGGCGCGAATAATTTTCGATCCCATTGCAGAACCCCATCTCCTGGAGCATCTCGAGGTCGTATTCAGTGCGCATCTTTAGCCGTTGCGCTTCGAGCAGTTTCCCTTGCCCTTCCAGCACCTTGATTCGGTCGTCCAATTCGGCCCGGATCGTGGTCAGGGCGCGATTCAACTTATCGGCCGGAGTGACAAACTGTTTCGCCGGAAAAAAGGTGATCATGCCTAACGACTCGTGAGCCTGCCCGGTGAGCGGCTCGAAGCGAGTGATCGCATCCAGCTCATCGCCAAAAAATTCCAGCCGCACCGCCTCCTCGTCCGCGGTCGCAGGATAGACCTCGACGACATCGCCGCGCACCCGAAATTTTCCCCTCACAAAATTGACGTCGTTCCGCTCGTAGAGCATGTCCACCAGCCGGCCAAGGACCGCTTCCCGCGAGATACGCTGCCCGCGCTTTAGCGTCAGCAGCATGCGCTCATAATCTTCCGGCGAAGTCACGCCATAGATGCAGGAGACACTCGCGACCACGATCGTGTCGCGTCGGGAAAGGAGCGCGCTCGTGGCCGAGAGACGGAGTCGCTCGATCTCTTCGTTAATCGAAGAATCCTTCTCGATGTAGGTGTCCGAACGCGGAATGTAGGCTTCCGGCTGGTAGTAATCGAAGTAACTCACGAAATACTCGACCGCGTTCCGCGGAAAGAATTGCTTGAACTCCGAATAAAGCTGGGCCGCCAGCGTCTTGTTGTGCGAAATGATCAGGGCCGGCCGTCCCAGCTCGCGAATGACATTGGCGACGGTGAAGGTTTTGCCCGAACCGGTGACGCCGAGGAGCGTCTGATGGCGATTCCCGGCCTCGACCGATTTGAGGAGCTTGGCGATCGCCTGCGCCTGGTCGCCGCGCGGTTGGTAGGTCGACTCGAGATGAAAGGACATTGCTTCCAATGTGTCCCATCCCGCGGTCTGAAACAACGCGAGGCGCACCTCCTGCTGCTAAGCTGGTTCAGTCCACATTATTCGCTAACGAAGATGAAACTGATCCTCAATCTCGCATTCCTCCTTCTGCTGGGTGTTTCTGGAGCGGGCGCCCAGACGATCCTGGTCACGGAAATCGGCACCAACTCGATCACCCAGTACGATGCCAGCGGAAACGGCACACCCTTTACCGGCGCCTTCGTCAGCGGCCCGAACGGGATTGCGCTCGACGCGAGCGGCAATGTCTACGTCACGACCAGCGCCAACACGATCGAGAAATTCACGCCTGACGGCACCGATCTCGGCGTTTTCGCCAGCGTGGGCTTGAATCTGCCACTTGGGCTCGCCTTCGATTCCGCGGGAAATCTTTACGTCGCCAATAACGGCGCCAACACGGTACGCAAGTTCGCCCCCAATGGGACCGACCTAGGCGTTTTCGCGAACGTCATCCGACCCACCGGGCTCGCTTTCGATTCCGCCGGCAATCTTTACGTCGGCCACACCGGCAATACCATCGCGCGCTTTGCTCCCGGTGGCGCGCCTCTCGCCCCTTTTGTCAGCTCGGCGCTTCTCAATTCCCAGGGCCTCGCCTTCGGCTCGGCGGGAAATCTTTACGTCGCAAGCAACGCCACCGACAGCATCGAGATTTTTTCTCCGGACGGAACTGACCTCGGTCAGCTCGCCAGCACCGGCCTGAGTGGTCCAGTTGGACTCGCCTTCGATAACTCCGGCAACCTTTACGTCGTCAACGGCCTGACGGCGACGATCGAACAATTTTCGCCGGAGGGCGGCGAAAGCGTCTTTGCCAGCACCGGATTTCAGCCCGCCTTCATCGCGGTGCAGCAGGGTCCCATCCTGGTGAACGTTTCCACCCGGCTGAACGTCCTCACCGGCGACAACGTTCTCGACGGCGGCTTCATCATCACCGGCAGCGGAAGCAAGACCATCCTGATTCGCGGTCTTGGTCCGTCGTTAGCCGATGCCGGGATTAGCGGCTTCCTCGCCGACCCGCTGATCGAGCTGCACAGCGGCACGACCAGTCAGATCATCGCCAGCAACGACAACTGGAAAAACAATCAAAAAACGGAAATCGAGGCGACCGGCATCGCGCCCACCGACGACGCCGAGGCCGCGCTCATCGCCACCCTCAGCGACGGCGCCTACACCGTGATTGAGCGCGGCAAACAGTCGACCACTGGGATCGGGCTGATTGAAGTCTACGATCTCGGAGGCGACGCCGGGACCGAATTGGCCAATATCAGCACCCGCGGTTTTGTCGACGTTGGGAGCAACGTCATGATTGCCGGCTTCATCGCCGCGAGCGTGAGCGGCGGGACGAGCGAGTTCATCATTCGCGCCCTCGGCCCGTCGTTAGGCGATGCGGGGGTCGACAACCCGCTCGCCGATCCGGTCCTGGAATTGCACGACAGCAACGGCACCCTTCTCGCGAGCAACGACGACTGGAAGAGCGATCAGCAAACCGAGATCGAAGCCACCGGCATCCCACCGAGCGATGATGCCGAAGCCGCCATCCTCGCCACGCTCGCGCCGGGCGCGTACACCGCGATCGAAAGCGGCAAGGACGGCGGGATTGGCGTCGGGCTGATCGAGTTCTACAATCTGCATTGATCACCCGCCCAACACGTTTCGGAGCGGGGCGCTACACTGCGATGGACGACGACCAGCTTGTGGTTCTCGCGTCGGGCGCTCGGAGCGGGCGTAGAGAATATTCGCCCCTGTTGGGGTTCGAGTCCCCTCAGGTCTCGCCTGGACACCGACCGGCGGCTTTGGAGACAAGTGCAATCGAATCGTGTTCAAATCTCTGCGTCCATCGATTTCGGTTGATGATGTAGCGATTCAACCCTTCGACGTGGTGGAGCAGCGCCGAGCCCCGGTTGAGGAACCATGTCGCCACCTCTCACGAATCACTTCTCACTGTCCACTGTTCATCGCTCGGTGATCACTGGTCCGAAGCAGGAGCAAGAGCACCAGGAGGAGGGAGAAGGGCAACCGGTGAGGGAGGGATTCGAACCCTCGGTACCCTTTTGAGGTACGGCGCTTTAGCAAAGCGCTGCTTTCGACCACTCAGCCACCTCACCAACTCGCGATCTGCGAAGTTGCAGAATATCGGGAGCGGCCGATGCTCGTCAACCGACCGCCCCCGCCCCATGCAGTTTGCCAGCTTCTCTCCCGGCCGCCGCCTGAAAACAGCCGCGGCGTTGTCGTTTTCCCTCCTCGTCGCAGCCTGTTCGTCAACGCCACCATCGAAGCGTGTTGAGATTCCCCCTCGCTCGCACACGATTGTCGTGGGCGAGATCGCAATCGTGGATGAGGTCGGAAGGTTTGTGCTGGTTGATCTCGGTTCGAATCTTTACGTCCCTGGCCGCGGGGTTGGGTTGCGTGCGATCAACGCCGATGGAGAAACTAGCGCCCTCCTCAAAGCCGCATTGGAGCGGAAACTGCCGTTCATCGCCGCAGATATCGTGGACGGCCACCCCGCAGTAGGCGATCTGGTAGTGCAATGACGAGCGAAGAAGATGCTCTGGCCGCCATTCTGGCCCGGAGCGCGCCTTTGCCTAACGAAAAAACGAGGTTACTTGACTCGTTAGGTCGGTTTGTCACGCACGACCTTTTCGCCACCCGTCCCCTCCCCGCGTTCGACAACTCGGCGATGGATGGTTACGCCGTGCAGGCAAAAACCTCGCGCGCCGGGACCAGCCTGCGCGTCATCGGAGAGCAACCGGCGGGATGCGATCGCGGCCTAACGATGGCCGAGGGCGAAGCGGTGCGCATTTTTACCGGCGCGCCCATTCCGGCCGGGGCGGACGCGGTCATCATGCAGGAGGATGTGACCCGCGAGGGCGATGCGATCACGGCGAGGTGCGACGTGGAACCCGGCGAATTTATCCGGCGCCGGGGAGCGGACCTCGCAGCAGGACAAAAAATTCTCGGCCGTGGCGAGCCGATCACCCCGCAAATTCTGGCGCTGCTCGCTTCGCAGGGACTGGTGGAGATCGAAATCGGCAGGCGCCCGCAAGTGGCGATTGTTTCCACCGGCGACGAGTTGGCCCGGCCCTCGATCGACCCGCAGCCTGGGCAGATTTACGAGAGTAACGCGATCATGCTCGAGGCGCTTGCGCTTCGCGCGGGGAGCATGGTCAGGCTGGTCGAGCATTCCCCGGATGATCTCGAGCGGATGAAGAAAATTTTCCTCCGCGCTCTCGAAAGCGATGTGCTGATTGTGAGCGGCGGCGTGTCGGTCGGCGAACACGATCTGGTGAAGCCGGCGTTGCGCGCGCTTGGAGCGGAGATCGATCTCTGGCGGGTGGCAATCAAACCGGGGAAACCATTTCTCTTCGGTCGCGCGAGCGATTGCTTGATCTTCGGGCTGCCGGGAAATCCGGTCTCCGCCTTTGTTACCTTTCTGCGATTTGTCCGGCCCGCTCTTCTTAAAATGAGCGGCGCGAGCGAGGAAAACCTTTCTTTACGCGAAGTGCCGGCGCGAATCGGCTCTGAAATTGTCAATGAAGGCGAGCGTCCTCATTATCTCCGCGGCCGGATGGCGGACGAGCTCTTCATCCCGACCGGGCGGCAGGAATCGCACGCGCTGTTTGGCTTAAGCCGGGCGAACGCTCTTCTTCGAGTTGCGCCAGAGACGCGGCTCCCAGCGGGGGCGAGCGTGAGGGTGTCGCTACTCGACTAAAAATCGCTTTCGCGCGCGGAAAATTTCGGATACGCGCAAGGTGACGGTGCCATCCGTTTCACAGGTGCGGAGTCATTTCGCCTGGAGAAATGACCGCCGGGCGCGAGCCCGAACTGGAACACAAACAAGGGAACAAAATCATGAAATTAGATTCACTCAGAACCTTATGGATCGAAGAAATGCGCGACCTCTACAACGCCGAGAATCAGCTGATCAAAGCGTTGCCCAAGATGGCGAAAAGAGCTTCCACCCCGGAATTGAAAGAAGCCTTCGAAACCCACCTCGAAGAAACCCGCGGTCACGTCGAGCGGCTCGATGAAATTTTCGAGCAGCTAGGCAAAAAACCGAGTGGCAAGACCTGCAAGGCGATGCAGGGCCTGATCGAGGAAGGCTCGGAGATTCTGAAGGAAGATGGGGTCGACTCGGTGATCGACGCCGCGTTGATCGCGGCGGCGCAGCGGGTCGAGCACTATGAAATCGCCGGCTACGGCGTCGTCCGCACCTTTGCCTCGATCCTCGAGGAAGAGGAAGCGGAAGACCTGCTCCAGCAAACCCTGGATGAGGAAGGCGCTGCGGACGAGAAGCTGACCGAAATCGCCGAGGGCATCGTCAATGAAGAAGCCGAAGAGGCTGATGAAGGAGCGGAAATGGCGGCAGGCGGTCGCCGGTCGCGCAGTCGTTAGCTAACCGATCTCGATCGAGAAAAAAAGGGCGCCACCGCGATCCTCTCGCGATCGCGGTGGCGTTTTCTTTTCCGGGGTGGAGATTGCAAGGCGATGGGGCTGACGGAATACCGACGGAAACGCGATTTCTCGGTTACGGCTGAGCCGAGCGGAGCGAAAAAGCCCCGGCCAAAACGGGTCGCCGGCGCTTCGCGCTTCGTCATTCAGAAACATGACGCGCGCCGGTTGCACTACGATTTCCGGCTCGAGATGAATGGGGTGCTTAAGTCATGGGCGGTGCCGAAAGGCCTGCCCTGGAAGCGTGGCGAAAAACATCTCGCGGTCGAGGTCGAGGATCACCCGATCGATTACGAAGATTTCGAGGGCGTGATCCCGCAGGGAAATTACGGCGGCGGCACCGTTATGGTCTGGGACCGCGGGAGCTATTACGTCCACGGCGAGCAACCGCTCCAGGCTTTGAAGGAAGGCCGCCTTCACATGGTCCTGGAAGGGGAGAAGGCGCAGGGCGACTGGACCCTGATCCGGACCCGCATGGAGGGTGACAAGACCCAGTGGCTGCTTTTGAAAAGCGACGCCGACGTCAAACCGATTTCAAAGAAGCGCGACGATCAGTCGATCAAGACCGGGCGAACGATGAAACAAATCGCGAGCGACCGGGACGCGGAATGGGAATCAAACCGGCCTAATGACAAGAGGAGTGCGCAAGGCGGTTTGCGCGAGCGAATTCGCAAAGCCGTTTCGCGCCGCGCCGGGAAAGGGCAAAAGAAAGCCGGAGCAAGCGCGAAGACGGGCAAGGGCGCGATCGAACTGCCGGACTCGTTGCCCGCGGCAAAACCGCGCTTCATTGCTGCGATGAAACCGAAGCTGGTCGAATCGCCACCCGCGACCGGCGAATGGATTTATGAGCTGAAGTTCGACGGCTTTCGCACCCTGGCGGTGAAAGAGGGCGCTCAGGTGAAGCTTATTTCCCGCAATGAAAACGACCTCACGACAAAGTTTCAGGAAGTGGCCGGGGCAGTGGCGCAGCTCCCCTGCGAGGAGTGCGTGATCGACGGCGAGGTCGTCGCGCTCGATGACAAAGGGCATTCCTCTTTTCAACTTCTCCAGACTTATGAAATGGAGGGCCGCGCGGCGCCGCTTTACTATTACGTTTTCGATCTCCTCCAGCTCGACGGCAAAGGTCTGAGCGGTCTTCCCCTGACGATGCGGAAGGAAGCCCTCCGGCAGCTTTGCGAGCCGGCGGGCGATCCGATCCGTTACTCCGGCGAGCTGGGCGGCGATGGCGGGAGTCTTCTCCGCGAGGTAAGAAAACATGGGCTCGAAGGAATCATTGGCAAACTCCGGAATTCAACCTACGAAGTGGGGCGGCGCAGCGGTTCCTGGGTCAAGATCAAATCGCTCGACGAGCAGGAATTTGTCATCGGCGGCTACACCCCGCCGGCGGGGGCGCGCCAGCATTTCGGGGCCCTTCT
>Ga0081539_10002690_pt1 | contig 24116 bp, 19 predicted proteins | sample TabmetS4T2R2_FD_71023 | JGI IMG/M metagenome (GOLD analysis project Ga0081539, IMG submission 71023) | Tabebuia heterophylla rhizosphere microbial communities from the University of Puerto Rico - S4T2R2 | ecosystem: Host-associated > Plants > Roots > Rhizosphere ...
GCCCGCCTTGTCCGGCTTGTCGATGGCCGGAGCACTCGGGACGGACACCCGGGCCAGGTATTCCTCAACCCCGCCGGGCAGATGCACCAGCCGTCCGTCCCCGAACATCCCGTACGCCGTGTCGGCGATCCGCTCGACCAGATAACGGTCATGGCTGGCCACGATCATCGTGCCCGGCCACGAGTCCAGCAGGTCTTCCAGCGACGCCAGCGTGTCGGTGTCCAGGTCGTTGGTGGGCTCGTCGAGCAGTAGCACGTTCGGCTCGGTGGCGAGCAGCCGGAGCAACTGCAGGCGCCGCCGCTCCCCACCGGACAGGTCGCTGACCGGTGTCCAGATCCGCTTGTCGGTGAAGCCGAACACCTCAGCCAGCTGCCCGGCAGAGAGCTCGCGGTCGCCGAGCCTGACCCGCTTGGCCACCTCTTCCACGGCCTCCAGGAGCCGCAGGTGGCCGGGCAACTCGGTGAGCTCCTGGGACAAGAAGGCCGATCGTACCGTAGGTCCTCTGACGATCCTGCCGCCGTCCGGCCTGATGTGGCCGGCCAGCAGGCGCAGCAGCGTGGTCTTGCCCGCGCCGTTCGCGCCCAGGACGGCGAACCGGTCGCCCGGACCGACCTGCCAGGTCAGCTGTTCGAGGATGGTCTTGGTGCCGGCCTTCAGGGTGACGTCGTCCAGGTCGTACACCTGCTTGCCCAGCCGGGAGGTGGCCAGTCGTTGCAGGCTGACCCGGTCGCGTACCGGCGGCACGTCGGCGATCAACGCGTTCGCGGCGTCGATCCGGAATCGCGGCTTGGACGTCCGGGCCGGCGGTCCGCGGCGCAGCCAGGCGATCTCCTTGCGCAGCAGGTTCTGCCGGCGGGCCTCGACGGCGGCGGCGACCCGGGCCCGCTCGGCTCGGGCGAGGGTCCAGGCGGCGAATCCGCCCTCGTACGCCTGCACCGATTCGTCCACGACCTCCCAGGTGGCGGTGCAGACGGCGTCCAGGAACCAGCGGTCGTGGGTGACCACGACGAGCGCACCGGTCCGGGTCAGCAGATGGCCGGCCAGCCAATCGACACCGGCCACGTCCAGGTGGTTGGTCGGCTCGTCGAGAATCAGCAGGTCGGAGTCGCGTACCAGGAGGGCGGCCAGGGCGACCCGGCGGCGTTCGCCGCCGGACATCGGCCCGACCGGCGACTCCAAACCGAGATGGCGCATGCCGAGGCCGTCGAGGATGGTGCGTACGCCAGCATCGCCGGCCCATTCGTGCTCCGCGCCCATCCCCTCGGATAACCAGGCCGTTCCCAGCACAACGTCGCGGACGGTCAGGTCGGGTGCCAGGTTCAGCGTCTGCGGGAGGGTGGCGACTCGCAGGTCTCGACGATGGGTCACCCGGCCGCGATCCGGTTCCTCGGTCTTGGCGAGCATCCGGAGCAGGGTCGACTTGCCGGCCCCGTTGAGGCCGACGACCCCGACCCGGGCGTCGTCCTCCAACCCGAGGGACACGTCGGTGAGCAGCTGACCGGCGGCGCCGTAGCCCTTGCTGACCCGGTCGAGATTGACGATGTTGGCCACGCTGTTCCTTCGATCAATACCCAACAATCGCCATGACCGGGACTACGTTACCCGCGCGCCCGGCATCGGGCCCCGCGCGGTACGCACGTCCCGGCATACACCCGCGCCGCTCAGACCGTCCGCAACCCGCTCCGCGTGTGCCGCATCGGTCGTCAGGAACACGCAGGTCGGGCCCGACCCGGAGACCAGGCCGGCGATCGCGCCCGCGGCGTACCCGGCCTTGAGGACGTCGGCCAGCTCGGGCCGCAAGGACAGCGCGGCCGCCTGCAGGTCATTGCCGAGTGCCGCGCCCAGCACCGCGGGATTGCGCTGGCGCAACGCCGTCATCAGGTCGTCCGCGCCGTCCAGCATGGCCGGGGCCCTGCCGCGGGCACGTAGGCGGTCCAGCTCGCGGTAGACCTCCGGCGTGGCCAGCCCGCCGTCCGCGATGGCCACGACCCAGTTCCAGATGGTGGGCCGGGCCAGGATCGGGCTGATCGCGTCGCCGCGCCCGGTGCCCAGCGCGGTGCCGCCGTGCAACAGGAACGGGATGTCGGAGCCGAGCGTCGCGCCGATCTCGGCCAGCTCCTCGCGCGGCACGCCGGTACCCCACAGGATGTCGCAGGCCAGCAGTGCGGCCGCGGCGTCGGCACTTCCGCCGGCCAGGCCGCTGGCGAGCGGTATGGACTTGCGCAGATGCAGGCGGGCGTACGGGGGGACGCGGGCGTGTGCGGCCAGGGCACGCGCGGCGCGGATCACCAGATTCGACTCGTCCAGAGCGAGCTCACCAGCGCCTTCACCCTCCATGGTCAGCGCCAGCGTGTCACCCGGGCTGGCCCGCAACTCGTCGAAGAGGCTGATGGCGTGATAGACGGTGTTCACCTCGTGGAATCCGTCCGGCCGCAACGGCCCCACGCCGAGATGCAGGTTGATCTTCGCGGGTACCCGGACCCGGACGGGTCCGGTGGCCCGACGCACGCCGTCGTCCGGCCCCCACGCTTCCGTCACGGAGTGATGTCCCCGATTGCCGACCGGATCTCGAACGATTCGTCGAGCACCGGCTGAATGTCGGAGCCGACCACGAGATCGTAGGCGTAGGTAAGGACCGGATCCAACGTGTCCTTGAAGCCGATCGCAACACCGACCGACGCCGTCATGAGTCCACCTCCTCGTGCCGCCTGCCCGACGCGCCGATCGTACCGCCGTACCCCGACGATTTTGCCGCAGCCGCTATCGCGGCGAACTGGTCCACCGTGAGCGCCTCACCCCGGGCCCGGGGGTTGACGCCGGCCGCGACGAGCGTCTTCTCGGCCCGGTCGGCGTCGCCCATCCAGCCCGCCAGCGCGGCTCGCAGGGTCTTGCGGCGCTGCGCGAAGGCCGCGTCGATCAGCTGGAACACCGCCCGCCGGTCGACACCGGCCGGGGCCGGCCGCCGGGTGAACGCGACCAGTCCGGAATCCACGTTGGGAACCGGCCAGAACACCGACGGCGGTACGCGGCCGGCCGCACGGGCATCCGCGTACCACGCCAGCTTCACCGACGGAACGCCGTAGACCTTCGAACCGGGCCCGGCCACCAGACGGTCGGCGACCTCCTTCTGCACCATGACCAGTCCACCGCGCAGGGTGGGCAGCGACGCGAGCAGGTGTAGCAGGACCGGTACGGCGACGTTGTACGGCAGGTTCGCGACGAGCACCGTCGGCGCGGGATCGAAGGCGGCCGCGGACACTCGCATGGCGTCTGCGGTGTGCACGGTGAGCTTCTCCGAGGCGACCGTCGCCGGCAGCCCCGCCGCCAGTTTCGGGTCGATCTCCACCGCGTGTACGTGCGCCGCCACCCCGATCAGGCCGAGGGTGAGCGAGCCCAGGCCGGGTCCCACCTCGAGGACCACGTCGTCGGGCCGGAGGTCGGCCGCGGCAACGATCCGACGTACGGTGTTCGGGTCGTGCACGAAATTCTGGCCGAGCCTCTTCGTCGGCGCGACGCCGAGGCGCGCGGCGAGCTCCCGGATCTCCGCCGGGCCGAGAAGAGCGTCAGCCATGGGATCACACCCTATCGGCGGGAGGAAGGCGACACCCATGACCGAGGTGCTCGAGCTGCGCGGCGTGGTGGTGGCGGCCTAGGACCACGGGCCCAGCACGCGCTCCCCGGTCGCCGAGATCGCGGCGCAGAGGGCATCCAGGTCGGTGCCGCGAATCGCGGCGAGTGCGCGCACGGTCAACGGGATGAGGTACGAGGCATTCGGCCGGCCCCGATGCGGTACGGGTGTCAGGTACGGCGCATCCGTCTCCACGAGCATCTGGTGGGGCGGCGTGACCGCGGCCGCCGCCCGCAGAGTCCGGGCATTCGCGAACGTCACCGTGCCGGCGAAGCTGAGCAGGTAGCCCCGGTGCACGCACACGGCGGCGAACTCTGCATCCCCGGAGAAGCAGTGCAGGATCACGGTCTCCGGCGCGCCCTCCTCGTCCAGGACCCGCAGGACGTCGGCGTGGGCGTCCCGGTTGTGGATGATGAGTGCCTTTCCGTAGCGCTTGGCGATCGCGATGTGCGCCCGGAAGCTCGCCTCCTGCGCCGGGCGACCCTCCGCTCCGGTCCGGAAGGTGTCCAGCCCGGTCTCCCCGATCGCGCGCACCCGCGGCTCGGCGGCCAGCGCCTCGATCTCGCGCAGCGCAGCGTCCAGATCGGACAGCAGCGGCGCGTCGTTGGGATGGATCGCCACGGTGGCCAGCACCCGGTCGTCGCGGGCGGCCAGGTCGGCGCTCCACCGCGACGACGGCACGTCCACACCGACCTGGACGATGCGATCCACGCCCGCCGTGACCGCTTTGTCGATCAACGCCTCGACGGTGGTCGTGCCGGTCTCCTGGACGGTGATGTCCAGGTGAGTGTGGCTGTCGAAGACCGGAACGGCGAGCGGTTCGGGCGGCGGGGGGAACTCTCCGGCGCGCCGTGCGGCGCGCTCCTCACGGGTATTCATCGTCCCGGCCAACCTGACACATCCGGCCACCTGATATTCATCTGGATTCCACCCACGCGGCGTAACTTGCGCGCGTGATCGTGACCGGTGAGGACGGCATGGTAGGGGCCGACCCACTCGAGCCACCGCTGACCGCGCCTCTGCGGCGCGACCTCGACTGGGCGAACGTACAGCGGATGAGCCAGTCGGCAGAGCATCGCGAGGATCCGATCCTCCGGCACATCCGGTCCACCGCCGGCATCCGGCGCGGCACCCGCATGACCAAGATCCTCTCCGCCGCTCAGGTGGCCGGCCATCTGGCCGGCCGGCAGCCGTACGGCTTCTGCTACCGCGCTGCCGACATCGCCCACGTCACCCGGCCGGCCGACCTGGCGCTGCTCCGGACCGATGGTGCGGCCCACGCCGAGGTGGCGTTCGCGCTGCGCTGGCGGGCGGTGGACGCGGAGGACTACGAGGTCCCCGGCGGTCCGGCCCAACCCGGCCTGGCCGTGCTGCCCAGTCACCTGCGGGTCGGCGCGCTGATCATCGGCACCGGATTCACGCCCAGCGCCGACGACCTGATTCCGGAGTGGATCACCGCCGGCTTCGCCGATCTGCCGATCCCGGCCAACACCCAGTTGCTGGCCTATCCGGCGGACGGCGAGGAGGTGCTGCTCTACGTGTACCAGGCGGAGCAGCACGCCTGGCTGCGGCTGGCCGGTCCGCGGTGGCGGCACCTGCTCTCCGGGCTGCCCGGGGTCAACCCGGACCAGGAGTTCGTGCCGTGCGCCGAGCGCGGATCGGGCCGGCTGGTCGGCTGGATCAACGACCACGAGTACGACGCGGTCGCCGACCCGCCCCACGAGTTCCGGGTGCGCGCGCTGATCCGAGCCGCCCGGTATCCGGTCAGCTCCTTGAGCCGCCGCGCCGAACAGGCGCTCTGGCGCGGCGTACCGGCCTGGGTCCTGCAGCGCGACGGCCGCTGGGCCCGCCTGCGTCTGATCCGCCCGGACGCCGATCACATCGCCGTGACCGGCGCCCGGTGCTCCGAGCGCGGGGTGTACGAAGCCTGGGCGCCGCTGCCCGAGTTGGCCGACCACCACATCCTCGATCTGCCGTACCGGCTCTGACCTACGCGTTCCCGGCCAGACGGGCCAGCTCTTCGTCCACTACCGACGGGTCGAGCTTGCGGAACACCGGCTTCGGCGGGGAGAGCGGGGTTCCCGGGGCCAGTGGCACCGAGGCCCACTTGGCACCGACGGTGTAGTCGCCGGTCAACACCGGGTACGACGGGCCGCCGTCCAGGTCGTCGACCTCCACGATGGACGGCATCGGCGCGTGCACGCCGGTGCCTCCGAGCAGCTCGTGCACCTTCTGCGCGCTGTGCGGCAGGAACGGGCTGAGCAGCGTGTTCGCGTCACTGACCACCTGCAGCGCGACGTGCAGCACGGTGCCCATCCGGGGCTTCTCCTGATCCGCCTTGAGCTTCCACGGCGCCTGTTCGGACAGGTATCTGTTCGCCTCGGCGACCACCCGCATCGCCTCGCCGATCGCCGCCTTCTGCCGGTGCCTGCCGATCAGGTCGCCGACCGTGGCGAAACTCGCCCGCGCGACCGCCAGCAGCGCCTCGTCCTCCGGGGTCAGCGGGCCGGCCTCCGGAATGGCGCCGAAGTTCTTCGCAGCCATCGAGATCGAGCGGTTGACCAGGTTGCCCCAGCCGGCGACCAGCTCGTCGTTGTTCCGCCGGACGAACTCCGCCCAGGTGAAGTCGGTGTCGGTGGACTCCGGCCCGGCCGCCGCGATGAAGTACCGCAGGGCGTCGGCGTCGTAGCGCTCGAGGAAGTCGCGGACGTAGATGACCACCCGCCGGGACGAGGAGAATTTCTTGCCCTCCATGGTCAGGTACTCCGACGACACCACCTCGGTGGGCAGGTTCAGCCGACCCAGTGAGCCGGGCGCACCGCCCTTGCCGCCTTCGCCCGAGTACCCGAGCAGGATGGCCGGCCAGATCACCGAGTGGAAGACGATGTTGTCCTTGCCCATGAAGTAGTAGGCCAGCGCGTCCTTGCCTTCGCTGTCCGCAGACCACCATTTCCGCCACGCGTCCGGGTCGCCGGAGCGCCGGGCCCACTCGACGGAGGCGGACAGATAGCCGATCACCGCGTCGAACCACACGTAGATGCGCTTGTCGGTGCGCTCACGCCAGCCCTCCAGCGGGATCGGCACGCCCCAGTCCAGGTCCCGGGTGATGGCCCGGGGCTGCAGGTCGTCCAGCAGGTTGCGAGAGAACTTGAGCACGTTCGGCCGCCAGTTCTCGCGCTGGTCCAGCCAGTTGCCGATCGACTCGGCGAAGGCCGGCAGGTCCAGAAAGAAGTGCTCCGTCTCGACGAACTCCGGCACCTCGCCGTTGATCCGGGACCGCGGGTTGATCAGCTGCTCCGGGTCGAGCTGATTTCCACAGTTGTCGCATTGATCGCCCCGGGCGCTGTCGTACCCGCAGATCGGGCAGGTTCCCTCGATGTAGCGGTCCGGCAGGGTGCGGCCGGTGGACGGTGAGATCGCGCCCAGGGTGACCTTGCGGATGATGTACCCGTTCTCCAGCAACCCGCTGAACAGCTCCTGAGTCACTCCGTAGTGGTTGCGGGTGGTCGTGCGGGTGAACAGGTCGTAGGTCAGACCCAGACCGTGCAGATCTTCCACGATCACCCGGTTGTAGCGGTCGACGAGTTCACGCGGCGTGACCCCGTCCGCGTCGGCCTGCACCTGGATCGGCGTGCCGTGTTCGTCCGTACCGCTGACCATGAGCACGTCGTGGCCGGCCATCCGCATGTACCGGCTGAACACGTCGGAGGGCACCCCGAAGCCGGAGACATGACCGATGTGGCGCGGGCCATTGGCGTACGGCCAGGCGACCGCGGCGAGAACGTGACTCATGGCGCCCAAGCGTAGTGACCCGGGGAGGGGGCTCGCGAACCGATTGCCGCGACTAGGTGAGCACCATCACAATGGACCTAAATAACAGTATTTACCACGACACGCTAGCCGGTGACGTGATCACGAGGAACCCGCGTAGTCCAATGGATCAGTGACCGGAGATGCGCCGCAGCCAGGCCAAACGCCGCGGAACGAGACCGAGCCGTGGTCGTACACCGATCCGAACACCTCGTGGTGGCGAGTCGAGGAGGAGCGCGACCAGGCTGAGGCGATGGCCGAGGCGGCGTCCACACGTCAACGTCGCCCGCGCCGGCCAAGCCCGACGACCGTGAAGGGCAACGTCCGGCCGCCCACGTCCGGCGAACCCGCGGCCGCCTTCGCGCCGGAGGCGCTGGACGCGCACGCGGCCGGCGCGCAGGACGTCGCGACGGAGCTCGACCCGCCACCGGCCGCGATGGTGGAGGCCGAGCAGGAAGCCGAGATCCAGAACATCGAAGCGGCCGCTGCGGCAGAGGCGGTGGCCGACGCCGCGGAGGGGTACGACGTGAGCAAGGCTGACGACGCGCGCAACAGGGACGGCGCCGACCCGGCCGAGGAGAGCGCTCCGGTCGCCAACCTGCCGGATCTCGCCCGCCGCCCGGGCGGCGTACCGGATGTGATGGTCCTGCCGGAACCGAACCGCAACCGGCCGACGGTGGCCCTGGACCGCGGCCCGGTGCCGGGCGGCCCGCCGCCGGCACCGTCCCGGCTCGGCATGACATCCCTGGAACGCCTGGAGAACTCGCCGTTCTGGCTGACCGACGAGGAGCGAGCCGCTGCCGAGGCGGCCGGGTCCTCCGCGGAGACGCGGCCGCGACCGGCCGACGGTCCCGCCGACGGCTCGCGAGGCCGGCCACCGGTCGCGCCGCGCTCGCCACGCCGTCCGGTGCCCGGCCTGATCGGGTTGGTCGCGCTCGCTCTGATCGCGGCGTTCTTCTCCTGGGTCAGTGCCGAGCCGTTCTGGCTGGCCGTCGGGCACGGCGACCGGGGGGTCGCCACCGTGGGCCGATGCACCGGATCCGGGGTGACCCAGCGGTGCTCGGGCTCGTTCGCGGCCGCCGACGGCCGCTTCGCGGTGGAACGGGTGACATTGCTCGGCGTCGAGGCCGGCTCGCGCACCACGGGCGCCGTGGCACCGGCTCGGATGGTCAGCCCGGACAGCCGGCAGGTGTACGTGGGTGCCGCCGGCTGGCTGGTCCACCTGCGCTGGGTGCTCGGCTTCGTCCTGGTGGTACTGGTCGGCTACGGGATCGCCGGGATGACCGGGGCCCGCCAGCTCGAGACGGCGTCCGCGCGGCGGGGGGCGGTGTTGATCAGCCTGGCCGGCCCGATCCTGTTGCTGGCCGGGTTCCTGGCGGCGGCCTACTGAGCCGGCCGTGGCCGAATGGTCCGGCCACACCCCGGGACGGTCCGGGCTAACTCGGGTGCACCAGGGCGTACACCTCGCGCTTGCGGATCCCGTACTCCTGAGCAACAGCCGTGATCGCATCCCGGCGCGAGTCGCCGTCGGCCTCGCGCCGCGCCACGGCCGCGCGCAGCTCCTCGTCGGCCGGCCGGTCCGCCGCGTCCGCCGGGGCGCCTCCCACCACCAGCGTGATCTCGCCGCGTGGCTCACGGGCCGCGGCCCAGTCGGCCAGCTCGGCGAGCGAGCCGCGGCGGATCTCCTCGTACGTCTTGGTCAGCTCCCGGCAGACCGCGGCCGGCCGGGCCGGACCGAACGTGGCGACCAGGTCGGCAAGCGTGTCGGCGATCCGGTGCGGCGCCTCGAAGAAGATCAGCGTGCGCGGTTCGGCGACGAGTTCGCGCAGGCGGGCACGGCGGCCCGAGCCGGAACGCGCCAGGAAGCCCTCGAAGACGAACCGGTCGCTGGGCAGGCCGGACACGGCGAGCGCGGTGGTCGCGGCGCTGGGGCCGGGCGCGGCGGTGACCGGGATGCCGGCGTCCAAGGCGGCCCTGACCAGCCGGTAGCCGGGATCGGACACGCTGGGCATGCCGCCGTCGGTGACGACCGCCACGACGGCGCCCTGGCGGAGCGCATCGACCAGTTCCGGGGTGCGGCGCTCCTCGTTACCCTCGAAGAACGAGACGACCCGGCCGGCCAGCGTGATGTCCAGGTCCCGGGCGAGCCGGGCCAGTCGCCGGGTGTCCTCGGCGGCGATCACGTCCGCGACGGCCAGCACTTTGCGCAGCCGGATCGACGCATCGTCGACGTTGCCCAGCGGAGCGCCGACCAAGACCAGCCGGCCCGGTGTTGGAGTCACGATCCAGAGTCCATCACACCGGGCTCTGGGCACCGCCACTCAGCCCGGCGGCCTACGATCGCGGGGTGACGTTGGCGACAGACATCCCGCCTGCCCCGGTTGCGGAGGACCCCGCGCCCCGGGGCGTACGCACGGTGCCCGATGCGGTGCGACGCCGGCTGTCGACGCTCGACAACTGGCTTGATCCGCATTCCTGGCTGGTCACCGGCGGGATCGTGGTGATCGCCGGCATTCTGCGCCTGGCGGGATTGAGCCGGCCCAAGGGTTACATCTTCGACGAGGTCTACTACCCGACCGACGCGTGGGACATGCTGCAGCACGGCGTGGAGTGGGACGAGAAGACCAACGGGCCCGCGTACGTTGTTCATCCGCCGCTGGGCAAGTGGCTGATCGCGCTGGGCGAGATGGCGTTCGGTAACACCGAGGTGGGCTGGCGTGTGCCCTCGGCGATCGCCGGCACACTGATGATCCTGATCCTGATCCGGGTCGCGTACCGGCTGTTCCGATCGATCGTGCTGGCCGGCACTGCCGGGCTGCTGATGACCCTGGACGGCTTCCAGTTGGTGCTGTCCCGGACGTCGCTGCTGGACATCTTCCTCGGCCTGTTCATCCTGGCCACGTTCGGCGCCCTGCTGATCGACCGGGACGCGTACCGACGACGATGGCTGCGCGCGCTGGAGGGCGGCTACGACCCGGAGACGTCGCGAGGGATACCGCTGTTCGTGCCGTGGTGGCTTCTGGTCGCCGGTGCGCTTTTCGGCCTGGCCTGCGGAGTCAAATGGAGTGCCCTGTTCTTCGCGCCGTTCTTCGCGCTGCTGGCGATCGTCTGGCGGGTCGGCGCCCGTCGTTCCGCCGGGATCCGCCGGGTGTACCCGTCCCGGATCGCCGGCGACCTGGGCTATCTGATCCTCGGCTTCGTCCTGACGATCATCGTCTACCTGGCCACTTGGACCGGCTGGTTCGCCACGGACACCGGATACTTCCGCCACTACCGCGAGGCCAACGGTCTCAGCGAGCCGCCGATCCTGGGCGCGCTGCTCAATTTGATCCACTACCACCAGGAGGCGTACCGCTTCCACAGCGGGCTCACCGACCACCACATCTATCAGTCGTGGCCATGGCAGTGGCTGCTACTCGGCCGACCGGTGGCCTTCTACTGGAACGGCAACGGAAGCTGCGGCGCGTCCAGCTGCGCCTCCGAGATCCTTCTTCTCGGTACGCCGGTGCTCTGGTGGTCGTTCGTTCCGGCGATCGCGGCACTGGTCTGGTTCGGCATCGCCCGCCGCGACTGGCGCGCGTTCGCGATCGGCACGGGTCTCGTGGCCGGCCTGCTGCCGTGGTTCTACTACGCGATCGCCGACGGGCGCACGATGTTCGCGTTCTACGCGCTGCCGGCGCTGCCCTTCCTGATCCTGGCTGTGGTCTACGCGCTGGGTGCGATCATGACCCCGCAGGCCGGGATGGCGGTCGGCGATGGACGTACCGACAGACAGATGGCCGGCGCGGTCGCCGCCGGCGTCTTCGTGGCCCTGGTGGCGGTGTGCTTCGCCTACTTCTATCCGATCTTTGTGGGCCAGCTCATTCCGTACGAGTCGTGGCAGTCCCGCATGTGGTTGGGCGGCCGCTGGATTTGAACGATGCGCCCGCGGACCTGACGCGGCGGCCACCGGACGTCTCCTGACCGGATTTGCGCGGGCCCCGGCCCCGCAACGGCCGGAACGGGCGACGGCTGATGGCACTTTCGCCGGGAATGGTAGGCGCGGCTCGGCACCTCGACGGCCGAAAAAGGGGCGCACCCCGATCGCCTGCCACGGGGGAAGCGGGCGATAGGGGCGCGCTAGGGAAGAGTTTAGACGCGCCCTGTCTACGGACACAATGGATGTCCACACTGATCATCGAAGTTTTCGATTGCCTCACGGTGGCTGCATGTGACCGGGTGGACACTCCGCGCATATCAGCGCTTAAGGTGGCCCACAAAGTAGACACATCGCCGAATTAGGTCAAGGCACTCTTATCGTCTTCCGAATGGCATTCGGCTATGGGCCGCAGATCAGTCAGAAATACGACAGCAGATTTTCCGTCCGATACGCGTAACCTCTTTGGTCAGATCAATTCGGTGCAGCTCAGCGCGATCGCCTTTTAAGTGGCACACCACGTGCGCCATCAGGTCAAACGCTGCGCGTCACCGATTCGGATGATTTCGCGGCACCGATGGGCCGTCCTCCGGTGGAGTGACGAGGATCAAGATCTCAAAAGATGTTCTTAAGCTCGCCGGGTGACTTCGCTGGAGCCAAAAACCCCGCATTCCGCCGACCAGGACATCCCCGACACGCAGGTGATCGCCGTTTCGTCGCCGGCACCCGTGTTCGTCGACTCGACGGGACGCCGGCGCAAGGTGCTCCGCGGGCTGGCCTACGCGTTCGGCGCCCTCTGCGTGCTGTACGGCGCTCTGGTCAGCGTGAGCCTGGCCGGCGGCCCGGTCAGTTCGCGCGCGGTACTTCCCTTGCCCGACCTGCAGGACAAGGACAACGAGGTCGTCCAGGCGAAGCCGCGGCCCATCCCGACGCCCGCGGTGACCTCGGCCCCGCGGCCGCAGTTCGTCGCCGAGGCGTTGCGGCGGCCGACGCGGACCCGCGACAACCGGGCTGACGCATTCCGTCCGAGGACGGCCTCGCCCTCGCCGATCCGGTCGCCCAGGCCGCTCTGGAGAATGCCGGCGCCGAGGATCTCCACCAGCGCCAAGCCGGTGGAGTCGGCCGCCACCCGGGCGAACCCGTCGACGCCGGCGCCCGGCTCGCCGGCCACGAGCAGCAGCGCCCCGGCGCCGGAGCCTCCTGCCGAGGTGCCGCCGGCCCCGCCCGTACCCTCCCAATCCACCGGCACGGGCGGCGGCATCGGCGGCGGGGACACCGACGCGGACGGCGGCGGCAGCGGCACGGAACAGACGACCCCGCCGGCCGGGCAGCTGCTCGCCGGCACAGCATGAGCCCGCTCGAGGTACCCCGCGGCCGCAATCGCACCCGGCTGCGGCGCCGTCTCCTGCCCCGCCCTCGCATCATGCTCGCCAGCCTGATGCTGTTGGCCTTCGTCAGCGTGCTGATGGTTCAGACGTACATCAATGCGGGGTTCACCGGCGAGCAGGACGCACCCGACGTGGGCGACCGGGACCGCGTCCCGGCCGAGATCGGCAGCGGCGGGCCGATCATCAACACCACCGGGGGCCAGATCAGCTCGAACCGCCTGCCGGCGCGAACCCTCGCGCTGACTTTTGATGACGGCCCCGATCCGACGTGGACACCGAAGATCCTCGACGTGCTGGAAGAGAACAACGCGCACGGCACCTTCCTCGTCGTCGGTTCCCAGGTGGCGAGGCGCCCGGACCTGGCCAAGCAGATCACTGACGGTGGTCACGAGTTGGGGCTGCACACGTTCACTCACCCGAACATGCAGCGCATCGCATCCTGGCGCCGCAGACTCGAACTCTCCCAAACGCAGGTGGCGATCGCTCAGGCCACCGGTGTACACACCAACCTGGTGCGGTACCCGTACTCCTCGAAACCCCAGGCGATCGACAACACGAACTGGGACCTGGTCAAGGAGGCGGGCGCACAAGGCTTCCTGGTGGTGGTCAACGATCTGGACAGCCAGGACTGGCAGAAGCCGGGCGTGCCTCGGATCATCCAGAACGCCACGCCACCCGCCGGGAGTTCGGCGGTCATCCTGTTCCACGACGGCGGCGGTGATCGGGCACAGACCGTGGAGGCGCTGAAGAAGTTCATTCCGGCGATGACCAAGCGCGGGTACCGGTTCACCACGGTCACCGAGGGTCTGAACCTGGGATTGGCCGAGGCCCGGCGTGCCGAGAGCACCATGCCCGGCCCCGCCCAGCTTGCTCTCAACGCCCCGGCGGCCGACGCGGACCGCTGGCGAGGCGGTGCCCTCTTCTGGACCGTACGGCTGGCGGACTGGATGGTCGACGTGATCGCGGCCCTGTTCCTGATCGTGGGACTGCTGACCATCGGGCGTACCGGGCTGCTCCTGTTGCTGGCCACCCGGCACGCCCGGCAGCGCCGCAGGAAGACCTTCAGCTGGGGTCCGCAGGTGACCGACCCGGTGTCAGTGATCGTGCCCGCCTACAACGAGAAGGAGGGCATCGAGGCGGCCGTGCGGTCCCTGGCCGGCGGCGACTACCCGACGATCGAGGTGGTGGTCGTGGACGACGGATCCACCGACGGCACGGCGGCCCTGGTGGAACGGCTCCGGCTTCCCAACGTACGAGTGATCCGCGTGCCCAACGGGGGCAAGTCCAACGCGCTGAACACCGGCATCGCGCTGGCCCGGCACGACCTCATCGTCACGGTCGACGGAGACACCATCTTCGAGCCCGATTCGATCCGGATGCTGGTGCAGCCGTTCGCGAACCGGAAGGTCGGCGCGGTGGCCGGCAATGTCAAGGTCGGCAACCGCGAGAGCATGGTCGCACTCTGGCAGCACATCGAGTACGTGGTCGGCTTCAACCTCGACCGCCGGCTGTACGAGGTGCTGAACTGCATGCCGACCGTGCCCGGCGCGATCGGCGCGTTCCGGCGGCAGGCGCTCGTCGAGGTAGGTGGGATCAGCGACGAGACGCTGGCCGAGGACACCGACGTGACGATGGCGTTGTGCCGCGCGGGCTGGCTGGTGGTCTACGAGGAGCGGGCCAAGGCGTGGACGGAGGCGCCCGCCACGCTCGAACAGCTGTACCGGCAGCGCTACCGGTGGAGCTACGGAACGATGCAGGCGATGTGGAAGCACCGCAAAGCGCTGACCCAGTCCGGTGCCTCGGGCCGGTTCGGCCGGCGCGGGCTTCCGTTCCTGGCGCTGTTCGGCCTCGCGCTCCCGATGCTGGCCCCGGTCGTGGACATCATGCTGGTGTACGGGCTGGTGTTCTGGGAGCTGCGCGAGACGGTGATCGCCTGGTTCGGGATGCTGGCCTTGCAGATGGTCACCGCGGCGGTGGCGTTCCGGTTCGACAAGGAGTCGTTGAAGCCGTTGCTGCGGCTCCCCCTGCAGCAGTTCGCATACCGGCAGCTGATGTATCTGGTACTGATCCAGAGCGCGACGACCGCGCTGACCGGTGGCCGGCTGCGCTGGCACAAGCTGCACCGGGCCGGTCTCGTGAAGTCGACGCCGCCGCCGCCTCCTCCGGAGTCGGTCGCGCCGCTCGTCGACACCTGGCCTCCCGTGCTGGACCAGATCCCGCGTCGAAGGCATCCCGCGTCCGGGCGTGCCCAGGCCCCTCCGCCGGGGCCGCGAAACCTCCACGACATGCCGTCCGCCGGCTCGCCCCCAGGCGGCGGCCCCGGCCCGGTCCGCACCGGGTGAGAGGGCGTCGGCCCGCACCGCCCGAACTGCAGCCGGGCGGTGCGGGCCGGCGTCGTTCAGGCCGCGAGTGCATGCTCCGCGAACGGGAACACCACGTGCAATGACGTGCCGTCTCCCGGCCGATCGGACAATGCCACCGTCGCGTGATGCGCGTCCAAGATCCGCTTCGCGACGGCCAGTCCTCGATCCGGGCCGGGCACGTCGGACGGGTTCGCGATAGCGCCGTAGTACAGATGCGGGAACAGGTCGGGACGCACGCCGTCCGGCAGGTCCATGTCGTCGAGCCGTACCGTCGGTCCGGATTCGATCTCCGTGTCCACCCGGACCCGGCCGCCGGACGGCGTGTACTTCACCGCGGCGAACAGCAAATGCATGAGGACCTGCTCGAGGCGTACCGGATCGGCGATGATCGGCAGCGGCGGCCCGCCGGCGTGATTGAGGATCCAGATCTGCTTGGTGGAGGCGATCGGCCGGACCGCCTCCACCGCACGCTGGGTCAGGCGGGTGAGGTCGATCTGGCGCATGTGCAGACTGTCGTTACCGGCGCCGGCGCCGGCCAGTTCGAGCAGGTGGCCGAGCAGATCGCGCAGCCCGCGCACGTGCCCCGCGGACGCCCGTCCGACCAGGTCGGCCATCGCCGCGTCGTGGCGGCCGGTCCGCCCCAACTCCTCCAGGTACCCGTCCATCAAGCGCAGCGGAGCCTTCAGCTCACCGCCGACCAGGGCGGCCAAATCGTCCTTGCGGCGCTCGAGTTCCTGCAGGCGGGCGGTGGCGTTGGCGAGGGTCACGGCGTACCGGCGGAGCTCCAACTGGGAGGTGACCTGCCGGGCCAGCGCCCGCAGCGCCTTGAGTTGTTCGACGTCGAGCCGGCGCGGCTGGGAGTCGACCACACACAGTGTGCCCAGTGCGTATCCCTCGGTGGTGATCAGCGGCGCGCCCGCATAGAACCGGACGCCGCCGTCGACCTCCACCGCCGGGTTGTCGGCGAACCGGGCGTCCTGCCGGGCGTCCGGCACCACCAGCAGATCCTTGCCGAGGATCGCATGGGCACAGAAGGACAGGTCACGCGACGTCTCGACCAGATCGGTGCCGATCCGCGCCTTGAACCACTGCCGATCCAGGTCGATCAGGCTGACCAACGACATCGGTACGCCGCAGACTGCCGAAGCCAGCGCGACGATGTCGTCGAAGTCCTTCTCCGGTTCGGAATCGAGCACGCCGAGGGCGTACAGGGCGGCAAGCCGGTCGGTCTCGTTGGCGGGCAGCGGTGCTTCCATGAATAAGGCTTACCACTGAAAAGGAGCAATTCTCGCGTTTCGGGTCGTGTTGCTGGCGCGTGACAACTGCGGCAGGCTCGGTGACATGGCAGACCAGTCGAACCTCGCCGCGGTTCTCCACGGCATCGGCGACCTTCGCATCGAGATCCACCCCATGCCGGCTCCGGGCCCCAATGAGGTGGTCGTCGAGGTGCACTCGGTCGGCATCTGCGGCTCCGACGTGCACTACTACGAGCACGGCCGGATCGGTGATCACGTGGTGAACGCGCCGATGGTTCTCGGCCACGAATCGTCGGGCGTGGTCGTCGACGCCGGGAGGTCCTCGCTGGCGGTCGGCCAGCGGGTCGCCATCGAGCCCGGCGTACCGTGCGGGCACTGCGAACAATGCCGGCGCGGCACCTACAACCTCTGCCCCGACGTGGTGTTCTTCGCGACCCCTCCGGTTGACGGTTCGCTGGCCAAGTACGTCGCGGTGCATGCGGCGTTCGCCCACCCGGTGCCCGACTCGATGAGCGACGACGCCGCGGCGCTGATCGAGCCGCTCTCGGTCGGCCTGTGGGCGAACAGGCGGGCCGGCACAGGGATCGGTTCGCGGGTGCTGGTCACCGGCGCCGGGCCGATCGGCGTACTGTGCGCGCTGACCGCCCGGGCGGCCGGTGCCGGCTGGATCGGATTGGCCGACGTGCACCCCGCGCGGCTCAAGGCGGCCGCCTCCTTCGATGTCGACGAGGTGATCGACGCCCGCGAGGGAGTCGACTACGCCGACTTCAAACCGGACGTGCTGCTCGAGTGCAGCGGCGCTCCGCCGGTGGTGACCGCGGGCATCAAGGCGCTGCAGCCGCTCGGCCGGGCAGTGCTGGTCGGCATGGGGCCCGCCGAGGAGCAGAGCATGCCGGTCTCCACCATCCAGAACCGGGAGTTGAGCGTCACCGGCACATTCCGGTACGCACACACCTACCCGGACGCGATCGGGCTGGTCGCCTCGGGTCGGGTGAACCTGGACGCGCTGGTCGGTGCCCGGCTGCCGCTCGCCGAATCGGAGGCGGCCTTGAAGATGGGGCACACCGACGCGTCCGTACTCAAGACGGTGGTGTTACCCCAGCAGTAGGACGGCCGTCGGCTCGGCCACGTCGAGATCGGGACGTTCGAGGTCCAGGTGGCCATCATCTGCTGCTTGCCGTCCGGCGGCCGCCATGCAAGCCGGCTATGTCACCGATCTCCCGCGACAGATCCGTCACGGATGTCCTGAGACTCGGCAATGATGTTGATCGGCATCGGACTCGGCATCGGCCGACCATTCTCGAGTGCTGGGCACCATGGACCACATGAATGAGACGGTGAGAGATACGCAGGCGGCTCAGTCACCTACCTTATTTTTGATGGTGGGTCTTCCCGCATCCGGGAAGACCGTGCGAGCGCGGGAGCTGGCGGCGGAGCATGGCGCCTTGCGGCTCACCCCCGACGACTGGGCGCTCTCCCTTTTCGGCCAAGAAGACCGTCACCAGGCGCGGCCCTACGGCAAGCGGTGGCTGCTCGAGGGTCGACTCGTTGCACTTGCGATCGACGCCCTGCGCCTACGGCTCAGCGTCGTTCTTGACTTCGGACTGTGGTCGCGCGATGAGCGCTCTGCCCTACGCTGGATGGCCGCCTCAGTGGGAGCGTCATGCGAGATCGTGTACCTGCCGGTGGAACGCGAGGTGCAATGGAGCCGGATTCAAAACCGCTGGAAAGACACGCCAGAGCAGACATTCCCGATGGCCGAGGCGGAGCTCGATCCCTGGAGAGACCAGTTCGAGGTTCCCGGCGCAGACGAGTTATCCGGTTCGTTTCTGCCCTCCCCACCGCCCGGGGATGAGAGCTGGCTTGACTGGGCTCAGCGGTTTTGGCCGTCCCTCGCTCAAAGCTTGAACGGGCGACTCCCCGAGATATGACGGGCCGCGGCGTGGGCGGCGGCAGAAGCGGACACCGCCTTGCCGCTGGTTGTTCAGCAGTACGTCAGCGCTGGTGTCGGGGCCGAGCCGGCCTGGGCGAACGCATCCCGTTGACAACATCACTCTCATCTCAATACGCTTAACATGTTCGTTAAGTGAAGGGAGGCTCGGTTGGCCGGCTCCGACCAGCTCAGCGCGGTGTTCTCGGCGCTCGCCGACCCGACTCGACGGGCAATCCTCGCCGAGCTGGCCGAACGCGACGCCTCGGTCACGGAGCTCACCGCTCCTCTCTCCATCTCGATGCCGGCGGTGTCACGGCACCTGAAGGTGCTCGAGCGCGCCGCGCTCATCTCGCGGTCGCGGTCGGGCAAGTGGCGCGCGAGCCACCTCGAAGCTGCCCCGCTGCGCGAGGCGGCCGACTGGATCGAGCGCTACCGGCGGTTCTGGGACTCGTCCCTCACCCGCCTCGATGCCCATCTCGCCGCGGTGCAGGCCGCCGGACCGGCAACGGACCGGATGGTCGACGACCCCAGGGAGCTCGAATGAAAACGGAAACTCCGCAGCTCGTCATCTCGCGTGTGTTCGACGCGCCGCGGGAGCTCGTCTACCGAGCCTTCACCGATCCCGACCACTTGGTGGCGTGGTGGGGCCCGATCGGGAACTCGCTGCCGCGCGATGAGATCGAGTTCGACGTGCGCCCCGGCGGCTTTCAACGGTGGACGGAGGTCAACGCAGCCGAACCCGACCTTCGCGTGCATGTCCACGTCGACCTTACCGACGTCGCCGACGGCGAACTGCTCGAAGGCGTCATGCACGTCAGTGGCCGGCTGCCGGAGGGCATCGAGCCGTTCGAGACGAGACTCCGGATCGAGTTCCACGACGAGGCCGACGGACGGACGCGACTCGAGATCCGCCAGTGGCTCCCCGAACACCTGGCGCACCCGAGCGAGGAGGGTTGGCGCCAGGCATTCACCAAGCTGGACGCCACGCTGATGAATGTGCAGGCTGCTGCAGCTGATCATCGAGAGGTAGAGGCATGGCCAAGCTGATCTACGTGACGAACGTGTCGCTTGACGGCTACATCGAGGACGAACGCGGCGCCATCGACTTGTTCCCCATCGACGACGAGGTATTCGCGTTCTACACCGACCTCCTGCGGTCCGTGGGCACGTTTCTCTACGGGCGGCGGCTGTACGAAGCGATGGCCGTCTGGGAGACCGACGCCGCTCTGGCCGCGCAGTCCGACCTCACGGCCGACTTCGCGAGCGCCTGGCAGGCGGCGAGCAAAGTCGTGTACTCCACGACCCTCGCGGCGGTGTCAACTGCCGACACCCGACTCGAACGCCGTTTCGACCCGGCGGCGGTAGACGAACTGAAGGCCACGGCCAGCAGCGATCTCATCGTGGGAGGTGCCAACCTCGCGGCGCAGGCTTTTAAGGCCGGGCTGGTCGACGAGTGCCAGCTTTTCCTCCTGCCCGTTGTCGTCGGCGGGGGCAAGCCAGGGATGCCGACCGGCTTGCGCGCCGATTTTGAGCTCCTCGATGAGCGCCGATTCCGAAACGGCGTCGTACGCCTCCGCTACCGCCCTCTCGGGCAGTGAACGACAGCCCTGTCCGACCGCGGGCGGCGCTTGCATGACACGCGGAGCGCTGACGTCGATCCGTCGGCATGCCGGCCGCACGGTCGTCGACCACTCCCGACGCAACCTCACACAAGATCGAAAAGGGCCGTTCCGGATCATCCGAAACGGCCTCTCACCTGGGGTGGAGCTGAGGAGATTTGAACCCCATAGATCATCTGCGGCGAGAAACCCATCGATGTCGGACACTTCGTTCTCCTGAGCTGGGCGGAAGCTGCCAACGTTTGACACAGACTTACGTTCCTTTCGGTGCTCCGTTGTGCCGGATCTGTGCCTCGTGATCTTGGAGGTACCACCTCCGGTGAAGAGCTGAGGAGTCATCCCGGTCGCCTGGGCTTCGCCATGCTGGGCCACCGCCAGGGGCGTCAAATAGCCTCACCGTTTGACGCCCCTGGCGGTGGCCTGGCATCCCCTTCGGGCAGGCGGCCGGGATGACTCCGGACCCACCCACGACGCAGCTTTTAGCGTGCGGCCACCGTCATCCTGGGAGCCTGCCCGTCCGGCGAGGACACGCGGTCAGACCGGACAACCACCAAACTGCAAGCTCGGGGCTTGGCGTCCGTAACGTTCAGCTCCCCGGTAGCTGCGGCCGAGTGTCTGTCCCAGGCTATGGGCGACCGGCATAGTTTGCAGTCGTTGCCGTCAGCGGCTGGCGCTCAGCCCTCATGATGACTGGTCCCCCAAAACCTGCTTACTGTAGACGTCCGTCTTCCGCGCGATGGCACTGCGCCGGCATCGAGGGTGTCCGAAAATACGATAGCGCACGCTATCCAGTGGGATCGAACCTCGACCTCCGGTCATGACTTCCCGACGAGGGGTTGTCCAAACTAGCTTTTCTGATGGTGACCAATAAAGCTCATATGTGAAATCATCGATTAAGTTATGCCGTTGACGGGGCGCTGGGCCAGGACCGGCGAGCCGCCATATCGTGCCCTTGGACATACCAGGCATGGTTGACCATGGTCTATCGATAAGCCCCAGATTGTGTGCCTTGCCCCGGTTCTTAGAGGAGTGGCGTGCGTACTATCAAGTCACTGTCCTTGGTTGCCTGCCTATTGAGCGTCCTAGGCATCATTGTTATACCGGCGCTTCATGCCTCTGCAGCGTCGACGAGTGCCATAGCGTTGAACTATGGCAGCGCCGGTTGGCTATATAAGGAGGTCTCATACGATGGTGAGCCCGGATTCCAAGAATCCGCCTTCGACGCAACCGCGTGGGCAGTTGGATCAGCTGCATTCGGCACAACAGACGGCGTTTGTTCATGGAACAATGCAGACCGAGTAACGACCGCGTGGACGCCGAACAGTGACCTGCTGCTGCGTCACGGCTTCGCCATTCCTTCAGATGCAGGAAACGTACGCATCGAGGGGACCGTGGACAACAACGCCGACGTATATGTGAACGGGGTTCTCCTACAGCACGTCGAGAACGGCTTCTGCACGGCAGATGGGATCTCGATCGACGTGCCAGCGAATCTTCTTGGTAATAGCAATGTAATCGCCATCCGTGGTCGAGATCTTGGCGACGCCGCCTTCCTGGATGTACGAATCACTTATGTGCCATTGACGCCGCTGCATGCCGGAACATTTATCGACGTTCTAGGTGCGGCGCCATACGAGAACATTGCACCGGGTGACACGTGCACCACAAGTTTTTCTGTAAGTAAGGGAAGCAATCGGTACGTGTTAGGCGCTGCCCATTGCCTTAGAGGACACGGCGTTGTTACTGTTTGGCCCTACGGTTCGCGCGTCTCGCCCTATGGCTCCGTTGTTGCCTGCGGTGCCACCGGCTTGCTGGTGGCATGCCTGCCAGCTCCTCCTGCTGCAGTTCATCCAGACTTCTTCGCATGGCAACCAGACGTGGGGTTCCTCCCTGACGGCAATGTCATGACCGGGAAGGGTCTTCTACCCGTCCTTGGCAGCATAGTTCCCCGTATTGGCGACGAAGTTTGTCATTACGGTGTGGGCAGCGGAGGGGAAGTCTGTGGTAAGCACGTGCTCGTAGATAGTCTCGGAGACTATGGGACGAAGGCGTATGCGGTCCCAGGAGATAGTGGGGGTCCAGCTTACGAGTATGTCCCGTCCAAGAAGAAGGCTCTTGGCGTCAAGGCCGTCGGCATCGTTGTGGAGGGACAGTACCACACTTCGAGTGGGGCAACGAAGGCCGGCTCGTCTATTATCCCGATTACGACAATCATGACTGCTCTGGGTGTTGATTTGATCCCTGGATGATTGCTCATTGGATTTGCCACCAGCGCCTAGAGGGCCATCTCGGTCATGCGTGTAATTTGCCCAATCCCAAGCGTCGCCTGGTGTTCGGTCCATGCATGGCTCGAACAACAGTCCACAGTGTTGCGTTCGAAGTCTCGCCTCATCTGGCCCTCGGTCGTCACGGAATGCACGATCAGACCGTTGTATTTCCGCTCGGCTGGCCGGCGCGGGCCTTCTGATCCGTAGCTCACGGCTAAACGGTCTGGTGCGGCTTCATCCGACGTCACACGGCATTACTCGGCGCAATCGAGGCCGGTTCGGTTGCTGACGTTGCTGTACTTCCGTGCTGTACCGCTTGTCTCGGCAGCGCCCGTCGGATTTGCCATCATCCGCCGGACCGGCGAAGGAAGGAGGACCAGCAGCGCCGTTCGGGTCGTGTCCAGCACCGGCAGGCCGGCCATGTGGGCGTCATAAAGCAGCTCTCGGCCGTAGGCCTTGTGCTTCGGATTTGGCGGGGGCAGTTGCGACCTTTGCTTCCAGACCACCACGCCATACAGGTTGGTGTAGTAGTTCGAGTGAACGTCTGCCGACTCGCCGACCTCAAACGCGTGGTGAACATCAAAGGTACGCGCCCACAGGGCTGCGGCTGCTGCGTCTCCGCCCGTCACACCGGCGAGCGCTCGATAGAACAGGTCGGCATCGCCCCCGTAATGCTTCCGCTTGGCCAGCTCCGACAACCGGTAGAGCTGGTTCAGCATCTCGTTCAGTGGGTCGACAGCGGCGTCGAGCGTCGCCGCCTCGCACATCCGCTTGCAGGCGGCATCGAACCGGCGTGCGGCGAGGGCCGCTCTGGCCTGAGTTGTAGCGGTTTAGTGACCACTCCAGCCGAGCGCGGTCAGGAGGGTTTGGGTCTCGGCGGGCAGGCGGGGTTGGGCTGTCACTTGTTGGGTGCCGATGGTGACAGTGGCTGAGCGCAGAGGCCGCAGGGTCTTGAGGATCTTGTTGATGCTCATCCCGGAGCGTTGTTGGGCTTCGCGGGAGACGGCCAAGGCGGCGAACACGACGGTCAGGTGGGCCTGGATGCTGTCTTCGAGGCGGTGGAAGACCGGTCGTGCGGCCAGGTCGGACTTGGTCATCCGGAAGGAGCGCTCGACCTGGTAGAGATCGTGGTAGGCGGCCACGACGGCGGGGCCGTCCGCCAGATCCACTGTAAAAGCGGTTTTGCTCGCCTACAGAATACGGAAACGGCTCAGTGGGATACGGATCTGGCTTAGGCGCCAAAAGAAGTCACACGGCGACACAAGGCCTCCGTCATAAGCGCCGAGAGGCATGCGTCTGCGGTGCTGCTTCGGCGTCGGCAGCGTCCCTGAGGATGTGCCCGGCCCGGAACCCCGCCCACCGTCGACCTGACAATCCGCATTGAGCAGGAGATCAGAACCCCATACACCGCCGGACCTGCGGAAACATCGATGATCGGACGGAGCGGACACGCTGAGCAGGTGCAAGATTGTCGACGTCTCACATCGTCTGACAGCCCTTTCCGCGCTCAGTTGTACCAGATCTGTACTCGATGATCTTGGCGCGAGCTCCCCGCTCATGCCTTCCGCTTAGTAGTCATCCCGGTCGCCTGGGCTGTGCCATGCCGGGCCGGCGTCGGGACGTCAAATAGCCTTACCGTTTGACGTCCCGACGGTGGTCTGGCATCCCTTCGGGCAGGGGATCGGGATGACTCTGGCACCACCACCTATCCGACGTCGCGGGCAGCGGACGCGCCAGACATCCCGGGAGCCTGCCCGCCCGGCGAGGGCTGCGGTGCCTTGAATCGATGGATTACCGGCGATCGGGTTGGTCTAGGTTGGTTGACCAGCTTAGGGATTGCGGCAAGGGGGGACGAGCCAAAAGCGGTTGGCTCGTTGCCGTACCTCATTGCTGTACAGTCTCAGCCTGGCTCGCCGAGGTTGCGACGGCGGTAAGG
>Ga0081539_10002691_pt1 | contig 24107 bp, 19 predicted proteins | sample TabmetS4T2R2_FD_71023 | JGI IMG/M metagenome (GOLD analysis project Ga0081539, IMG submission 71023) | Tabebuia heterophylla rhizosphere microbial communities from the University of Puerto Rico - S4T2R2 | ecosystem: Host-associated > Plants > Roots > Rhizosphere ...
ATGGTTTCGGTCGACCGCTCCGGCATCCGGCCGATGAAAGCACCCGAATCGCGACCCGGCTCGCCAACCCGGCTTCGATCGCGTGTCGTGTCCGTCGCTCGGGCGTTAGCCCCTCGCCGATCCGGCATGGTGTACCTCCTTCGTGGTGTGGCCGAACTTTGCTTTGGTATCCACGCTTGACGGTGGTGATGCGGGTCAGCCGGGAGCGCCGATGAGACCGTCCGGATGGGCGGCCGTCAGGAGCAGGAGCGCCTCGGTCTCGGCAGCGATCCGCCACGTCCGCGGTTCCTCGATGGTGGTCAGCTGACCGGGACCCAGCTCCAGCTCCATCTCGTCGACGGTCACCCGGACCTGGCCGCGCAGGATCTGGACGACGATCGTGTCGTCGGTCGTTTCGCTGCCGATGTCGGCGCCGGCATGGAGCGCGGTCAGGGTGACGCGGATGCGGTCCGTCGTCGCGATCGTGATCGAGTTGCGATCACCCCTCCTCCATTCGGGTTCGGCCATGAGCGCGCTGGCCTGATCGGCGACGTTGACAACGAGCGGCCGGCGGATCGCTCGTGGCGGTCGCGTGCCGCCGCCGGTCGTGACCATTCGCTCGACGCGCCCGGCGTGCTGGGGTGAGGGTGAGTCGTGTGCCATCGGTGACCCTACGACTGCTTCCGGTCGATCGCCCGCGCGAGCTCGGCCTTCGTCATCCGCGAACGACCGCGGACATTCAGCCGCGCAGCGCGGTCCATGAGCTCGTCCTTCGTCGAGCCGTAGAAATCGACGCCGCCGAACGACTCGCCCGCACCGCGCCGCGCCGGGTCGCCACCGCGGCGGGCCCGCGGGTCGGAAGGACCCTTGTGGCCTTTGGGCTCCCAGTGGTCGCCGACCTTCTCGAACGAATGCTTCAACGAAGCGATTGCCGTCCGGTGCGCCCGTTCTCCTTCGCCGTAGGACTCGACGGCGGCATCGTGGGTCTCCGCCCACGTTTCCTGGGCCTTCTTCGGAGAACGCTTCAGCGTTCCGGGCATCTCCTTTGCAGCAGGCATCGCCGCACCTCCGTCCCGGGATCGTGGGCCGCCTGGGCTGACGCCCGGGTCCTCTGGCTTGCCCGAATGGTTGCAGTCGGGCTTCAGGAACGATTGGCGAAAATTCCGGCGGAGCGGAACACTCGCCGACCGTCGCCCGTCAGAGGGGAGGCGCCGGACGGTGACTGGCAGGCTGATCGACCGTCCGGCGTCACCATGTGTCCGCGAACTCCGCGAACAGCTCGTCGAGCGTCGGCTTGAGGATCAGACGGGCTCGATCCTGTTGCGCGAGAAAGCCTTCTGAAACGGCATGGTCCAGGAAGGCCAGCAGGTCTCCGAAGTAGCCGACCGGATCGAGGATGCCGCACGGCTTCCGATGGAGGTCCAGCTGCGCCCACGAGAGGACCTCTGACAGCTCTTCGAGCGTGCCCAGCCCGCCCGGCAGGGCGATGAACGCGTCGGCCAGCTCGGCCATGATCGCCTTGCGTTCGTGGAGCGTCTCGACGACGCGCAGCTCCGTGACGTCGGGGTGGGCAAGCTCGCGATCGACCAGGCCGCGCGGGATCACACCGATCACCTCGCCCCCCGCAGCCAGCGCGCCGTCTGCAAGGGCACCCATCAGCCCGACGCGACCGCCGCCATACACGACACCGATGCCGCGCAGCGCAAGCTGTCGGCCGGTCCCGCTGGCAAGTTCGCGATAGCCGGGTTCGCGGCCCGGACTGGCGCCGCAGAATACGCAGATCCGGGTGAGTGCCGGCATCGTCAGAAGCCCATGCCGCGCAAGACCAGCGCCATCCGTCGCGCCGCGCGACCTCGATGCGAGATCGCGTTCTTCGCCTCGGCCGACCACTGGCCGAACGTTCGGCCACCGGGTGGCTCGCCCTCAGGTTCGAATATCGGGTCGTAGCCGAAGCCACCCATCCCCCGCGGCGTGCGGGCGATCCGGCCGCGGACGATGCCGCGGCGCGTGATGACGTTCAGGCCGCCCCGAGGACCCCGCTCGTCCGGCTCTGCGAAGGCGAGAGCACACACATAGCGCGCGTTCCGCTCCTCGGGTTGCACGCCGTCGAGCGCGGCAAGGAGCTTGCGGTTGTTGTCCGCGTCGGTGGCGTGTTCGCCGGCGTAGCGACGGGTTCGAACGCCCGGCGCGCCGCCGAGTGCCTCGACCTCGAGGCCGGAGTCGTCAGCGAGGGCCGGCAGGTTCGTTGCACGGGCCGCCCAGCGCGCCTTCTTCGAGGCGTTCGCCTCGAACGTCAGGCCGTCCTCGACGGGGTCGCCATCGACGCCGAGATCGTCGAGCGAGACGAGCTCCGCATATGGCAGATCCAGCAGCTCGCGCAGCTCCCTGAGCTTGTGCTCGGAGCGGGTCGCGATGACGAGGCGGCGCGGTTTCGTGGCCCGCGCAAGCGGGGTTTTCGACACCGCCCGCGGTTCAGCGGCGGACAGTGGCGAGTGCCTCGCCCTGCGCCTCGAACAGGCGCTCCAGTCCGAGAGCCGCAAGGTCAAGGAGACCGTCGACGGCGGGTCGGTCGAACGGCTTGCCCTCGGCCGTGCCCTGCAGCTCGACGTAGGTCCCGGCGTCCGTGCCGACGACGTTGAAGTCGACTTCGGCACGCGAGTCTTCCGAGTAATCGAGGTCCAGGAGCGAGACACCCTCGACGATCCCGACGCTGACGGCCGCGATCTTGGAGACGAGGAGGCGCTCCATCCCGTAGGTGATGAGCGCTGCACCGAGGGCGACGTAGCCGCCGGTGATCGATGCCGTCCGCGTTCCGCCATCGGCCTGGATGACGTCGCAGTCGACGGTGACCGTTCGTTCGCCGAGACGTGCCAGATCGACGACGCCGCGCAGCGATCGGCCGATCAGTCGCTGGATCTCGTGCGTCCGGCCGCCGATCCGGCCACGGGCGCTTTCCCGCTCGGTCCGCTCCGATGTGGCCCTCGGGAGCATCGAGTATTCGGCCGTCACCCAGCCAGTGCCCTTGCCGCGGAGGTGGGGTGGCACACGGTCCTGGACCGTGGCCGCACAGAGAACCTCGGTGTCGCCGACCCGGATCCGGCACGAGCCCTCAGCCCACTTCTGAACGCCGAGCGTGAGCGTCACCGGCCGCAACTGGCTGGGCGCCCGGCCGTCGTTCCGGACGACGGTTCGATTGCCGATCGTCATGACCGAGCCTCCTGCTCGAACCCCGCTCGGGCGGCGGTTGCGTCTTCCACCTTGGCACGATCCCACAACTCGTCGAGTGCGTCGAAATCGAGATCGCGCAACGCGACCCTGCGCTCCGCCGCGAGGCGCTCCACGACGCGGAACCGGCGCCGGAACTTGTCGTTCGCCGCCCGCAGGGCCGCTTCAGCCTCGATGCCTTCCTTGCGGGCGACGTTGACGAGGACCATCAGCAGGTCGCCGAACTCCTCGCGCCGCTCGGCATCGGTGGCCGCCTCGCGCAGCTCGGCAAGCTCCTCGGTTACCTTGTCGAGGACGCCATCGATCGACGGCCAGTCGTAGCCGATGTTCGCGGCCCGCTCCTGCATCTCCTGGCTGGCCGCGAGCGCCGGCAGCGACGTGACGATCCCGTCAAGGGCGCTCTTCGGTCCGCCATCGGTTGGGCCAGCGTCAGCCGCGCCACCCAAGGCTGCGGCTTCGGCTCGCTCGGAGGCCTTGATCCGCTCCCACTGGCGATTCACATCCGACGCCGTACGCACCTCGGCGTCGCCGAAGACATGCGGGTGGCGACGGACGATCTTCGAGGCGATCGCGTGCTGGACGTCGGCCAGGTCGAAGACGCCTTCTTCCGCGGCGAGCTGGGCATGGAGAACGATCTGGAGCCAAAGATCGCCGAGCTCCTCGGCGAGGTCCGTCGTCGCGCCGCCGGCCAGCGCGTCGTAGACCTCGTACGCCTCCTCGAGGAGGTGCTTGCGGAGCGTTTCGTGGGTCTGCTCGCGGTCCCACGGGCAGCCGTCCGGGCGGCGGAGCCGCTCCGAGATGTACGGCATGCCCCACGGCCCGGCCGAGGCCAGCTCCGGCGCGATTGGTGACAGGTAGAAGGACGCGCCGAGATCGGCATGAGTCAGCGCTTCGATCGTCGTGCCCTCGGGCGTGCCGAAGCGACCGACGGGATGGTCGGCCGGATAGAGCCGCTTCAGGAGGGTCACGGCTGAGCGACCCGCCGGCCCGTGACGCCCGGGCAGGGGCTGCGGGTCAGGGCTCTCGCCCGCGCCCGCCCGAATGACCGCAACTGGGACGATGAGGGCTGGACGGGACGGCTCGAGCGGTGTCGCGATCAGGCGCTCGGCGGCGATGACCTGGAGGCCGGCGGCGAGATCCAGGCCCCAGCGGAATCGCGCCTCGCTGACGAGCGCGTCGAGCACCGCCGCGACCTAGGCGCCCGAGGAGGTGTCGAGGTCGTGCTTGACGTCGAAGGTCTTCTTCTGGGCCGCGTACCAGTTGTTGAACGCGTCGTCCTCGAGCGTCTGCTTCTGATCGCCTTCGGGCGTGCGCGTCTCCTCGGCCAGGACCTTGATGAGATACACGCCCTCACCGTCGATCTTGATCGGGTCCGAGACCTTGCCGACAGCGCTGTTGAAGATCGCGTTCTCGAGGTCGACGCCCTTCTGGAAGCGGGCGATCCAGCCGAGGTCGCCGCCGTCGTCCGCCTCGCTGCCGTCCGACCACTCCTTGGCCAGTTTCCCGAAGTCGGCGCCACCGTCGATCTGCTTCTTCAGGTCGGCCGCCTCGTTCGTGTCCGAGCCGATGCTGACGATCTGGATGATGTGCCAGCCGAATTCGGTCTTCACCGGGTCGAGGAGCTGGCCTGGCTTGAGGCCCGGCGCGAAGATGGCGTTCGCGAAGGGCTCGACGAAACCCGAGCCTTCCTTCTCCTGGTAGCCGAGGCTGCCGCCCTGGGCGCCGCTGCCGGAGTCGTCGCTGTCATCGCGCGCCATCTGGGGGAAAAGGGTCGGGTCGGCCTTGAGCTTCTCCCAGGCCTTGCGGGCCTCGTCCTCGGCCTTCTTCCAGGCCGGATCGTCGGCCTTGAGCTTGCTCGCCGCCTGGGCATCGTCGTTCGGGGCGAAAAGGATGTGTCGGGCCTTGACGGCATCGGCGGCAGGCGTGACCGGCTCACCGGTCTGCTGGTCGGTCTGCTCCTTGATGTAGATCGCCTGGACGTGCCGCTGCTGGCCGGCCTGGAGCGCCTGCTGCTTGATCTTGTCGCTCAGCGCCTGACGGATGAGCGCGCTCCTGAGAACGACCTTGTACTGGTCGAGCGTGATGCCCTTGTCAGTGATCTGCTGCTGGTAGGTGTCGTCGACGCTGCTCGGGACGATGTCGGTGACCCGGGCAATCCGGAAGGTCCCGTCCTCGCCCTCGATGACGTTCGTGTGGCCGTTGAGCTGCAACCCGAATGCGGCGTCGCGAACCGGCGCCTCGACCACTGATGTCTCCTTCGTCAGCCAGCCGAGATCGCCGCCCGTTTCCTTGCCGCTGGCGGTGGAGCGGGCCTTTGAGACTTCGATCCAGTCCTTGTTCGCGTTCAGGTCGGCGAGTGCCTCGTCGGCGGTCTTCTTCGCGGCTGCCTTCTGGGCGGCGCTCGGATCGCTCTTGCCTTCGTCGACCGCGGGTTCGACCTCGATGACCCAGATCCGGCGCTGCTCGGGCAGTGTCGCCTCCTCGGTCAGCTTCGCGTCGATCTGCTCGGCTGTGATCGCGATCCCCTGCTGGTTGGCCAGTTGGGTCTGGATCCGTTCGTCAATCAGGTCCTCGAGCGCTGTCGCCGCGATCTGCTGCTGCGCCTGAGTGAGCTGTTGTTGGACCTGCTCGAACGCGGCGTCGGAAAGGCGGCCGGCGGAGTGCTCGGTCTGGAGGCGGTTGCCGGTGATCCCGAGCCGCACCGACTCGACCTTCGCCCGCTCGACGAGGTCGTCCTTGGTGATCGCCTGACCGTTCACGTGGGCGACCGCGCTCAGGTGCTGGTCGTACCAGGTCATGAACCCGGCGCCGCCCAGGATGACTACAGCCAGGACGACGACGAGTCCGAAGCCGAGGTTGATCCAGAGGTTCCGTCGATCCCGACCGCTCCACGAGCGGCCGGACCGCCTGACGGGCCCAGTGCGAAACGTCATGAGATGGCGTGTCCTGAAAAGCATGACCCGGCCGGAAGGCGGGTCTGACGGGTCCGGTATCGTACCGTAACTTTTCGCCGCGGACGCCTCAGCGCGCCGAATGCACCCCTGTCGGCGCAGTCGCGGCCAGCGCCGCCTGAAGCCGCTCGATCACACGATCCTGCCGATCCGGAGCGAGGCTACTGGAGGACGGCAGGCTGATCGCCGCATCAAAGATCGCGTCGGCAACGTCGCCGCCCAGACGCGGCGCGTCGGCGTAGAGGCGCGTCCGATGCAGCGGCGTCCAGAGTGGCCGCGCTTCGATACCGTCCTTGAGGAGGGAGTCCATGATCGCGTCCCGTCGGGGCGCGTCAGGCTCCGCCAGCGTCGACGTGTAGAGCCAGTACGAGGGGTCGGCCCACGGCGTGCGCGGGGCGGGCCTCAGGTCGTGCATCGAGCTTAGCGCCGCGTCGTAGCGTGCGGCGATCGACCGGCGGGCAGCGAGCAGCTCGGGCAGCTGCTCCATCTGGGCCAGTCCCAGGGCCGCACCGAGGTTCGAGAGCCGGTAGTTGTAGCCGACTTCATCGTGATCGTAGGCTCGGCCGGGCAGCCGGGCCTGCGTCGAGAGATGCCTGACACGTCGCGCCATGGCGGCGTCGTCGGTCACGACCATCCCGCCGCCACCCGTCGTGACGAGCTTGTTGCCGTTGAAGCTGAAGCAGCCAAGCCGTCCGAGCTTGCCAACGTGACGGCCTGCCAGCGCGCCTGCCGTGTACGTGGCGCCGAGCGCCTCGGAGGCATCTTCGACGAGCCTGACCCCGTGGCGGGCGGCCGCTGTCGCGATGGGTTCGAGGTCCGCCGGGTGGCCGACGAGATGAACGACCTCGATCGCGGCGGGCATACGGGCGCCGGCCCGTGCTCGCCTCTCGAGCTCGTCGACGACCACGTTCGGATCGAGGTTGTAGGTCTGCCGCTCTGAATCGATCAATACCGGGATGGCACCGATGTAGCGAATCGGGTTCGCCGACGCGACGAATGTGAGCGTCGAGGTCCAGATCTCGTCGCCGGGCTCGATATCGAGCACCCGCAGGGCGAGATGGATCGCGGCGGTGCCGCTCGAACAGGCAACGGCATGCTTCGCGCCGACGGCTGCCGCGAACGCCTCCTCGAATCGCTCGACGAACGGTCCTACGGACGACACGAAGTTCGTTGCGATGCACTCCTCGAGGTATCGCGATGCGTTGCCGCCGATTGTCGGCTCGGCGAGGGGGATCCAGTCAGATCTGGACACGATCGACCTCCGTCGACTGCGGCTGGCTGCGAAACCAGTCGATCGTCGCGGCGATGCCGTCCTCGAGGCTCGTCGTTGCTTCCCAGCCGAGGAGCTCGCGAGCCAGCGTGGGATCGGACTGGAGCACGAGGACCTCGCTGCTGTCGGGACGCAGCCGCTCGGCGTCGGTGACCGTCGTCGCATCGATGCCGATGAGTTCGCGGGCGATGTCGAAGAGCTCGCCGATCGAGGTGGTCCGGCCCGTCCCGAGCTGGATCGTCCGACCGTCGATGCCATCGGCGGTCGCGGCCCGAACGAAGCCATCGACCGTGTCCGCCACGTACGTCAGGTCGCGTCGCGGGTCGAGGCGGCCGAGGCGGATTTCGCGGCGGCCCGCGAGCAGCTGGCGGATCATCGTCGGCAGGACTGCCCGATCAGACTGCCGCGGCCCGAACGTGTTGAACGGCCGCAGGACGACGACGGGCAGGTCGAAGCTCCGATGGAAGGCCAGCGCGAGCTGGTCGGCCGCAACCTTCGAAGCTGCGTACGGCGACTGGGCCTGGAGCGGGTGGCTCTCGCGGATGGGCAGCTGCTCGGGTGTCCCGTAGACCTCGCTCGTCGAGGTCTCGATGAAGCGACGGACGCCAGCCGCGCGGGCCGCCTCGAGGGCGTTGAGCGTGCCGCGGACGTTGGTCTCGATGAATGAATCGGGCGCCGTGTACGAGTACGGGATCGCGATGAGCGCCGCCAGGTGGAAGACGACCTCGACACCGGCCGTCGCGGACTCGACGAAGCGGGCGTCACGGATGTCGCCGAACCGGATGTCGACTCCGGAGCGCGTCTCGGCGGAGACCTCGTCGAGCCAGCCGGCCGAGCCACGTGAGTTGTAGAGGCAGAAGGCGCGAACGCTGGCGCCCTCGGCGACGAGCCGCTCGGTGAGATGGCTGCCGATGAACCCGTCGGCGCCGGTCACAAGGACCGGAACGCCGGCGAGTGACCGTTCGGCCATCAGGCGCCTTCCCGCGCGCGCTCGAGCTGCTCGCGCTGCCCGATGTCGATCCAGTCGTCCTCGATCTCGAACGCGCCGACCGGTCGTCCGTCGGCGAGGAGGCGGTCGATGAGGCCCGGCATCGTCGAGGGCTCCTCGCGGGGTATGAGCTCGATCACCGCCGGATCGAGGGCGTAGATACCGCTGTTGACCTCGCGGGTCAGCGTCGGCTTTTCCTCGATGCGGAGGACCCGATCGCCATCGCGCTCGACGCAGCCGAATGGCACGGTGTGCAGGTAGCGTCGGATGCCGATTGTGACGCTGAAGCCGCCGGAGGCGTGGAAATCCAGCAGTGTGCCGACATCGGCCCCGGTGACGAGGTCGCCGTTCATGAGGACCAGCGAATCCGCGGGCGTCGTCGGCAGCAGGGCGAGGGCACCGGCCGTGCCCAGCGGCTCGTCCTCGCGGAGGTAATCGATCACGCAGCCGAACCGCGAGCCGTCGCCGAAGTGGTCCTCGATGACCTCGCCGAGATAGCCGATCGAAAGATAGATCCGCTTGATCCCGAAGCCGGCGAGGTGGAGGACGATCCGTTCCAGGATCGGCCGGCCAGCGACATGAAGCATCGGTTTCGGGATGCGCTCGGTCAGCGGACGGAGACGCGTTCCCTGGCCACCGGCCATGACGACTGCCCAGTTCGGCCGTTCCTGGCGCTCCAGGAACTCGTGGAGCAGGTGCAGCCCGATCGGCCGGCCGGCGTCGTCGACGACCGGGATCGCGGCGAGGCGCCGGGCGCGCATGAGCTCGAGGGCCTCGGAGCGGCCCTCCTTTGCCCCGACGGAGGCCGGCGAACGGCTAAGGGCGCCGTCAAGAGGGTCGTCCAGCGTTGCGCCGCCAAGAAGTGCGCGGCGGATATCGCCATCGGTCACGACGCCGACGAGGCGGCCGTCCGAGTCGACCGCGAGGCCGATTCGGCCGGCTCCGCGATCGAGCGCCATCAAGGCGTCACGGATCGTGCCTGCCTCGGAGACGAGGCATTCCCTGAAGCGGGCGTTGGTCATGGCTCGGTCAGCGGTCTTGCCGGGGAGCCGACAACAGTCGTGTCCGGCGCGACATCGTCGACGACGACGGCACCCATGCCGACCGTCGCCCCGGATCCGACGGCGACGTGGTCGCGAACGAGCGCCCCGAGACCGATGAACGCGTCTTCGCCGATCGTGGCGCCACCACCGATGACGGCACCCGGCGCGACGTGGGCGAAATCGCCGAGGCGGACGTCGTGCTCGACGATCGCGCCCGTGTTGACGATGACGTGGTCGCCGACCTTGGCTTTGGCATTCACCGTTGCACCAGCGAGGATGACCGTACCGACGCCAAGCTCTGCCGAGGCTGACACCCACGCGGCGGCGTGGACGATCGTGGGCCATCGTGCATCGCGGCCGAACCGTTCGACCGCGGTCCGGCGCGCGCCGGCTGGCGCGCCGAACCCGAGAATGAGATCCTCGGCTCCGTCACCTGCGCCTCGATCGAGGAGTGCCGTGTCGTCACCCAGGCGCTCGAGCCCGAGCCGCTCGGCGAGGGCGGGGTCGGGCGAGGGATCCGCGAAGCCGACCAGCTCCCAGGCCTCCGCGTGTGTCCGAACCGCGTCGGCGACGACGGCGGCGTGCTCGCCACCACCGATGATGGCGAGCCGACGACGCATCACTGAGCCACGTCGATCGAGGCTTTCCGTGGCGGGATCGGGGGTCGCCATCGCTCGATGATATCTGCGACCCGGCTGCCGGCCCGACCATCGGCGAGCGGCGGGTGGCTGGCCGCGATCCGTTCCCGAGTCGCCGGACGAAGTGCGTCCCGCAGCGCCTGCGCGATCTGGTCGGCGTCGGAAGGGACGTCGATGACGTTGCTCTCGCGACGACGACCAAGCTGACGGTCGCCGACATTAACGGCCGGCAGGTCCACGGCCGGCGCCTCGACAATCGCACTCGAACTGTTTCCGAGCATCGCGTCCGCGACCCTCATGAGGCCCCAGTAGCGCCGCTCACCGAGCGCCTCGACTGCGACGCGGCGCTCCGCGGCACCGACCGCCCGGGTCAGCGCCGTCCTCACCTGGTCGTTACCCGGGTCGCTGTTCGGCAGCGTGACGACATACGTCGCATCCACCGCATCCATCGCTTGTACGACGCTGGCCGCAACAGTGGCAGGGTCCGGATCAAGTGTCGCCGGATGGACAGTGACGATCACGACCGGGGGGCGGAGGTCGACGCCCAGGTCGCGCTCGAGTGCCGTTCGATCCGGGAGGTCCGAGCGCATAGCCGCATCCAGTCCTGGTGCACCGACGACATGCACTGTCGCTGGATCCTCGCCCATCGCGATGACCCGTGTGGCGTGCTCCGCATGGCTCACGAGGTGCAGGTGGCTGAGCTTGGTGATCGCGTGACGGAACTGGTCATCGAAGGCGCCGAGGGTCTGCTCGCCGCCATGGAGGTGCGCGATCGGTGTGCCGGAGAGGGTCCCCGCGAACGCGGCGGCGGCGGTCTCGAAACGATCGCCAACGATGAGCAAGCCGTCCGGTCGCTCGTGGCGTAGCCACTCGCCGATGAGATGCAGCGCGTCGGCGGCCTGCGTCTCTGCGGGCGGATCGCCGCCGGCGAGCCAATCGAGCTCGAGGTCGGGTTCGAAGCCGTCATCCCGGATCGCGTCGATCGTTCGACCGTGCCGCGGCGACAGGTGCATCCCACCCACCAGCAGCCGCAGCGAGATCCCGCGCCTGTCGCGCAGGGCCGTCGCCGTCGAATGGAGAATTCCCCAGTCCTGACGCCCCGTCGTGAGGATCGCGATCCGGCGGGCGGGCTCGTCGGTCACGGGTGATCCTCGAGATCGTCCTCGACCACGGGACGGCCGCCCTCGACCGATCTGGCCGTGTGGCGTCCGACGAGATCGCGCAGCCTGGCAGGGCTCACGCCGGTTCCTGGTCGGAGGGCGACGAGGTCGTCGGGGCCGACCGCACGACCGGCCTCGAGGTCCAGGCGCCAGTGGAGGCTCCGCCGGGCGACCTCCGCTATTGGCCGCTCCGCCTCGACCGGGACCTTTCGCCCAGAACCGAGGGCTGACTCGGCCGTTCGGGTGGCGGTCGCGAGCGCGCCAAACTCATGCGGTTCGAGGGACGCGGCGTGATCGGGACCGGTCATCGTCCGGTCGAGCGTGAGGTGCTTCTCGATCATCGACGCGCCCAACGCGACGGCGGCGATCGGCAACTCGATACCCGGCGTGTGATCCGACCAGCCGACCGGCACGCCGAACGCGGCGCGCATCGTTGCGATCGCTCGCAGATTCGCGTCCTCCGCCCTTGCGGGATACGCCGAGACGCAGTGGAAAAGGGCAACATCCTGGTTGCCCGCGCCCCGAATTGCATCGATTGCAGCCGCGACCTCGACCATCTCGGCCATGCCGGTGGAGACGAGCATCGGACGTCCGAAGCGGGCAAGACGCTCGAGGAAGGGCAGGTTCGTGAGCTCGCCCGAACCGACCTTGAAGGCCGGCAGGTCAAGCCGGTCGAGGAGCAGGGCCGACTCGTCGTCGAAAGGCGTCGACAGGAAGATGAGCCCGCATTCACGTGCGTGAGCCTGGAGGCGCGGCCAGGCATCGGCCGAGAGCGCGAGGCGGCCGAGCATTTCACGTTGGTCGCCCGTCTCGCCCGCGCGTCGCTGGTATTCGGCGATCGGTGTTGAGGCCGCTGCGAGGGCGGCCGGATCGAATGTCTGGAACTTGACGGCGTCGGCGTGCGCACCCGCGGCCGCCTCGATCAGCCGATGGGCAATGGCTTCATCGCCATTGTGATTGACGCCGGCCTCGGCGATGACGAACACGGGCCCGCGCCCGATCTCCCGGCCCGCGACGTTGACCCGCGCGGTGGGCCGCGCCGCCGCGAGCTGTTCGGCAAGGAGCAGATCCGCTGGCTCGTCAATGTCGATGCTCCGTTCCGGACCGACCAGGTAGCCGAGCGTCACCCCGGGCTCGACGAATGCGCGGCGCTCGACGAGGCGCTGGCTGTCCGTGATGTAGAAGGCACCGCTGAGCATGAGGCGTGCGTTGCCGGCGTCGACCGGCCGGATGGGGCCTCCGGGTTCGCCCTCCTGGTGCCAGGCAGCGGGGTGCGTCGACGTGACGCTGACAACGCTCTGACCGCCAGCGTCGTCGAAGAGCTCGAGCGCGGCGGCGACGTCGGCAGCATCAGTGAGGGGCGACGTCGCCTGGAGGAGGACGACGGTCCCTGGCCGGCGACCCGAGGCGCCAAGCACGTCAATCGCCTGGAGCACCACGTCGAGTGACGCTGCGGTGTCGGTTGCGAGGTCGGCCGGACGGTCGACGATGTCCGCACCCCAGGCTCTGGCGGTCGCGGCGATCGCCGCGTCGTCGGTGCTGCAGGCGACGACATGCGGTCCTCCGGGGCAGAACCCGGCGGCGATGCGAGCCGTGCGAACCGCATGGCCGACGAGTGGTATGCCCGCCACCTCGCGGAGGTTCTTGCCCGGGATGCGCCGGCTGCCGCCACGAGCCGGGACGAGGAACAACACCGGGCCGCGCGAGCGGGGTCCCATGTGGCGAGGATATAGGCTCCCGATCGCCCCCGCTGGGGTCCCGACGGTTACTCAGTACCGGCGCTTCGATGGCGTCGCAGTATCCTCAGCAGATGCCAGTGCTTCACAGCAGGCTCGGCGACTGGGAGCTCGATCACGTTCACGAATGGTCGAAGCGCGAGCTGATCATTCGGGCGCCGGAGCGGCCGCTCGTCGGACCGACGACGAAGGTTGCGACGATCGGCAGCTGCTTCGCCTCGGAGCTCGGCGCGATGCTCGGCGACGTCGGGATCGTCGGCGGGATGCACCCAGGCGGCCTGTTCTACTCGACCACGACGATCCGCCAGGAACTGGAGCGGATCGGCGGCGGGTGGCAGGAGCGAGCCGCGGAGCCGCTGTGGCCGGTCGGCGACGGACTCGTCGATCCGTTCCGCTCATACGACGACATCCATCCTGACGAGGCGGCGCTCCTCGAAAGCCGCGGGGCGGCGGATGCAGCGGCGGATGCGCTCTTCCGGGACGCGAAGGTCGTCGTGGCGACTCTCGGCCTCATCGAAACCTGGCGGAACGCGGCGACGGGCAACACGTACCGCCAGATTCCGCATCCGGCCGCGATCAAGGGTGTCGCTCCGGAATTCCACCGGCTGACGGTCGCGGAAATGCTCGAGGACCTCGAGAGGATCCGGACCATCGTTCGCGACCGCCTCGGTGCGGAGCTCGTCGTCACGACCTCGCCCGTGCCGCTGCATTCCACATTCACCGCACTCGACGTCCGCGTGGCGAATATCGAGTCGAAGAGCCGCATCCGTGCCGCGGTCTCGGAATTCGTGGATCGTCATCCCGATGTCCACTACTTCCACTCGTACGAGATGGTCGTCACAGCGGAGCGGCAGAGCGACTACTACCGCGACGATGGCCGGCATGTCCACCGCCACGCGGTCCGCTATATCGTCTCCGAGTTCCTGCGACTCTTCGGGACGCCGGAGGTCCAGTTGGCCGAGGTCGACTCGTCGTGGCTGACGCCCATCACGAAGACCGCCGCGGTCCCGACGAAGGAGCCGAAGCCGAAGCCGGCGTCCGTGAGCCCGCGGCCCGTCAGGCCGGCGGCTCCGAAACCGACGACTGGCCAGCGCATCGTGCGCGGACTCCGGCGCCGGGCACGGGCGATCCTCACGCGATCAGGTAGCTGACCGCTCCCTTGGCACTGTTGAACCCGCCTTTGCCAATTCGACAAGCTGCAGCAAGTCCTCGCTGATTCGCCGGCTGGCATTGCCAGGCTCGAAATGGTCGCGAACGAACGCGGCCCGGCGCGCCTCGTCAACGAGCGACCGCGGGTCCTCGAGGAGCCGCTGTAGCTCCCCGCCATCGCGGACGGGAACGGCGACGCCGGCCTCGACATAGCCCAGCAGATCATGCGGTTTCGTACATTGGGCGAGGAGATTCGGGGTACCGGTAAAGACGGCCTCCGTGATCACCGTCGAATAGAGCCCGAGATGAGCGTCGGCGGCGGACAAGAGGCGATACAGGTCGATCTTCTGGACGACGCTGATGACAGGTGGCGAGTAACCGCGTGCCCGCGCTGCCCCTTCGACGACCCGACGGTAGAGACCATCGTCCGGCTCCGTCGGATGGAGCTTGACGACGAGGTGGACGCCGGGCATCGGCCGATCGAAGAGCCGCGCAAGGGCGATCGGGAAATGAAATCGCCGGGCGAAGTCCCCCCAGGTCGTCGAGACGACGACCAGCTTGTGCCCGTCCTCGACACCGAGTTCCTGGCGCACCCCAAGTCGATCGTTGCCCTCGGGCTGTCGCACGATATCGAGGCGGGGTGAGCCGGCCACGACCACTTCGGAGGGCTCGTACACGCTCGCATCGACGAGGAGGCGCCGCTCCCAGTCGCCGAAGACATAGGTCCGGTCGGGCAGGGTCAACTCGGGTCGCCGAGCGTTGTGGATATAACCGAGATGGCGGCGCTGGATGCCCCCGTGCTGAATCGCCGCAGTCGGTATCCCGAGGTCGCGAGCCGCGATGAGCCACTCCTGGCGCTGGTACTCGTCGGCGAGCAGGAGGCCGATCGGTTGCAACCGTTCGAGCAGCCGTCGGATGCGGGCCACGTCGCGGATTCGGGCTGGAAGCGATCGTCGACAGTAGGTGACCAGGCGATCGATCAGCTCCGGGCCGAGGTCGACGCCGTCGGCAATGAGCGGGGTGTTGATGGCCCTGATCCGCTCGGCACGGCTCTCGGCTTCGTCGATCGAGGGCTGTGTCTCCTCGCTTCGGGCGAACCGGAGGAGCCCCTCGCCCAGGAACAACCCGACGCCACGGGCCTCCGAGGCGCGATGCCAGGCGCCGGTGTCGTCGACCTTGCCCCGGGTCTCGATCTCGAAGAAGTCGATGCCTTTCGTCGATAGCTCATCGAGGATCGGCTGGATGTAGGGGTTGATCTCGCGCCTGCCGCTCTCGGTCTCGACGAGTTGGCGGCGGTGATCCATGAGGACCACGAGCGGACGTGGGCCCCCTGCCGCTCTGTCCACTCTACGTACCATCTCTGCCAATCGCTCGGCCCGGATCGCCTTTTGGCGCTCACGGGCCTCGCGCTCGCGTCGACCCCGGAAACGGTCGAGCCAACCCAGGATCCCGGTCCGGGGAGGCGGCTCTTTCGCCGCGCCCCGCGCCGGATTCGTCGTGATCGGAAGCGGTGCCGGCTCGATTTCAGCGGGGATCTGCTCAGCCTCCGAGAGTAGGCGAACGACCCCGACAAGCGCGTCGGGGGTTCCTGGCGGGCATCTGATGACACTCGGCCGCTCTTCGGCGATCAGGTCCGCGAGGACGCCGAGCCAAAGCAGCCGTTCCTGGAGCCACCACCAGTGGGCCAGGCGGACCTGGTACCAGAGTGACGAGCCTTCGACCGTCAGGATCTCGACGATGCCGGATTTGTCGGCCCAGTCGTTGAGGAGAACGGCTGCCTCGTCGTATAGATCCCGAGCCGCGAGGATGCGCTCGGCGGGGTCCCGGATCGTGATCCGCGAATCCGCGGCTGATGGCGTCCAGCTCGGATCGAGGACGACGATGCGCTCGGTGCCCGATTGGCTGCCGGCGTCCGGCTCGAAGCGGAGTGGCCTGCTGGAGGCGCTCACCCCGGATTCAGCGTCGATAACGCCGCTGGCGTAAGCCGGTTGGCGATTTCGAGCCCGGCCATGATCCCCCTCCGCGGCAGCTCCTGCGCGCGGAGAATAGCCGGCTCGAAACGAGGCCATGTGCGCCTGCGAGCGCGGGGTGAGGCCTCCGTCAAGGGGTCCTGATTCCCACGCGCGCTTTTCTGGGCCCGAGCACCGAGTCATAGACCGACCGATATCGGGGCCCGTTGGAGGCCCACGTCCGCTCGGCGAGGACCCACTGACGCCCGGCTGCGGCAATCCGGGCGCGAACAGCCGGGTCGTCGCTGAGGGTCTGGATCGCCGTGGCAAGACCCATCGCCTCACCAGCTGGTGCGACGAGGCCGCGATTGGGCGGATCCACGATCTCTCGCAGCGCGGGCAGGTCGGATACGAGCAGCGGCAGCCCCAGAGCCATGGCCTCGAAGGGCTTCACCGGCGTGATGTAGCGAGCGGCACGCTCATCGACGCGGGGAGTGACAAAGAGATCCATCTGCGCGTAGTAGCGATTCACCGAGTCGTGCGGGACGCGACCCGTGAAGCGACACTGCTCGGAAACGCCGAAGCGGCGCGCCTCCGCCTCCAGCTCGCTGCGGCGCTTCCCGTCGCCGACGACGAGCACCGCGATGTCCGTCCGGCCGCGTCTGCGGAGCACGCTGAGGGCTTCGATGAGCACGTCGATTCCCTCCCGCCAGTGATCGAGGTTGCCCAGGTAGCCGACGACGAACCGACCATCCAGCCCGAGTCGCTTGGTGAGGCGAGCGTCACGATGAACCGGGACGAGCTCGGTAGGTTCGATGCCATTGGGCACGACGCTGATCCGCTCACGTGGAACGCCGCGCGAAACGAGCTCCTCGCGGAGTGCCTCGGAGATCGCAATGACGTGGTCAGCGGCGTTGGCGATGCGCGTCTCCTGAGCCACGCGCATGCTGAAGAGCTCGGATCGTTCGGCCCGCTCGAGATCCTTCGTCCAGACCGCCTCGAACAGGCCCCGAACCTCATAGACCACGGGCAGGCCGAATCGCTCGCGCAGTGCAAGTGCAACCAGCGCGTACTCACCGCCGCGGTGTCCCGAGTGTGCATGAAGGATCGCCGGTCGCACCTCACGGACGATCGGCACCAGCGCCTCTACCGCATCGAGCAGCTGGAGGTCGTTCGGGACGGCGTGGGCATCGTAGTCCGGCGCTCGGGCGAGCCTGACGTGTTCGATGCCGGCATGCGTGTAGGCCGCCGGGAGCCTCGGATCGCGACCGGTGACGACATCGGTCGCCACGATGGGCTCGAGCCCCGCCTCGAGCTGAGCCCTCACGCTGTTGAGGGTCCGGATCGTGTAGCCAGACCAGCGCTCCGGGATAGCCTGCTTGACGATGTGCAGGACGCGTCGGGTGTTTGCCGGCTGGATCGGTTCGGGCGCGTGATGGTTCGTGGGCAGCCACGAGAGATCGAGCTCGATGATCCGGCCGCGCAGGAGTCGCTCGCGGACAGCCGAATCGGCATCCACGAGCGAAGGGTCCTCCCAGTCATTGAGCGCCGCCGTGAGCTCGCCCAACTTCTCGAGCACGAGCGCTCGCCGCCGCAGCAGGCCAGGCGTCTTCCTGATCCCGAGGGCGACTTCCAGCGCTGGCAGCAACATGGGGTCCGTCGAGTCCGAGACCTGCGCGGCGGCGAGCGCCACGGCAAGCCGAGGGCGCCGCGGGATGAGGAAGCCCACGTCGCGACTCAGGTCGCGAGCGCGATCCAGCCGCCTCATGCCGGCGTTCCAGGCGCGAACGAGCTGTGCTCGGGGGTGCACGCGTCGCACGGCCCAACAGTAGACGACCCGCGGCCAGCCCACAGGCGACCAACTAGAATGCGCGCCGTGGCGGGAGAACCTCGGTCCTCCGGGTCGTGAAGCGAGAGGGCCCGGACTTCCGGCCTGACCTCGAGGGCCTTCGGGCCGTCGCCGTCGTCCTCGTGCTGCTGTACCACGCTCGGCTGCCGGGCTTCCGGGGCGGGTACGTCGGCGTCGACGTCTTCTTCGTCCTGTCGGGATTCCTCATCACGGGCCTGCTGATCCGCGAGCTGGGCTCGACGGGCCGGATTTCGCTGCCCGCGTTCTATGCGCGGCGTGCGCGCCGGCTCCTTCCCGCGGCGGCAGTCACGTTGCTCGTCACGGCGATCGCTTCGGCGCTCATCCTGCCGCCGCTCCGTGTGCCGGACGTTACGGCCGACATTGCCGCTGCCGCCGTCTACGCATCGAACATCCGCTTCGCCCTGCAGGCGACCGACTACCTCGCCTCGGACATGCCGCCATCGCCCGTCCTCCACTTCTGGTCGCTTGGGGTCGAGGAGCAGTTCTACCTCTTCTGGCCGGCGCTGCTCGGGCTCACGGCCGGCGTCGCATTCGCCGCCGGCAGCGTCGCCGCCGGCGTTCGCCGCGTTGGCTTCACCCTGGCGGTCGTCTTCGTGATCTCGCTCGGCCTGGCGATCTGGCTCACCGGGGTTCAGCAGCCGTGGGCGTTCTTCTCGCTGCCGACGCGGGCATGGGAGCTCGCCCTCGGTGGGCTCCTGGCACTGCCCGCCGCGGTCGGCCTGGGCCGGCTCGCCGTTGCACCGGTGGCCGGCTGGCTCGGGCTGGCGATGGTCGTCGCGTCGGGCGTCATCCTCAGCGACACGACGCCATTCCCTGGGATGGCAGCGCTGCTTCCGACACTGGGATCCGCGCTCGTCATCGCGAGCGGGCTCGCGCTCACGGGCCGGAGCCTCTCGGCCCCGCGGCGCCCGCTGGTGCCAGAGCCACGGCTCTTCCTCTCGCTGGCGCCGGTTCGGTACCTCGGCCGGATCTCGTACTCGCTCTACCTCTGGCACTGGCCGATCCTCGTCCTGCCGGCGGTGGCGTTCGGTCCCTTGCCTGGGCCCGTCCGGATCGGGCTCGCGGGTCTCGCGATTGCGATCGCGGCAGCCAGCCAGCGCTGGATCGAGGAGCCGATCCGGACCGGTCGCATCGTGGGCACGCAGCCGCGGCGCGTCCTTGCGCTCGCGGGAGCGCTGTCGATGTCCGTGGCGGTGTCAGGCCTCGCGCTCGGCGCCATGTCGAAGGCCCAGCTGCAACCAAGCGGCCCGATCGTCGGCGGCAGCCTTGACGAGGCGCCGCTCCCGTCGACAACCGAGTCGACGACGCCCTCGAAGAACGGCTCACCGACGAGCAGCCAGAAGCCGGCGCTACCGGCCCTCGTCCCATCACCCGTTCCGGGCGACCTCGTGCCGAGCCTGGCCACCGCCCGCGACGATCTGCCGGTCATCTACTCCGACGGGTGTCACGTGGATCAGCCAGATACGGCTATCGGAACCTGTGCCTTTGGCGATACCGGATCGAGCACGACGATCGTCCTCATGGGCGATTCGCACGCCGCCCAGTGGTTTCCGGCCATCGATCGTCTCGCGAAAGACAACCATTGGCGCTTCGTGTCGCTGACGAAGTCGGCCTGCTCGGCCGCCGACGTCAGGGTCTGGAACCAGTCGTTCAATCGTGAGTACAGCGAGTGCGACCAGTGGCGCGAGGCGGCCTTCGCGCGCATCGACCGCGAGCGACCTGCGGTCGTCGTCCTCTCCGATTCGACCGGCTACACCCTGACGATCGACGGCGCCATGGCGGACCTGAGTGACCACGAGGACGTCTGGGCGACCGGCCTGAGACACACGATCGAGCGCGTTTCCGGGAGCTCGACGACCGTCGCGCTCATCGGCCAGACGGTGCGCATGGCCGAGGACCCCCTGGATTGCCTGTCCGCCCACCTCGACGATGCCTCTGCGTGCGCGACGCCGTACGCGATGGCGGTGCTGACACGGCGCCTGCGTCTCGATCGACAGGTCACGGAGCGAGCGGGCGCGATGTTCATCGATCCCACCGGCTGGCAGTGTTTCACGGACCCCTGCCCGGCAGTCCTCGGGCGCTTCCTCGTCTATCGCGACACCCATCACATGACCGCAACCTACGCGCGCGCCCTTGGCCCGCGTCTGCGGGATGCCCTCGCCCCAGGACCATGAGCGGCTGATGCCAGCCCGCCTCCGACGAATGGCGACGCGCCTGCAAGCAGGAACCCGGCGTGGTGCAAGCCTCCTCCGCGAAGCCGCGTCGAACAAGACCGTCGCGATCTTCCGTGTCGCACGGCGCACGCCGTTGCCCGTGCGGAGGCTACTCGCGCCGCCGCTCGCGTCCCTCTCCGAGAGGACCTCGGATCGTCGTCCGACGTCGGTCGCCTGGCCGCAGCTGGCGTTCATCGCGGGCTGGTCGGCCGGCGACATGGCTCAAGCGACGACTCGCGCCCTCCGGACGGGGACCTCACTAGAAGCGCCGGAGCGCGCGCGCCGTGGACTGCTGGCGCTCAGCGTGGCCGCCGGTCTCCGGGATGTCGCCGCCGAGATCGCCGACTCGCTGCCGGACGAGGACTGGCCCGAACTCGAGCTCGTCCGCATCCGTCGGGCGATCGACAGCGGCCGCTACACGGATGCCGTGGCACGTGGTGAGCGAGCACTCGCCCGCGGGGTCCGAGCCGCACAGCCGCTGGTCGACCGGGCGAGGGGTCTCCTGACGGCCCTCGAGCCGGGCTGGCAGCCAAGAGTGGCAGACCTCGCGCGTGTCTCATCGATGCAGGGCCAGGTCAGCAAAGGCCGGATCCTCCACGTCGTCGCGGTCTCTCTTCCACAGCGGCAGTCCGGCTACACGCTGCGGACGCAGTCCGTTGCCTCGTGCCAGATCGAAGCGGGTCTCGATGCCCATGTCCTGACGCGGGCGGGATTTCCGGGCAGCGAAGGCATTCACGATGCACCTCCCGAGGAGGTGGTCGATCGAGTCCCCTACCATCGCGTCGCCCCCGACTTCACGAGTGGCGGCCGAACGGACCGGGTGATCGAGGAGACAGTCGCCGGCGCGCTCGAGCTGGTCGAACGTCTTCGGCCGGCGGCCCTCCAGCCCGCCTCGAACCATCCCCAGGCACAGGTTGCCCTTGCCCTCCGGCGCACTCTCGGAATTCCGGTCGTCTACGAGGTACGCGGCTTCTGGGAGGAGAGCTGGGCCGCCCATCCGACGCACGACGAGGACGCCGCCCGGCGGACCGAGCACTACCTGCTGACCCGCGCCGCCGAGACGGCGGCGATGCAGGCCGCCGATCGGGTCGTGACGCTGTCCGAGACGATGCGCTCGGAGATCATCGAGCGCGGCTGCGCGCCGGACAACGTCGTGATCGTGCCGAACGCGGTGGACATCGAGCGCTTCACGCCGCGGCCACGCGACGAGGCGCTTGCCGCCACCCTCGGGATCGAGACCGGCGAACCGGTCGTTGGCTACATCTCGAGCCTGACGGCATACGAGGGCCTGCCCTACCTGCTCCGAGCCGTGGCGACGCTCCGCCGCGCCGGCCGGCGCGTCCGACTCCTCCTCGTCGGTGACGGGTCGGAGGCCGAGAGCCTGCGGGCCCTGGGGTCAGAGCTTGGCCTCGACGAGGGAACCCTGATCATGCCCGGCCGTGTGCCGCACGACGACGTGCTCCGCTACTACGCGCTCATCGACGTCTTCGTCATTCCGCGGACGAAGCATCGCGTCGCGCAGCTCGTCACGCCCTTGAAGCCCTACGAGGCGATGGCGATGGAGCGTGCGCTCGTCGTCAGCGATGTGCCCGCCCTGCGCGAGATGGTCATCCCCGGCGAGACCGGTCTGACGTTCAGGGCTGAGGACGCGGACGACCTCACAGAGGTGCTCGGACATCTCCTCGATGATGCGGCGCTGCGCGCGCGTCTCGGGCAACGGGGTCGCGAGTGGGTCGCCGAAGAGCGAACGTGGACTGCAAACGGCCGCCGCTACCGTGAGTTGTACGAGTCCCTCGGCGTGGTCTAAGCCGACTGCTACTGGTCAGGTGCCGGCCGTCAACTCGCGAACGAGCTCGACGTACGGCACCGACGCTCGCTCCCACGCGGTCTCGCGCACGAGGGCGAGTGTCTGCTCGATGCGGCGAGCCCGATCCACGGGGTCGTCGACGACCTGGAGGATGGCCGCGATCAGCGCTTCGAGGTCGCCCGGTTCGTAGGCGAGTACCGTGCTCGTCGGAAACGTCTCCTGGACGAGCGGTAGTCGCGACGCGACGACAGGCTTGCCCATCGCCGCGTACTCGTAGACCTTCGTCGAGAGGGTCATATGGGTGAAAGGGTCGAGACGCGTCGGTGCGAGACCGATGTCGGCGCGGGCGATCGCGGCGGGAACGTCCTCGATCGGGATCCGGCCATGGAAGACGACCCGCTCGGCGATGCCGAGATGGTCCGCGAGCAGGCGCAGGCTCTCCTCGGAGTCGCCCCGGCCATAGAGCTCGAAGACGACGTCCAGTTCGGGTCGACGATCGGCCATCGCCGCGACAGCCTTCAGGACGAGATCGAGCTCGTAGGTCGGCGTCAATGCCCCGGCGTAGACCAGCCGGAGTCGACCGTCGTCGCGGAAAGGCCGCCTGGCGTGACCTGCCGCATCGAACCGGCCGAGCGCGGGGCTGTTGATGACGACGGTGAGCTTCGACGGGGCGACACCGAGCCCCAGGAGGCGATCGCGCATCGCCTCGTTCACGTTCAGCGTCCGGGTCGACGCCGCGATCGAGAGCCGTTCCTGGAGCAGGAGGAGGCGGTTGATCAGTGGGTTGCTCGCCCCCGGGAAACGGGTCTTGAAGAACTCCGGCATCGCCTCGTGCAGGTCGAGGACGATGGGCACACCGGCGATCCGCAGCGGGAAGGCCGCGAACACGAGGAAGTCCGGCAGGCTATGGACCTGGGCCAGCCGGAAGCGCCGCCGCCGATGGAGTCGGGCGGCCGCCCACGAGGAGCGGGCGAAGAACGACAGGTACTCGCGGAGATACGTGCCAAGGCCGGCGCCCTGGTGGCGCTGGACGTCGAGGCGGCGGACCTCGACGCCCTCGACGATGCCGGTCGGCGGATCGCCTGGCCGGCGCAGCGAGACGACCGTGACCGGGTAGCCGGCTCGAACCAGGGTTTCCGCCTCGCGGCGAACACGCGGGTCCTCTTCGTAATACGAGTGGACGATCATCAGGACCGGACGCCCGGCAGCGTCCCACGAGTCGCCCTCAGCCTCCCGCTCGCCGGCCTGCCGCTCGGCGCCCTCGGCAGGGGCGCTCAGTTGCGTGTCGACCATCCGGCCCCGAGACGCAGGACCTGCCGCTCCCTGGCGGCCCGTCCGGACGAGCTATCGACCGTGTCGACCACGAGGTCCGCCTGGTCATAGACACGCGACCAGTCGATTGCCGCATGGGCCGTGACGACGACGAGGACGTCCGCCCAGTCGATGAGCTCGTCGAGGTCCGTTCCCTCGTGGGTCGTGCCCGATGCGTCGCGGAACGACGGAACGTGAGGATCGTGATAGCGGACGTCCGCGCCGCGGGCTGCAAGACCCTCGAGCACTTCCGCCGCCGGTGAGTTCCGGGCGTCCTGGACGTTCGGCTTGAACGCCACACCGAGAACGCCAACGCGGGCACCCTTGAGCGCCTTGGAGCGGTCGTTCAGCGCCTCGGCGACGAGGTCGACGACGTGACGCGGCATCGCGAAGTTGATGTCCCCGGCGAGCTCGATGAAGCGGTCGATGAAGTCGAACTCGCGTGCCCTCCACGCCAGGTAGTAGGGATCCACGGGGATGCAGTGGCCACCGACACCCGGCCCCGGCGTAAAGCGCATGAAGCCGAACGGCTTCGTCGCCGCGGCGTCGATGACCTCCCAGACGTCGAGGCCCATCCGCTCGCAGAGCAGGGCGAGTTGGTTCACGAACGCGATGTTCACGTTGCGGAAGACGTTCTCGAGCAGCTTTGCGAGCTCCGCGGCGTCGGGCGAGGAGACCTGGACGACGCGGTCGTTGATGTTCGACAGGAGCGCCGCCGCACGCCGCGTCGCGTCCGGCGTCGTTGCTCCCACGAGCCGGGGCACCTGCTTGGACGCACTCGCCGGATCGCCGGGGTTGACACGCTCCGGGGCGAAGGC
>Ga0081539_10002692_pt1 | contig 24106 bp, 22 predicted proteins | sample TabmetS4T2R2_FD_71023 | JGI IMG/M metagenome (GOLD analysis project Ga0081539, IMG submission 71023) | Tabebuia heterophylla rhizosphere microbial communities from the University of Puerto Rico - S4T2R2 | ecosystem: Host-associated > Plants > Roots > Rhizosphere ...
TCACCGGCGGCGCACTGCTCCATGCCGACCGGCGGCACCTCGATGCCGCGCGACTCGAACGCCTGGACGATGCCGGCGAACATGCCGCCGTCCTGCAGGACGCCGTCGATCTTCTCGGGGTGCGAGGCCAGGTACTGCGACACCACCTGCTTGGTCGTGCCGTTGTCCCAGTTGCCGTAGAGCACCGAGGCGACCTTGATGTCCGGGCAGTTCTTCAGGTCCACGACCTTCTGGTTGTAGAGGACCTTGTCGTTCTGGTTGCCCGCGATGCCGCGGACGATGAGGATGTTGCCCTTCCCGATGATGCCCAGCGTGCCGGCGTCGGCCTCGACCTGGTTCTGGGTCCACGTCGAGGTCTGGTACTTCGACCCCGGGGCGGGCGGGACGTCGGCGAGGATGATCGGCACGCCCTGCTCGCCGGCCTGCTCCATCGCGGGCGACTCGGCGACCGAGTCGGCGGGGTTGATGATGATGGCGTCAACGCCCTGGCGGATCATCTGCTTGATCGCCGAGATCTGGCTCTCCGGCGTGGACTGCTGGAGGCTCGGCGGGATGTTGGTGACCAGATCGCCCTCGACCAGGCCCTGCGCCTTCGCGGCCGCGAACTCCTCCTTGAGGCTCTTCAGGACGTTGTTCTGGTACTGGTTGGAGACGCCGACCGTGATGTAGCCGATCTTCCACGGCGGCTTGGCCGTGATCTTCTTCGTGGCCCACGGGCTCTCGATGAGGTTGTCCGGGTAGCTCGAGTAGATGTCCTGGAGCTCCTTCGGCATCGTCGCGTAGACGCCGTCCTTGTTCTTGGGCCCGACGGGAACGGTGTCGCCGCATTCGGTGCCGACCTTGACGACGCCGGCGCCGGTGGGCTTGACGTTGATGCTCTTCGTGGACTGCGTCTGCGTTCCCGCGCCGCCGCTGCCACCGCTGTCCCCGTTGTCGCTGCCGCATGCGGCAGCGGTGAGCACCACCGCAGCCACGAGGCTCGCCGCGGCCAGACGGCTCCAGAGCCGCCGACCCCATGTCGCTCTCTTGCTCACTCCTCCTCCTCCATTGATGGTTGCTGTACGCGGGACCGCTCAGACGCGGTCGCGAAGCCTCCGCTCGCGGCCGTAGATGGCGACGGCGACGAGGATGATCCCGCCGTAGACGATGTCCTCCGTGGCCTTGCTGGCGCCATGGCCGACGAGGACCGTGACGAGCACGGTGAGGAACAGCGCCCCGATGGCGGTGCGGGTGTAATCGCCGGGTCCACCGAAGATCGTGCCGCCGACGATCACCGCGACGACGCTCTGGAACAGGTAGGCGTCGCCGCCGCTGTCGACGATGACGCCGGCGAAGCCGCCGATGAGCACGCCGACCAGCGCCGAGGTCACGGCGCTGAACGCGAACGCCGCCACCCACACGCGACGGGTGTTGATCAGCGCGTAGTCCGCCGCGCGCGGGTTCGAGCCGGTCGCGAACAGGTTGCGACCCAGGCGGGTGCGATGCAGGAAGATCGCGAACAGAACCACGACGAGGATCCAGATCGACACCGACGGCGGGATCCCGATCCCGAACGTCTTGGTCACCGGCATGGCGAGCTTCTGGACCCACTCCGGCGGATAGCCGTTGGTCTGCTCGCCGATCTGCACCTTGACGAGGCCGATGACGATCGAGCCCATCGCCAAGGTCACGACGAGCGGGTTGATCCTGAAGCGGTGGCAGACGTAGCCGGCGAAGCCGCCGAGGATCGCGGCCGCCAGGAGGGCGACCGCCAGCGAGGTGGCGAAGTCCATGTGGTACTTCGCGTTGAGCGCGGTGACCGTCAGCCCGCCGGCGACGATGAAGCCCGAGACGCCGAGGTCGAAGCCGCCCATCAGGATCAGCAGCGTCTGGCCGCAGGACGCCAGGCCGATCAGCGCCGCCAGGACGAGGATCGAGCGGATGCTCACCCACGAGCCGAGGCCCGGCAGGGTGGCGACGCCGTAGGCGAAGACCGCGCCGAGGGCCACGAGCTGGATCAGCGGGATGCGCTGCTGGACGCGCGCCAGCGTGCGCCAGACCTGCGTCAGCGGCCCTCCGGAGTCGGTCGACGGGGCGGCGACCGCCGCCTCGCCGCCGCCGACGGGGCCGACCTCCATCGTCGACAGCTCGAGGCCGGAGCCGCGGCGCCGACTGCGATGCCAGAGCGGCATCCGCCTTGCTCGCAGGCCGCCGATGCCGGCCTGCGGCACCAGCGCGCCCTGGATCACGACGGCGACGATCAGGATCGCGCCGTAGACGATCTGCAACCACGCGGGGTTGACCTCGAAGCTCGAGAGCAGGTTCTGGAGCAGGTAGATCGTGAACGCGCCGAAGCAGACGCCGATGAGCCCGCCGCGGCCGCCGGCCAGCGACGTGCCGCCGAGGACGACGCCCGCGATCGCGATCAGCGCGTACTGCGTGGACGTCGACGCGTTGGCCGAGTGCACCAGCGCGGTGAGCGCGAGGCCGCCGAAGCCGGCGAACAGGCCACCGAGCGCGTAGCTCGCGACGCGCACCGCGGTCACGTTGACGCCGCTGGCGAACGCCGACGCGTCGTTGGAGCCGACCGCGTAGAGCAGGCCGCCGAACGGTACGCGCTTGAGCCCGTACCAGATCAGCAGCGGGATGCCGATCGTGAAGACCGCGCCCGGGATGGGGCCGACGTCGCCCGCCAGGTGGTAGATCCAGCGGTCGCCCTCGCCGAGCGACTTCGGGTTGGGCGCCATCAGCAGGTCGACGCCCTGCAGCGCGAAGTACAGGGCGAGCGTGACCACGACCGGCTGGATGCGCAGCAGCGTGATCGTCAGGCCGGTGACCATCCCGGCGGCCAGGCCGACGGCGAGGACGATCGGCACGGCGATCGCGCCGCCGAGGCCGTGCGGTGCCAGCCACACGACGTACACGCAGTTGGTGAAGACCAGCAGCGGCGAGATCGAGAGGTCGAAGCCGCGGCCGATGATCGACGGCGCGCTGGCCATCGCCGCGAGGACCATCGGCGCCGCGATCGCCAGCTGGTCGGAGACGCCGAAGTTGCCGCTGTCCTTGATGAGCGTCGCGACGAGCACGACGACCATGAGCAGCGCCGAGAACGCGTAGCTGTTGTGCTGGGCGAGGTGGGTGAGCCGCTGCTTGGTGGTGCGCATGGCGACCGGCTCGCGCTCCAGGGCGGACTGCGGCTCGAGCGCGGGCTGCGTCGACAGGTCCGCCATCTCAGGCCTCGCTCTCCTCGCCGAAGAACGCCGCGACGAGCCGCTCGCGCGTGACCTCGCTGCGCTCGAACTCCTTGAACAGCTCGTGCTCGCGGAAGACGAGGACGCGATCCATCAGCTGGACGTGCTCGTCGAGCTCGGTCGACAGCATCACCACCGCCAGGCCCTCGGCGGCCAGCGCGCCGAACAGCGCGTACAGGTCGTTCTTCGCGCCGATGTCGATGCCGCGCGTGGGGTCGTTGAGCAGGAGGACGCGCGGGCCGTAGGCCAGCCAGCGCGCGACGATCACCTTCTGCTGGTTGCCGCCCGAGAGCGTGGTGATGGCGTCCTCCGGGGAGCCGAGCACGATGCCGAGGCGGCCGATGTAGGAGGACAGGCGACGGCGCGACGAGCGCGTCCGCAGCCAGCCGGAGCGGGTGTCGCGGCCCAGCGTGGGCAGCGCGAAGTTCTCTCGGATCGACATCCAGCTGAACACGGCGTCCAGGCGCCGCTCGCGCGGCACGTACGCGATGTCGTGGTCGGCCGCATCGGCGGGAGAGCCGATGACCGCCTCGCGGCCGTCGTGGTGGCGGACGATCTCGCCCTCGGTGAGCACGCCGCCGCGCAGCGCCTCGAGGAACGTGTTGCCGCCGTGGCCCTCGAGGCCGGCCAGGCCGATCAGCTCGCCGGCGTGGACCTCCAGGTCGATCGGCTGCCCGTCGGCGCGCAGCTTCAGGCCGCGGACGCTGAGCACGACGTCGCCGCGGCGGCTGGCCACCGGCGTCAGCCGGTCCTGCTCTTCGCTGCCCAGCGCGTCGGCCCCGGTCATCTGGTGCACGAGCTGCTGCGGCGTCCAGTGTCCGCGGTCGAGGTCGGCGACCGTCACGCCCGAGCGCATCACCGTGATGCGGTCGCCGATCTGCTCGATCTCGTCCATGCGGTGGGTGATGAAGATCACGCCGACGCCCTGGCGCGAGAGCGCGCCGACCATCGCGAAGAGGCGATCGCGCGTAGCCACGTCGAGCGCGGAGGTCGCCTCGTCGAGGATGAGGATCTTCGGGTCGCGCAGGAGCGCGCGGACGATCCCGCAGGCCTGGCGGTCGGAGAGCGAGAGCTCCTCGACCGCCATCCCGAGGTCGACGTCGCGGCCGAGCAGCTCGCCGAGCACCTTGCGTGCCCGGGTGCGCTTGTCGCGCAGCGAGACGCGGGCACGCCAGGTGTCGTCGATGCCGAGCCAGACGTTGTCGAGCACCGAGCACGACTCGGCGACGAGCACCTCCTGGAAGACGGTGAAGATGCCGTGTCGCTGGGCGTGCTGCGGCGTCGGCAGCGGCGGGACGACCTCGCCGTCGAGCGCGATCTCGCCCGCGTCGGGCTGGTGGACGCCGCTGAGGATCTTGACGACGGTCGACTTGCCGCAGCCGTTCTCGCCGACGAGCGCGAGGACCTCGCCGGCGTGCAGCTCGAACGACGCGTCGCGCACCGCCTGGGTCGCGCCGAAGGCCTTGGCGACGTTGGTGACGCGGAGCAGAGGCGCCGACGAGCCCGTCGGGAGGGCCTGGCCGCCGCTGAACTGCTCTGTGTCTGCGGCGCTCACCGCGCGCCCGCGTCCGTGTCGACCACTTGCTCCTCGCTCCTCCTGATCAGCGGCGGCTTGGGGGGCCGGCGGATCACTTTGTCACATCCTATATCTTTTGCGTCAAAGATATGCAAGCCCAAGTGGGCAGTTCTGCCGCACTTAGGGCATCCCGAGCTTCGGAATCGCGTGGTCGCCCAGCGCGACGTGGACGACCTCGACGTCGCAGTAGAAGTCGAACGCGTAGTCGCCGCCCTCGCGGCCGATGCCCGACGCCTTGACCCCGCCGAACGGGGTGCGCAGGTCGCGCACGTTCTGCGAGTTGATCCAGCACATCCCGGTGTCGATCGCGTGCGCGACGCGGTGGGCGCGCTTGATGTCGTTGGTCCACACGTACGCCGCCAGCCCGTACGGCGTCGCGTTGGCCAGGCGGATCGCCTCCTCCTCGCCGTCGAACGGGGTGGCCACGAGCACCGGGCCGAAGATCTCCTCCTGGAAGACGCTCATCGGCTCGGTGACGTCGGCGATCACGGTGGCGGCGAGGAAGTTGCCGTCGGGCAGGTGGTCGGGCCGGCCGCCGCCCGCGGCGATCCGCGCGCCGTCGCGCCGGGCGTCGTCGACGTAGGCCAGGACGCGCTGGTGGTGCTCGGGATGGATGAGCGGCCCCAGCTCGGTGCGCTCGTCGAAGGGGTCGCCGACGCGGATGTTCGCGGCGCGCTGCGCGACCGCGTCGACGATCCGGTCGTAGAGCGGGCGCTCGACCAGCAGCCGCGATCCCGCCGTGCAGCGCTGCCCGTTCATCGTGAAGATCTGGGCCAGGGTCGCGTCGACCGCGAGGTCGGGATCGGCGTCGGCGAAGACGACGACGGGCGACTTGCCGCCCAGCTCCAGCGAGTGGCGCTTCAAAGTCGGCGCGCCCGCCGCCACGACGAGCGCCCCCGTGGACGGCTCGCCGGTGAAGCAGATGAGATCGACGCCCGGGTGGCTGGCCAGCGGCGCGCCGGCCGTCTCGCCGAAGCCGTGGACCATGTTGAAGACGCCGTCGGGGAGGCCGGCCTCCTGGAAGAGCTCGCACATGCGCGTGGCGGTCAGCGGCGACCACTCCGCCGGCTTGAGGACGACCGTGTTGCCGGCCGCCAGCGCCGGCGCGATGCGCCACGTCGACAGCATCAGCGGCGCGTTCCAGGGCATGATCATCCCGGTCACGCCGGCCGGCTTGCGGATCGTGTAGTTGACGAACTCCTCGCCGACCTGGAACGAGCGGCCCTGCAGCTCGGGCAGCACGCCGGCGTAGTAGTCGAAGTTGTGAGCCGCCCGCGCCGCGAGTCCGTGCATCTGCGCGATCGGCATGCCGATGTCGCGCACCTCGAGCTCGATCAGCTCCTGCGCATGCGCGCGGATCGTGTCGGCGATCCGCCGCAGCACCCGCGCGCGCTCGTCGGCAGACAGCCTCGGCCACGGCCCGCCGTCGAACGCCCGTCGAGCCGCCGCGACCGCCGCGTGGACGTCCGCGCCCTTGCCGTCGGCCACGTCCGCCAGCGGCGCGTTGGTGGTTGGATCGAGCGTCGTGAACGTCGACCCGTCCGTGCTCGGCACGAACGCGCCGTCGATGAAGTGCAGTTGAGGTCGGAGCGGCCGCAGACGCCGATCCTATATCTTTTCCGATCCGTTAAGGAACCGGCATCGCGCGAGCGAACGCGCGGGCGTCGTACGCGGGCCGTCCGCACACGCGCTCGACGGTGTCGTGCACCGGGATCGTAAGCCGTCCCTCGGCGACGTCGATCAGGGCGTCGGCGAGGAAGTCGGAGTACTCGCGCCCGAAGCCGCGACGCGCCATGACCTCGTTGAACTCCTCGCGCGACGCCGGCACGTAGGCGATCGGGCGCCCCAGCGCCTCGCTCAACGCCGCGGCCAGCTCGCCGTGGTCGATGGCCTCGGGCCCGGTCAGCGGCAGGATGCCGTCGGGTCCATCGGGGGCCAGGCTGGCGACCGCGACGGCGGACACGTCGCGCACGTCGATGAAGGGGATCTTCCCGTCGCCCGCGGGCAGCCGCAGCTCGCCCTCGCGCGTCATGGCCGCGAACGAGCCGACGCTGAAGTTGTCGAAGAACCAGGTCGGCCGCAGGATCGCCGCCGCCACCGGCTGCTCGAGCAGCCTGCGTTCGGCGACGCGCAGCGGGTCCTCCTCGGTGGCGTGCTCGGCGTCCAACGAGGACAGCAGCGCGATCCGCCTGACGCCCGCCCGTGCGGCCGCCTCGATCAGGTCCGGCGTGGTCTCCGCGGCGCCGGGGTGGTTGAAGGGGATGAGCAGGTAGGCGGCGTCGCTGCCTTCGAAGGCCGGCGCCCAGGTCCCGCGATCGTCCCATTCCAGGCGCGCCCACTCGCCCTGCGCGGGTTCGCGGCGCGCTGCCGCGCGCACGCGCCAGCCGCGCCGCAGCGCCTCCTCGACGGCGCGGCTGCCCGTCTTCCCGGTCGCGCCGACGATGGTGACCGTGTAGTCGCTCACGCGAGGACCCGCTCGAGGAACGCGCGCGTGCGGGCGTGCTCCGGGGTCGACAGCACGCTGCGCGCCGCGCCGCTCTCGATGATGTGGCCGTCGTCCATCACGGCCACCCGATGGGCGACCTCGCGCGCGAAGCCGATCTCGTGGGTCACCACGATCATCGTCATCCCGGTCGCCGCGAGCTCCTGCATCACGTCGAGGACCTCGCCGACGAGCTCGGGATCGAGCGCCGAGGTCGGCTCGTCGAACAGCATGAGCTCGGGGTCGCAGGCGAGCGCCCGCGCGATCGCCACGCGCTGCTGCTGGCCTCCCGACAGCTGCGGCGGGTAGGACGCGAGCTTGTCGCGCAGCCCGATGCGCTCGAGCAGCTCGACCGCCCGCTCGCGCGCCTGCCCCTTCGGCCGGCCCAGGACCGAGAGCTGGCCTTCCATGACGTTCTCGAGCACGGTCATGTTCGAGAACAGGTTGAACCGCTGGAAGACCATCCCGACCTTGGCTCGCGCGCGGTCGTGAGCTATCCGGCGCTCGTGGAGCTCGCGCAGGTCGGCGCCGTGGCGCTTGTAGCCGACGAGCTGCCCGCCCACGAGGATCTCCCCTGCGTCGATGCGCTCGAGATGGTTGATGCAGCGCAGGAACGTGCTCTTCCCCGCGCCCGACGGGCCGACGAGGCAGAGCACCTCGCCGCGGGCGACCTCGAGGCTGACGTCATCGACGACGACGTGATCGTGGAACGACTTCGTCACGTGCCGCGCGACGACGTGAGGCGCATCGGTCGAGACGCTCATCGGCCGACCATCCCCATGAGCCGCAGCCGCAGCTGCCCGCGCTTGGCCCGGCTGCCGTATGCGCGGCCGAGGCGCTTCTCGAGCGGCCGCTGCAGCAGGGTCAGCGCGGTGGTCATCACCAGGTACCAGATGCTCGCGACCGTCAGCAGCTCCATCACGTGCAGGTTCTCGCCGTAGATGCGCTCGGACACCAACAGCAGCTCGCCGAAGCCGATCACCGAGGTCAACGCGCTCGTCTTGAGCATCCCGATGAGCTGGTTGCCGGTCGGCGGGACGATGATCCGCATGCTCTGCGGGAGCGTGATGCGCCGGAACACGCGCGAGGGAGCCATCCCCAGCGCACGCGCCGCATCGACCTCGCCGCGATCGACCGACATCAGGCCGCTGCGAACGATCTCGGCCATGTAGGCGCCCTCGTTGAGCCCGAGCCCGAGGGCGGCGGCGACGAACGGGGTGATCACCGCGTTGCTCGGCTTGTCGAACAGCTCGATGCCCGTGAAGGGCAGCCCCAGCGAGAGGTGCGGGAAGACGAGGCTGATGTTGAACCACAGCAGGATCTGCAGCAGCACCGGGGTGCCGCGGAACAGCCAGATGTAGCCGCCGCTGAGCGCCCGGAGGCCCGGGTGCTCGCTCTGGCGCATGAGCGCCAGCACGACGCCGAGCACGATGCCCATGACCATCGCCACGAGCGTCAGCTCGAGCGTCTTCACCGCCCCGTCGACGATGGCCGGGTCGAACAGGTAGTCGCGGATCGTCTGGTGGTCGATCGTCTTGGCCGACCAGAACGCGTAGGCGATGGCGGCCGCGCACGCGCAGCCGACGATCGTCGCCACCCAGCTCCACGGCCGGGTCGCGCTCAGGACGCGCGGCGGGGCGGCGGTGGGCCCGCGCACGCCGTTGAGCTCGTGGCCGGCGGGCGCGGGGACGGGCTGCGCTTGCGAGCGCGGCTGCATGGTCACTGCGGCCTCAGGACGTCGCGCCGTTGATGACCGCCGACTTCACCCCACCGGCGGTGATGCCGTTCTTCTCGAGGATCTTGTTGTAGGTGCCGTCGTCGATCATCGCCTGGAACGCCTTCCTGACCGCCTGCAGGAGCGGGTCGTTGCCCTTCGCTATGCCGATCCCGTACGGCGAGGTCGGCAGGTCGCTCAACGGCACCGCCTCGAAGACCTCGCCTCCGCCGAGCTTCCGCGCGGCGTAGCTGAGCGCGTCGTAGTTCTCGAGGTCCACGTCGGTGCGGCCCGACCGGATCGCCTGCTGAATGGCCGGGACCTTGTCGAAGGTCGAGATCTGGATCGGCTTGCCCGACGCCTTGCACTTCTTGTTCTGCGTCTGCAGGAACCCGACGCCGGCGGTCCCCGTCTCGGCCGAGGCCCGGATCCCGCACAGGTCGGCGAGCGACTTCAGGCCCTTCGGGTTGCCCTTCGGGACCATGAAGCCCCAGGGCGTGTTGTAGTAGTCGACGAAGTCGACGACCTCCTGGCGCTCCTTCGTGTCGGACATGCCCGAGAGGATCACGTCGATCCGCTTGGTCTTCAGCGACGTGATGAGCGCGCCGAAGTCGATCTGCGTCCACACCGGCTTGAGGTCCAGCCGCTTGGCGATCTCCTGGCCGATGTCGTAGTCGGCCCCGGCGAAGCTGTTGCCGACGTACTCGTCCCACGGCGGGTAGCCGGGGTTCATCCCGAACTTGAGCACTCCGGGCGTCGCACCGAGGCGGGTGGTCGTGGCCGCGTTGGACGTTCCCGCGGTGCTCGACGGGCTGTCATCGCCGCCGCAGGCGGCGATGCCGATCGCGAGGGCGGCGATCGAACACGCCGCCAGCAGGCGCTTCACGAGCTGTGTCTTCACGTCCTTCTCCTCCTTCTCCGACGCTGCGTTGGTATACGCGAGATGCAATATATCGCGCATTGCATGTAGATACCGAAACTCAGATCTGTCGTGCTCATAGAGCGACGATCTCCGCGGGTGCCGGTGGCGAGATCCGCATGAGGCGGCCGTGCGCGACGACGTGCTCCTCCTCGGCGACCGCGTTCACGCCCCCGTGTTCGACGGCGGGCTCGACGCAGAGCACCGTGCCGTCGGGCAGCGGCGTCGGGTCCGCCGGGTGCAGCGACGGGGGCTCCGGCACGCGCAGACCGATCCCGTGGCCGAAGCGGCCGAACCCGACCTCGCCCGGCGCGATGCCGAGCGCGTCAGCGACGACGCCTCCCACGTCGGCCGCCGTGCGCCCCTCCACGAACGTCGCCGTGGCGGCGTCGAGGGCGGCGCGCACGCGGGCCTGTCCGTCGCGCTCGTGCGCGGCCACCGGCCGCGCCGCGAACGTCCGGCAGAAGTCCGACCAGTAGCCGTCGACGATCGCGGCGCCGTCGACGTAGAGCAGCTCGTCGCGCTCCCACACGCGATCGGTGGGCGCCCCGAACAGGCCGCGGCTCGGATCGGCGACCACCGCCAGCGGCCCGACCTCGTGGGCGCCCGCTTCCCACTGCGCGATGGTGAACGCGCGGGCGATCTCGCGCTCGGTCATGCCCGGCGCAAGCACCGCGCCCAGCGTGTCGTAGGCGCGTTCCAGGACGCCCGCCGCTTCGCGCATGCGGTCGAGCTCCCAGGGCGTCTTGCGCAGCCGCTCTCGCCATACGAGCTCCGAGCCGTCGACGAGCCGGCCGTCGAGGCCGGGCACCAGGCGCGTGAGCTGGCCGATCGGCGGCCACGCCGCATCGAGCCCGTCGACGGCGATCGTCACGGCGCCCGCCTCGTCGAGCACCTCGGCCAGCGCGCGGGCAGCGGCCGGCGCGAACTGCAGGCGGCCGTCGGGCAGGGCGCCGCCCGCGTCGACGTGGTCCATCTCGACGTAGGTGCGCACCTGCGCGCCCGGGATCCTCAGCCGCGCTGCGTCGCCCTCGGTCTCGCCCACGAGCACGTACAGCCGCGATGCGTCGGTGAGAACCGCGACGATCGGGCGGCTGTACATCTTCCACGTCATCGTCGTGTAGCCGGTCAGATAGGTCACCGACTCGTCGCGAATCGCGACCAGGCAGCCTGCCCCGAGCTCGCGCAGGCCCGCCGCGAGGCGAGCGTGGCGCCCGACCAGATCGGCAGCCAGCCCGTTGGCGGCCAGCGAGGCGCTCACGTGGCCGCTCCGACGCCGTGCCGGCGATCGAGGGCGCGGGCGAACGAGTCGCGGTCGGTCACGCCCTCGGTCGCGAAGAGCAGGACGGTCGCGTCTTCGGCGATGGCCAGCCTCGACCGATGCGCCTCGGCGAAGGGACCGGCAAGGAGGTCGGCGGCGGCGGTGACGGCCGCGGCCGAGCACTCGCCCAGCTCGAGCCCGTGCTCGGCCAGGAAGCCGACGTCGTCGAGCACGGGTCCGTCGGCGACCGTCATCGCGGCATCGAGCCCGTCGCGGAGGATCGGCCATGCGATCAGCGACGGCGTGCCGCAGTTCAGCCCCGCCATCACCGAGTCGTGGGGACCGGGAACCGAGACGATCTGCCCGGCCGCGAGCGAGGCCATGACGCACGCCGCGTCCTCGGGCTCGACGCCGACGATCCGCGGCGTTCGCGCGGGCACCGAGCGGAAGTGCCGCACGACCGCCGACGCGAAGGATCCGACGCCGAGCTGAGCGAAGACGAGATCGGGATCGGCCGCGCCGAGCGCGCGCAGCTGCTCGTCGAGCTCCCACAGGATCGTCGCGTATCCGTCGACGACGGCGGCGGGCACGGCCTCGTACCCCGGCCACGACGTATCGGAGACGAGCACGTCGTGCCCGGCGCGCAGCTCCCGCGCGGACCGGTCGACCGCCTCGTCGTAGCTGCCGTCGGCCTCGACGATCTGCGCCCCCTCGGCGGCGATCGCGGCCAGCCGGGTCTCGCTCAGGTTGGCCGGCACGTAGATCCGGGCCGGCAGGCCGAGGGTGCGTGCGAGCAGCGCGAGCGCGCGGCCGTGGTTGCCGTCGGTCGCGCACACCAGCGTGCGCTGCGGCAGCTCGCCGGCGAGCGCCTGCAGGCCGTCGCTCGGCTCCCAGTCGGGCGGAAGGAGCGGACGCAGCGCCTCGACGACCGCCCACGAGGCGCCGAGGATCTTGAACGAGGGCAGGCCGAGCCGCTCGTTCTCGAGCTTCACGAGCACCCGCCCGACCTCGAGGCGACGCGCCAGCGCCGGGAGCTCGACGACCGGCGTCGGCGCGTAGCCAGGCGTCGCCGCGTGGAGTCGGCGCGGCTCGGTCGGCGGCGCATCGGGGGCCGTGGCGGCGGCCGGCTCGGTGAAGAGGATCCGGCTCATCGCCTCGCCGACGGCCGCCAGTACCGCGTGAAGTTCCTGCGGGTGAGCTCCGCGGCGCGAGCGCCATCGCCCGCCTCGACGGCGTCCACGATCGCGGCATGGTCGTCGTGCGAGGCGTGGCTCGGGCCGGCCTGACGGAAGTAGAGCGCCTCGAGGCGCCGGGCATGGACGAGCAGCGGCTCGATGGCCGTGACGAGGTAGGCGTTGTCGGCGAGGCGCAGCAGGACGGCGTGGAAGTCGTGGTCGGCGTCGCGCGCGGCCGCGTGATCGCCGGCCTCGACCGCCGCGAGGAGCTCGTCGTTGTGCCGGCGCATCTCGGCGACGTCGTCGGGCGTCGCGCGCGGCGTGCCCACCTCGGCGGCGGTCGCGTGCAGCGCACCGAGGGGCGTGTAGAGCAGCTCGACGTCGCCCTCGCTGATCGGCGTCACGCGCGTGAGCCGCCCCGGAAGCATCTCGACGACGCCCAGGCGCTCGAGCATCTGCAGGGCCTCGCGCACGGGCGTCCGGCTGACGCCCAACCGGTCGGCGATCTCACCGTCCTTCAGCGTCTCGCCCGGTTCGAGGACCCCGTCCTCGATCCAGGAGCGCAGATGCTCGAAGACCGCCGCCCGAGCGGTGCGGCGGTCGAGGGGCGCGAACTCGGTGGGGAGCGGCATGCGAGATGCAATATATCGCATGCTTGAGAGCCCGTGTCAATCATGCGGCTGCGGTCAGCCAGCGAGCTCGCGCACGACGGTCAGGACGCGTTCGACGTCCGCGCGCGTGGTGCGGAAGTTCGTGATGCAGGCCCGCAGGGCGAAGCGGCCGTCGATGGTCGCGTTGGAGAGGTAGACGCGCCCGTCTCGCTGCAGCCGCTGCAGGATCCGCTCGTTGTGGGCGTCGAGCGCCGGCTCGTCGAGGTCCGCCGGCGCGTGGCGAAAGCAGCAGATGCTCAGCCCGGGACCGGCGAGGAGCTCGAAGTCCTCGGCGGCGGCGACGAGCTCGGCGAGGTGCGCGGCGAGGCTGATGTCCTCGCCGATCGCGGCCGCGATCCGGCGCGCGCCGTGGAATCGCAGCGTCGCCCACAGCTTGAGCGCCCGGAAGCGGCGGCTGAGCTCCAGCCCGTGGTCCCAGAAGGCGAACGTCTCAGCGGGTTGGGTGGCGAGGACGCGGACGTAGTCGTCGGCGCCGGCGCCGAACGCCCGCGCCGTGGCCGCCGGGTCGTGCACCAGCAGCGCGCTGCAGTCGACCGGCGCGTAGAGCCACTTGTGGGCGTCGATGCAGAGAGAGTCGGCGCGGTGCAGGCCCGCGAACAGCTCGCGGTGAGCGGGGACTGCCGCAGCGGGAGCCCCGTACGCGCCGTCGACGTGCAGCCAGACCCCCGCTTCGTCCGCGACGGTGGCCACCGCGTCGAGGGGATCGACGGCGCCGGTTGACGTCGTGCCGGCGTTGGCGACGACGCAGATCGGCGACAGGCCCGAGGCCCGGTCAGAGGCGATCGCCGTCCGCAGCGCCGCCGGGTCGAGCCGGCGGTCGCGGTCGGCGCCCACCGTCTGGAGCCCGAGGCCCAACGCCGCGGCCGCCTTCGCGACCGAGAAGTGCGTCTCGGCCGACGCGTAGACCCGCATGGTGCGGCGGTCCTCGTCCGGACCCGTCACCGCACGCAGCGCGACGAGCAGCGCGGTCAGATTGGCGGCCGAACCGCCGCTCACCAGGATCCCCGTCGCGGCTGCGTCGAAGCTCACGAGCTCGCCCAGCCAGCGCAGCGTCTGGTGCTCGACGGCCGCCGCGGCCGGACCGGAGCGCCACGACGTGAGGTTCTGGTCGGCCGCCGAGACCAGGAGGTCGGCGGCCACCGCCACCGGGGCCGGCGGCGACTGCACGTAGCCGAAGAACGCCGGCGTGGTGCGCCGCCCCGCGGCGAGCACGGCCGCGCACGCGGCGAGCAGCTCCCCCACGCTCTCGCCGTCGACCGGCAGCGTACGTTCGGCACCGACGATTCGGTCGACCTCCATGGCGCAGGGCGGATGCGCGAACACGGGTCCGGTCCGAGCGGCGGCGACCTCCTGCTCGGTCAGGAGCGTCACGCCGGCAAGCAGCGAACGCAGCTGCTCCTCGGTCAGATCGAGCGAGGCGTCGCGCCGGTCGGGGTCGCTCATCGGCGGCATCCTGCCAGCCCGGCACCGCCCGGAGCGCGGTTGCCGATCACCCTCTCAGGACGATGCGCGCGGGCGGTACGGGCTCTTACCGTGGGCGACAGCCTGGAGCACGAACCCCATGGGCCTTCTCTGGAGCATCGTCGTCCTCATCGCCGCCAACGTCGCGACGATCGCCGCGATGCTCCTGGTCCGGCGCAGGGCGCCGGAGGGCAGTTACTTCAGCGACGGCGACCGCGCGTCAGGGGTCTTCGGCGTGCTCGCCGGTGGCTTCGCGATCTTCGCCGGCTTCATCATCTTCCTGGCCTTCACGAGCTACGACCAATCGCGCAGCGGCGCCGAAGCCGAGGCGCTCACGGTGATCCAGCAGTTCGAGACCGCGCAGCTGCTGCCGCCTGGCTCAAGCCAGCGCATGGCCGGGGAGATCGTCTGCTACGGACGCTCCATCGTGCATCAGGAGTGGCCGGAGATGGAGCGTGGCCACGGCGGCGAGGCGATCAATCCTTGGTCGATCGCTCTCTTCCGCAGTCTGAAGGCCACGAACCCGACGAGCGCGGGCGAGCAGGCCGCATACAGCAAGTGGCTCGATCAGACGTCCGATCGCGAGGAAGGTCGCAGCGATCGGCTCCACGGGGCGGAGGGCATCATCCCGACGTCGATCTGGGTCGTTCTCTTCCTGATCGCGGGCGTGGTCCTCGTCTACATGCTGTTCTTCGCCGACAGCGGCGAGCGCGCACTCACGCAGGCGGTGCTGATGGGGTCGGCGACCACGGTGATCGTGCTCACGCTGACCGCGATCAACTCGCTCGACAACCCGTACCGCCACGGTCTGGGGCAGATCAAGCCGGTCGCGATGGAGCGCTCGCTGCGGATCCTCGACGCGGCACGCGCCGTCGTGGGCCACAAGGCATCGCTCCCGTGCGACGCCGAGGGCGCCCGAAGCGCGTCCTGATGGAGGGCGCCGAACAGGGCCGCTTCGTCCGCCACTTCGAGCTCGCGGCGACCGTGCTGCTCGCGTTGGCCGCGGTGGCGACCGCGTGGGCGTCCTATCAGGCCGCGCGCTGGCACGGCGAGCAGGCCCGAGCGCAGAGCGCGTCGATCGCCGCGCGCGTCGAGTCGACACGCGCGACGGGCGTGGCGAATCGCCAGGTCCAGATCGACGTCGCGGTGTTCACGCAGTGGGTGGACGCCTACGCGCGCCGCGAGACCGAGCTCACCGCCTTCTACCGCAAGCGCTTTCGCCCGGAGTTCGAGCCGGCGTTCGGTGCATGGGTCGCGACGAGGCCGCGGATCAACCCGCAGGCCCCGCTGTCGCCGTTCGCGATGCCGCAGTACAAGCTCGCGGCCGCCGCGAAGGCCGACCGCCTCGAGGTCCGGGCCGGCGCGGCCTCCCAGCGCGCCGGACGCTTCATCCAGCGGGCCGACGACTACGCGCTGGCCGTCGTGCTGTTCGCCGTCTCGCTGTTCTTCGCGGGCATCAGCACCCGATTGGGCTCCTCCACGACGCGGATGGTGGTTCTCGGGCTCGGCTGCGCCCTGTTCCTCGGCGCTCTCGGCTGGATCGCGACGTTCCCGATCAGCCTGTCCGTGTAGGCCGAGCCCGGTCACCGAGAGCACGGGCCTCGGCCCCTCAATGGCTTCGCCGACGAATGCCGTCGTCGACGGCGGCGACGGCGGCCACGTAGGCCGCGTGCGTCCCGACGCTCGTCGCCATGACATCCGCCGGCCAGCGCCATGGGGCAGCGGTGTGGCCGAGCAGCGGGAACAGCGTCAGCGTCGCCGTCATGAGCGTGGCTCCGAACGCGACGCTGGCAAATGGCTCCCGCACGGCGCGATGCAGCGCGCCATGCCAGAGGCCGAAAGCCGAGCCATAGCTCCAGCGCAGGGCCAGGCCGAGCTCGCGTTCCTCGCGCGACGTGACGGTCGGCAGGTGCATGACGCTCGCGACGATCTGTCCCGGCACGAGCGAGTCGTCGTAGTCGAGCGAGCCCTCGTGGCGCCGCCGCAACCGGCGCTCGACCGCGTAGGCCAGCGTGAGCGTGGCGGTGCCGGCGGCGCCCGCGAGCACGCTGCGGATCGGCCAGGGAAGTCGCACGGTCGCCGAGTCTGGACCGCAGCGACGAGTCGCACATCATCCGATTCGGGTGACCACGGGACGGGTCTCGTTCCCTAGGCTCGGGGCATCGAGGGCACTGACGCTTCGCCCGCAGCGCGTCCGGATCCTCAGGCCCTGCTGAGGAGTCGCAGCTACCTGCAGCTGCTGCTGCTCGCCGCGATCACCGGCGTGCCGGTGTCCTTCGCCGCGTATTGGTTCCTCAAGCTCGTCGCCGAGCTCCAGACGGCGTTCTTCACGAGCATCCCGAAGGACCTCGGCTTCGACTCCCCTCCGGCGTGGTGGCCGCTGCCAGTGCTCGCAGTGGGCGGGTTCGTGGTCGCGCTGGCGATCCGCGAGCTACCGGGCAGGGGCGGGCATTCGCCGGCCGACGGCTTCAAGGCGGGCGGGGTGACGCAGCCGATCGAGCTGCCCGGTGTGCTGCTCGCCGCGCTCGGAACGCTGTGCTTCGGGGTCGTGCTCGGTCCCGAGGCCCCGCTGATCCTCATGGGCAGCGGGCTCGGCGCGCTGGCGGTGCGACTCGCCGCACGCGACGCCCCGCCGATGGCCACCACGGTCATCGCGGCGGCCGGGAGCTTCGCGGCCATCAGCTCGCTCCTGGGATCGCCGCTTCTCGGTGCGTTCCTGTTGCTCGAGGCTGCGGGCCTCGGCGGGCCGATGCTGACGCTCGTGCTGCTCCCGGGCCTGCTCGCATCCGGCATCGGCATGCTGATCTTCGTCGGGCTGGACTCGCTGACGGGCTACGGGACGTTCTCGCTCGCGATCACCGGCCTTCCCGAGTTCGGCCAGCCGACCGGCGTCATGTTCCTCTGGGCGCTCGTCTTCGGCGTGGCGGCGGCGATCCTCGGCCGCGGGATCCATTGGCTGGCGGTGACGGCTCGGGGCCACGTCGAGCGCCGGATGGTGGCGCTCATGCCCGTCGTGGGGCTCCTCATCGCCGGGCTCGCCATCGGCTTCGGGCAGGCGACCGACAAGAGCTCCTCCGAGGTCCTGTTCTCCGGCCAGTCCGCGCTCCCGGCGCTGGTCGCCCAGGCGGCGACGTGGTCGGTCGGCGCGCTCCTCCTGCTCATCGTTTGCAAGACCCTCGCCTACGCGCTCTCGCTGAGCAGCTTCCGCGGTGGACCCGTCTTCCCGTCGATGTTCATCGGCGCCGCCGCCGGCGTCGCCGCGTCGCATCTTCCTGGGCTGTCCCTGGTGCCGGCCGTCGCGATGGGCATCGGCGCGATGTGCACGGCGATGCTCACGCTGCCGCTGACCTCGACGCTCCTGGCCACGGTCCTGCTCGGCATCGACGGCCTGAACGTGATGCCGCTCGTGATCGTCGCGGTCGTCGTCGCGTACGTGACCAGCGCGCGGCTGACCCGGGCGCCGGCTGACGCTGCCACCGCCGCGCACGCGCAGGCCGCCGACGACTCCGCCCCGGCCGCACCCGCCGACCGGCGGCCCGCGCCGGTGTAGGTCAGCTTCAGAGCTCATGGCCATCACCCGCACCGGGCGACGGTGCCCACACGAAGGACGCGTGCAGGCATGCGCCCTTGCAGGGGGTCGCGCGCCCGACGAGGCTCGTCAGATGGCGGTCCGGGTGGCGCTGGCCGACGACAGCTTCCTGGCGCGGGAGGCGTTGACCGGGATGCTCGCGGAGATGCCGGAGGTCGAGCTCGTCGTGGCGTGTCGCGACGCCGACGAGCTGCGCGCGGCGCTCGACGACGCGCGGCCCGACATCGTCATCACCGAGATCCCGATGCCGCCCTCGATGACCGACGAGGGGCTGCAGCTGGCCGCAGAGCTGCGCGACTCGCATCCAGAGACGGCGGTCATCGCGTTGAGCGACGCGTGCGATCCCGCGTATGCGCTCGCGCTGCTCGAGCGCGGTGCGGACCGCCGCGCGTACCTGCTCAAGGAGCGCCTGCACAGCCCGCGCCAGCTGCTCGCCGCGATCGAGACGGTCGCGCGCGGCGGGTCGCTGATCGATGCCAGGGTCGTGGAAGCGCTGATCCGGCTGCGAGAGCACTCAACAGCATCACCGATCGCCGAGCTCAGCAGGGAGGAGCGCGCCACGATGGTCGAGATGGCGCGTGGCGCGAGCAACGCGGCGATCGCCAGGAAGCTCGGGATCACGCAGCGCGGCGTCGAACGCCAGATCCACGCGATCTTCGAGAAGCTCGAGCTGCCCGCCACCCGCGACGTCAACCGCCGAGTGCGAGCCGTCCTGCTCTTCCTGGCGACTGCGGGTGTCCACGCCCCCTTCGCTGGGGATGCGCGCCGCCCGGCGCGACACCCGTGCGCCCCATTGCTCGCGCCGCGACGCGTGATCGACACTCGACCGGACCTTCCCCCAGACAGAGGAGCAACGCCATGAGCAACCTGGTTGCCATCGCCTACCCCGACTTCGACACGGCCGAGCGGGTGCGCCGCGAGCTGATCGAGGCCACCAAGGAGCACCTGGTCAACCTCGAGGACGCCGTCGTCGTGGAATGCCGGCCGGACGGCAAGATCAAGCTCCACCAGGCGGCGAGCGCCACGGGCGTAGGCGCCGCCGGCGGCGCGCTGTGGGGCGGCCTGATCGGCCTGCTCTTCCTCGCCCCCCTCGTGGGCATGGCGATCGGCGCGGCCTCTGGCGCGGTCGCCGGCAAGATGACCGACACCGGCGTCAACGACAGCTTCATGAAGGAGCTCGGCGCCAAGCTCCAGCCCGGGAACGCGGCGCTCATCGCACTCGGCAGCACAGACGCCCGCGACAAGCTCGTCGAGCGCGTCTCGCCCTACGGCGGCGAGCTCATCCAGACCTCGCTCGACCACGAGGACGAGGAGCGCCTGCGCGCCGCGCTCGGCGACAGGGCCGGCGTCGCGTGACCGGCCGCCCGCTGCGGCGGGCGCCTTCGACACGGGCAAACCGCGATGGTGCACCGCGGCCGCTACGAGATCCGGGCCGGCCGTCGTGAACAGGTCATAGGCGCCACGACGAGCCCCGGCGGCGTGAGCGCGGGCAGCTTCCGCTACGGCAGCGTGCTCCTGCTCACCGTGGCCGTCGCGCTCTTCGCGCTCACCGCGCCCGACGGTCGCGGCGCGCGAACGATCGAGCAGCTCGCCGCCGGCGTCACGCTGCTCGTGGCGGTCGTCACCTCGCGCGCGCCTCGGCGCACACGCCGCGCGGCAGGGTTGGCGCTCGTGATCGCTCTCGTGGTCACGGGCGCCGGCTCGGCGGCGGGGGTGACGGAGCCGGCGGTGTCGTTCGCCGTGACCGCCGTGACCCTCGCCGCGGCGGCGGCCGTCATCGTCGCCGGGATGGTGCGGCTCGTGCTCGATCGCGGCGTGGTCCTGCAGGCGGTGCTCGGCGCGGTGACGATCTACGTGCTCGTGGGCCTCACCTTCGCTTTCATCATCGGGACGATCGCGGAGGGAGTGCACAGCGCGTTCTTCGCCTCAGGGACCGACGGCCTCCAGAGCGAGCGCGTGTACTACAGCTTCACGGTGCTCACGACGACCGGCTTCGGCGACTTCACGGCCGGCCACCGTGGCGGCCGTGCGCTCGCCGTCCTCGAGATGCTCATCGGGCAGATCTACCTGGTGACCGTCATCGCGACGCTGGTCGGCAATCTGCGCCGGCGCCCGTCCTGAGCGGGTCGGCGGACCGCGGCGCCGGCCTGCGGTCAGTCCTCAGCCGGACCGGGCGCGCGCACGACGCAGCGAAAGCCGATGTGCGTCGTCGAGGTGTCGACCGCCTCGCCCTGGCGCGCGGCGGGCCTGAAGCGCAGGCAGTAGTTGGGCGCGCACAGATGCGAGCCGCCCTTGATCACGCGCCGCGCGACGCGCTCACCGGGCTGCGCGCCCGGCGCGCAGCAGGCGTGCTCGGCGGCCTCGCCGTGCACCTTGAAGAAATCCGTCGTCCACTCCCAGACGTTGCCGGTCATGTCGTACAGCCCGTAGGCGTTCGGTGGGAAGGCGCCGACGGGCGAGGTTCCCTCGTAGCGATCGGTGCGCAGGTTCTGCCAGGGGAACTCGCCCTGCCAGGTGTTGGCCATCATCCGGTCGTTGGGCGCCGGCTCGTCGCCCCAGGCGAAGATCGCGCCTTCCAGGCCGCCGCGGGCCGCGCGCTCCCACTCGGCCTCGGAGGGAAGCTCCTTCCCCGCCCACGCCGCGTATGCGGCGCCGTCCTCGTAGGCGACGTGCGTGACCGGGTGACGATGGCGTCCGGCCGCGGTCGATCCCGGCCCCTCCGGGCGGTGCCAGCACGCGCCCGGGACGTACCGCCACCAGGCGCGCACGTCGCGCAGATCGACGGGCCCGCGGGTCTTGTGGAACACGAGCGAGCCGGGGACGAGCGCCGCGGGGTCGGCGCCGGGGAAGTCGGCGGGATCGGGCGGACGCTCGGCGACGGTGACGTATCGGGTCTCGCTGACGAAGCGCCGGAACTGCGCGACGGTCACCGGCGACCGGTCGATCCAGAAGCCCTCGACGGTGACGTCCCGAGCGGGCCGCTCCTCGGCATAGAAGTGCTCTGAGCCCATCACGAAGGTGCCGCCCGGAACCCACGTCATGCCCTTCGCCGGGGCGTACGCGGCCGTGTTCATGCGATGCCCTCCTGCACGGGTCACCACGACGCTAGATCGACGCCGGGTGACGCCACATCACCCCGGACGGGTGACATCACCCCGCGCGGATGAGGAACGTTCACCCGCGTTCTGCCTACGGTCGGATGCGGCAAAGCACGTCACGAGAGGAGCCGTCATGGAGACAGGTGCGCAGTTCCACCAGGATCCGGGGCAGGTGACACGCCAGCCACCCCCCGGCGCCGTTCGGGCGGCGGACGAGCGCGGCTCGGGCTGGATCGCGTTCGCGGGCGCCTACCTGCTCGTCGCGGGTGGCATGAACCTGATCTGGGGCATCGTCGCGCTGTCGAACAAGTCGGCCTTCCACGAGAGCGGCCTTGTGTGGTCGACCCTCAACACCTGGGGGTGGATCGCGATCGTGATGGGTGCGGCGCAGTTGCTCGCCGGCTGCATGGTCCTGGCGCAACGCTTCGCGGGCCAGTGGCTCGCCGGCATCCTGGCCCTCGTCGGGATCTTCGTGAGCTTCTTCTCGGCGGGCGCCTATCCGATCTGGTCGATCATCGCCCTCGTCGCCAACGGCCTCGTCCTGTGGGCGGTCACGGCGCACGGAGACGAGTTCGACGACTGACGATCAGGCCCAGCCATGACCATCGAAGCCGTCGACACCCACGGCGACCGCTACGGCAACGCCTTCCTGCTCAGCGACGCGCCCGACCACAGGCTGCCGGAGACCGGCATGCCGGCGGTCGACGCGATGCGGCTGCTCGCCGAGGAGCTGGTGCTCGACGGCATCCCGTGGCGCAACCTCGCCACGTTCGTGACGACGTGGATGGAGCCCGAGGCGCAGCGCCTGATCGCCGAGAACCTGCACCGCAACTACATCGACCATGCGGAGTACCCGCAGACCGCGGAGATCGAGCAGCGCTGCATCCGGATGCTCGCCGACCTCTACCACGCGCCCGGCGAGACGACCGGCACGCGCACGCAGGGCTCCTCCGAGGCGATCATGCTCGGCGCGCTGTCGCTGAAGTGGAAGTGGCGCGGACGGCGCGAGGCCGCGGGCAAGGCGACGGACCGGCCGAACCTCGTGTTCGGCGGCGACGTGCACGTCGTGTGGGAGAAGTTCTGCCGCTACTTCGACGTCGAGCCGCGCATCATCCCGCTGCAGCGCCACAAGTTCACGATCGGGCCCGAGGACGTCGAGCCCCACGTCGACGAGAACACGATCGGGGTGGCCGCCGTCCTGGGCACGACGTTCACCGGGCACGCCGACGACATCGTCGGGATCAACGACCTGCTCGTACGCCTCAACGACGAGAAGGGCCTGGACATTCCGCTGCACATCGACGGTGCCAGCGGCGGCTTCGTGTGGCCTTTTCTCTACCCCGACTCGCCCTGGGACTTCCGCCTCGAGCGCGTGCGCTCGATCAACGTGTCCGGTCACAAGTACGGGCTCGTGTACCCGGGCCTCGGCTGGCTCGTCTTCCGCGAGCGCAGCGACCTGCCCGAGGACCTCGTGTTCTACGAGAACTACCTCGGCCAACGCGACGCGACGTTCACGCTGAACTTCTCGACCGGCGCCAGCATGGTCCTCGCGCAGTACTACAACTTCGTGCGGTACGGGCACGAGGGGTACCGCGTGATCATGGAGACCATGCAGGCCAACGCGCGCGCGCTCGCCGAGAAGGTGATCGAGGGCCCCGACTTCGAGCTCGTCGGCGATCCGGGCGCCGAGCAGCTCCCGCTCATCGCGTTCAAGCTCGCCGAGGAGCGCAACTTCGACGAGTTCGACGTCGCCGTTCAGCTCGCCGCCGAGCGCGGGTGGATGGTGCCCGCCTACACGCTGCCCCCCAACGCCCAGCACGTCACGATCATGCGCGCGCTCGTCCAGCAGACGCTCGGCCACTCGCGCGTCTCCACACTCGCGGACGACATCGCGCAGGCCGTCTCGACGCTGAGCAAGAAGGGCGGACTGCACGAGGTCGACCGCCGGCGCGTGAAGACAGGCGTCGGCTATTGAGTGATCGACTATGCGAAGGACGGGTGGCGCCTGGGCGGCGCCGCGCTGCGCTACGTGCTCGCGAACCGCGCTCTGCAGCGCTTCGTGCTCGGCGCGGTCGTCATCGTGGTCGTGCTCTCGGCCGGGGTCGCCGTTGCGGCCGTGGCGCTGCGCCGCGAAGCCGGACCCGTCGGCTACGTGCTGGTGGGCCTGGGGGCGTACTACTGCCTGAGCCTCATGGTCACGGCGGTCGCCGTGGGCGTGGCCGGCCTGGTGGCCGACAGCCTGGAATCCCGTCCCGTGACGCCCTCCACCGGCTGGCGGGTGATCGTGCGGCGCCGCCGATCGATTGCCGGCTGGGCGGTGGTCGAGCTCGCGGTGGGGGTGCCGAGCAGGGCGATCGGCAGCTGGACGGTGGACCAGGTGGCGGTCCTGCTGATCGGATTCGGCTGGGGCGTGGTGAACTTCTTCGCGATCCCGACGATCGCGCTCACCGGCGGTTCGCCGTTGTCGACCGCGCGCCGCTCGCTGCGGCTCGTGCGCAGCTGCTGGGGCGATGCGGTGTACAGCACCGTCTACGTGTGGGTGCGCGCGGTCGTCATCTTCGGGCTCCCCGCCGCCGCCGCGGTCGTCGTCGGCGTGGTGCTGATCCTCCGCGGCGCGGAGATCAGCGGCGGCGCGCTGTTCGCCGCGGGGGTGGCCGGCCTCGCGCTCGCCTTCCTCCTGGTCCACACCGCGCGCGCGGTGCTCACCGTCGTGCTCTACCGGTACGCGGAATCGGGGACGGTCTACCCCGCCTTCCCGGCCGAGCTCCTCGAGCGCAGCCTCCGCGGCCCCTCGAGCGTGCTGCGCCGCGTCGCCCGGCGGATCGAGGGCGATCGCATTCGCCGGCTACGCGCGCGCGTGCTCGGCGATTAGTGGACCCGGCCGTGAGTCGCGCGCGACGTGCGGACGGGTCCACTAGAACCGGCGGCGG